>Ga0114996_10004234_pt1 | contig 17386 bp, 16 predicted proteins | sample ArcticOcean_MG_C_4_FD_87039 | JGI IMG/M metagenome (GOLD analysis project Ga0114996, IMG submission 87039) | Marine microbial communities from western Arctic Ocean - ArcticOcean_MG_CB4_134 | ecosystem: Environmental > Aquatic > Marine > Oceanic | place: Arctic Ocean: Canada Basin | collected...
CGGTGCTACGTGCGATCGAGAACTCGGGCGTCTCGCCGGACCGGGAGCGTGCACGGGTATTTCAAGCGGCCGAGGACGCGGATATCACGATCCAGGTGGGGCTCACACAAGGCGGCACGGACGGGGGGCGCTTCGCCTACTGGGGGGGCGCCGAACCAGGGACTGTCATGGCCAGGACGGTACAGCCACTCGCCGGGCGAGGTACTCGACCTGCGTGACCTCACCAACTTGGGCAGACTGATCGTAGCGGTAGCGAGCGCCGGCGAGCGGTAGGCGCGGATGCTCGTTCTCGATGACGATCGCCGGCAACCTCCGAAAATTCGCTGACAGGTGTGCATGATTCGGGCACTCGGGCCCAACGAGGCGTAGTTTGCGCCGGAGCCCGCGGCTCTGCAGCATGGTCCCTTCTTGCGCCGAACACGCGCAGCCTCACTCGCCAGGGAAAACCTAATGGATCGTGAAGCGACAGGATCGCCGGAGGAGCCTTCTGCGACTGATGCCTTCTCAGATGTGGAGATGCCAGACCTGACGCTCAAGGGGCTTCTGAGCCACTTCGGGCCGGGCATCATCTTGATGATGACGGGTATCGGCACGAGTCACCTCGTGACTGCGCCGACCGCCGGAGGACGCTTCGGCTTTGCGCTGCTGTGGTGCATCCCGGTCGCCTACGTGTTCAAGTATTACGGATTCGAGATGGCCTTCCGGTTCACGAACGCGACCGGAAAGAGCTTGATCGAAGCCTACGGCACGGCTTGGAAGAAGTGGCCGCTCTGGTACGTGTTGATCACTACGCTCATTCAGTGCGCGCTGGGCCAAGCCGGGCGCCTCATCGCGGCGGCTGCCGTGCTCTACTACGTCTTCACCGAGTTGATGGGCCTCCCGCTTACGCTCACTCACTACGGCTTCGGTGTAGGTGTCGTGTCGGTGGCGATCATCCTGCGGGGAAACTATAAGTCTGTAGAAGTAGCGGCCAAGGTGCTCGCTGGCATTCTCGTGCTCTCCACGCTGGCGGTCTACTTCGTGGAGCCCGCACCGCTCTCGGAGATGGGGCACTTCTTCTTGGTGGAGATCCCTGACGGGTCGTGGCTCATTATCGCCGCATTCCTAGGTCTGTTGCCGACGGGCATGGACGTGTCGCTGCAAGCGTCGGAGTGGGGCAAGGCCAAGAAGAAGGGCATGAGCAAGATCCGCGAACGCATGGAGGACATGGGCCTTGCCGAGCGCTTCGATCCATTTGCTCCGAACCCCGATCACCTCACCGTGGATACGTCGCGGCTTCCCGAAGGCGCTCGGGAGTATTGTCAGCGTTGGTTCAAGATCGGTATCTGGGACTTTAGGGCGGGCCACGTCGTGTCCTTTGTGCTTGCGTGCATCTTCATGCTTCTGGCCGCCGTGTGGATGTATCCGAACCCCGTCGAGGGCCGGGCGGTCATGGGTGAGATCGCAGGCATCTTCACGCTCAGCATCGGTCCGCAGATGATGATGGTGTTCATGGTGGGCGCGTTCGCTGCCACGTTCTCGACGGCATTCAACTATTTCGACGGTTGGCCCCGCATCGTGGGCGCGTGCTGCCGCAATCTCTTCCAGGGCACAGCGAGACTGCAGGGCATCGCGCGCGAGGACCTGACGCCGGAGCACCGGAGCACGTGGTACTCCGAATACAACATCTACCGAATGACGATGATCTACTCGTTGGTCGCGTCGGTGTTGATCGTGGCCGGGCTCGAACGGCCGGTGTTCCTGGTACTCGTGGCCTCAGCGCTCGCATTCTTCGTCGCGCCGGTAGTGTTCTTCCTGAATCTCTACTATTGCCTGACGATCATCCCGAAGGAGGATCGTGCGTTCTATCCGTCGACCTTCGCCAGATGGTTCGCCTGGGGAAGCTTCGTGGTGTTCACCGGGATGAGCCTAGTTCTGATCTTCTGGCGCATTTGGATCCCGGTCGCAGAGATGCTTCGCGGATGATGTGGCGCGGGTCTCTGAAACGGAGCTCACCAGCGACTAGGCGCGGCTGTCAGACTTCGCTGTATGTTCCACCATCACTATCACCATCACCACGATCACCACCCTCAATACCTCCTTCAGTGACCCTATCGGAGTACCAATGCCTGGACTAGTTCCCAACGTCGATCCCGACGGACTGCTCGAATACTCGGTCGTGTACACGGACCGCTCGCTCAACCACATGTCGCAGTCGTTCCAGGGAGTCATGTGCGACATTTCGGCGACGCTGAAGAGCGTGTATAGCGCCCAAGCGGTGGTGGTTGTGCCCGGTAGCGGCACGTTCGGTATGGAAGCAGTCGCCAGGCAGTTTGGCACGAACCAAAAATGCCTGGTCATCCGGAACGGGTGGTTCAGTTTTCGTTGGACCCAGATCTTCGAGATGGGGGACATTCCGTCTGAAGCGATGGTCCTGAAAGCTCGTCCCGTCGAAGATGGCCCTCAGGCTTCGTTTGCGCCGGCGCCGATCGAAGAGGTCATCGCGAGCATCGAGGCCGAACGCCCCGACGTCGTATTCGCACCCCACGTCGAAACGTCGTCCGGGATGATGTTGCCCGACGAGTACGTGCGCGCCGTGGCGGACGCTGTGCACTCCGTGGGCGGCATGCTGGTGCTCGACTGCATCGCCTCCGGTACGGTCTGGGTGGACATGGATGCGAGCGGTGTCGACGTCCTCATCAGCGCCCCACAGAAGGGCTGGAGTGGGTCCCCGTGCTGCGGGCTCGTCATGCTGAGCGCGCTCGCGCTCGAACGGCTTGCGGCGACCACGAGTACGAGCTTCGCATGCGACCTCGGCAAGTGGCATCAGATCATGCAAGCGTACGAGAACGGGGGACACGCGTATCACGCAACGATGCCGACGGACGCGCTCAGGACCTTCGCGTCTGTCATGAGGGAAACCGAGGCCTACGGTTTCGATCGCGTGCGCACGCAGCAGCTGGAACTCGGGGGCAAGGTGCGCGAGCTGCTCGAGCGTAAGGGCATCAAGAGCGTAGCGGCGCCCGGGTTCCAGGCACCCGGGGTAGTCGTGAGCTACACCGAGGACGCTGGTATCAAGACGGGCAAGAAGTTTGCGGAGATCGGTATCCAGATTGCGGCCGGTGTCCCGCTCCGGTGTGATGAGCCCGAGGATTTTCAGACGTTCCGGCTAGGCCTCTTCGGCCTGGATAAGCTCCAGAATGTGGATCGCACCGTTGGGAAGCTAGACGAGGCGCTGAACGAGATCCTGTAGACACGAGACCCTTTAGCTAGACGTCCAATAAATCGATGTCCAACAGATCGATGTCCAACGGAATCGAAGTGCAGATCTCCCCCGGAGACTTCATCGACAAGTTGACGATCTTGAGGATCAAGAAGGAGAACGTCTCTGATCCGGCGAAGGCGGCGAACGTGCAGCACGAGCACGACGCCCTTCAGAGGCGGTTCGACGAGGCCGTCGAGAGAACGCCCGAACTCGACGCGCTCGTGCTCCGCCTCCAAGACGTCAACCGGATGCTCTGGGATATCGAGGACGGGATCCGGGAAAAGGAACGCGTGAAGACGTTCGACCAGGAGTTCATTGAGATCGCCCGCAGCGTCTACAAGCAAAACGATCGTCGGGCGGCGATCAAGCGAGAGATCAACGAGTTGCTGGGGTCATCGCTCGTCGAAGAGAAGTCGTACTCGGACTACTGACTGAAGAACTCAGTACTCGCCTGTTGTCCGGGTGATGGCTACCTGGGCGCTAGTACGCTCCCGCCACACGAGCGCGCTGCTGCACGAGCGCGAGCACCACGTCGATCGTGGGAGTCGCGACACCGACCAATCGCCCCATCTCTTGTACGGAGCTGACCAGGGCGTCGATCTCCATTGGTCGGCCGCGTTCGAGATCCTGTAGCATCGATGTGCGGTGCGCGCCTACCGCCGCCGCCCCGTCGATCCGCCGTTCGACGTCCACCGGAAAGCGCACACCGAGCTCATCGCCGATCGCCTTGGCTTCGAGCATCATTGCCTTCGAGACGGCTCTCGTGCCGGGGTCCGTGGCCACCGTGTCCAGTGTCTCCAAGGTCAACGCGCTGATGGGGTTGAAGGAGAGATTGCCCCAGAGCTTCACCCAGATCTCGTCACGGATACGACGCACCGGCGCCCGCAGGCCGGCACCGATGAAGGCACTCGCCAGCGCCTTCACACGCTCGGTCTTTTCACCGGAGGGCTCTCCCAGAGTAAAGCGGTTGCCGTCCAGGTGCTGGATCACGCCGGGCTCCACGACTTCCGTGGCCGGATAGACGACGCACCCGATCGCTCGCTCGGGCCCGATTCCGTCCCACTGAACGTCACCTGGATCGACGGTCGCGAGACGGTGGTCCTGCCATGGGCCCTCGAGGCCATAGAAGTACCACCACGGCACCCCGTTCACCGCGCTGACCACTGCGGTGTCGGGTCCAAGCAACGGCTGCATCGGCTGCACGACCGCTGGAGCGGAGTGTGCCTTGAGTGTGACGATCACATAGTCCTGGGGACCCGCTTCGCTGGGGTCGTCCGTGCAGAAGGGGTGCGCCACCCTCTCCTCTCCATCGATGAGCAGCTTGAGTCCGCTCTCTCGCATCGCTTCGAGATGGGGCCCGCGCGCAATGAGCGTGACGTCCTCTCCCGCGAGCGCGAGCTGCACGCCCAGGTAACCGCCGATCGCGCCTGCGCCGTAGATACAGATCCTCATGACGTTTGCCCCGCTACACGAGTCCGAGTTTGTCGGCCAATCCGATGCGCCGGAGCTTGCCGGTCGGCCCCTTCGGGATCTCATCTAGGATGAGCACCGTCTTCGGCACCTTGAAGTTTGCGAGCCGCTCTGCGGCGAATGCGCGGATTTCCTGTGGCTTCGCCGTCTCTCCCTCACGTAGTACTACGGCGGCCGCGACCTCCTCCCCGAGCTTGTCGTGCGGCATCGCAAAGGTCACCACCTGTTGCACCGCTGGATGATCCATCAGCACGACATCGACCTCCTTCGGGGAGATCTTCTCACCGCCGCGGTTGATGATCTCCTTCAGGCGTCCGGTCAGGCTGAAGAAGCCGTCTTCGTCCATCACGCCCTGGTCGCCCGTGCGGAACCAACCGTTGGTGAACGCGGTGGCATTGGCCTCGGGGTTATTCTCGTAACCCAGCGTGACGTTGGGGCCGCGAATGACGATCTCCCCTATGGCACCGACTCCGAGCAGCGCTCCTGCGTCGTTCATGATGGCGACCTCCGGTCCCGAAGCGATACCGACCGTGCCGGCTTTTCGCTCGCCCGGCGGCAGCCGGTTGCACGTCATCTGGTGAGACGCCTCCGTCATCGCGTACGCCTCCACGACCGGAACGCCGAAGGTCGACTCTAATTCGTGCAGTACCTGGGGCGGCAGAGACGAGGACGAGGAGCGGATGAAGCGGAGTCTCGCTCCCGCCACGGACTCTGGGTTGCGCGACGAGCGCGCCAGAATCGTCTGGTGCATGGTCGGAACCGCTGAATACCACGTCGGGGAGGCTGCGTCGAGCCATGAGAAGAACTTGAGCGCATTGAACCCCGGGGTGCATACCACTTCGGCCCCCGACGACAGCGACGAGAGCACCGGGGCCATGAGGCCGTGGATGTGGAAGAGCGGCATCACGTTGAGGCAGCGGTCCTCTGGCACGAGGCTCAACGTGGTGCGGATGTTCTTGGACGATGCACACACGTTGCGGTGCAGCAGCGGGACGATCTTCGGTCGCGACGTCGTGCCCGACGTGTGCAGCACGAGCGCGACATCATCAGGTTGCGCGGGGCCTGAGTCCGTCGGCGTAGCATCCGCAGCCCCATTCTGAGCAACAAGATCGAATACGCCGGCGGGGGCACCGTCCGGGACTCGAAGTTCGATGATTCCGATGCCGAGCGCGCGGGCGCTATCGATCGCCTCGGATTCGCTCCCTTCTTCGACCACCAGCGCCTTCGCCCCGAGATCCTCTATGTAGAAGTCGTACTCCTTTCGCTTGTACCCGGGGTTGAGCGGTGCTGTAGTCGCGCCGGATGCGATTGACACGAACGCCGATGCCATTTCGGGGCCATTGGGAAGTACGATAGCAAGGCGCTCGCCCCGTCCGATCCCCATCGCGTTCAATGTGGCCACTGTGCGGTCGACGTGTTCCCTCAGGCCGCCATAGGTGAGCGATGGGCGCCCTGGTGCGCCGATGGCGTTGGCCTCGGCAAGGCCGGTCTCGAGAACGGCTCGTACAGTGGTGGGCTCAGGCATCGTGTCGCTTTGTTTACGGAGTCTGGTAGCTCGGCAGCACCACTCTAGTGGGAGAGGTGGAGCGCGTCGAGCCGAACTCGACTGAGTCCCCATGGCCTCGTCGCCTCCTGGACAAACGAACGAGTCCGTCTCTGAGGGGGTTGCTGTGGAGGGGCAGCCGGCGGAATTTGGCGGCAGGGCAACGCTCAACGCTTCAGACGCAAGCGAGTTACCGATGCATCACTTCTGTCCCCAAGCCCGCGCCGACACCACGCAATCTCAATGGGCGCAACGTATGCCGCTCGTTCTCCGACTCGTTCCATTTGGCGTCGGCACCGCGATGCTGCTCGCAGCCCTGGGGCTCGTGATGAGCCCGCTTCTGCAGGACTCATCGCTCGCCGCGCAGGATGCCCCGAGTTGGCCTGTGGACCTCGACGTGATTGCCAAGATTCGGGAAGAGGGCCTGCAGCGCTCGCAGCTTCCGAATACGCTCTCGTACATGACGGACGTGCTCGGGGCTCGTCTGACGAACTCCGACGATATGGATCGGGCCCAGCGCTGGGTCATCGATGAGATGAATAGAATCGGCCTCACGAACACTGCTCTAGAGCCGTTCATGGACTACGGTGTGAGTTGGGACAACGAATATGTCTCACTGCACATGCTCGAGCCGGACTATTCCCCGCTCGTTGCGTACCCGATTGCCCACACCCCCGGTACCGAGGGCAAGCAACGCTTGAGCGCGGTCATCGGAAACGTGCGCACGCGGCAGGACTTGGAGCGGTATCGCGGTCGGCTCCGTGGCATGGCTGTCCTGTCGTCACCGCCGCCGCTGATCGACCAGACCCGCTTTGCGACAGGTACTCCTCGGCGGACCGACGAGGAGATGCGCGCCCTCGAGCAGGACGTCATCGTGCCGCCCGCGGGACCCGACCCGTATTTCTCGCGCCTCTATCCGCCCACGCCTGCGAACCCGGACATCCTGACTGCTGCGCAGAGGCTGGAGTTCTACGTATCCGAGGGAGCGGCCGTCGTGCTCGAGTCGAGCAGCGGCTGGCCCGGCGCGGTACGCGGATTCGCCCGCGCGGGCGCCAAGATCGATCAGTGGGCGCGCGAGGAGACGTTGGCTTCGGTGCCCGTCATCGCCATCACGCCCGAGCACTATACCCGCATGTACCGGGTGCTGGCCCGCGACATTCCGCTCGAGCTCGAGGTCGAGGTCCGCAATCGCCACGGCGCCGCAGTGAGCCAGGCGAACAACGTCGTCGGGGAGATCCCGGGCAGCGATCGGGCGGATGAGGTCGTAATGCTCGGCGCGCATTTCGATACGTGGCATGCCAGCCCCAACGCCTCCGACAATACGTCAGGCGTCGCTGTGATGCTCGAGGCGATGCGGATTCTGAAGGCAGTCGGTGCCGAGCCGCGAAGGACCGTCCGCATAGCGCTCTGGTCGGGTGAGGAGCAGGGGCTTTGGGGATCACGTGCCTACGTGCGAGACCACTTCGGCGACCCGAGCGATCCGGCGGTCGGCAAGAGGGAGGCGTACGACAAGCTCTCCGTATACTTCAACCAGGACTACGGCCCGGGTCAGTACCGAGGGATCTGGCTGCAGGGCAACGAGCATGTGCGCGCCCCGTTTTCAGCGTGGATGGAGCCGCTGCGTGACATGGGGATGACGACGATATCGCCGCAGGGCGTGGGTAGCACGGATCACGTGCCTTTCGACGATGTGGGGCTGCCCGCGTTTCAATTCCTCCAGGCACGTGTCGGGGGGACCGGCGGTCACACGAATTTGGATTTCTTCGATACGATCCCGCTCGACGACCTGAAGAAGAACGCCGTGATCATGGCGGTGTTCGTGTACCATGCGGCGATCGCAGAGACGGTCATGCCGCGAGCTGGAGAGCGTTAGCCCGACCTGGTCGACCGCTCCGCGGCCCGCCCCGTCGTACGATCCGGTCTGCCCACCGGATATGCGGCCCTACGATCCATTCCGACCTCCTTACAATGTGAGGTATCCAACCAGCACAACCTCAAGAGACGGGAGATCGCTTGTCGCCTACGAAGAAGTTCCTGGGAGAGTTCGAACAGATCGTCATTGCGGCGATCTTGCGCCTGGGAGACGAGGCGTATGGAGTCGCGATCATCGATGAGATCGCCGCGCATACGGGCCGCGACGTCCGCAGCGGGGCTCTGTCGCTGACGCTCGACCGCATGGAGCGGAAGGGTTTTGTCGGTTCGACTCTCGGCGACCCCTCGGAGAGCCGAGGTGGACGATCGCGCCGCTACATCCGGTTGACTCCCGAGGGACTGGCGCTCGCACTGGTATTGCTCGTCACATGCGCCAACGTCACCAATCTACTCTTCGTTCGCGGAGAAACCCGACGTGGCGAGATCGCGGTGCGCACTGCGCTCGGTGCCGGGCGCAGTCGTGTATACCGCCAGTTGCTAACGGAGAGCCTCGTCTTCGGCGCACTGGGCGGGGTAGCAGGAGCAGCACTCGGTGTTATTGGCCTCGACGTGTTGATGGCGCTCGTCGGCGATACCCTGCCTGCGGGGTTCAGCGATCGCATCGCGCTCGACGGCGGCGTCCTGCTCTTCACAGCTGGCATCTCGATCGGCACCGCAGTGCTCGCCGGTCTAGTGCTCGCCCGCCGGACGTCGTCACCCAACGTCGGCGACTCGCTCCGTGATGGATCACGGACTGTGCGGTCCGGTGGGCCTGCCCGCAGTGCGCTCATCGGCGTTGAAGTCGCCCTCAGCGTGGTGCTGCTCGTCGGCGCGGGTCTCTTCATCCGCAGCCTGTCCAACCTCCAGAACGTCGACAAGGGATTCGACGGAGCCGACGTGGTAACGGTCCGGGTGCAGGTCCCGAGCGCTCGCTACGACAGCCGCGAGCTTTGGGATGGCTTCCACGCCGATCTGCGTGAGGGCATCCAGGCGCTACCGGGTGTGCAGGCCGGTCCAATCACTTCCCACTGTCCGGAAACTCTTGGGAGATGCTGTACCGGGACGAGAACACCCCTCCCGACGAAAGGGGCGAGTCGGTTCTCCTCACGATGGTCAGTCCGGAGTATTTCGATACGTATTCGGTCGACATCCTAGAGGGTCGCGGATTCACCGAGGCTGACCGTTGGGGAGACGACCCAATCGCCTTGGTCGACGAGACTCTAGCGCGGAACCGGTGGCCCGGCGAGAGCGCGATCGGCAAGCAAGTCACGTTCGAGAAAGTCATGCGTGACGGCAGTGAGGTCGACGTATGGAGAACTGTCGTGGGAGTCGTGCGTCATGTGCGCCACTACGAACTCACGACCACGTCTCGCATCGAGGTCTACACGCCCCTGGCACAGTCGGCCGCGTGGGGATTCACGAGCTATGTGTCCATTCGAGCCGATAGCGATCTGGCGTCGCTCGTGCCGCGTGTGCGTACCATCCTCGCGGATCTGGATCCCGAGGTGCCGCTCTGGCATGTCCGTACTATGGAAGCCGTGATCGACGCAGAACTCGGTGTCCAACGGGCGATGCGGGAGCTCTTCATGATCTTCGCTGCGCTCACGCTGCTGCTCGGCGCCGTCGGCATCTACAGCGTGGTCTCGCACACCACCGCGATGCGTGTCCGTGAGATGGGTGTCCGCATCGCCTTAGGTGGCGCGCCACCTCGAATGGTCGCGCTCATGATGCGCGACTCGCTCACCCCCGTGCTCTTCGGCCTCGCGGTCGGCATGGTCAGGGCGATTACGCTCGGGCAGGTCCTTGGCTCGCTTCTGTTCGAAGTGCAGCCTCTTCAGCCGGCGGTGCTCGTTGGCTCAGCGGGGTTGTTGCTCGCGGTAGCCGCGCTGTCAACGTGGATTCCCGCGCGCCGGGCGGCGTGGGTGGAGCCGTCCCGGGCACTGCGGGCGGACTGAGCCATGGACGGGGTGGCTCGACTGCTAGAGCGGTCCGGCCACGTCCGGAGCTGCTGTGAGGATCTCCCGATCGGATGAAATGAGTTCGCATTCCAGTTCCCGAGCCAATACGACGAACTCGGCGTCGTAGGCACTGAGGCCGAGGGATGCAGCCATGGCCAGGACCTCGGAACCGTCCACAGCCGCGATCCGGTCACCGAGAATCGCAAGGGCGTCGTCGTGCATGGCCTTGGCGTCGGAGAGCTCGACCCATTCGCGGCGCACGAAGCCGGTCAGAACGTTTCGCAGTTCGCTGAGCAAGATGGATGGAGCTGTCCAGTTCGGATCGGTTCGCAGTAGTGCGGCTGCCCGATCACCGTGGTCCGCGGAGCCCGTGACCAGATACACCATCACGTTGGTATCGACAACGATCACTCGCGACCCGTGTCCTTCAGTTCACCGAGTAGGCAGTCGTCCAGGGGGGGCACGCGTAGTCGAGGCGCACGTGCTTCGACTCGACCCAGGATCACTTCCGCGTCGGCGACGGCTGGGCGAAGGGACGCTTCGAGACGAGTAAGAATTTCCCCGTTGAGGCTGCGATGGTTGCGTTTCGCGGCCTCCTTCAACGTCTGATACATGCTGTTGGGGACTCCTCGTAGAGCCAGGTTCGCCATTCTCGACCTCATCCTGATATCAATGTGATATCACTATGATATAGGACGGGGCCGTTCTTCAGAACCTTCTGGTAGGAAGGTCGTCGGAACGCGGGGCGGCCACATGCTCGATTCGGCCAACATGTTCTGCGGCGGGTCCCCCGTAGACGCCTCTGCCTATTCGACTGATCGCCGCAGCTCCGGAAACACCTTCGAGACCTTCCCAAGTACGTAGTCGCCGTACGTACCCTCGAAATCGTGCACGCTGGCGTTGTCCCAGCGCTCGTCCGCGTCGTCTGCCCTCGGTGTGCTTGATGACAGTAGGCCGCTTAGGTCGATCGGTGCCACGCGAGCATCGAAGCCCGGGTCGAAGAAGAACGGAAATGACAGGCGTCCTCGACCGGACACGTTCAGCACGCGGTGCGGTGTCGACCTGTAGAGTCCGTGCGTCAGCCGGTCGAGCATGTCACCGATGTTACAGACGAAGAAGTTGGTCACTGGGGGCGCATCGATCCACCGGGACCCGGCCTTCACCTGGAGGCCGCCGGCGTCGTCTTGCCTGAGGATCGTGAGCACGCCGTAGTCGGTGTGCTCGCCCACACCCCACTCTTCCTCAGCGGCTGGTCGGGCCGGGGCGGGGGGGTAGTGGAAGATCCGGAACAGGGTGAGTGGATCCGCCATGTAACCCGCGCGGAAATAGGTGGACTCGAGTGCCAGACTCATCGCGATGCCGCGCATGAGCGCATGGCCGAGGTCGGTCAGTGCCGCCATGTACTCCAGGATCGTACCAGCGAATCCGGGGAGCCCGGCCGGAAACAGATTGGCTCCGTGCAGTGGAACGCCGGCTCGCACTCGGGGATCGTCCGCACCCAGCTCGGTGCCGAAGTAGAGCCCCTCCTTGAGGTCCGGCTTGCCTGAAGTGAGTTCGCCGCCGACCGGGAAGTATCCACGCCACGCCTTACCTGCGAGCCCCATCCGAATCTTGACCTTCTCGTCGACAGGCTGTGCGAAGAAGCTCCGGGACATCTCGTCCAGACGGTGCTGAAGGTCTTCGCTCACGCCGTGGCCGACTACGTAGAAGAAGCCCTCGCGCCGGCACGCGTCTGCCATGGCGGTGCTCACCGCGTGCTCGTCGCCCTCTCCGGTAACGAGTGGGGTTACGTCGATGATGGGGACCGCGGGGGCTTCGCTCATGGGACCGGCTTTAGTAGCTGCCGCCGCCTGTCCACCCCGGCCCCCGCACCACACGGCCTGGCGTCTCGTCCGTGTGCTCACCGTCTCGCAGGACCTGGCCACCGTTCACGAATACGTGCACGACACCGGTCGAGTATTGGTGTGGGTCCTCGAACGTCGCGTGGTCGATGATGGTGGTGGGGTCGAAGACGACCACGTCCGCGTAATAACCCTCGGCGAGCAACCCGCGATCCGTAATGCCCAAGTTCGTAGTCGGAAGCGAAGTCAATTTGTGGATCGCGTCCTCCAGCGGGATCACGCCTTCCTCACGAACGTATTTGCCGAGTAGCCGAGCGAAGTTCCCGTAGGCCCTGGGGTGCGTGCCCTGGTCGGTGAACGGAGGCTCCGGCGCCATCGAGCTTGCATCGGAATCGAACGACATCCACGGCAGCGCGATCTGCTTCTTCACGTTCTCCTCGGACATGAGGAAGTACACCACTTGCACGCGGCTGCCGTCCTCGAGCACAAGGTCCATCGCGGTCTCTTGGGCCGATGTCCCGCGTTCTTCGGACACCTCTGCCAGCGTGCGGCCGATGTAGTCGCGCAGGTCCGGATTCTGGAATCCGACGAGCAGCGTGCCTTCGGATGTGGCACCCTGCATGAGATTCTCCCAATCGTCCTGCTGCGCGACCATCTCAGCGGCCACGCGGACGCGGACGCCCGGGGCGCCCAGGCGCTCGGCCCAAGCGTCGTATCCGCCCTCCTGTACCCATGGGGGCATTGCGGCATCGAGACCCGTCGACCCCGCGGTGTAGTTGTACATATCAGCGGTGATGCGCAGGCCTTCGCTGCGTGCGGCTTCAACCATCTCGATGACCTGATCGAGCTTGCCCCAGTTGGCTTCGCCGGCTGCTTTCAGGTGGTAGATCTCCGCAGGTAGCCCCGCATCGCGGGAAATGCCGATCAATTCTTCAACAGCTTCGAGCAGCTGGTTGCCCTCGCTACGCATGTGCGAGATGTACATGCCACCGTACTCGGCGGCCACGGAGGAGATCTCCACGAGCTCGTCCGTCTGGGCGTAGAACGCCGGTGCGTAGATGAGAGACGAGCCGATGCCCATCGCCCCCTCGCGCATCGCCGTGTGCACGAGTTGGCGCATGCGTTCAAGCTCTTCTTCGTTCGGCGGGCGGTCCTCGTACCCTAGCTCGTGGATGCGGGTGGTCGTCGCTCCGAGGAATGAGGCGACGTTTGTCGAGACTCCCTTGTTCTCTAGGAATTCCAAGTATTCGCCGAGGGTCGTCCATGGCACCTGGAGCGTACCACCAAGCAACTCTGCCGCAGGTTCCTCAGATCCGACAAACGCCACGAACGTCTCAAGCCACTCTTCTTTCATTCCGTCGTTCATAGGCCCCCGGGATGCACCCTCGCCGAACACCTCGAGTGTCACTCCCTGCCGGAGTTCACCCTGTGAGCGGCCGTCCACGATGAGCGACTCGGTAGACCAGGAGAGCATGTTCACGAAGCCGGGCGAGACGGCCAGGCCAGATGCCTCGACGACACTCTCGGCGGTGGCACCGGCGAGGTCTCCGAGTGCGACGACACGATCTCCATCGATTGCCACGTCCCCCACGAAAGGAGCCGAGCCGGAGCCGTCGTAGACGGTGCCTCCACTGATGAGGACATCGTAGTGGGCGGCGTCGGAGCAAGCCGTTGCGGCGGCAAGCGCGGTGGTAATTGAAAGCATCCGTCTGATCATGCGGGTCTCTCTCGCTTAGTCTCGGCGGTCCCGCGGGATCGCGGTGCACGGTCTCTCGACTCTGCCGTGGGCCGACACGCCCCAGCGGGCCGGCTCGGGCAGACGGTTCCCGATACTAGGGGGGACTCATTGGCTTGGAAACGGGGCGACGGGCCGGGCCGCCTGACACCCACGAGCGGCACGTCTATCTTTGGCGCTCGACCGCACCATCAATTCGGAGATGACTATGCACCGCGTGCCCTGTGGTTTAGCCGTTCTTCTCGCCTTCGTGCTGACGGCGTCGGCGAGTACGTCCTCAGTTGCGCCCCTCGCCGCGCAGTCCACGCCCGAGGGGTTCAAGACTGAGATAGAGCGGCAGTTCAGCGCCTCTGCGATGAAGGTGATCATGCTCGCCGAAGCGATGCCTGCCGAGAAGTACGGTTGGAGTCCCGGGGAAGGAGTCGCGTCGACCTCCAGCGTCTACCTGCATATCGCCCGCTACAACTACATGTACTTAGAGGAGAGCATGGGAATCGCCTCACCGATCGCTGAGGACGCGTACATGGGGTGGGAGGCCGACGTGACCGAGCGCTTCCAGGCCAAGACAGCGTCTGCTGCGGACAAAGAGTGGATCGTCGGAGTGCTCACCGCCTCGGTGGAGCACGTGCAGGACAATCTTGAACACCTGTCGGACGCGGACCTGGCGGTGCCTACACATCAGTATGGTCGGGATGTCCAAAAATGGGCGGTGATGTTGCAGCTCGTCGCCCACATGAACGAGCACCTGGGGCAGTCGATTGCGTACGCCCGCATGAATGGCGTCGTACCGCCGTGGTCCAGCTGATATGGTGCCCACGAAGCCATTCGAATTGGGCGGGCGGCGGTGGGGCGCTAGCTCAGCCCCCCGCCGCGTCCACCCCGATTCGTAGGGCTTCCACAATCCGTGGAATCTGCGCCTCGGGAGTGCAGCAAAGCGCTACCCTCACCGCACCCTCCATCGGCACGACGTAGACGCCCTCGTCTCGCATGACCTCCGCGGTCTTCTCCCCATCAGGGGTGAATACCGCGACGAAAAAGCCGCCTTCATAGCGCGGGACGTTCAGGCCAGCTTCCCGGGCGTTGGTGTCGAACACGCTGGCGCGGCTGCGCAGCATGACGATCATGTCTTCGCGCTCCGCCTTTGCTCGTGCTTTGAGGTCCGGGTCTGTGAGCAGTTCAGTGATTGCTAGCTGCCCGTGGTGACTGCAATTGGACCAAGTCGCGCGGCACGAGTACGTCATCGCATTGCTTAGGCGCTGCCGCTCGTCCGCGTCCTGGTGCATCGCGACGAGCGCTCCTATGCGCGCGCCGTACTGGGCAAACGTCTTGGACGCGGTCCACGCGACGAGCACCGTGCCTGTCTCTAGCATCGTCTCGATAGCGTGCAGCCAGTGGTCCGACGCGGGGTCAGCGAAACGTAGGTAGGCGCAGTCGTAAACGGTCGCGACAGGTGCGCGTTCGCCTGCGAAGCGGACCACCTCCGCGACGGCTGCCCACTCGGCCTCATCCAGCGAATAGCCGGTCGGGTTGTGGCACGGGAAGTTGAGCAGGATCAGGGCCCGTCCCTGCTCTGCGATATGACGATCGATACCGGTGGCGAATGCGTCTAGATCGAAGCGTCCGTCTTCTCCGAACATGTTGAAGGTGTCGATGCCTCGGCCCGCGTGCTCGGTGATCACGCTGTAAGGACCCCAGAAGTAGTCTGTGGTTAGCGCGTTCTGCCCGGGCTCCAAGAAATTCACGACCGAGTGATAGATCGCGCCGGTCCCGCCTGGGGTGGCAGCGGCAACCGACTGTGCTGCGAGTGGGCTGTCGCCAAAGAGGTCCGAGATGATCGCCTCGAGGAAGGGCGCGGGACCCGCGATCGGTGAGTATCCGGCGGCGCGGTCCAGCGGCACGCGTAGTAACGCCTCGCACACACTTGGCATGATCGCCAGCTTGCACTCGTCGTCCATGAGCGCGCCCATCGTAGCGTTCAGGATCGCCTCACCTGCAGCGACACGACTCGCAGCCTCCGCATTGAGCGAGAAGATGGGGTCGTTGCCAGTTCGGTTCTGTGCGCCCGGGATGAGGGCGCTCGCGACTGAGTCCGTCAGTTCAGGCCTCCTGGTAGTTCTCCGTCCAATTCTGCGTAGACCTGTTGGATCGCTCGGGCTTTTTGACTGGAGCTCAGCGACCACGTCTCGAGATCGCCGACGTCCGCTTGTGCCTGCGCATCCGCCAGACTCGACCCCGCATGGTGCGCGGCCGTGCCCTCAGCGATCACGGTGACCAGTGCTTGCCGATACGTCTCGAGTTCCTCTTCGAGCACATCAGGAGAATCCACGAATCCGTGTCCTGGCACGTAATAATCGATGTCCATGGCCTGCGCCCGCTCGACCATCGAGACCCATTCCGTCGGGAACGCTGAGCGCATCGCAGGGAAGACCCGGTGGAGATATGCCTCACTCATGAAGAGGATCTTCTCGGCGGGCAGATGTACCGAAAGGTCGCCCCCCGTGTGTGCCCTCCCGAGGAAGAGGACTTCGATCTCTTTGCCACCGAGCGTGATGGTGGTTGCGTCCTCCACGATTTGGGTCGGTAGCACGACGGGCGGCGAACCTTCTCGACGGTTCGGGCTGTTCGCGCTTGCGGTGAGGGTAGCAGCCGACGTCGGGTGTGCCAGGAAAACGGCGTCGCTCGGAAATACGGAGTTCCCCCCTGTGTGATCACCGTGGTCCGAACAGATCACGACATGCGTGATCGGCTGGTCGGTGATTTCGGCGATGTGGTCGATCATGAGCTGCGTCTCCTCGACGCTGCCTTGACCGTCCGCTACGAGAACGCCTTCGCTCGTCACCACGAACATGCTCACCGTCGTGAAGTTTTCCTCACCCGCGGAGCGCAATTGCTCGTACGAGTAGACGTCGGGCGCGAGCTCTTTGATGCGGGGGAAGTCGTCGTCCGTGTACCCTCGCGCGTAAGGATCTGCGGTACGCACGAGGCCGTCCGATGCCGCTTGGGCCGTCGCGCCCTCCGTACCTTCCGGAGCCGATGCCGAGCAGCCTGCGATGATGAGGCCCAGCGTAAGCGCCGCAGCCCAACGGTAGTTCGTCATCTTACTTTCTCCTCGCCACAAATGCGTTCTCGTGCGGCTGAATGTTGTCGTCCGTAGCGTCGATGTACATGGCGTAGTCGCCGTCCGGTCGCCCGGCCGTCGAAGCGTGCACGTCAGGCGTGCCACGTATGTTCGAGCACGCGTACCCAATTCCGGTACGCGATCTGCTCGATTTCCTTTTGCTCGAAGCCCGCCTCGCGAAAGGCCTGTATGAGGCGGGGTAGTCCGCTCACATCCCCTAGGTCTTCCGGGATCCTCGCGCCGTCGTAATCCGAGCCCAGCGCAACGTGGTCGATGCCGATGCGGTCGACGACATAGCGTGCGTGCCGGACGATCTCCGTGAGAGGGGTCGCTACCTCGCCGCTACCGTCACCGTCCGCACGCAGAAAACCGACCGCATGGTTGATACCGACGACCCCCCCACTTTCACCGACCACGTCGAGCTGATCATCGGTGAGGTTGCGAGGGGTCGGGCAGAGCGCCCAGGCGGATGAGTGGGTCGCGACAAGAGGCGCATCCGAGATCTTGGCGACATCCCAAAATCCCCACTCGTTGAGGTGTGAGAGATCGACCAGGACTCCGAGTTC
>Ga0114996_10004235_pt1 | contig 17383 bp, 12 predicted proteins | sample ArcticOcean_MG_C_4_FD_87039 | JGI IMG/M metagenome (GOLD analysis project Ga0114996, IMG submission 87039) | Marine microbial communities from western Arctic Ocean - ArcticOcean_MG_CB4_134 | ecosystem: Environmental > Aquatic > Marine > Oceanic | place: Arctic Ocean: Canada Basin | collected...
GACCGGACATGGTACGCTGCACACAGCGTCGCCATAGCCTAATCGGCCAGAGGTAATGAGACGCTCCCTCGCCCGACGATCGACGTATGACGATCGAGTCGTCGACCTGCGGCGGCAATGGTGGCCGGTCGAGATCGAGCGAGATCGGTATCTCGGTCGACGATTTGGGCGTCGGGCGCAGCTCTCCCGGCATCACGTCGGTCAGGTCGATTCCGACGTCAGAGACGAGCGCGTCGATGCTTTTCTCGGCGGACATGGTCACAACCGGTGCATCCTCGAAGCGGGGGAATTGCCCACAATAGGCAACTTAGAGTAGTTCTACTAATTATAGCCCACGCTAGCGCGGCGGTGGGTCAATCGAACCGGTAAGCTGACGCTCCATCTGGCGGGAATCTGGGACATTATCCCGCAAAAAAACCGCACTCCGGCGGATTTATGCCAGCGTGCGGTTGATCGAAGATTGTCCGGAGAATCGCTCTCGAAGCTCAATCGGGGAAGTCGTCTTCCGAGGCCTGCGACTGGTAGATCGGCAGGTGACGGTAATAGACCTCAAGGATCATCGCCGCCATCGAGGTGCAGTAGAGTCGTCCGCCATGGCCGCTGCCGTGGCCGCCACCCTTCATGAACCAACTCCCGGTCTCGTGGCCGTTCTTGGACTGCGAGTTGACCAGTTGCGGACGCATCTTTGCGTTCCACTTGGTCCACAGATCACCGTCATAGTGACGCATCACCTGCGTGGCATAGTAGTTGTAGTACATGTTACCCGCCGACGGCCCGGTGTCTGAGAGAAACTGTGCACCTCGCTGGATGGCGCCGTTATCGCGTTTCCAGCCCAGATACATTCGGCACAACAGGCCGATCGCGGTTGTGGCGTTTCCTTTGCCGGGGCCGGCGTAGCCGTAAAACGCGCCGCTGTCGGTTTGCACCGAATCGAGGAATTTCGATGCGTTCTTAATCGTCAAAGGATTAATGTTGAGATACGACATGTGGCCGCTCTTGAGCGCCATGATCTGCCAACCGACGACCGACGTATCACCCTTTTGCTTGGGAGAATATCGCCAACCACCGCCCGCAGGATCTTGGGCTTCGCTGATGAAGTCGATGGTCATCTGAGCAGCCGGTTGCAGTTTCTTGTCCCGGGTCATGGCGTAAGCTTCGCACAGCGCGATCGAGGCCAGACCGTGCGAGTACATGTTTCCGCCGCCTTCATGCAAACTGCCGCCGGCCTTCATCGACTTGCCCAGAAAGGTCAGGGCGCGCCGCACGTTGTCTTTGTATTTTCCCTTGAGGTGCGTGTTCCCCGCTCCCAAAAACGGCAACAGCCCCATCGCGGTTGCACCGTTCGGTCCGCTGTTTGAACCATGATTCGCACAGCGTCCCTGACAGGCGCTTTTGCGGTGGTCAAAGCTCCAGCTACCGTCGGCCAATTGATGATTCGCTAGCCACTTGAGGGCCAAGCCGACAGCCGCCTCGCTTTTGCCGTTGCCGCCGCCGGCCTGCACCATCGCCGATCGTCGTGCCGGATCGCCACGACCAGAGGTCGCATTGCCTTTGAACGCACCAATGGTATTGAGCAGATCAGCCGCCGGTGCCGCCCGGTCAGAGAGCTCTACTAACTCGACCGAAACTGGTGCCGCGGCGTCGTCGTCGATCGGGTCGGGGCGTACTTCGTCTTCGATATTGTTGGTATCTGGCTGAACCTCATCGGTGAACTCCGCTTCCTCGATATTCACCGGCACATCGTCGAGTTCTTCCTCGATCAGCTCATCGAGTTCCTCGGTCTCTTCTTCTTCCATCGCCGAGGCGATCGTGGCGTCACCATCAACTTTGGTCGAGATGGTAATCAACGCCAAGATAATCAAAAAGATCATGTGAAACACGCCGCTGAAGATCCAACTCGGTAGCAGCTTAAGAATGCCGTTCATCCCGCCTTCGTCTTCGTATTCCTCTTCTTCGCCCTCGCCACCCTCGCCACTCGCAGAATTTGCTTTCTGCTGCATCGCCTGTTGTTGGCCGGCGGCGCGGGGCGAAGGTTTGGGCTGCGCACTGGCGGCCGGTTGTTGTCCGGAGGCTTTACGGGGTGGGGGGGCGCTTGCCATGTTGCTGCTCGCTCCTTTGGGGCCCGTTGTCGGGCCGGGTCGTCAAATTCTCTGGTCCGTTATGTCGTTACGAACGAAAGCCGTAACCGCTTTGCTGTACTAAATAGAAGCTCGTCGAAAAACCGTCGGTGGCAGCGTGAACTGACTCGCGACAACCAACTCTTGCCAGGGTTTCCAAGTCCTGCCAATTGGGACACCTTGCAAAGGTCTCCACAGCGACCTCGACCGATCTCCACCGACGCATAAAACCTCACGTTCAATATAGTGTTAAATCGACCGTCGATCCACCCCCACCAAGGCGGAATAAAGGGCGCCATCGGTCGGCATGGGAGTCAAATATCGTCGTCCATCTGTTCGAGGCGCGCCCGGCGATTTATTGCAGGATCCCAGATTTTTCCTTGCGGGGGATAATCTCAGGTGATCGCCCCCCCAGCGGAGGTTGGTTTTCGCCGAATATCAGAGGCGGCGAGCCAAGTTGGTTGGCCGGAGGACCAAAGTCCGAATTCCGCTGCGGATGACCCTGTGATCTTCCGCGTCGCTTGGCACTCGTGTTGCGTCAATCCTAGATCGATCCGTGGGACAGGATTCCATCCTGCCGTAGGCAGGTTAAGAACCTGTCCCACAAACCCATCAAACCACGCCTAACAGAGCCCTAGCCGAAATGGTGTCCGACACGCTAGAATGCGCGATTCTACCCGCGACTTACAGGTCGGCAAGAAACTGGTCGGCGAAATCCGACGAGAGGAGTGCATGAAATGGCTAAAGGCAAGAAAAAGGTCGAATCGGTCTTTCTAGTCTGCGATGAGACCGGCGACTACAACTACACGATACGACGCAAATCGGGCGGCGAAAAGCTCAAGCTGAAGAAGTATTCGCCCCGGCTCAGGCGTCACACGCTGCACATCGAAAAGAAGAAATAGCACGACCGTCACCGGTCCCGACTCGCCAAAGGTCAGGATGATATGGCGAAGCGCTGGCGTATCCATCCCTTCGACTCTGATCGTATCGCCGCGCTAGAGCGATCGGCCGGTGTGCCGTCGGTCGTTGCTCAACTGCTGATCTGTCGCGGCATCAACGACGTGCAGTCGGCCCGCGACTTTCTTGAGGTCAAACTTTCTGGCCTGCGCGAGCCTGGATTGCTGCCCGGTGCGACCGAAGCAGCTCAGCGACTCTCGGACGCGATTGACCAGAAGCGGCGGATCGTCGTCTACGGCGATTACGACGCTGACGGCATGACCGCCACCGCGATCTTGCTCCGCACGCTACAGATGCTTGGTGCCGATGTCGGTTACCATGTGCCTAATCGGCTCAGCGAAGGATACGGACTCAGCGCCAAAGCGCTGCAGAAACTGGCCCGCCAAGGCGCTTCGCTGGTGATCACGGTTGATTGCGGCATCGCCAGCGTTGCCGAAGCGGCGGTCGCCCGCGAATTGGGTCTCGAGCTGATCATCACCGACCATCACGAGATGACCGACCAGTTGCCCGAGGCACAGACGCTCGTCCATCCGCGGCTGCCGGGGACCAGTTATCCGTTTGGTGGGTTGTGCGGCGCTGGCGTGGCGCTGAAGGTCGCTTGGGCTCTGTGCCAGTTGCGCAGCAGCGGCCAAAAGGTCGACGCCCGCATGCGAGATCTGCTGATGCAGTCGGTCGGTTTGGCGGCAATCGGCACGGTGGCCGATGTGGTGCCGCTGCTGGACGAAAACCGCATCTTGGTGCAGCACGGACTCACCAGCCTCAAAGCACGGCCGACGCTCGGTCTGAAGAAGCTGATGGAAATCACCGAACTCGACAAGAAGCCATCGCTCTCGAGTGAGGATATCGGCTTCACGCTCGCTCCGCGACTCAACGCGGCAGGTCGGCTGGGTCAGGCACAACTGGCGGTCGAATTGCTCACCACCGGCTCCGAGGAGCGGGCCACGGCACTCGCTGAGTACATCCACGAGCTCAACAGCAGTCGCGACAGCCTCGACCGAAGCGTCTATCTGGCGGCCAACAAGCAGATCAAACAGCGTTTCGATCCCGAAGCGGATGCGGCGTTGGTACTGGCCGGACATGGCTGGCATGCCGGCGTGATCGGCATTGTTGCTGGGCGTTTGGCAGAAAGGTATCACCGCCCGGTGGTGGTCATTTCGCTCGACGATCTGGGCGTCAAGCCGGGCACAGGTTCTGCTCGCAGTGTCGAGGGACTCGCCTTGCACGAGGCGTTGGCTGCCTGCGGCGAGCACCTGATCGGTCACGGCGGTCATGCGGCGGCGGCCGGATTAAAGATCGAGGAGTCCAAGGTCGACGCCTTTCGCGAGGATTTCTGTGAGTACGTCGCCAGCGAACTTTCCAATCAGCAGCAGGCCGCCGAGCTGCGAATCGATGCCGAAACGCCGCTTAGCGCACTCACCATGCAGACACTCGGCCAGATCGAGCGGTTAGCCCCGTTTGGCCAGGGCAATCCGCGCCCGGTGCTCTGTACGACCGACGTTCAACTGGCCGAACCTCCCAAACCGATGGGCAGCGGCGGCCGGCATGTTTCGTTGCGACTCAACCAGCACGGCGTCTCGCTCAGGGCCGTGGCCTTTGGCAAAGGCGAATGGGTCGACGAGCTACAGGGCGTCGAGGGTCCGCTGCAGATTGCGTATCGCCCCGTGATCAACGAATTTCGCGGTCGCCGCAGCGTCGAACTGCATCTGGTTGACTGGCAAGTCGCCGAAACGGCAGACGTCGAGTCGGCCGGTTTTTGATCGCCAAGTTCGTAATCACTCCGCCGGCAAGCATGCTTGCCGGTGTCCGCCTAGTGTGCTTTCCTCATGCATTGGTCCGATCAACGCCGCCGAATGGTTGACGACCAACTTCGCCGGCGTGGAATCACCGACTCGCGCGTGCTGGCCGCCATGGTCGATGTGCCGCGAGAGCGGTTCGTGCCGCCTGAGCAGATCGATCGGGCCTGCGCCGATCGGGCGCTGCCGATTGCCTGCGAGCAAACGATCAGTCAGCCGCTGATTGTTGCCCTGATGACCGAGGCATTGCAGCTTTCGGACCAATATCGGGTGTTGGAGATTGGCACAGGCAGCGGATACCAGACCGCGGTGTTGTCCCGACTGGCCGCCGAGGTAACGACGATCGAGCGTCATAGCGAGCTTTCGCGGTCCGCGGAAAAGATTCTCCGCGAACTCGGTTGCGAGAAAATCACGTGTCTGGTCGGCGACGGTTCGCTCGGCTGGCCTGACGGCGCGCCGTATGATCGGATCATGGTCACTGCGGCGGCCGAACAGGTTCCGCCGGCCCTAATCGCGCAACTCACCGATGGCGGCCGGCTCGTGATGCCAGTCGGACCGTACGGCGACCAGATGCTCCAGGCAATCGACAAACATGCCGGCCGGACGCAAGTCACCACACACGGTCGCTGCCGGTTCGTCCCTCTGATTGGCGAGCAAGGCTGGCCGGGAGAGCCTTGACGTGGCGGAGTGCATATTGGATTCTGCTGGTTGTTAACTGCCCCTACGCTTTTGCCTGAGTGACCCCAGTGAACCAAGCAGCAATCAAACCGATCCCCGCAAGACTTTGTTTTCCCTCGATGTCGTTTCATGCAGCAATGGTCGTTCTGAATGCCCTCGCTGTCCTCGTCGTGTCGACGCAGACACGCGCCGCAGAGGAACCTGCGAAGAAAACATCTCGACCGAACCTCGTGATCATCCTTGTCGATGATCTTGGTTACGGCGATCTATCTTCATACGGGGCGAAGGATCTCGCCACACCGCATATCGATCGGCTCGTCACCGGTGGGATGAAGTTCACGCAGTTCTATGCGAACTGCCCGGTCTGTTCGCCGACGCGGGCGGCGTTGCTCTCGGGCAAGTTCCCTGATCGGGTCGGTGTGCCGGGAGTGATCCGCACGCATAAGAAAAGCAGTTGGGGACGCCTTGACGAGAAAACGGTGCTGGTCAGCGAGTTGCTCCAGAAAAACGGCTATCACACGGCGATGTTCGGCAAATGGCACCTGGGTCTCACGGCGCCGAACATTCCGACGCGCCGCGGCTTCGATGATTTCTACGGCTACCTTGGCGACATGATGGATAATTATTGGACTCATCGCCGACACGGCATCAATTACATGCGTGAGGGTGAGAAGGTGATTGACCCCAAGGGCCACGCGACCGATCTGTTCACCAACAGCGCGTGCAAGTGGCTCAAGGAGTACGACAAGAAAAAGCCGTTCTTCGTTTTCCTCTCGTACAACGCACCGCATTTCCCGATTCAACCGCCGCCGGAGTGGGTGAAGCGATACGAAAAGCGATTCCGAAAAAAGGGACGCCGCGCTACCAACTGTGCGTTCGTCGAACATCTTGACAACGGCATCGGCAAGTTCATGGATACGCTCCGATCAACGGGGCTCGAGGAAAACACGATCGTCGTCTTCTCCAGCGACAATGGTGGCTCGATAAATCACGGCGCCTCGAACGGCCCGCTCAGCGGCCAAAAACAGGACATGCGCGAAGGCGGCATCCGCGTGCCGACTAGTGTGGTCTGGCCGGGACGAATCGAGCCTGGCAAGGTGTCGGGTGTCCCTTTCGTGAGCATGGATATCTATTCAACGCTTTGCGAGGCGGCCGGCGTGAAGGTGCCCGAGGATCTCGACGCAGTGAGCTTTCTGCCGACGTTGCTTGGGCGTCCGCAGAAGCAACCAGAACGAGATCTCTTCTGGGTTCGCCTCGAAGGGGGCCGGTATCGGGGCAAGCCGTATTTCGCGGTGCGTCGGGGCAACTGGAAACTATCGCAGGACAACGCGAACCAGAAGTATCGGCTCTACAACATTAAGGAAGACCCGAAGGAGTCGACGGACCAAAGCGAGAAACAGCCCGAGATTGCCAAGCAACTTCGTGCCGCGCTTGACGCGCATATCAAAGAGTGTGCGGGCATCCCTTGGAAGTAAGGGGCGAGAGATCGACGAGCGCCGCCGCTATTTCAGCAGGAAGCGTTTCTCTTTTTCCGAAAGCTCTTCGCTCTTGACCTCGATCTGAAAAGCGACCGATTTGACTCGTTTGCCGGCCCAGCTATATCCCTGGGCGTAACCGCCCGGCGTGTCGTTGCCGTGGTGAATGTGGCCGAAACCCCATCCCAAGTTACCACTGCCGACGTGAACCGCGCCGGTCGTGTCGTTTCGTTCGGCGACAAACAGCCCGAGGTGATAACCCTCCCATCCCTTGTTGCCACGACCGGTCCAGCCAAATCGTTGACCCTGGCGCTCTTGCCCCAACTCTTTCTTCTGCATAGGAACAATCACCTGCTGCTGCTTCTTGCTGAGCATCGTCATCCGCAGGAAGCGGATACCATCCGGCACGCTTTCCAATGAGCGGGCAAGGTTGTCGCCCTTGACATGGTCCTTTTTCCAGATCGTGGGATCGGTCGAGCGAAAAATAACCGTCCAACCCTCGACAACCGGTTCGGCCACGATCAGTCCGATGCCTCGGAGATAGCGGCCAGCATAGCCATGAACGCCGATGACACGATGACCACGACCGGTCAGCGTTCCTGGTCCACCGCCCACTCCACCGATACGAGGCGAAGTATACGAATCTTTGGGGTCGAGCCCATCGGGAGTGAGTCGCATAAAGACGACTTTGAAACTGTCGATATAAGTCCCACTCATCGTTTCCAGTCCGGCGACGGCATAATTCGGTTTGGCGACGACCGACTGCTCTACGCCCTTCGGCTCGCCGTGCGCCTTGCCCAAGACGTCACGCTTACCCTTGCGAAAGATCGGTTGAATCGCCCCGACGTTGGTGCCAACCACCGCGGCGCGAAAGCCGACAAGATACGCCCCCTTGGGAGCAATGTCTTCAAATGCCGTGTCTCGGTCGCGTCCGACGTATTTTGTCTTGGCGTTGCGGTATTCGACCGGAGGTCCAGCGGCGCTCCCGGTCGCCTTGCCGAACTGCGACTGAATCGCCTCGAGACGCTTTGTTAGTTTCACCCGAGCCAAACCTTTTGACTGCGGTCGGGCCTTCTGATACCACAGCGCCGCGTGTTGCATGAGGTGTTTCTTGGCGGCGCCACTCTGCTGCTGCGCCTGTTTCCACCAACCATCGGCGAGTGTAAGTTGGTCGCGAAAGGCGTCCGCACCTTTCAGTTCGAGTTTCGCCAGCTTTACCAGCGCGGGATCCGTACCTGCCGCGAGCTGAGGTAGCCCACCTTTCCAGTCGCCAGCGACGAAGCATTTGAATCGCCCAACAATCTCGTTCGCTTGCGGATCGTCCGGATTCTGTTTTAACTTGGCCGTTGCTTCAGTGACCTGCTGAACATGCTTTGAAAGTTGTTTGATCTTCTTCGCCTTTTCCGCGATTTTCTTGGCCAATACGAGATCGCGAGCGCCGCGCGCGGCGGCTTCGGCGATGCTGGCCAACTGCGTGGTTTGCTTGATCTGCTGGGTGGTCGCGGCTCGATCCAGTAGGGGCAAAGCGAACTCAGCCAATTCCTTGCGCTGACTGCGAGACTTGGCGTTTTTCGCCACACGGAGCGCCGCGCTTAGTTTCATCGCCACGGCGTCGACGGCGTACCGCTTGGCGATCTCGTCGATCGCCGAACTGGCCAGTCGAATTGAGCCAGCCTGAATCGCAACATCGCGCGCGACCCGCATCGCCACGAACGCATCGGCCCCTTTTGCATCAAGACTGGCTGCGTCCCTGAGCATTCTCTGCGACAGTTTCAGTCGATCCTGCGGCGTCTTCGCGCTGGTAAAGTCGCGCTGGTAGACCTCCCTCACCAGCGCCATTGCTTTCTTCGTCGCCGCGGCATCCGGAACGGGGCTGCGCGAGGAGCCTTCCTGCGCGGATACCGGGATCGAGGCGAAGGCGATCAGGAGAAGTTGCGCTGACAGAATGACTCGACGCATTATTGACCCACCGGTTATCTTAACACCCCAATGTCGCGCGCCCCATCGCGTACACCGATTCTACGATCCGTGACTGAGCGAGTCAATTCTCGCTCGTGAGGCTGACAACTGCCTAATCGAAATCAAATGCGAAGAGCTTCGCCTTCTGTAACGTAAATCTGAGCTTCACGGTTTTTCCTTTCAGGCTCGACAGATCGCCTCCCGACTTCCATTGCGGTATCAACCGCAACTCGTCGACGCCTTTGCGTTGTTTCGCCGCCGTTCCGGAGAAACCGGGAATCGCTTTGCCCGACTCGTCGAGCAGTTCCACCTGTAGCCAGCCGTCTTTTGCATCGATATTTACGTCCAGCTTATTACCCGTGAGCTTAAACGCCTTGGTGACGATCACGCCGGGCTTTTGTTTCGCTTCGAGATAGAAGAACCCGTCGAGCCGCAATTTCGCCAACCCCAGCCGGGCGTCCCAGCGGCGAGCGCCCCAGCGTTCGTTCGTCCCAAGGTAATAGATCCAGTGCTGGTCGTTGTGGGTAATAATGTTCGACGGCGGGCGGGCGCAGTCTTTGTCGAAACTTCCCTTCTCTCCGCGTGGGATGAGCGTCTTGCGGGGATAAACCGCGGTGGTGAATTCAAACTTGACTCCGTCTCGCGACGACGCCATGTAGAACTCCCACACACCCTTTTCGTGGCGCGTCTGAAAATCCTGCTTCCCCTTAGGAACCGGCCGATTGGTCGCCACCAACACGTCGGCGAGCGCGAACCACACACCTTCGTAGTACCAAACCGGCAATGTGTGGATCTGACGCTCCGGAATTCTCGTACCCGGGATCACGGCCTTGTCCGGGTCATTGAGCACGAACTTGGTCAACGTCTTCCACGCCGTCGGGTGGTTGATCAGGTCGTTGTTCTTCTCGTGGGCCATGATGCGGACTCCGCGCAGTTCGCCCACGCCACCGCCGGCGGCATAGTCTTCGCGACAGATCAGCAGGTAGCGTTTGTTGATCGGATCCCAGCGAACCTGATTGTTGAAATCTGCGGCCCGACCCGTCACCGGCAAGCCCTTGTTGTAGAGACTCCAGTTGATTCCGTCGGCCGAATATCCCAGACGAGTCCGGCAGTCGTTTCCGCCTACGTTGGGAAAGAACGCGACCTTGAATTTCTCCGGCGAACCGTACGGCAGACTCGGATCGATCGAGACGCTGGTGCCACCGATCCCGGTCTTGCGCACGTCGATGCTCTTGCGAGCGCGGAGGACCGGCACCGGCGCATCGAAGTTCACCAGATTGCTCTTGCCGTCGGTGGAGATCAGCGGCTTGGTCCACTTGTAACCGTCTTTCGATTCGGCATAAGCCAGTCCCGAGCCTGGGCGTTTGCTGGCCATGTACCACAGACGGAACATCTTTCTGTGAGAATCCCAATGGGGCGAAATAAACCAACAGAAGGCCGACTCGCCGAATTCGTAGCCCGCGCCGCCGTCCGGTCCTTCGTGGACTTTGCCGGTCTGAAAATCAGTCGGCAGCGTCGGCTTCATCACCACTCCGTATTTCGTAGCGATGCCTGCTTCACGGGTAACGTTCCGTCGCTCTGATACGACGTGATCGTCGACGAACAGTTGCTTTTGCAAACCGACGTTGACGAGTCCCTCAGCAGCGGCGAGCGAAGTTCCCAGCGCGAGCAGGAACGCAATGACGAAAGTTGTAATCGTTCTCATGTAAATCGCCTCATGCGTTGCGTTATTTCTTACTCTTCTTGCTGGTGCCGGAGGGCGCGATGGTGAATGCCTCGATCTTGGTCATGTCGGTGCCCCACCAGCGTCTCGGGTGAATGACCAGACGGACAAGTTGCCCCTTCTGGACTTCGACGCCCTTGAAGTCGAATTTGTCGCTCTCCGGTCGCCCATGCCCATCGCCGATCGGACCGCCCTTGCCAATTTTTTTGACCGGCTTCCCTCCTTCGGCGATTTCCAATCTCCAATCGAAGCCATCGTGCTTCTTATACTTGGGCGCGACTTGCAAGTCCTTCAGTCCGCCCGAAATGTCATACTTGCCGCTCTTGGGGACTTTGTAGGTAACGGCAACCGCCGAGTGGGCACCTTTTTCGACATACGGATAAGCGATCACCTGGCTACCCTTCGTGTCACCCCAGACGCCTTCGAAACGGCCGTCCCAGTCCCTATGGTAAATCCACCCTTCGATCGTTTCCTTGTTGGGCATCCAACTGGCAACAGGACCGGTCACCTTTCTCGGAATGCCCGCTTTGGGAATCGACGTGCTATAGGTATCGAGAAAGTGAAAATGCCCTTTTTTGTGGGCCAGCTCGAACCAGAACTGCCAAGTGTCATCGGCCGTGTTGCCCTTGCCGTCGGGACCGTCACCTTTGGTGTTGGCAACGACCTGAGGTGTCAATTCGGCCGCAGGTGAGGGCTGTGATAATAAGAAGACGGTGCTACCCAATACGACGAGCGTAATGGCGATTCGAGACATGATGACTCCTTTGTAAACTGATAAACGAATGACGGAGTGTCCGATGATGAGCCCTTACGGCTAAGTAGACGAACGACCAATTTACGCGGTCATACCGCCTCGTGTCAAACATGGGCATGCTCGAATTGGTTTACGAAAAAAAAACTCGTCAGCGAGGGACGCGGGTGGACGGCCCTTTCGTCGCGTCCCTCGCTCACGCATCGGGCTATTATTCCTCGGGTTTTGAATTGCCATCTGCAAAAGGACCGTACATGAGCCCTGCATTCTGTGACCCCAAACCGTCTTCTCGAAACCGAGCATTTTTTCCTATTCAGGGGGTTGACCGATTTGGCAATCAGGCGGCGAAACGGATCACGCCCGCTCTCCGGTCACCCGAGGGATGTCAGCAATTTTTTCTCCTGTCCACAATTCGACGTAACATGATGCGGTCGCAAGGAGTTACACTTCGACCAACTTCGCTCGACAGCAAATCTCCAGACGATCGCTGGCGACCAATTCCGGTCGTTTTCAAACACCTCTGTTCGACCACCCAATACTTGTCGAACGCCCCTAGATGGAACCCCAGATTCGTTCCAAAAGGACACTCCTTTTCAAACGCCGCGATTCGTAAACCCTCGCAACGCGCCGACCCCTGAGTCAAACCGCTTTCGTCGGGTTTGTGTTTTTTGTCGTGGTTCGCTCCGCGAACCGTACGTTTACAAGAGGGTCTTACGACGATTGATAGAGGACCTAACATTTACAAGAGAACCTCACGTTACCTAGCGTCCGTTCGGACCGCGGAGCGGTCCACGACTATTTCACGGTATCGCCTAAGTGGTTCTTTTTCAAGGCGCGAATAACGCATTCTTCGCAACCACTGGTCGCGGCTTTACACCGGCAGCCACGAATTGACGCGCGGTGAGTTTTTCTGGATAATCCCGTCAGTAAGCGTATTGGTGTTCGTCGATCCGTCAGGAGGTAGCTGCCGTGTGGAAGATTCTTGGCCGAGACGCAAAATGCTGTGATCAAATCACTCGACGCGAGTGGCTTCGCATTGGTGGGCTCTCGCCTGTGGGGTTGAGTTTGGCTGGTTTATTGGCCAATCAAGCTTCGGCGGCAAAGTCACCCGCAGCGGCGACGTCACCTCCGGCGGCATCTTCGTCGTTCGGACGCGCAAAGCGATGCCTGATGCTGTTCATGGCGGGTGGGCCCGCCCATCAAGACACCTTCGACATGAAGCCCGACGCGCCCAGCGGATATCGCAGCGCGTTTCGTCCGATTTCTACGAAGGTGCCGGGCATCGACATTTGCGAGCATTTTCCGCATCTGGCCGGCCACACCGATAAGTTGGCATTGGTGCGCAGCGTGACGCACACAGACAACAACCATTCGACCGCGGCGCATTGGATGGCGACTGGCTACGCCCATCGAGTGTCGCAGGAAAACTTCGTCGCCTCTCGGCGGGATCATCCGCATGTCGGTTCGGTGGTGGCCAAGCTGACCTCGGGCCGTTCTCAGTTGCCAAGATACGTTAACCTGCCGGAACGTTCGCACAATGACAACGGAGCATTGACGCCGGGTCAGGACGCAGGTTTCTTGCGTGGCGTGTACGACCCGTTTTGGATCGAGTCGCACCCCGACAGCAAAGACTTCGAGGTGCCGTCATTGCGAATGCACGAAGACCTCTCGACGGTCCGCCTGCGGGCTCGGTCGAATCTGTTGCAGACGTTCGACGCGGCGCGGCCGCAGTTTGACTGGGCACAACAGGTCGAAGGTACCGACCTCTATGATCAACAGGCGTTGGACCTGATCGCCTCGTCCGCCGCGCATCGCGCGTTTGACTTGCGTCAGGAAGACGCCAAGATGCGCGATCGCTACGGCCGTTGGGCGTTCGGCCAGAGTTTGCTACTTGCCAGGCGGCTGCTGGAGGCCGACGTGAAACTGGTCACGGTGAATTGGCCACGTCATAAGTCGCCGAAAATTTTCAAGCACTGGGATACACACTCCAACGGCTTCAAGGTGCTCAAGGACCAGTTGATTCCCTACGCAGACCGACCGGTGGCGACGCTGCTGGAGGATTTGGCTCAGCGAGGGTTACTCGAAGAAACTCTGGTCGTCTGGACCAGTGAATTCGGACGCAGTCCCAAGGGCCAACACGACGGACATTGGGGGGCGTGTAACACGATCTGGATGGCCGGCGGTGGTGTGTCTGGCGGACAGGTCTATGGCAGCAGTGACCGCCACGCCACCTATCCGGCCACGAATCCGGTCAGACCGGCAGATCTGACGGCGACGGTCTTTCACCTCTTGGGAATCGACCCGCACACGACGATCCATAACGGTCGTGGGCGTCCGATGCCGATTTCCGACGGCCGAGTGATCCGCGAGATCATGTAGGGTCGGGCGACTCTGTTTCGCGTGGGATTTGCTTTCGCTCCTTAGCGGTCAGCTAAGGATCTCCTTGATCACGCGGCTTGGCTCAACCCCAGTGAGCCGTTGGTCCAGACCCTGGTAAGGAACGCTGAGCCGCTTGTGGTCAATTCCCAACTGATGAAGCATCGTCGCGTGGAAGTCACGAATGTGGACCGGGTCTTTGGCGACGTTGTAGGAGAAATCATCCGTCTCGCCGTAACTCTGGCCGCCTTTGATGCCCCCGCCGGCCATCCAGGTAGTGAAACAACGCGGGTGATGATCGCGACCGTAGTTGTTGCGATTTCTGATGCCCTGAGAAAACGTCGTGCGTCCGAATTCTCCCGCAAACACGACCAGCGTATCGTCGAGCAAACCACGCTGCTTGAGGTCCTTTAGTAAGCCCGCGATCGGCTGATCGACATCCCGCGCCTGACCTCTCATGTGGGTGGGAAGGTTCGAGTGGTGATCCCAACCGCGATGAAACAGTTGGATGAACCGCACGTTGCGTTCGGCCATGCGACGGGCCAACAGACAGTTGCGGGCAAACGACCCGGTTTTTTTCACTTCGGGACCGTACATTTCCAAAGCCGCTTTGCTTTCGCCACTGAGATCGGTTAGCTCCGGGACCGACGTCTGCATGCGGAACGCCATCTCCTGCTGGGTGAGAGAGGTTTGGATCTCTGGATCGCCAATGACCTTCTGTTGCTGCTGATTGACCCGGGCGACGAAATCCAGCATCTTTCGTCGCGCCTTTCGATCAACACCGGGGGGATTGGACAGAAAAAGAACCGGATCGCCGACGGTCTGAAAAGCAACGCCCTGGTGTTTGGAGGGGAGAAAACCGGTGCCCCAGAGCCGGCTGTATAGCGCCTGGACATTGACTTTTCCTGACCAGAAGGCCGAGGTCAGCACGATGAAATCAGGAAGATCCTTGTTCATCGAACCGAGGCCGTAGCTGAGCCACGACCCCATGCTGGGACGGCCGGGAAACTCTGCGCCGGTGCAGAAGAACGTTTTGGCCGGATCGTGATTGATGGCATCGGTATGCGTGGATTTGATCAGACAAAGATCATCCGCCAATGTCGAGAGATGCGGCAACAGCTCGCTCATGAAGATGCCACTCTTGCCCTGCCGCGCATACTTGAAAACCGTCGCGCAGATGACCTGCTTCTTGCCCCGGGTCATCGTCGTGACCCGTTGGCCTTTGCTGATCTCTTTCGGCAGCGGCTGGCCGTGGAGTTTCTCCAGATCCGGCTTGTAGTCGAACAGGTCGAGTTGACTGGGGGCACCCGCCATGAAGAGAAAAATCACCCGCTTTGCTTTCGGCGGATGATGACAACCGCGCGGCACCTTCGCAGAGGCGGCTTGTGCCATATTGAAACTGCTGGCCGCAGCAGCACCAAGGCCGATTCCCGCCTGCCCGATGAATTGGCGACGGTTTTGAAGATCACAGAACTGTTGAAGGGAATTCGTCATCGTTTGACCTTTGCAAGTTCAAGGTTCAACAAACTGTGTGTCATCAATGTCCACGCGGCGATTTCTGCCCGCTGCTTGTGGTCCGTGCCTGTCATCTCTGGTGTCAGCGACTCGGTAAGCTCTTTATTGGCTGAGTAGAGGTCACGAAACGCACCGAGTGTTTCCGTTAGCAGTTTCATCCGCTCTGCGTCGGGGCGATGCGACGTCACCTTCTCGTAGAGCAGGGTGAGTCCCTTGTCGGCGTCACCACCGGCTTCCTTTCGCGTCAGCACAGCGCACGACTTGGCGGCCTTGAAGAACTCCTGTTCGTTCATCATCAGCAATGCCTGGAGCGGCGTATTAGTGCGCTCCCGCCGTGCCGTGCAGAATTCCCTGGACGGGGCGTTGAGGATCGTCATCTGTGGCGGCGGCAAAGCGCGACGCCAATAGGTGTAAAAGCTGCGACGATAAATCGCGTCGCCTTTGTCGGCGACATAAGTGAACGGGGCAGCCATGCTCACCGCCTTCCAAAGTCCGGGCGGCTGCGGCGGCTTCACGCTCTGGCCGTACATCTTGCGATTCAGCTTGCCGCTGAGCATGAGAATCTGATCGCGGAGCATCTCGGCGTCCATGCGATAACGAGAGCCTCTCGCCAGCAGGCGATTCTCGGGGTCGCTCTCATGTTCTGCGGGCTTCGCATCCGAACTTTGGCGATAGGTTTTTGATAGAACGATCCTGCGGACAAACTTCTTCACATCCCAGCCTGACTCGATGAAACTCCGCGCCAATGCGTCGAGCAGTTCGGGATGACTGGGCCATTCTCCTTGGGCGCCGAAGTCTTCCGCCGTTTTGACCAAACCCACACCAAAAAACTGTTGCCAAAATCGGTTCACCGCCACACGCGCCGCGAGCGGGTGCTGGGGATCGACCAGCCATTCGGCCAGATCCATCCGTGAGTACACCGCCTCTTTCTTCTTCAGCGGCGGCAAGAAGGCCGGCGTATTACGCTCGACCTTTTCTCCCGGATTGTCGTAGGCCCCTCGGATCAGCAAATGGGTCGGCTTGGGAGTGGCTCGCTCCTTCATCACCATCGCCACCAATCCGGCTACCCGCCCTTTTTCTTCCGATGCGACAAGCTTGACCGATGGTGACTGGATGCCGCCTCGGGGACGTCCTCCTGTTTCCGGGGCACCGGCGAAGTTATTGAAGAATGCGTAGAGCTGGTAAAACTCCTTCTGGCTGATCGGGTCGTACTTGTGCTCATGACACTGCGCACATTGGACCGTCAGCCCAAGAAACGCGGTGCCGAATGCCTGGACCCGATCGAGCACGTTTTTGTGATGACTCTCTTCCGGCAAAGCGGTGCCGCGGTCAATAATCAGATGCAGGCGATTAAATCCCGAGGCAATCAACTGGTCTTCGCTTGGCTTGGCATAGAGATCGCCCGCCAGTTGATACTTGACGAAATCGTTGTATTTGAGATTGTCGTTGAACGCCCGAATCAGCCACGAACGATACGTTGAAAAGTTGCGATAGAAATCTTTGTGCATGCCGTTGGTATCGGCCAGTCGAACCAGATCGGCCCAATATCGGGCCATATGTTCGCCGAAGGCCTTTTCTTTGAGCAACCGATCGACCAAGTTGGCATAGGCATCGGGCGATTTGTCTTTCAGAAACGTTTCGATTTCGGGAAGCGTCGGAGGAAGCCCGGTCAGATCGAAAGTGACGCGACGAATGAGAGTCCGCCGGTCGGCTTCCTTTTTCGGCTGCAAACCTTGCTTCTCAAGTCGAGCCATCACAAAGGGATCGATCACGCCCTGGCGCCACGCTTGGTTCTTTACCTGAGGCGAAGGATCACGCGTGGGCGGCACAAAGGACCAGAACTGTTCGTACTTGGCACCCTGAAGAATCCAGTCCTTGAATCGCTGTTGCTCTTCGGCGCTGAGCGGCTTCTTGCCCGAATCGTCCGGCGGCATTCTTTCGTCTTCATCGTCGGTGGTGATGTGATGCCAAAGCGTGCTGGCCTTCAGGTCGCCCGGCTTGATCGGCGTCCGGCCGTCACGAGCCTGTAATGCTCCCTC
>Ga0114996_10004236_pt1 | contig 17383 bp, 11 predicted proteins | sample ArcticOcean_MG_C_4_FD_87039 | JGI IMG/M metagenome (GOLD analysis project Ga0114996, IMG submission 87039) | Marine microbial communities from western Arctic Ocean - ArcticOcean_MG_CB4_134 | ecosystem: Environmental > Aquatic > Marine > Oceanic | place: Arctic Ocean: Canada Basin | collected...
CAGTCTTCCAGGCAATTTCCGCAGTCTTCCACGCCCGGCTCGCAGATCCCATTTCCGCAGTAGGTCTTGCATTGTCCGCTCTGACAATTGGTGGGGCCTGCGCAGGGGCAGTCTTTCAGGCAGGTGCCGCAATCTTCGATGCCCGGTGCGCAGGCGCCGTCACCACAGTTGGCGCCGCAATCGGTCACACAATGGGTGGTGTTTTCGGTGCCATTGCATGCCCCGTCGCCACAGAAGGAGCCGCAATCGGTCGCACAATTGGCGGTGTTTTCATCGCCACTGCATGCGCCGTCGCCACAGTCGCCGTTGCAATCGGCCGGGCACAGCAGCACCGTTTCATTTCCCTTGCAGTCACCATCGCCGCACCCTGGTATCTTTGATATCGGCGGCTCAACGCACTGGCCGGCGTCATTGCAGTCTGTTCCGTCCTGGCATGGACAGTCTTTCAGGCAGTTGCTACAGCCTTCGAAGGCGGGTGTGCAGACGCCGTCTCCACACACGAATGTGGCACAGAAACCGTCTTTGCAGAACTGTCCGGCGGCGCAGTCGAAGGATTTGACGCACGGCTGAGGGGTGTCGCAAATGAAGTTGCCTAAGCCGTTGGGATTGCAGGCTGTTTCGTCGGTACATGGACAGTCGCTGGGGCAATTGCCACAGTCTTCCGTCAAGGGTTCGCACACCCCATCGGGACAGGTCGGTTGACCGGGATCGCAGGCCAGCGGGACCCAGTCGTAATCGACGTCGGGGTGTCTGTCTTGATACTTTTGGCGCCCGGTCTTGCAGTTGAACAAGCCATAGCAGCATTCGGTGTTGGAGTGGTGTAAGATATTGTAGTCCTGGTCCATCTCCAACATGTTGGGGTCGTAGATGCCGCCGACATCAGCCCGCCAGACGGGCAAAATGGGGTCCTTTTTAAAAAAATGTGTCTGACCACGAGGTCCGCTTCGATCGGTCTCTGCGGATCCGTTGAAGGGCGCGTGGACATCCCCCTTCCAGATGGTCTTTTTAGTCCCATCTGTACTCTTGCGCCAGTAGTCGTTGCTGCCGAAGATGTTGAGTGCTTCATACTCGTCATTGCTCGCACGAATGAACCCGTCTTTGAGTGCATCGTCCATCGACATGAAGAGTCGATTGTGGTCGATTCCGTCGCACTTTCTCGGTGCCTTGGCACCCTGAATCGAATACAGCTTGGTGATGTGCGAGAGTGCGCGCCTTCCGCTGGAGTAGAGTGTGGGTTCCCACAGACGATGGGTGATGGTGTAGAAAGCCCCCTGCGCCGAAGGAGTCAACGAGTCCCAGAGGCCACATACATCGTCACCGTAACCGCGGCGCTCCGCGTAATCGACAAACAATCGGTTGCGATTGCTGCTCAGCGATCCGCCGCCCAGAGCGGCAGTCGTCGTGTTCACGGTATTCGGAACGTCTTCAATCCCTGCCGGTTCGCACGCGAGGACCATCACGATCAGCGTCATGCCCAGGAAGTGCAAAACCTGGAGCCCCGCACGATCCGATCCAACCCTCATACCGCGCTTTCTCGTGACTGCAACATCGTTCCGCATTTTTCTTCTCCGCTGTCATGTCGGTGGTGGACCCAGGTGTGATCACTTGGTGAACGAGTCCTTGTTCGTCTGGAATATGGTTTTGGATCACCGCAGGTTACAAATTTATTTGGAACCGGCGTGCTGCGGTCGTTCGGCGTGCTACTCAGTTGGACCGCCAGGTGGCATCCCAAAGAATTCCGGTCGTCTTATTCGCCTCATAGGCGGGCGTCGGGGGACAGTCGAATGAGGTGAGAAGATCGGGTCGTAAAAGACGTTAGGTGTGGGACCGACGCAGGCTCGTGAGTGCGAGACGGAGACGGGATTTAACGGTCCCGATGGCGAGGCTGCACTCCTTCGCGATGGTGCTGTGGCTTTTGTCCTCGATGTAGAACTTGTGGAGAACGTCACGTTGCTCCTCGGGCAGTTCACCAATCGACTGTTCCAGCCGACCTTGTACTCCGGCGATCTCGTCCCAAGCGTAGCCGTCCGATTCATTGGCAACCTTCACGGACGGGTCGTCCAAACAGACCGTCGGTCGCCGTTCCCGCCGGATCCGGTCGATCCGCTTGTTTCGAGCGATGGTGAACACCCATGTGCTCACCGCGGCGCGGTTGCGCTGGTAGGAGCCGGCTTTGTGCCAAACAGCGAGCAGGGTTTCCTGGGCCAATTCATCCGCGGAACCCTCTGGACAGCCCCCACCCATCAGCCAACTCTTGATTCGCGGCGCGAAGTGTTCAAAGAGGGTCGAAAACGCCTGCCGGTCGTGCGACGCGGCGATCCGTTCAACCAGGTCGGCGAAGGGTGGTGCAGACGGTGATTCGGTCATTGTCTCAAAAATGGATTGAGGAGCCGTGCCCAGCCCTCAGTGAAGCGAACAGGTGCGTCCGTAACCGCCAGGCAGATGCAGTCGGAACCCTCGGCGATGACGGGTTGATGGGTCACCGATCCATCCAGCTCGACAAAGTCACCCGGGCAAAACTCCCCCAGGTGATCGGTATAGGCACCTTCTAGTATGAGGGTCATCTCATAGCCGCGATGGGTGTGGGTCGGCAGTTTGCGTCCGGCCCCCATCTTGAGCAGAAAGGTGTGGAGTGGCGAGTTGTTCATGGGCAACACATGCTTTGAGAGACCGCCGATGCCTTTTGACCAGTTCAGAGAGGCCAAATCGGCGTCGACGTAGTCCGATAAGGGGCTTGGAATGGTGCTGCTGGCAACGCGCGGCAGCGGAGCGACGGTGGGAGGGGGTTCGCCACCGTCCAGATTGGCCAGGGTCGCTTCGAGGGCCCCCGGTGACACGGCAGTGGGTTGGATGGCGCTCAGCAGGGCACCGCCTAGGGCTTCCATTTGATCCACGTGAGCCCGGCACTCGGGGCAGAGTGCCAGGTGCGTGGCGATGACGAGACTCCCTGGCTCGTGCAGTCCCCCCGCCGAGTATTCGACGAGGCGCTCTTCGTTGGGATGGTGATGAGGCATGCGAGGCATAGAGTAACCTAATCCTTTTGAGTTCCCAAACACAGAGTGGTTCCAACTGCGGAGCCAGGGAGTGTCATGGGGTTCTCCTTACATCGCGGGTGTCAGCACCGCGTCGATGACGTGGATGACCCCGTTCGTGCAAGGAAGGTTGGTGATACTGAACGTGGTATTGTCTACGAAGACCATGCCGTTTTCCAAAGAGACGTCGATGTCCTGGCCTTGCACGGTCTCGAGTATGGTCGTGGCGGCTACTTGGGCTGCGGACACTTTCCCCGCTACCACGTGGTAGGTGATCACATCTTGCAACGCGGCAGGATTGGCCAAGAGGCCTTCGAGCACACCATTGGGCAGCTTGGCGAATGCGTCGTTGGTCGGCGCAAATACTGTGAATGCTGTGTCTCCATTGAGCGTTTGGAAGAGACCAGCCACACTCACTGCGGTGGTCAGGGTGGAAAACGTGGCAGGCTGGGAGACCAACGTGGCCGCGATGGTATGCGGCTGCGTCAGCACTGTGTCGATGACGTGGATGACCCCGTTGGCAGCCTCGATGTCCACAATCACAACCAGCGCATCGTTGATGGTGATGTCACCGTCTTGCATCGTAACGCTGACGTCGTTGCCATTGAGTGTGGGAACAAGCAACGAAGCGTCAATTTGTTCAGACGTCAAGGCGCCATCAGCCACGTGGTAGAGCAACAGTTTGGTCAGCGCATCCGTGTCAGCGAGCAGCGCTTCGAGCGTGCCCTCGGGCAGGGCCGCGAAAGCCGCATCCGTGGGTGCAAACACCGTCAGATGCTGGGATGGGTCGGACAGTGTGTCGGTCAAGCCAGCCGCATCGACAGCGGCCAAGAGGGTGGAGAAAGTACCTGCTTCAAGGGCGACGTCCACGATGGTGGGCGGTGGGGGTGGTATCAGCACCGTGTCGATGACATGGATGACACCGTTGGACGCTTGGATGTTCGTCATTGTGACCATGGCGTCATGGATCATCAGGGAACTGCCAAAGACTGTGATGTCGACGTCCTCGCCCTGAAGCGTTGTGATGGTGTCCATGGTTACGATGTCGCCCGAATTCAGGGAGCCTGCGGCCACATGGTAGGTCAGGATGTTGGCCAGGGCTTGGGGGTCTTGGAGCAAGTCGGCCAAGACATTGCTGGGCAGCGCGGCAAAGGCATCGTCCGTGGGTGCGAAGACCGTGAAAGGTCCTGCGCTTGACAGGGTGCTTGTCAACCCAGCGGCGTTGATGGCCGTCAAGAGAGTCTCGAACCCGCCCGCTTCGGCGGCGATCTCGAGGATATTGTCTTTTTCGGGCGGCGTGAGCACCGCGTCGATCACGTGGATCACACCGTTCGAGGCTTGAATATCGACCACCTGAATCAACGCGTCGTTGATGAACACGTTGTCTCCAAAGACGCCCACTGCAACCGATGTCCCTTGGAGGGTCGGGAGTGTGGTCGCGGCGGTGACATCGTTGGCTTGGAGGGCGTCGTTGATGACGTGGAATTGTAAGACCTCGGCCAGCGCGTCGGGCTGGGCCAACAAGTCGTTGAGCACGCCGGCAGGCAGCGCTGCAAACGCCGCGTTGGTGGGTGCGAAGACCGTAAATGGGCCGTCGGTGGACAGGGCATCGACCAAACCGGCCACCTGGATGGCCTGAACCAATGTGCTCAAATCGCTATTTGAGGAAGCGATGTCTACGATAGTGTTTTCCGATGTTGTGGTCGGTGGTGTGACCGTCGATGTGCCTGGCATCAGCACATCTTCGATACCGTGAACGATCCCATTGGAGGCTGCGCGATCCGCGTGGGTGACCAACGATCCGTTGATACGGATGGTGCCGTCAACGGCTTCGATCATCAGCATTTCGCCGGTGAGCGTGACCAAATGGGTGTGTTGTGCCAATGCAGCAGCGCTCAGTTGGCCGTGCACGACATGGTATTTGAGCACTTGCGCTAAGGCGCCCTCTTTGGCAGCCAGGGCCGCCAGGGTTTCACTGTTCAACGCGGCAAACGCGTCGTTGCTTGGAGCAAAGACCGTAAAGGGTCCTTTTCCATTCAAGAAGGGGATTAGGCCTTCTTGGTGAACGAGGGTGGTGAATGTCTCCAGCTCTTGGCTTGCTTTGACCACATCCACAACGGTTCCTTGGACACCCGGACCGTCCGATTTGTCATTGATGAGCGTTGTACAGGCTCCTAGGCTCAACATGAGCACCACTACAATCCAACTTTGTTTTATTCGCATCCGCATTTTAGTCTCTCCGTTCAAGTTCCATTAATGAGTCGTTGCAGGCCTCAAAACCGGCCTCTCGCACTCTTCTTCGTGGGTGGGACGCTTTTGGATCACCGGGGGAGGATATTTTTCATTAAATGGTGTTCAAGACACCGTTTGTCATATGGGATCTGTCCCGAAGAGACGGGATTTACAGTTTTTTCCCGCTTTTGACTGATCAGGAGTCTGCTTAGACGCACTGTCCGGTGTTGTTGCAGCTCTTTCCGCTGGGGCAGGGACAATCGCCGGCGCAGCTTTTGCAGTCTTCCACGCCCGGCACGTATTTGCTGTCGCCGTAAGAGGGGGCGGGAGCGGACACCACGCACGTGGGGCCACAGGGCGCCCCATTGCACCAATACGCGCCCTTGATGAGAGCGGCTTCCATTCCCGTCAGCGTGAACTGCTGATCCTGGGGTCGCGAATGGCATTCCAGGTGGCACCCATGATGGGATCGATGACGGCAAAATCCATCTCTTGGCGCGGTGCCATGGTCACCAACAAACAACACCGGTGACATGATTCATTACGGAGCGCCTTTGGAAGGTATTTGTCAGCCGCCAGGCCACACTACCTTTACGGGATTGGACCGTTCTTCTACGTTGGTGATGTTGGGGTCGCGCGCCAGGCCCGATACCATGAAGTAGTAGGTCTCTCCGGGTACGGGAAGCCAGTTCTTCAGGGGGTTCTTTTTGATGTGATCGCCGGCCACGGAGCTGGCGGATTTGCAGGTTTGGTTCACGCGGAGCCATTCCCAGGTGGCGGCGTACCAGGTGTTGTCCTGGTAGACAAACACCCAGGGGTTGCCATTAACGATGGTGTCTTCGATGGTTACGCCGGGCCACACCTTGCTCTTGTTGTAATTCAGACAGATGTTGCCGCCATTGAAGGTCACCGAACTCAATGTGGCTGTTTGAGACCAGCCGGAGACGTTCTTGTGCAACCAAACCACACCGGAAAAATCGGCGGGTAAGCTCTTCGCGTTGTTCCCGGGATTGGTCGGCTGAGTGTCTTTGCACTGGTTGTTCTGACACGATTTCCCACCGGGGCAGGGACAATCGCCCGGGCACTTTCCGCAGTCTTCGACACCGGGCGCACACTTGCCGTCCCCACAAATGGGTTGGGGTACTTCGCAGGTTTGGCCTGCGGTCATGCCACCGCCGAGCGACGGGCTGCCGGCGCTGGGGGAGTAGTAGTTCCAGTTCTGTTGGGTTCGCCGGTAATACTGGACATCCCAAGGGCGCGGTTTCTCGTCCGTGTTGGGCGCGTCGTTCCAGAAGATCGTGATCTTGCCCTTGTTGGTGCCCGCCGTCAGTATGATGACCTCTTCCCGGTGATCGCCGGCGATGTCGCTGGCATAGGAGCGGGCCGCGCTCACGTCAAACACCTTCAGGAAGTTTCCATTCATCGCATCCACGATGCCGGCTTTGCCTTCCAGATGACGTTCTTTGAGCAAGAGGTGTCGTTTGTCCCCGCCGGTCCAGTCGATGGCGCGGATCTCTTCGATGCCATACTCTTTGCTGCCGTCGTAGGTGTGCCACCCGGCAGGAGCCGTGTCTGTGAGGTTCCAACTGGCGATGATGTCGCCTTGGGCGTCGTGGACCCACGGGTGATGGGAGCAGGCCGAGCGGGCAAAGGTCTCCAAACCGGGGCTGGACAGATCAAATTCTCCCACGGCGACTTTGTCGGGATCCTTCTCGTTCTTGCATTGGCCTGTGGCCGGAATCTTGTTCGGGCTCTGTTTTTTACTCCAGTACACTTGGGCGCTGTTGGCCAAGATAGTGGAGTTGTTGCCCCCTTGTTCGGCCAGTGCGAACTCCAGGCATCCTCCGGGAACCACATCCCCTACGGCGATGCTGTCCAGGCCACCCAGGCTGCTGCCGTAGTCTTTCTTGAGGTTCCAGTCGCTGACCTTGACGCCCTTGTCGTTCAAGAACACGGGTCCGATGATCTCGTCGAGTCCGTCTCCGTTCATATCGATCGTACGTACTTGGCTGTGCTCCAAGCCCAACCAGGTGGTGGTGTGCCACAAGGTCTGCCCGTTTTCCAGGTTGATGGCCCGAAGCTCCTTTTGGTTGTACTGGAGGACCGCGTCTCGGTCTCCCAGTCCCCGCAAGTTGGCGATGGCCAGGGCTTGGGCGCCCGGAAAGTTGTAGGTGGCTTCTACCACGCCAGTGGCTCCGTCGCGGATTCGCAAATCGCCCGATGACTTCAAGTAGGCCACTTCTGCGTTGCCGTCGCCGTCCATGTCGCCGGCGATGGCGCCGGGCGCGTGGGTGCCGGGGTAGCCTTGCCCGCTGTTGGCTGCGCCTGGAAGGTTGATACCCTCGTTCTTTTTCCAGAGCAGCCCGCCCATATGGTCGTAGGCGCCCACGATGTTGGGGCCCGTGACCACAAAGTCCATGAGACCATCGCCGTTCAGCTCATGGACGAAAAGACTGCCCCGAATTTCATCGGGTTGGACCGCTTGTTCCAACGTGATGACATAGGGGTTGGTCGGATAGTTCGGCCAGTCATCGATTGGGGTGACGGGTGTATCCCATTCGAGGCACGAGTTTTTGCCTTCACAGCAATAGGGGCAATCCCATGTGGGAACGGATCCCTGATTGCTCTCGATGCACCCTTCATTGCAACATTGGACATCGTCCCAGTTCATGTCTCCTTTGGCGGCACCACACGAGGGCAGACACGCGCCATTGACGATCTTGTAATGGGGGCTCGGTCCGCAGACGCAGACGTCATCGATGCAGTCGAAGCCGGGGCCACAGCTGTCGCACCCGGTGGGAGGTGGTGTTGTGGTGTCTGAACTGCCCGTGTCTTCGGGGGCCGGAGGACCGGTGTCATCGGGCATATCTGGGCTGCTCGTGTCGACCGGAGATACGTCGTTGGCGATTAGCACGTCTATAGAGACATCACCATCAACAGACGTTTGTATTTCCGCTGCGCTGTCCGCAGGGGCCGGATCGTTTTCAGAACTCTCGCAAGAGGCCAAACACCACAAAGTACTGAGGGCAACGCCACTCAAGACGATTGATTTAAACACGGATTTCTTTGCTCCAAGGAATAGCAGGCAGGCAAAGCGAATCATATCATGAATTGAGAGGAACCCAAAGCATGAAATGAGCGCAGTACGGTGAGCTTATCGCATTGTGCCGTAGACTCTGGCACTCTAGTTCTGTCAATCAGGAGGACGATGTGCGGTGCCCACGGTGCGGATTTCAACAGGCCGAGTCAGCCGAATGCAAGCAGTGCGGCAAATCGCTGAGAAGCGCTGCACCCCGGCGTACGGAAGCACCCACAAAGGAGTCTTCATCGGCTCCCTCGGTGCGATGTCTCTCGGGAAAGCATGCACTCGATTTATGCCAAAGTCTGGGCAACCTGCTGGGCGCCGGTAATTCACTCAACGAGGCGATCGATGTGCTTTCGAAGAGCGCCCAACCGAGAACTGGGCATGTACTGACGCATGTTCGTGGCCAGGTCGCGTCGGGCACGCCAATGTGGAAAGCGTGCGGTCCGGCCTTACCGGCCGAGACCCTGCCTGTTTTGCGTTTGTACGAGCAGCGGGGCGATCTGGCTACTGGATTTCGTGTGGCTGTGGTGCTCCTTGAACGCAGGAACATGGTGCGGAGCAAAGTGGTGAAATCGATGATGATGCCACTGTTCATCGTTGGAATGGTGATCCTGATGAGCCCACTGTCCACGCTCTTCTTGGAGTCGTCCAAGGCCTACATCAGCGAGGTGATGCCATGGATGTTGGGCTTCTTGGTGCTCCTCGCCGTGCTGTTTTATGGCGTTCCCTTTCTGCTCCGGGCCACTGTGCTGGGCGACGTCTGCCGGCGGTGGGCCTGGAGACTGCCCTGGCCAGCGACGCTCTATGTGCATGGCCTTCGAACGCTATTTTGTCGTATTGCGGTCTTGAATGTTCAGGCGGGGATGGCCTCCGACGAAGCCTTTCAAACGGCCGCGTTGGCCTTGCCGGATCCCAGGCCGGCCGACCGGCTTGGGTCAACGAAGAAGGATGGGGATGTCGTCGTTGCATTGGCAGCGGTGGATATCATCGATGCAGCGGATTGCATGGTTCTCTCGTCCGCGGTCAACGCGGACGCGCATGCGGGAGTTGAGGCCTTGGAACGCCTTGTGTCTCGGTACCAGGAGACCTTTGAGTCGCGGCTGAAGGGGCTCCTGCGTGTTCTTTCCATTTTGGTGACCGTCGGTGCCATCGTTTGGACGGGGCTCCAGATGATCGAAGGGTATACCAAGGCCATCGATGCCATTGGAAACAACCCCGCCATGAGACAGATCCAAGATCTGGAAAAAACCCTCGGTGGCGATGGGCTCAAAATTGACGGTCAGGGCAATGGCAGTCTGCCTCCCGTGTTTCAAGAGTTCCTGGAATCCCCTGCGCTCAAGGAAGTGTTGAAAGAGGTGAAATAGTCTCGTTTGAGTGGAAATGTGGTCCCAATCCAGCGAAATGTACGCACGCGCGGAAGCATGGTTCGCTGCCTGACAACATGAACACTTTGGCGTATTCTCTCCTCTCAACCAAGGAATACGGAATATGTCGGACCCACGGATGGCAGAAAACGGCACAGATCCCTCGCCAGAAGCGGCGGTACCGGTGACCTACAGACGCCTTCGATTCATCGTTCGCTTACTGACACGCATCTTTTTCCGGCGTGTGGAGGTGACGGGGTTGGGGAACATCCCCACGGACCGTGGCGGTATTCTGGTGGCCTGGCACCCCAACGGCATGGTCGATCCCGGGCTCATCATCGGTCGCTTCCCGCATCAGGTCATTTTTGGCGCGCGCCATGGTTTGTTTCGATGGCCCATCCTGGCCCGTGTAATGCGGGCTCTCGGCACGGTGCCCATTTATCGGAAACAAGACATGGCGGAGGATGCCCACGGGGAACAGCGGTCCAAGAACACCACCAGTCTGGACGCGTTGGCCAAGGTCATTGCCGACGGATCGTTTTCGGCCCTCTTTCCAGAGGGGATCTCTCACGACGCGCCCCACTTGATCGAGCTCAAGACCGGCGCCGCGCGTCTCTATTACCAGGCGAGGGCGCAAACGCCGGCGGGTCAGCCGCCGCCGGTGATCATCCCGGTCGGTTTGCATTACGACAAAAAGCGTTTGTTTCGGTCCAAGGCCTTGGTGGTGTTTCATCCCCCCATGGAGCTGGGGCCCGAGCTCGACGTGACACCCGCACCGGACGAGGATGTGGAAGAGAGTCGAGAACGTGCTCGCGCCCTGACCGACGCCATCGATGGGGAGCTCAGTCGGGTGATCTATGCGACCGAAAGTTGGGAGTTGCACGCCCTCTTGCATCGTGCCCGAAAACTGGTTCGCGCCGAGCGTGTGCATCGCGCCGGCAGTCAGCCTGGGAAGGCCTCTATCGACGAACGTGTGGCCGGATTGGCACGCATCTGGACGGGGTATCAAGGGTTGATGGCACAAGATCCGCAACGCGTGGAACAGATGGTGGACCGAGTGGCAGCGTACGACGAAGACATGAGTGCGCTTGATTTGGCGGATCATGAGTTGGATCGCGCTCCGAGGTTGTTGTCCCCCTGGCTTGTTATGATCTTATTGATGCAGTTCGTGTTGGTCTTCTTCTTGCTCCCACCGGTGCTGATGGTGGGATACGTCATCAATCTCCCGCCGGCTGGGATCCTCAAACTGTTGGCTCAGTACGCCGGTAGCGAAGACAAGGACCGGGCGACCATCAAGATCATTGGTGGCGCCTTTCTCTATCCGATCACGTGGTCGATATGGGCGCTCTTGGCGGCCTGGGGTGTCATTCAACTCAACGTGCTGTTCCCCAATATGCCCGCATCCCCATTGCTCGCGGGTTTCTGTACGTTTGTGCTCGGCGTGCTGAGCGGTTTCTTGGTGATCGGGTATTTGCGACTCGCACGGGAGACCCTTCATTCCATTCGGGTTCGTTTTGTTCGCTCGGCGAACACAGTACCCATCGGGCGATTGTGTGGCGAGCGGTCAGTGCTGCATGACGGCATTTTGCAAATGGCCGAAGGAATGGAGTTGCCGGGCGTTGTGCACGCCGATGGAACGGTTGGGCGCGACTAGAGAGCGACGCACATTCCGTCTCCGCCATGCGATGGGATTTTCGTCGAAGAAAGGGACAAGTTGTCCAAAGGACTTGCCCCTTTCTTGAAAGCCGAATGGCTGCACCGTATCCTACGAGGGTGAATATCAAATTGGGAGAGCGGGTTATGCACCGTTGGAGTTGGTTGATGATCTTGGGCCTTTTGTGGGGCCCGGCCTGTGGAGAAGTGGAAGCGATCGAGGGTGATGCTCCGGACATACCTGGGAGCGTTGTTCAGACCAATCTTTGCAATCCGTGTACCCAGTCACTGAGTTGTGTGACCACTGCCGATGTGGAAGCTCGTTGCATTCCATACGGTGACCAGGGAGCGTTTTGTGGTCACAGTTGTACCGCCAACGGTGATTGTCCGGATGCAACCATCTGTCGAAAAGTGACATCGATCGAAGGGGACGAGTCGTTACAGTGTGTGAAGTCCGATGATCAGCCGGATACGTTTGGAACCTGTTTCTGTTCGGAGTTGGCGGTCGCAGAGAAGCTGTCCACTCAATGCCTGAACTCGACAGGGGAGGACAGTTGCATCGGCCTGCGAGCGTGTAGCGAAGCGGGGCTGAGTGATTGTACATTGCCGACCCAGGGTGCCGAAATCTGTGACGGCGGGGACAACGACTGCAACGGCCAAGTGGACGAAGGTACCTGCGACGACGGGAACGTGTGTACGGTCGGGACGTGCAAGGGCACACAGGGTTGCACGTTTGCACCGGCCGATGGGGCCTGCAACGACAACAATTCATGTACTGAGAACGACATGTGTGCGGACGGCGCGTGCAAGGCGGGTACGGCAGTCGTTTGCCCTTGCAGCAATGAGGCATGTGATCCCACCACCGGATGTCCCGTGAACCCGGGTGTGGACTGTCCCGAGACCTGTACCGATGACACGCAAAAACAATGCAATCCGAACGCTACGCAAGGGTGTGACGACGACGGCACCCAAACCTGCGGCGCCGATTGTCTGTGGGGCCCCTGTGACACGGCCGCAGCGTGCCAGAACGGAGAGAGCGAGGCCTGTGGGTTTTGTGGTACCCGCTTCTGTTGGAATGACGTTTGGGGCGACTGCCTAAACGAAGGGGTTTGTACTCCGGGTGGCATGGAGGCCTGTGGCAACGATGGCACGAAGATGTGCGCTGCGTCGTGTGTTTGGGGGGCGTGTGAGAATCAAGGTTCTTGCAGCGCCGGAGCGACCCAACCCTGCGGCAATTGCGGCGTACAAACGTGTGGAGACGATAGTCAGTGGGCGAGCTGTGCCGGTGAGGGAAGCTGCTCGCCGGAGGCCACCGACAGCCAGAGTTGCGGAAACTGCGGCACTGAAACGAGAATATGTACGGAGCAATGCTATTGGGGAGGCTGGGGAAGTTGCGAGGGACAGGGGGTCTGCGCATCTGGAACCTCGGAAAATCAAACCTGTGGAAACTGCGGCTCTCAAACGAGAAACTGCACCAATTCGTGCCAATGGGGAGATTGGGAGGTCTGCGGGAACCAAGGCATCTGTGCGGCGGGTGCCGCCCAGGCTTGTGGCAACGGTGGCACCCAGGTCTGCACGGATGCCTGCACGTGGGGTGAATGCACCGGGCAAGGCGCATGCACGACCGGCGACACGGAACCCTGCGGCAACTGCGGCAACCAAACCTGTGGCGCCAACAACCAGTGGGGAGTCTGCGGCGTTCAGGGAGAGTGTGCGATTGGTCAATCCCAGGTGGCGGGCTGTGGCAACTGTGGCATCAAGACACGCCTGTGTTCGGCGGTGTGTCAATGGGGTGCGTATGGCGCGTGCGAAGGCCAGGGTGTGTGTCCATCCGGACTGGAGACCGCTCAAGCCTGCGGTCCGTGCGGGATGGGCTCCCAGCTCAAGCAATGCTCTACAGCGTGTGAATGGATTCTGTCTCCGGATTGTAACAATCCCGGCCTGTGTTCGCCCGGACAGACCAATTCACAAGCGTGTGGTGCGTGTGGGCTTGGAACAGAGGCGCAGATCTGCACCGACTTGTGCCAGTGGGGGAGCTTCGGCGCTTGTGAAAACCCGGGCATGTGTACGCCGGGAGATACGAAGACGCAGGCCTGTGGGGCGTCCTGCGGAAGCCAGACCAGCACGTGCACCGACCAGTGTCTGTGGGGTGCGTTTGACGAGTGTTCAACGACGGCCATTTGTACGCCGGGTTCCACCCAATTGATCGACTGTGGCTTTTGTGGCACCCAAACTCAGTTGTGTACTACGGAGTGTCAATGGGCGAACTTTGGGATCTGCGAAAATGCCGGTGTGTGCGCACAGGGCGACATTCAGCCCTGCGGCGACCTGTGCGGTGAACAGGTCTGTAACAACCAATGCCAGTGGCTGGCCTGCAACGATCAGGGCGTGTGTGCACCCGGTTCCGTCCAATATGGCAGCGCCGCGGGATGCATCCAGTGCGAACAAAAAATGTGTTCAGCAAAATGCGCTTGGTCCGGTGGGTGTGTGACAACGTCCGAGAGCGAGTGTTCGGCTGGAGAAGAACAGTCCTGCGACGGCGGCCAGCCCGGATTCAAGGTTTGTGTGCCACAAAATGGCGGTCCCCATTGTGACTGGACCGGATGCATCGATTTCAAGCCGTAGCTCCAGCACCGGTTGACTCGGTGACCGTCGTTTAAGGCTTGGATGGCGTCTGGACGCCCGTGGTTCCGCCTTCGGACGTTCCCGTCTCGGTGGTCCCGGCCTTTTCGGCAGCCTCTTTGGCGTTTTCGATGGACTTTTTCTCCTCCATCGCTTGTCGGATGGGAAAGACCGCAATCAGCGTGGCCAACATCAGGACCGAAATGATGACGTGGTAGGCTTTGAATTTGCCCGCCGGGCCCGTCTCCTGCGTGTCTGCCAGGCGTTTGAGACCGCCCATTACCATGAAGTGCAGAATGATGAGCAACACCACAAAGGTCAGCTTGATGTGAAATCCAGCGCCTACCGTGGCGGCGTCAAGTGGGCCGAAACCTTGGTTGACCAAAAGCCACAGTCCGGTGATTAGCGCCACCAGGAGGCCCGCGGTGCCCATGCCCCAGAAGAAGCGTTTTTCGAGCGCCGCATAACGAGTGCGGACGATCGCTTCCGCTTCAACTGCGTGCATGGCGCAGATGCGGGTGGTAACTAGCAGGCCGCCGACCCAAAAAATGAGCCCGACCAAGTGAAATACCTTCAACCATAAATCCGCCATGAGCCTTCTCCTCTCGGTGAGGAAGGAGGCATAGCGCCGAACGGATCTCCGGTCAAGCGGAGTTGGCTCGATACAGACGTTCTTCTTTGAGGCGTTCGGCCAATAAGAACGAAAGCTCCAAGGCTTGGCTGGCGTTGAGTCGTGGATCGCAGTGGGTGTGATAGCGATCTTGAAGGTTGTCTTCAGTGATTTGTTCGGCGCCCCCCACGCATTCGGTCACATCTTGTCCCGTCATCTCAAAATGGACGCCACCCGCGTGGGTGCCCTCGGCGCGATGAATGTCAAAGAAGTGGCGGACTTCGGTGCGGATGGAATCAAAGTGTCTCGTCTTGTACCCCGTGGCGCTCTTGACCGTGTTGGCGTGCATGGGATCCGAGGACCAGATCACGACTTTGCCCTCTCGCTGAACCGCTTGAATGAGCCTCGGTAAGAGCTGGCTGATGTCATTGGCTCCCATGCGGATGATGAGCGTCAGTCGACCGGCTTCGTTGTCGGGGTTGAGCGCATCGATGAGTCGAAGCAATTCGTCGGGTGAACAGCTCGGACCAATTTTCGCGCCCAAGGGGTTGCCGACCCCGCGAAGGAACTCCACATGGGCGCTGTCGAGTTGCCGAGTGCGGTCTCCAATCCACAAGAAATGGGCGGACGTGTCGAACCAGTTTCCGGTGATGGAATCCACCCGCGTCATGGCCTGCTCATAGGGCAGGAGCAGCGCTTCGTGGGAGGTGTAGTACGACATCTCTCGGATTTGAGGTGTGGTCTCGCTGGTCAATCCGCAGGCGGCCATGAAAGACAGGGTCTCGTCCAGCCGTCCGGCCAAGTCTGCATAGCGCTCCGCGGCCGGGCTGCCGGCCACAAAGTCCAAGTTCCATTGGTGGACTTTGTGCAGATCGGCATAGCCACCTTGAGCGAAGGCACGGAGCAAGTTGAGGGTGGCCGCCGATTGGTTGTACGCCTGAATCATGCGTTCGGGATCAGGAACCCGGACGTTGGCGTCAAACGCCATACCGTTAATCATGTCGCCCCGGTAGCTCGGTAGTGTGACGCCATCCTTCGTTTCATTGTCGGACGAACGGGGTTTGGCGAATTGGCCTGCAATACGGCCCACCTTGACCACGGGGCAGGTGGCCCCATAGGTGAGCACAACAGCCATCTGCAACATGACCCGGAACGTGTCTCGGATGGTGTTGGGATGGAACTCGGCAAAACTCTCGGCGCAGTCCCCGCCTTGAAGCAAGAAGGCTCGTCCCTCGGCGACGCGGGCCAGCTCGGCCTTGAGGTTGCGTGCCTCTCCAGCGAAGACCAGGGGGGGGAACGACCGGATGCGTTGTTGCACCGCTTGAACGGCGGACGGCTCTGGGTAGTTCGGCTGTTGGGCCGTTACCTTACTTTTCCAGCTATCGATTGACCATGAGCTCATAGGGGGTGGGTGTCCTGCTATTTCTTGGCGCGCAATTGTTTTTCCAGAGATCGCAGTTTGGCCGCCGCTTTCTTGATGGCGCTGGCATCTCGCTGAATGCGGTCCACAATATTGGACAGGTGAGTGCCCGGACCGATCCACACGTGTTTGTGTTGGCCCGTCACCTGCGTGAAGTGTTTGTGGGCGGCATGGATACGGCTGGCTGAAGCCTCGACCACACCCAACTTAAAGCGCATCTTGCTTACGATCCAGCGTTTCTTGGCGAGCTTGGCGGCGGGCAATCGTCCCTCCATTTTCAACAAGAGAGCTTCGGTTTGTTTCACTTTGCGTTGTGCTTTCACCAGTTCGGGCGCGATCTTTTTCAGAGCACTTTTCAGTTTCTTGCGTATCTTGACCACATTGAGTTTGCCGATGCGGTGGCTCTTGGCGTCTTTGGCCAGAGCTTTGGATGCCGATCGGTAGCGGTTTGCGACTCTGCCCGCGGCCGAATGCTGGGCTTTCAAGCGTTGGATAATGTTTTGGACTTGGTTCCATCGTGGTTGGTCGTCCGACCGAACCCGTTTCTTCTTGCCCACGGTTCGGTCATACTCGCGGGCCAGCCGTTGCACAGCCGTTTGAATCGGTTTTAGCTTATTTCGAACGGCGGCCAAGGTCGCTATTTTCCGAGTAAACGCCGGATAAGGGGCTTGTTGAAGGTCGGCGCCGTCTCTTTTCAAGAACATCAGCGCGAACGCTTTTTCTCGCGCATCGGCGGTCATGAGCGTGTTGGCTTTTTGAAGGGAACGTTCGGTCTTTTGGAACGCTTTTCGGCCTTGTGCTGTCTTCATGACGGCTGTACAGCCAGAGAGGCCTATTGTGAGTAATAGAGCCGTCGTCAAAAGGGAAAGTTGTCGCCAGTGCATCAATCCAAGCCTCCTCGAATTCCCGAGCATAGCAGGATTGATACGCTTGTTCGACCAGTGCCGTTGGATTCGTCCCATTGATTTGCCAAAGGGATGGGTTCCACCGCAAGATGTGGAGTGCGAATACCGACTTCGCTGGGTCGGATGAGTTGGGGGATACGATGACTATACGGCTGATGAGTTCGATGACGCTGCTTTTGTGTCTGGTGGTTGTGGTGGGTTGTTCCAAGGACGACGAAAACGATCCGGGGACCGATGTGGTTGATGCTTCTCCCCCCGAGGATACGCCGGCACCTCCGGCAGATACGCCGGCACCTCCGGCAGATACGCCGGCGCCTCCGGCAGATACGCCGGCGCCTCCGGCAGATACGCCGGCGCCTCCCGGAGATACCCCGGCACCCGGGGACACGCCCGAACCGTCCACCTGCACGGAGGAACCCACGTTTCATACATGTGCAGACGGACAACAAGTGCCCCACTG
>Ga0114996_10004237_pt1 | contig 17383 bp, 8 predicted proteins | sample ArcticOcean_MG_C_4_FD_87039 | JGI IMG/M metagenome (GOLD analysis project Ga0114996, IMG submission 87039) | Marine microbial communities from western Arctic Ocean - ArcticOcean_MG_CB4_134 | ecosystem: Environmental > Aquatic > Marine > Oceanic | place: Arctic Ocean: Canada Basin | collected...
AATCGCTGTTACCGGTGTCGTGCGCTCCGATTCTGCGGGTCCGGGCGGCCCCGTGGCCTTGGTTCGTACTCGCGTTGTTGAACTGACTCGACCACATGCCATGCGAGACAATCCTGCTGACCAAGGAGCACTCAAAGTCGTTTTGGGCGCTCCGCACCAGTATAGGCGCCATGCCTTCGTCGTGGAGGGCCTGCTCTTCAACGGCCCCGGGCAGGCTCACCTCCAGAAGGCTTTCGCAACCGGTAGTGGCACCCGTGCCGAGCACGGCGACCGTAAGCACTCGGACAAATGTTTTCATCCCTTTGACCTCCAGTTAACGATAAATTCTCAATTTCGACCACACCTTCCATACTCGTCTCCCCCCCCGCACCCTGCGAGAGGGCCGGGCGTAACCCAGAACCGCGGTCGCGCCCGGGCCCTACTAGCTCAGAACGAAAACCGCATCGTGGCGACGACCTGGGAGGTCGGTGGAATCCTGGTTGCGTTGGCGATACTCACCGCATCTCCCGGAGCGAGCATCTCCGGATCGTAGACCTTGGTTAGGTCTACGATCGGCTGCGCCCGCCAGATGAATCCAACGTTCCGAGCCGCTAGCGAGACGGACGCCCGGGAAGCGCCGGTTTTAGCCACCAAGCTTTGCGGTAGGTTGTAGAGCATCGAGACCTCACGCAGCCGCGCAAACCCTGGATTGAATTGGCCCGGCTGTCGGTTGTCCAGTCGCTGCAGTTGCGCTCCAAAGATCGGGTCTGTGATCGGGTTCATCGGCTTCGTGTCGACCATGGACCGGTGAGCTCCGGCGACGTTGTCACTCCGGCTCCAGTTAGCGCCGCCCTGGTACTCCGTCACCACGGTGATCCGCAGATTCTGCTTCACCGTGAACCCGAGCGTCACGCCCCCGCTGTAAAGGGGCTCCGGCTGACCGACGAACAGGTAGGGCGCGCCGTTACAACTGACCTGCGCGCCACCCGAACTCTTTCCCATTGGACCCACGCCGCCGTCGCATTTGAGCGTGGCACTGCTGACCGTGGCGGTGCCCGGTAGGAACTCCGCGAAGACAGGTAGTTGCCCGAAGTAGCTTGAAATCGGATAGCCGGGCACATCCCGTTCACCGCGGCCGGAGGCGATGGCCGTTCCGCCGATATCTATGACCTCGTTCTTATGCGTGGCGTGGGTGATGCCGACGTCAAAGCCCAAATCGTCGCCGTCGATCAACTGCATGTGCAACCCTATCTCCGTACCCCAATTCTTGACCTCACCCAGGTTGACCAACTGTGTACCCAGGAATCCCGAGGACGGGCGGATCGGTGAGCGCACGAGAGCGTCTACCGTCGTTTTATTGAAGCGTGTGACCTCTAGGCTGACCTTCCCGTCGAACAGGGACGCGTCGAAGCCCAGCTCAAGCTCGGCGCTAACCTCGGGGGCGAGCCCGGGGTCGCCCAACGAGCGCGGTGTGACGGCAACCGTTCCAGCTGGACCCGCGGTCGCGTTGTAGAGCGTAATGGCGTCGAAGGCCCCCGGCTGCGCGCCCGCTTTCCCCCAGGCGCCACGCATCCGGAACTGGTCCACGAAGTCCACGTTCCAGAAGCTCTCTTCGCTAGTGACCCACGTCCCGGCGAGCTTCGGGTAATACGCCGCATTGAAGTCCTGGCCGAAAGCGCTGTTATCGTCGCCACGGAGTGCCGCCGTCAGGAACATCCGCTCCCTCCAGCCGAACTGCTGCTGCACGTAGGTGCCGAGCGACTTGTTCTCTTCAAAGGTCTCACCCGCTCGGGTCACCCCTGCACCGCCGATGGTCGTCACGCTCGGCGTCGGGAAGGTCGAGCCCACCTCGGAGGCCAGCCTCCTCTCGCGCTTGTTGTACTGCACCCCAAACGACGTCGCCGACGTCATGGAGCCCGGCATATCGAACGACCCCGTCACCCCGTAGTCGAAGCTAGTGTACGTGGTATGGCCGTTTTCAATATCCTTTTCCCCCGTAGCCCTTTTGCCGAAGAATGGCCACATCGCGTCCTGTGCTTCCGTCAGCCGTGGGAAGAGGATTTGGTTCGCCTCCGAGCTGTAGTCGATCCCCACGACCAGCCGCTGGGAAAGCCAGTCCACGGGGTTGTGACTGAACGTGAAGCTCGACAGAAACCGGTTGACTTTCGTCCGGGAATCGACGTGGGCCGCAGCCTCCGGCGTCAGATACCGGAAGCCCTGGAAGGGCGTGTCGCGGGTATCTGGCCGAGCCCAGACAGTGGCTTCCCAGACACCGAAGCGGCTTTTCGCTTGCGCGAATCTCGTGTGGTTTCTCGTGTAACCGAGGTTGGTGGAGAAGGACCAAGTGCCATTCGGCGGCGTCACGGACATGTTCACCCGCGTGGTGAACTGCTCGTGCGTGTTGTAAGGAACGATGCCGGTCTCGTCGGCATAACCCGCGGACACGTAGTAGCTCAGCAACTCTGTGCCCCCTCGAACGCTACCGTTGAACTGTTGGAGCTTGCCGTTCGTGAAGATGGGGTTCCCCGCCTCCTCGCGTTCGCGGTAGATGTTCATGCTGTCCACGCGATTCGGAAAACTCGGGTCATTCGCGGGGCGAAGCCAATAGGTTTGGAAGAACCGATCTCCAGGGCTATCCATGTAATTGAAGCCCTGCCGCGTGGAGAAGTCGATTACCGGCGCACCGGTCGAGCCCTTCTTCGTGATGATCTGGACGACCCCGTTCGAGGCCTCGGTCCCGTACAGCGTCGCCGCCGCAGGACCCTTGATGATCTCAATGCTCTCAATGTCCTCTGGGTTGATGTCGTTGAGTCGCGACGCCATCCGCCCCCCGCGGATAGCGGGGCCCACGTTCGCTGCGTTGTCCACTCGCACACCGTCCACGAACAGGAGCGGTTGCTGACCCAGAGCCATGCTCGCGACGCCACGGATCCGGATGGTGCCACCCGCGCCGACTATCCCCTGCACGCCCGGCGTTCGGATTCCCGGAGACTGCTGGCTTATCAATTGGGCGAGGTTCGTCGCCGGAGATACCTCAAGGCGCGTCGAGGCGTCCAGCCGGTCCACGACGTTTCCGATGGCGCGCCGCTGCGTCCCCCCGGCCGTGCCGGTCACGACGATCTCGTCGAGCGCAAGGGCTTCTTCGTTAAGCTCGAAGTCCAGGACCGCGATCTGGCCAGCGCCCACCACCACTTCCATGGTCTGCACCCTGAAACCGATCCGCGCTATCGTCACGCTGTGCGTTCCTACCGGCACGTTCTGAACGAGGTAGCGGCCATTGGCCTGAGAGAGGGTGCCGATATCCAGTGCGGGGATGAAGATCTGAACCGCCGCTATCGGCTGGCGGGTATCAGCCCTCATAGTCTGGCCCGTGATCGAACCGCCCTGTTGCGCCTCCAAAACTGTCGCGCCCACTGCCGCAACGGTCATCAGCACACCAAAGAAGTGCATGAAGCGTAGACGAAGTAAGGTGCTCATGGATCCCTCTCCCTTTTACTGGTTTCTACTGGTTCTCGAAAAACGGGCTAAACAGCAACACAGAACAACGGAGCCTCTCGCTCCGATTATTCACTAGGGTGTATCTTATGCGGTACGACTAAGAGCGCAAGGGCGTATAGCCGGCCAAACCTCACGCCGGGTAATATGAAGCGTTGCAGTGGAGATGGCCAGAGGGCTATATAATAGGCCGGTTTCGATCCTTGTCGCACCCTCTGTCAAGTGGCATCTCTGACCAGGTCGCACCAGCTCCTTTAATGTCTCTTCCTAACAAGGCCCCTCCTTGACTCGCATCTCTTCTTCGGTTTTCGGATGATCAGTTCGATCCTGCTGAGCGCGTTCGTCTCCCTGCCGCAGTCGGTCCCTCTTCAAGGTGCCGAATGTAGCGCCCCATGTAGCTATTCAGGGAAAGCGCGCGAGCTACGCGTGGCGACCCCTCGAATCACGGATTCGGAGATCGACGTGGATGGGGTGCTCGACGAGTCGGCGTGGGAAGGAGCGGCTCGTCTCACCGACTTCAGTCAGTACCAACCGGTCGAGGGGGCCCCTGCGTCACAGATAACCGAGGTCCTGGTCTTCCTTACGGACGAGGATCTCTTCTTCGGGATCCTTGCCCACGACTCGCAACCGGACCAGATCCGGGCATCGCTGGCCGAGAGGGATAACGTAGCAGCTTCCGACGACTTCGTACGCGTCGTCCTCGACACCTTCAACGACCAAAGAAGGGCTTACGCGTTCACAGTTAACCCCCTGGGGATCCAGCAGGATGGGCTCTGGCTGGAGGGGGGTTCTGGGGGTGGGCGGGCCGATCCCGTGGACGACAACCAGGACTTCGTCTGGGAGTCGCGCGGACAGATCACGTCGCGCGGATACCAGGTAGAGGTCCGGATTCCCCTCAAGAGTCTTCGCTTTCCGGATCTGGAAGTCCAGGACTGGGGGCTCCAGGTCGTCCGATCCATCAAGAGGGATGGCTATAGCGAGTCGTGGGCCCCCATCACGGCGGAGTCCTCAAATCGCCTCTCTCAGTCGGGAACGCTTCAGGGCTTGGAGGGACTGGATGCGGGACTCTTTCTCGAGTTGAATCCCGTGGTCACCGCGGCCCGATCGGGAGTCTACGATTCTGAAACAGCGTCGCTGAGTCACGATGATCCCGACGTCGAATTCGGGTTGAACGCCACATACGGCATCACTTCCAACCTGACCCTCGATGCAACGTACAACCCCGATTTCAGTCAAGTAGAGGCTGACGCCGGCCAGGTCACAGTCAACGAGCGCTTCGCCATCTTCCTCCCCGAGAAGAGGCCCTTCTTCCTGGAGGGAACGGAGCTCTTCGACCTGCCGGCGCGTATCGTGTACACGCGTTCTATCGTCGATCCCATCGTGGGAGCGAAGATCACCGGGAAGGTCGGTGCGCTGAGCCTCGGATACCTCGGAGCTGTGGACAAAGAGCTGTCCGTGGACGACGAGGCGGTCGTCAACCTCCTTCGGGTTCAAACTGATCTAGGCGCTAGCTCGACCCTGGGAATCGTGTACACCGATCGGACCCGAGACTCAGATACATACAATCGGGTCGTCGGAACGGACGCCCGGCTCGTCCTAGGCCAGCGCTACGCGCTCACTCTAATGTCGGCGGCGAGCCGGACGGGACTTGGGATCGGGGCGGAAGCGGACGATGGACTGTTTCTTCGGGCCGCAATCCGCCGCATGGGCCTTAACTTCATGTACAATGTGGACTTTCAGTCGATCTCACCGGCCTTCGAGGCCCAGAGCGGATTCCTCAACCGTGAGGACGATGCCTCCCTGAATGGTCAGATCCGGTACCGGTGGTACGGGGCCACGGAGGACCGCCTCGAGCGATTGTCGCCCTACCTGAATTTCCAGGGCCACTGGGATCATGATGACTTCTGGGCCGGGCGCGGCGTGAAGGAGTGGGAGACGGGGTTAGGCGTGGGTATAGGGTTCAGGGGGAATTGGGGCTTGGTTTTCAATGCGACCGTATCGGGCTTCGAGTTCGGGCCAACAGATTACGAAGGGCTCTTCGTGGCGGATCCTATCGGTTCCTTCGAGCCCTTCCGGCCCGACCAGGGCCTTTTCAAGGGCCTCTTCGCGGCGAACGGCAGACTTCGACTGGACAACTGGGACAAGGTGCGCGGAACGATTCGGATCGCCTGGAGGGAGACCCCTGTCTTCCAGCGGTCCGTCGGGGTTCCCGTCGAGGTGGCCCAGTCGTGGATGATCGATGCCAATTACCTCGTGTTCCTCACACAGTCCCTCCAGGGCGAGATCGGGGTGCGCCGCTCGACGCTGAACAGGCAGCCTGGGGGAGAACGCCACTCCTCGGCTACGATCCCCCGGGCCCGACTGCAATACCAGTTCAGTCCAGCCCTCTTCCTACGAACGATTTTCGAATACGACTCGGAGGGGAGAGAGGATCTGAGGGATCCGGTCACGGGGCAAACCCTAAGCCTCTGCGAGGACGAGTGTGTCTTACAGGTCGGCAGTAAGGGCCATGAATTCTACGGGGAGGTCCTGCTCAGTCTCGAACCCTCACCGGGTACCGTATTCTTCCTGGGCTACAGCCGGCAGATGGACGATCGATCCGCCTTTTCGTTCTCCCGCTTCACTCCCCTTGAAGACGGCCTCTTCCTGAAAGGGAGTTATCGATTTCGGTTCTAACCGGGTTGATCCCGCGGTTTGCTTTGGCACAGGCAAGCGCCTAACCTGCCATTCACTCGTCGAAATGCCGGGCGACGCTACTCGGCGCCGGGGAGGGATCGCAAATCCGCCGGGAGGCACAAGGATGAAATCGAACGCACGGCTCGAAGCGGGCACCCTCTGGATGGAAGGGCGAGCGGCTCGAGGCTGGCTCGTCGGCTGGGTGGTCCTCCTGTTCGTGGTCACCACGGGATTTCTTAGCCAGCGGACCGACTCGACAGATGTCTCGGATCTCGCGTTCGACCCGGGAACCCAAGCCGACCGTGCGGCCCTCTTCGATTATCTGGTAGAGAAGACGATGGAGCGCGATGCCACCGCCGCTCTCGCGGAGCATCCTTACTATCGCGTCCACCCGACTGGGACGGACATCGTCGCCGAGATGCGGCGGTATCGTGACGAGCTAATCGCAGCCGACACGGACGAAAAGATGTGGTATGCGTTGCACAAAATTTCGAACGTCCGGCGGGATCGCCATATCGGAATCCGGAGGATCGAGGGGGGCTTGATCGTACCCGAGCGCGCGAACCTCGGGATGGGGGCGCCGATCCGGTTCGCCACCGATTATGAGCGGGCGGACGCCCCGTTCCTCTTCGTTTCGGATCTCCCGGTCGAAGTGGGGTCGGGAAGAGGCCTCGGCAGGGTCGCCCTCGGGGACCGCCTCGTCTCCGTGAACGGCCGAACGGTTGCCGAGTTCGCGGCGGCGATGGACCCGTACCAAAACTACTCGACCATCAGCAACTTTTGGTGGCACCTCGGCGAGGACGTCACGGGGGTGGTCGACTTCATTCCCTCGGATTTCTATGGCGAGGTCCTCACCCTCGAGCTTCGTGACGCCGCCGGCCGGACGTATTCGGTGGAACTGCCATACCTCGACCCTGCCTCAATCCGCTGGCAGGGCCACAGTGAGATACGGTACCCGGGCTTCGCCCTCGTTTACGCGACTTCGAGCTACGATCTCTACGAGTCGAACACTGACTTACCCGTCATTATCCTTCAGTGGCACGCGTTCCGGTCGACTGTTCAGGATATCGACCGGCTCGTTGCCCACGCGGAGGCGAACGGGCTACTGGGGCGCCACGTCATCTTCGACGGTACCCGGGGCGGTGGAGGACGCCTGGGGCCCTATAGGCTCCAGAGACTACAGCAACGACCGTTCCGGACCACCTTTGGCAACCTGAAGATCAGCGATCTCACGCCGGACTTGATCGAGTACTTCGTGGAAGCAGGGAAACGGGCGAACTCGCGGCCGTCGCGTATGACGGTACCCCACGAGCCGTTCCCTCCCATCACGCCGGCTCAGGCGGCGGCTACACATCGTGACCTCGACCAGGTCGCGCCCGGCGAGGTCATCGAGACGATCGACGGCGGCAAGTGGCTCGCGGAGTGGTTCGACACCGACGTGCGTCAGGCGCTCGCCGCCGGCCAGAGCTATTCTAACGAAGTTCCCTGGAAACTAGCGATGCTTCCCAAGTGGTCGAACGGGATCCTGCAACCGGTGTCCCCCAACTTCAGCGGTGGCCTGACGGTTTGGCTGAGCCCTCATGGGGGCTCCCAGCTCGATCAGTTCGCCGCTTGGGTTAAGGACAACGAGCTCGGCCACATCATGGGGATGTCAACGGGAGGATACAGCAACACGTGGAACCCCGAGACGATCCTGCGCTTTCCGACGACTGGCCGGCCCATCGTAGCCTATGGCTGGACGATCGGTTACGGCTTGAGGCCGAACGGGGAAATCCTCCAGTACAATCCCGCGGAGGTCGACGAATACATCCCCGTCACACGGGAGAATCATCTCCGGTACTTCAACGTTCTCCTCGAGCGGACGCTCGTCCGCATCGGATACGGAACCTCCTTAATAGGCGGGCGCTGAGTCAGTTGACCCGCCGGAACCTCTGGACGCGGTGCCCGCGAGTCTCGCCGACGTAAACGTTCTGATTGGAGTCGATAGCGACGTTGTGGGCTGACGTAAAGTGCCCGGCATTCTGGCCGCTGCGACCGAAATGGGTCACGGGTTCCAAAGTTTCGCGGTCCACGATCCAGACAACGTTGTTCTCTCCATCCGGGACGAAGATGTACTGCTGATCCGGATCGCGAGAGAGGGTCACCCCGTAGACGGAACCGGTGCCGCGCGTCCAGGGCGCGATAAACGCTTCCCTCAGGAACTCGCCGTCACGCGCGAAGACCTGGATACGGTCGTTGCGGCGGTCCGCCACGTAAACGAACCCGTCCCTCGACACGGTGACGCCGTGCACCGGACTCCGGAACACGCGCGACGGCGGGTCACCGGGGTCGTACGTGTCGACGGGAGTGTCGTCGGGCCGTTCCCCGTACGCGCCCCAGTGTCGCAAGTATTCACCGGTATCCCCATCGTAGACCACGACCCGACGGTTCACGTATCCGTCCGCGACGAAAAGCTCGTTGGTCTCGGGATCGACAAAGAGGTCCGCCGGCTCGCCGAGATGGTCTGGATCGTTGCTACCGCGGTTCACGTACGGGTCACCGATCGTCAGAAGGTGCTCCGATCCATCCAGCGTGAACTTCTTGATCATGTGCAACGTGTGGTCGCTGAGCCAAACGTAGTCGTTGTGATCCACGAAGACGGAGTGCTCACGCTCGAACCAAGGCTGGTGGGTCTCGGGGCCGCCCCACGCACGGACGACGTCGCCTTCTTGATCGAATACGACGATGGACGGAGCGGGCGTACAGCACATCGACAGGGGCGGGTCCGTGACCTTGCCTCGCTCCCGATTGGACAGCGTGGCGGGGCGTTGGAAGACCCAGATATGGTCTCGCTTGTCCACCGCTACGCCGCCTACCTCGCCGATCAGCCAATCGTTGGGTAGATCCTTCGGCCAGGACGGGTCGACCTCGTATTGCGGTATGCCGTCATCCCCGCTCGCCGCGTTAGCAACACCGTTCTCGTCTTCGGCCGCACACGACGCTGATGCCGCCAGAAGTGCGAGGAGGCCGAAGCCATGTCGGATTTCTTTGCGGAATCGGTACATGGTCTGACTCCCTAAGCTCGATGCGGCCACTCCCCTATGGATCGGCCAGTACCCTAGTACGCCCTGTCTCCGGACGCAAACGCCCGAAGCGACATCAGAAGGACATCGAAGGAGTCGGCACGATCTGGCGAAGATGCCGCTTGGCTGGGGGTCGAAACAAGGAAAGCGAGGGTAGCAGCCGGCCGGATTCCTTTATAGCCTCCTGGATGTTCAGTTACCCACAGTCGCATACCCCCCTCCCGGAGGCGGAGCCTACATGGCGCCTTGCCTTTTCGCGCGAGGCATCCTGCTCGCCCAAGCTTCCCGAGGCACCATCCCGTTGAACGCAGTTGCGTTATTTCTCCTCCTCCCGTCTCTCCTTATCCCTGTAGAAGCGTCCGCTGACGACTTAGAAACCGGCGGAAGTGACCAGGTCCCCCCGCTCCACCGACAGGAGAGCCAGAGTGAGCAGAATCCCCAGATGGACTCCGCCACGCGGGCCACGGCCGTCCGGCTAACCGGATCGCTACAACTGGATGGTATGCCGGACGAGGAGGCTTGGGCCTCGGCACCACCCGTTACCGAGTATCGTCAGACGCAGCCGGACGAAGGAGAGCCTATCTCGCAGCGCACGGAGGCGCGTTTCCTCTATGACGACGACGCTCTCTACGTGGGTGCGATGCTTTATAGTGAATTCCCTGTCGCGGCCCGCCTCAAGAGACGCGACTCCAGCTTTGCCGACACCGACCTCTTTGCGGTCTTCATCGACGGCTACCACGATCATCAGACGGCATACCGCTTCGTCGTCAACGCCGCGGGAGTGAGAAAGGATTCCCGTGCTAACCCGGACGGGTCGAACGGGGACACGTCCTGGGATCCGGTGTGGGAGGCGAGGGCCCAGATCAGCGACGAGGGTTGGTCGGCAGAGATGCGGATCCCGTTCAGCCAGCTCCGCTTCAGCCCGGCTGACATCCAGATCTGGGGCATCCAGATCGAACGTAGAAACCGCTTTACCGACGAGTGGGCGTACTCGGCCTTCACCCCGCTCCTGGAGCGGGGCGGGGTCGCCCGTTACGGGCACCTCGTGGGCATCGAGGGCGTCCAGTCGACTCGGCCGATAGAGCTACTCCCCTATGTCACAGGGCGCGCCGAAAGGCTCCGTGTTCCGGCAAGCACTGGCGTCGGCTCAGCCAACCCCTTCCGATCGGGCTCCGACTACTTCGGCAGCGCCGGCCTCGACCTCAAGTACCGGGTGGGCACGAACCTGACGCTCGACGCCGCGGTGAACCCAGACTTCGGACAGGTCGAGGTCGACCCCGCCATCATCAACCTCACGGCCTTCGAGACCCGCTACCAGGAACGACGGCCCTTCTTCGTCGAGGGAACGGACCTCTTCAGCTTCCAGGAAGGTGGAACCGCGGGTAGCACGGGCCGACCGCCCCAACTCGTGTACTCACGCCGGATCGGCCGTCCCCCGCAGGGCAGGGTCTCTTCGGACGCAGTCTTCGCCGACTCGCCGGCGGCAGCGACAATCCTCGGTGCCGCAAAGCTTACGGGCCGCTCCGACAGCGGGTGGTCGCTCGGGCTACTCGAGGCCTTCACCGAGCGTGAAGCCACGCAGTGGGTCGATGCGGCGGGCGCCCCGTCCGAAACCGTCGTCGAGCCGGCGACGAACTACCTGGCGGGGCGCCTGCGGCGGGACCTCAGGGCCGGGGATACCCGGATCGGAGTCCTAGGTAGCGCGGTGAACCGTCGCCTGCAAGGCTCGTCAATGGTGATCCCCTCGGCCGCATACACCGGCGGGTTAGATTTCACGCACGAGTGGGCGGACCGGAGTTGGAGGTTCAGCGGAGCGTTCGCGGGAAGTCACGTGCGGGGCTCGGAAGAGGCGATGAGCGCGACGCAACGTTCCTCGTCCCGTTACTTCCAGCGTCCCGACGGCGAGCACCTGAGCCTTGACCCGAGGGCCAGTTCGCTGAGCGGTTACTATGCAATGGCCGACCTGAACAAGCAGGCCGGCAAGGTCCAAGTGAAGCTGGCCGGGGCGGCGATCAGCCCCGGCTTCGAGGTCAACGATCTCGGGTTCCAGAGCCGGGCGGACCGTCTCATCATCGACACCCAACTCAAGTATCGGGAGACCGTCCCCGGACGGATCTTCCAGAGTTGGGAGGTCCGAGGCGGACCAGACGTGATCTGGAACTACGGAGGCGAGCGTGTTTTCACCGAGTTCAACGTCCTTTCGAACTGGGTCCTCAAGAACTTCTGGTCGGGGGGCACCCAGATACGCTATGACCCGAGGACGGGGGATGACCGACTCACGCGCGGAGGTCCCATGGCCATGACTCCCAAAAAGGTCGCGGCCCGCATCAACGTCCAGACGAACCGATCCAAGCCCTATGTCGTGACGGCTTCGTACGACTGGAGTCGCGACGACGGTGGCTCGTGGCACAAAGCTGGGAACCTCAACTTCCTCGTCGCTGTCCAGAGCAATTGGGAGGTCAGCTTCGGGCCTCGCATTTCAAAAGAACGCGTGGCGGCGCATTACGTGACCGCCGTTACGGACCCGCTCGCGACAGAGACGTTCGGCAGGCGCTACATCTTCGCAGACCTCGCCCAGACCACCGTCTCCATAGACACCCGCTTCAACATCACCTTCACGCCCGACCTCTCCTTTGAACTCTACGCTCAGCCCTTCGTCTCCAGCGGCAACTACGGCACGCTTGAGGAACTCCGAGCTCCGCGAAGCTTCGACTTCCTCCGTTACGGCACCGACATAGGAACGCTCACGGACCAGGGCGACGGCACCTACATCGTCGACCCGGACGCCGCCGGTCCTGCTACGGCATTCAGCGTGGGCAACCGAGACTTCAACTATCGTAGCCTGCTCGGCAACGCCGTGCTCCGTTGGGAGTGGCACCCCGGATCGACCCTCTACCTCGTCTGGCAGCAGAGCCGCGTCCAAGAACTCAAGGCCTCCGACTCCACCCTCTCCGGCATCGGGAATTTCAGGATCGGCCACGATACCGCCGAGATTTTCAGGATCCGGCCCGACAACATCTTCCAGCTCAAGGTCAGCTACTGGTTCAACCCCTGAGCCCCAGGCCCCGCTACCTCCGGTTCAACATCGCCCAGATCTCAATGGGAGAGAGATGCCGGCAACGGGATTTCTTGAGCGCCTTATCGCGTCGGCGCCCATGCGTGGTAAGCTGCGTCCCGCGGTCCTCCCCGACGGAGAACCGCGGGACGGAGGGTCATGAAAGGACTAGACTACTCGCGGCCGCCGCCGGCCGCGGTCCCCATCGGCGGATTCAGAATCAGCTTCTGTACCCGTGAGTTCGAGGTCTCCGCAGCAAAGAGGATGTCCTCCGAGGGGCAGGCGAGTCCATGGGCCCCAGAAAACTCTCCAAGGTTTCGGCCGGCGTTGCCAACGACCCCGAGCACCTCTCCCTGGAGCGTCGCCTTGATGATCCGTCCGGGGAACGTGGTCTCGCCCACGTAGATGACGTCGCTCCCCGGTGGGATGCAGAGCGAGTTCGGCGCGCCGTTCGCGCTGACGTTCGTGAGGTCCGTCGGGGTGGCACCGTTCACCGACCTGGAGCCGGGGGCGATCGGCGTGGCGACGCTGAAGATCCGCTGGAGGTTGCCGTCCGTGTCAAAGACCTGAATCCGAGCGTTCGAGCGATCGCCGACGTAGACGTTGTCATCCTTGTCGATCGCGATGCTGTGCGGGGTGCGGAGCTGGCCGCGGCCCGAGCCGGGCTCACCCCACGACATCACCCAGTCGCCATTCATGTCGTACTTGGCGACTCGGGAGTTGATGTATCCGTCGGTGATGTAGATGTTGCCCTGCGAATCGAAAGCCACGTCTGTGGGCTCACGGAAACGCCCGTCTTGGGGGGGGAGCGGGGGATTTTGACGCTCGATCGGGCGAGCCCTCTCGGAGCTCGACTCCGCCTTGCGGCCGAAAACCCAGATGACCCGGCCTTCGGGGCTCATGCGGACGACCATGTTCGAGCCCTTGTCCACCGTCCATATGTTGTCGTTCGCATCGATCCTGAGTCCGTGTGCGAACGCCCAGCTGTAGAGCCCTCTGCCGTGCTCACGGATGAAATCGCCCGAGGGGCTGAACTCGAACAGTTGGGCCGCGTGAATGCTGTACGCAGGACCACCCCCGGTCGGATTCGAGCGGCTGTACACGAAGACGTGACCCTGAGAGTTGACGGCCACGGCCGGCACCTCACCGAAGTTCACTCCGATCGGCAGTCGGAAGAAGTCCGGCACGGATTGCACGGGAATCTGGGGGGCGTTTTGCGCGTACGCCGAAGGTACAGCTGCGATCAGCGCGACCAGGGTGATAATGAGGTTTTTCATTGGTCTTCTCCCGGCTTTTCACAGCCATAAGGTCGTCCTCATGGGCCGGCGACCGTACTCGCCGCGGCCCCCTCCTGTCAAGACTCGGTGGCCCAGGGTCTTCTCAAGAAATCATGCGGTCAAAAAATTCTACATGTGTAGGTGACTCATGGCTGTCTCCGCCGATTTCACCGCGGGGCCGGAGTGTTCCATTTCGCCGTGCATAATGGCTTCCTCGAAGCCCTCGATTGCCAAGTTGATGTGCGCACTGTCCGCGATTTCGGCAGCCGCCCGGGCGTGGGCCAACGCCTGCTCAGCATGCGTGTGGAACAAGGGCATACGCCCCATGTTCCCCTGGCTGACGGCCTGGGCGCCATGTAGTAAGGCTCGGTCGACAGGGACGGCCACCTGGAGGTGCATCAGGCCCTGGTTGACCCTTCCGGTCGCGATCTCGGTGTGACCCATGTTTCCGTGTGTGAGGGCTTCCCTCAGGCTCGCCACCGCGGCTACAGTGTAGGGGTTGTCGTCCCCGGCAACCTCCGCGTGGGTCAGGGCCGCAGCGGCGTGCTGCACGAGAATTTCAGCATGACCCATTTCGCCATGGCCGGCGGCCTGCTGGGCATGGTCGGTCGCCTGCACAAGATGTTCGCCCTGCGCCCAAGCGGGCTGGACTGAGAGCAGAAGAAAAACGGTTCCGGCCATTAGGCCAACGTTCAGTGTGCGGTACATGGCGAACTCCTCAGGACAGGACAGAACTAGGCGTCCTGGGAACGTACGGTTGTGGGGGATGTCGGGCTAGATTGGAGATTGTGGAAGCCATTCTTTTTGTTCTCGTTTATACGTCCGCTCCGTCACGCACCCATACGGAGTTTACCTTGTTCTCATCACCTCCCCGGCCTAGTCTTTGGCCTTGATCGTACGTCAACGGTGATCTATTGGAGTTGTGAGATGCGAAGAATCAAGGCTCTCCACGGAGTGATGTCCTGTGTATTGCTCGTAGGCTGCGGGGCCCTCTTGGACACGGGGACGCGTGAAAGTCTAAATGCCGCATATACTCTCATTACAGTCGATGGCGAGTCGATCAACCCCTGGGCGGAAGGCGACCCAAGCTCCGGAGCGCCGCTCTCTCACATCGACTTCACACCGGGCCCGTACTTCCAGGTAGGCTTTCTCTTCAACCCAGGAAGGGCTGGGGACATTTTCCTTGGATGGAGCGGCCTATACACTCTGGATCGAGCCACGAGCACGGTCGCCCTGTCGTGGGTCGCCAGCATCGTTGATGACCCCCACCCACCAGGAACGGTCGACGCGGCCATGGCGGTCGTGGGAAATGTCGCGCTCCTTGAGGGCGACTGGCTCTACTTTGACATCGGTCTCGTGCATGACGAGGAGTCGATTCTTTACCCGTTTAGTCAAACTAGGCTAGGCTACCTTGAGCAATCAGCGGCCTGCGCGCAGGCCGAGCCAGACTTCGCCTTAGTACTTTTTTGCTAGACCGTCTCACAAGAAGTCTCCAGCACCCTCTTCAGCACCGCCAGATGTGCCCCCGGCAACCGAGACTTCCCCCCGAACCGGACCCGGTGGCTACCCTAGAACTCAAGCACAGCGGGCTCAGTTCCCCACCGCTCCGTCAGCCGTTTGCCGTGAAGCCCCCGCGGCAGTTAATTCCTATCTTGCGGTGAGCTAGGCGCCCATCGTAGTGTCCCCAAACGCCGGACTCCGGCGTCCCGCTCCTTGGAGGGCGTGACACGTCGGTGTGAACCTTGGTCCAGAGCCCCCCAGCCATGAGCACAGTCGAGAGAGTCAAAGTCGCGAACTTGAGCATCGCGAAGCCTCTATACGACCTGGCACGGTCGGAAATCGCACCCGGCACGGGTCTCGACCCCGATGCGATCTGGACTTCCTTCGGAAACATCGTCACTGCACTCGGCCCGGAGAACCGCCGTCTCCTCGACGAACGCGCCCATCACGAGAAGGGGCTCAATGCGTGGCACCAGGAACGGGCTAGCCAGCCGCTCGACCCGACCGAATACAAGAGCTTTCTCCAGGATACGGGCTACGTGCTCCCGGAGGAGGGCTCGCTCAAGATCACCACGGAGGATGTGGATCCGGAAATCTCGTCGATCGCCGGGCCGCAGCTCGTGGTGCCAGTGGACAACAGCCGGTATGCCCTGAACGCGGCCAACGCGCGCTGGGGTAGCCTCTACGATGCCCTCTACGGCACCGATGTCATCGGCGATGAGGACGGGGCGGAACGAGGGGCCACCTACAATCCGGTGAGGGGAGCCCGGGTTGTCGAGTGGACCGAGCGATTTCTCGATGACGTCGTACCCCTGAGCGAGGGTCTCTACTCGGAAGTCACTGACTTCATTGTGGAGAATTACGATGGTCCGAGCCGCCTAGTGTGCGTGCTATCCGACGACCGGCGGACGGCGGCGGCGGACCCGTCCAATTTCGCCGGCTTCCAGCTCCACGACGGGCGGGTCAGCAACGTGCTCCTCCGCAACAATGGGCTTCATATCGACATCCGGATCGATCGGGATCACCCCGTTGGCAAGGTGCATCCGGCCGGTGTCTGCGACGTCGTGATGGAGAGCGCAGTCACGACCATCCAGGACTGCGAGGATTCCGTCTCGGCGGTTGACGCGGACGACAAAGTCCTCGTTTATCGCAACTGGCTCGGGATCATGAAGGGGACCCTCACGGCCACCCTCGAGAAGGATGGCCGGGCGCTGACGCGTGCGCTCAATGAGGATCGAACGTATCAGGACGCGAGCGGTAGGGCGCTCAAACTGCCAGGGCGTAGCCTCCTCCTCGTGCGTAACGTCGGGATTCATATGTACACCGACGCCGTCACCACTGCGGCTGGCGAGCCGATCCCGGAGGGGTTTCTGGACGCCCTGATTACATCTTGGGGTGCCCTCCACGACCTCAACCGCGACGGCCCCGTACGCAACAGCCGTGCGGGCAGCGTCTATATCGTGAAGCCGAAACTGCACGGTCCCGAGGAAGTTGCTGCCACCGTGAAGCTATTCGGCCGGATCGAGCAAGCTCTGAAAATGCCGAAGCGGACTCTGAAGATCGGTATCATGGACGAAGAGCGACGGACGACGGTCAACTTGAAGCAGTGCATACGCGCTGCGCTGGATCGGCTGATTTTCATCAACACAGGGTTTCTCGACCGCACCGGAGACGAGATCCACACGAGCATGGCCGCCGGGGCAATGATCCCCAAGCCGGAGATCAAGAGCTGCCCCTGGATGCTCGCGTACGAGGATTGGAACGTGGACGTGGGCATCGAGTGCGGCCTGCCCGGCGTGGCACAGATCGGAAAGGGCATGTGGGCCGCACCAGACATCATGGCCGCGATGGTGGAGGCCAAGATCGGCCACCCCCTTGCCGGTGCCAACACCGCCTGGGTGCCCTCGCCCACCGCAGCCACGTTGCACGCCACACACTACCATCGCATCAACGTCCGAGACGTTCAGTCCGAACTGGCCGGCCGGGAGCGCGCTGACTTGGACGCCATCCTGACGCCTCCCCTGCTCGGGGATCGCCGCTTGACCGATGAGGAAATCCAGAACGACTTGGAGAACAACGCCCAGGGAATCCTCGGCTACGTGGTCCGCTGGGTCGGCCAGGGGATCGGTTGCTCAAAAGTCCCGGACATTAACAACGTTGCCCTGATGGAGGACCGCGCGACGCTACGTATCTCGAGCCAGCACATCGCGAATTGGCTCCATCACGGCCTCGTCAGCGCGGACCAGGTGACGAGCACATTCGAATCCATGGCGGCCGTGGTCGACGGGCAGAACGAGGGAGACCCCGACTACCGGCCCATGTCAGCCGATCTTTCGTCC
>Ga0114996_10004238_pt1 | contig 17382 bp, 17 predicted proteins | sample ArcticOcean_MG_C_4_FD_87039 | JGI IMG/M metagenome (GOLD analysis project Ga0114996, IMG submission 87039) | Marine microbial communities from western Arctic Ocean - ArcticOcean_MG_CB4_134 | ecosystem: Environmental > Aquatic > Marine > Oceanic | place: Arctic Ocean: Canada Basin | collected...
CAACAACGCGTTGCCAGGCGGCTCCTCAAGCGTTTTTAGAAGGCTATTGGCAGCGCTCACCGTCATTGCGTTCGCGGGCTCGATAATCGCTACCTTGCCTCTGCCGGTATAGCTGGTGAGGCTCAGCTCATTAACAAGCGCTCTGATTTGATCAATTCCGATTGTGTGCTTATCTTCTAGAGGATGAATCCAACGCAGATCCGCATGTTCCGGGACAAGGGCTGGATATTGCGGCAGGGAGTCTTCGCCTGCGAGTGCCAAATGCCGCGCTGCCAGCCAGGCAGCAGCCACCCGCTTGCCTGTTCCGACTGCACCAGAAATCAATAACGCGTGGGCTGACCGCCCCTGCTCTGCACTCGCCCGGGCGGCATCGATGAGTGGAGAAAGCCACGTTAATATATTATTTTTCAAAGTTTTACCAACACTATCTAATCCAAATTACTAAATAGTTTGTTCTGCAGAATCCGCTGTATGGAAACCTGTACTGCCGCGATATCAACACTCGCATCCACGACCTCAAAGCGCTCCGAAAACCGTTCCGCGAGCGCGAGATAACCTTGCCGGGCTCGCCGGTAAAACTCCAATGCCTGGCTGTCCATTCGATCGGCATCTCCGCGCATTTTCGCCCGTTCCAACCCGATCTCTGCTGGCGCGTCCAGCAAGATCGTCAGGTCAGGTTCAATGTCACCCTGAACCCAGTCGGCGAGTGTTTCGATTTGCGCCATGTCCAGGCCTCGACCACTGCCTTGATATGCACGACTTGTATCGGTAAATCGATCGCACAAGACCCATTCCCCACGCGCTAGCGCAGGCACAATCGCGTTCTGCAGGTGCAACGATCGACTGGCGAAAAACAACAGCAGCTCCGCTATCTCTGGTATCGGTTCCTGATCAATATCGAGCAGAATGCGTCGAACCCGCTCAGCCATAGGAGTGCCACCTGGCTCACGTGTCCGAAAAACCGTATGGCCACGCTGTTCAATTTGATCCGTCAGGAAATCAAACTGCGTGGACTTGCCCGTGCCCTCAATACCCTCGACCGTTATAAATTTGCCCCGCGGACTCGTCATGCCCCTCTACTCAACGCGATTTTGGGCGCGCGCTGCACGAAGTCGTACCAAATAGGCCTGCACGGCAGCATCATGCTCAGCTTTGGTATTCGAAAATTGATGGCTTCCATCCCCTAATCCAGTGGCAACAAAATAGACTTCCGTACCGGCTGCGGGATGCAGGGCAGCATTGATCGCTGCTTGCCCTGGCAAAGCAATTGGTGTTGGCGGTAAGCCCGCACGAGTATAGGTGTTGTACGGCGTGTCAGTCCGCATATCTTTACGCGTGAGGTTGCCATTAAATTCAACGCCAATTCCGTAGATCACCGTTGGGTCAGTCTGTAGCCGCATGCGTTGTTCAAGGCGCCTCGCAAACACACCGGATATCCTCGGTCGTTCTGTCGCCAGCGCCGTTTCTTTTTCGATGAGGGATGCCAGCACCAGTGCCTCGTAAGGGCTCGCAACGGGAGACTCGGGCGCACGCCCTAGCCATTCATCCGCCAAAGTCTTTTGCATTAGGTCGGAGGCCTGACGCAGCAAATCAGCGTCCGACGTCCCTTTCGGAAAACGGTAGGTTTCTGGCAGGAACAGGCCCTCGGGATAGTCGGCCGGCGCCTCGATTCCTTGTAGAAGCGCGGGCCAGTCCTCGAATTCCATACTGTTCAAAACGCCCGCATCGGTATGCAACGCCACCAGCAGCTCACGAAAAGTCCAGCCCTCAACGATCGTAAACGAATGCAATCGCACATCCCCACTGACAAACTTTTCCAGCAACGTGATGGGTGTCGTGCCTGGTGCGATCTCGTACTCACCTGCCTGTACACGAGCAGCAACACCGGCGAATCGTGCATAGAGTTGCAAATACGTTGCATCTTCGATGATCCCGTCGTCGACCAGTGCTGCACTGATCTGGCCGAATGCCATCCCAGGACGCACCTCGAAAACAGAACCGGTGGCGAGGACATCGACTGGCGTATCGAGAAATCGTCGGTAATCAGCGAATACCGCTAGAAATGCGACTAACACGGCAACAGCTAAACCAAGAATAATCTTCAGGAAAACGCTCATTGGCCCAGTATATGGCAGTGCTTAGAAATTAGTCGAATGCCCAGATAACCGAAGACGATATGCTGGAGACTTGGAATCAGTTTAATGCCTTAAACACCAAACTCGCGTTCGTGCCGCCGAAGCCGAATGAATTCGACATTACCGTGTTGACCTTGGCGTCACGGGCAGTATGCGGTACATAGTCCAGGTCAGAATCTTCGTCCGGATTATCCAGATTGATGGTTGGCGGTAAACGTTGATCACGGATAGCGAGTATCGAGAAAATCGCTTCAACTGCGCCTGCCGCGCCTAGCAAATGACCCGTGCAGGATTTCGTCGAACTTACCGCAAGTTTCTCCGCAGCAGAGCCAAACGTACGTTTTATCGCTGCAGTTTCGCCTTTATCGCCGACCGGTGTCGATGTGCCGTGTGCATTCAAATAATCAATATCGGCTGGATCGATGCTCGCATCGTTGATTGCCGTGGTCATACACTTTCGTGCGCCCTCGCCGTTCTCTGGTGGCGAAGTAATGTGGTGAGCATCTCCACTCATGCCAAACCCGATCATTTCTGCATGAATTGTCGCACCACGGGCTTTCGCGTGCTCAAGCTCTTCAAGTACCAGACAGCCGGCGCCGTTACTCAATACAAACCCGTCTCTGTCCCGATCGAACGGTCGACTTGCACCCAGTGGATCATCATTACGGGTCGACATGGCACGTGCTGAGCAAAATCCGCCCATCGTCAGAGGCGTGGTCGCGTATTCCGACCCCCCCGCCAACATAACGTCCGCATCGCCATGCATGACACTCCTGGCCGCGATACCGATACTGTGTGTCGAAGTCGCGCAAGCTGTGACAATCGACAGGTTCGGACCCGTCATGCCGTACATGATGCTGACATTTCCGGACACCATGTTGATGATGCTGCCCGGAATAAAAAACGGTGAAACCTTACGCGGCCCACCACTCAAGAATTTGTGATGGTTACCCTCAATGGTTGCCAGGCCGCCAATGCCTGCCCCCATTGCAACGCCTACGCGATGCCCATTTTCCTCGGTCACCTCAAGGCCAGAATCTTTTAACGCATCAACACAAGCCGCCACGCCATAGTGTATGAATATATCCATACGCCTTGCGTCACGCTTTGACATGTAATCGGCAATGTCGAAATCCTGAATGGTCCCGGCGATTTGCGTTGCAAATTCGCTGCAGTCGAAATCCTCAAGCATGCGAATGCCTGATCGACCTTCAATGACACTGCCCCAGGCAGTCGCAACATCATTGCCCACCGGGGAAATGATGCCCATGCCTGTCACTACGACTCGTCGCATGCTCATAGGGTCTTTCGATTTAATGTTGGTGGTAGCACGGCAGGACTGCCAATGACTGTTCTAAAGTACGGCAAGTAAAAAGCGCGATGGCTACCCATCGCGCTTTCCCGAAATACTATGCGCTTTTCTTGCGGGCATTGATGAAATCAATCGCCTGCTGGACGGTCGTGATTTTCTCTGCGTCCTCGTCCGGAATTTCTGTTTCGAATTCTTCCTCGAGCGCCATAACCAACTCCACTGTATCCAGGGAGTCTGCGCCAAGATCGTCTACGAAAGAGGCATCATTGGTAACTTCGTCTTCTTTAACGCCCAACTGCTCGGCGACAATGCCTTTCACTTGTTTCTCGATACTGCTCATCTTTATCACTTCTCCTTAAGAAGAGACTTTTAAAATTTGGACCGACTCGTTTGTTCGGCATCTTGCGGTGTCTCTCATCACCGCGATGTAACTGTCCAACTCTCATTTGCGCCTGCATCACAAGCACCAAAAACACGTAAGTTATTGATATTTCAAGCTGGAAGATACTGTGGCCGAGTATTGTATGTGAAAGCGTTTGGTCAATCTAGCCGCCTTTTAAAAAAATCCACGCTACTCCAACACAAGTCGAAAATTTGGCTTAAATCCTAGTGTCAGGACGTTCCTAGCATATCGATTTGATCGAAAAAAAATCGATTTCAACGCCCATATTAAACAAATGCGGTTGTAATGACCCTTAATCCATCAACATTCCGCCGTTAACATGCAAGGTTTCCCCTGTGATGTACGCACCTGCTGCAGACGCCAGGAAGGTTACCGCTGCCGCGATATCTTCCGGAGCCCCCAAACGGTTCAGCGGGATCTGCCCCAGTAGCGCTTCCCGTTGCGCCTCCGGCAACACACGGGTCATGTCGGTATCTATGAAACCGGGCGCCACTACATTGACTGTGATATTCCGCGAGCCGATCTCCATCGCCAGGGATTTACTAAATCCGATCATGCCTGCTTTCGCCGCCGCGTAATTTGCCTGACCCGCATTGCCGGTGACAGCAATGACAGAGGCTATATTGATGATACGACCATGCTTGGCTTTCATCATGCCCCGCAGGACTGCCTTACTCACGCGAAACGCACCCGATAGATTGGTCGACAATACGTCGTCCCATTCAGCTGGTTTCATCCGCATGAGAAGATTGTCGCGGGTAATACCGGCATTGTTGACGACGATTGTCGGCGCACCCTCGTTTTCTTGAATGTCCTTGATAGCAGCCTGAACTGAGTCATCGTGGACGACATCCAGAACGATACCTCGGCCCTTGCCGTTAAGGGTCACACTGATCTTTTCTGCACCGCCTTCGCTGGTTGCAGTGCCTATGACGATGGCACCCGCCGCCGCTAGTCCAGCCGCAATCGCGGCCCCTATTCCCCGCGATGCGCCGGTAACCAACGCTACCTGCCCACTTATTCCGGCACCTGCTGCTTGTTCGCTCATTGCTTTGCTTCCTCGATGGACTTCACTAATGCTGCTGGCGAATCGATGCACACACCTGGGACACTTCGATCGATGCGCTTGTTCAATCCAGTCAATACCTTACCGGGACCACACTCAACCAGATGCGTCGCACCATTCTCAATCAACTTCTGAACGGCGTTGACCCAACGCACCGGACTATAGACCTGTTGCGACAAGTGGCGACCAATGTCTGCAGCATCATCGTATGGCGTCGCATCAACTGTAGAAATCACGGTCGTCTCCGGCATCTTGAACTCGATAGTGTCCAGTAACTCAATAAGCGCCTCGCCGGCGGGTCGCATCAGAGATGAGTGCGACGGGACGCTAACCGGCAACATGATGGCCCGCCTGGCGCCGGCATCCTTGGCAAGACCGACTAATAGCATAAGCGCCGTCTGATGACCTGCGACAACAACCTGACCCGGAGAATTGAAATTGACTGGCTCGGCCACACCGATCATAGATGCCTCCGCACAAACCTCCATTATCGCGTCATCATCAAGGCCTAATACCGCTGCCATGGCTCCTTCACCAGCCGGCACAGCGTTCTGCATCAACTCGCCCCGTCGCCGTACCAACCTAATCCCATCCACGAATGACATCGCGCCGGCACAAACGAGCGCCGTATATTCTCCGAGACTATGTCCTGAAAGCATTGTGGGCGCGGGCCCACCTGCACTGTGCCAAGCACGCCACACTGCGACGCCGGCAACCAACATGGCAGGTTGTGTATTGATGGTCTGACCAAGCGCCTCGGTCGGACCTTCCTGGGTAAGCTTCCATAGATCAAAACCCAGAACATCGCTCGCCTCCTGGTAGCTTGCTTCAATTTGAGGGTAAACGGCTGCAAGCTCAGCTTGCATACCAACTGCTTGCGATCCCTGCCCGGGAAATACAAATGCGAGGCTCAAGAATGTTCTCCATTAGTCATTGCTAAGATTTCGGCGTGGATTATATAGATGCGCGCATGTCGTCTCTACGCCAAAGTACAAGCGCCGCTAGCGCTCCACCTAGAGCACCATATAAATGTGCGTTGACCACGACACTGCCCCCGGACGTCGATTCCGATCCGGGCAAGGGCCCGGAAAACTGTTCGTAAATGAGTTTTAGAACGACCAGCCCGGCCAATACGGTTGATTCGGTTCTGAGCGTCTTAAAGCCTTTTGCTGCCCCGGCGATCATATAGCCGTGCAATAAACCCGACATGCCGACATACCAGAGCATGTTTGTATCGAGAAACCAGAAACCCAGTGACTGTATTAAGACTGCTGTGAAGGTGACAAATATCCACTCCGGTACCGAGTAATTTCGCCCAACCAATAGCCAGGTAAGAACGAAGCCCAGCATATTCAGATTCAGATGTGATTTGCCCAGATGAACGATGTGCGCAGTAACGAAACGCCAGTACTCGCCGGCCTCAATCGCTAAGCGATCATATTTGAACCAATCCCGACCTTGATCGCCGAATGCGCCGACGAGAAACGAAATAATGATCAGAAACGCCGCAAAATGCCAATACGTGGCTGCCTTTAGGCGAGAAATGAGACCCTGTTCACTACGCTTGAGTAACCCCATGTTTGTTATACTGACGTTTAATTAGTTTAGGAGTCAACGATTAGACTCCACCTAACAAAGACAGTATTTCTGGAGTCAACGTAATGGTCAGCACTATGCAGCGAAGAGAACGAGGGTTTACCCTGATCGAGATTATGGTGGTCGTGGTTATCCTCGGTATTCTGGCGGCGATCGTGGCGCCAAACGTCATTAGCAAAATCGACGATGCACAGGTTGCACGGGTGCAGCAAGACCTGCGTTCGATCGAAACCGCACTCAAATTTTATCGCCTGGATACATTTGGATATCCGAGCAGCGAACAGGGAATTGAAGCGCTGGTATCAAAGCCAGCCGATCCCAATATTCGCAACTGGAAGTCCGGCGGATATCTTGATCGCATGCCGCAAGATCCCTGGGGCAACGACTATCAGTATTTGAGCCCGGGTCAGAACGGCGAAATCGATATCTACACTTTTGGTCGTGATGGACGACCGGGTGGCGAAAATCTCGATGCCGATATAGGCAACTGGTCCTTCTGAATTTGCGAGCGGCACGCTGCCGCACCGCGTAAATATGTCCGCGCCCGCCCCCAATAAAAACAGGCAACATTCGATTAAACGTCGCATGCCTGGCTTTACCTTGATTGAGATTCTCGTCGTACTCGTTATCGTCGGAATTATTGTCGCGGCCGCGCTTTTTTCACTCGGGACGCTCGGAGACGATCGGAATCTGCAAACCCAAGCACGCCGTCTTACAACGCTGCTGCAAATGGCGACGGATGATGCAACTATTCAGGGACGAGACTTTGGCATCGAAGTGATGACCGCAGGTTATCGTTTTGTCGAGCACGACCCATTGCTAAACCAATGGTTTGAAGTAACTGACGATGACTTAATGCGTGAACGCAAGCTCGAAGAAGGCACCGAGTTCGAGTTAGTTATCGAAGAGCACCGCGTCTTACTCGAAGACGAATCACAAGAAACTCAACGGGAAGAGGAAGACATCGATGAGCGTGATCTCACGGACGACTATCTCCCACATATCCTGATCCTCTCCAGCGGCGACACGAGCCCGTTCGAGTTACGCATCGTTCGCTCAAGCGATCGAGCAGAAGTTCTTGTCAGGATGTCAGCGGCCGGCGAACTCAAAATTGTTAATGATGACGATGATCCACTTTAGAAACCGCGGCTTTACGCTTATCGAAGTGCTGGTTGCGCTCGTCGTCGCAACACTCGCACTTGGTGCTGTCCTCGCAGCCGTCAGTCAGATGGCCGACACTGGTCTCACATTACGTGAACGCACCTACGCCAGTTGGATCGGACAAAACAAAATCACGGAACTTCGCCTCGCGAATGTCATTCCTGACGTTAGCGAATCCAACGGTGAAATCGAATATGCCGGCCAGGAGTGGGCCTGGACCGCGAATATTTCCGAGACCGGAATCGAAAATTTATTTCGTGTGGATGTGGATATATCCCGCCCAGGCTCAGACGACATCATTCGTTCAGTGATTGGTTTCATCGGTGAGCCTAGTGCGCTCGGCCAAAGCAACCGCGCCTGGTCCGTCGGCGGCCAGGTATCCGGCGCAACAAATTGAAAGAATTGCGACGACAATGCGGATTTACTTTATTGGAAGTTTTGGTCGCGATGGCATTGTTCGCATTGATGGCAGCAATGGCCTACGGAACACTCAACCAGACTTTATTGAGTGCAGATATATTGAGCGATCGAATGAATCGTCTACAGGCATTACAGCGTACTGTACGTATGCTTTCTGATGATCTTCAGCAGCTCGCGCCGCGCCCCGTACGAGATGAGCTTGGCGACAACTACGGCCCCTCCTTAAGTACCGCGTTTCAATCAGGTTTCGCCTTAGAGTTGACCCGCGGTGGCTGGAACAACCCGATGGTCCTGCCTCGAAGCACTATGCAACGGACCGCTTACCGAATTGAGGACGATGCTTTGTTGCGTTACCACTGGAACGTACTTGATCGCACGCTGAGCAATGAACCAATCGTGGTCACTCTACTCGAGGGGGTAGAAAGTTTGCGATTTCGGTTTTTCCAGACGAACGCAGATTACATTGAGCAATGGCCGCCTGAAAACCTGAATGGCCCGACAAACGGAAGACTCCGCCCGCTGGCAGTTGAATTCGTTCTGACCCTTGAAAACGTAGACGAGATCACACGGCTTATAGAGATAGCGCCGTGAAAATTCAGAAATCGAAAACGCAGCATCGCGGCGTCGCCTTGATTACTGCAATGTTAATTGCCGCGCTAGCAACGATGGTGGCCGCCAACCTTAGTTGGGATAATGCACTGGATGTTCGGCGCACGATGGTACTCATGAATCGTGATCAGGCTGTACAAGTCGCGTTGGGTGCAGAAAGTTGGGTAATTACCATCCTTCAACAGGACTTGCAGGACAGCGATACCGACCACCTGGCTGAATTGTGGGCCACTGATTTGCCAGGCCTGCCGATTGAGGGCGGTGAAGTGTTCGGACGCGTCGAAGACCTGCAGGGCCGCTTCAACATCAACAACCTGATCGATGATCAGGGCAAAATTGACACGGGTTCATTGGATCAATTTAGACGCTTGTTGAACTCACTTGGGTTGGATCCCAGGTTTGCAGGCATCGCAGCAGATTGGATTGATACCGATGTTGAACCCAGCTTTCCAGACGGCGCAGAAGATTCAATTTACACCGGCATGCTACCGTCGTATCGCGCGCCGAATCAGCCACTCAGCAGTGTGAGTGAATTGGCGGCAATAGAGGGCATGGATCGTGCAACATTCCTCCTGCTCGAGCCGCATATTGCCGCACTGCCCGGCCGAACCGGTATTAATGTGAACACCGCAACTCCGGCCGTACTGCAGTCATTAGATGAAAACATCACGATTTCGGACGTCGAATCACTCCTAAGCGAACGCGAAGCCGGCGGATTTTCAGATCTCGAGGCAACCTTTGGCACTCTGGTTACGCCCGAAGTTTTGAATGACCTCTTGATTGACGACACACTGTATTTCAGATTGAAGGTCGTGGTGCGCATTGATACCGTTCGCGTCACGATGAATAGCGTGTTGCAACGCGGTGGACGGGGCAGCGTGGCCCCCATTTTAAGAAGCCTTGGAACAACCTGACATGTCCGAATATCTGGTCATTCGCTTAGGCGACAATTCGCAGCAACTGTCGCACTGGATTGCCGTCGACTCCTCTGGCGCAAGACGCAGCGCTCCGGTTGCGGGCCTCTTAGGTGAGGCAACGACCGATATCCATGACCGCGAAGTTATCGTATTGGTTCCCAGTGCTGAGGTATTGACAACGAGCGTTGATATTCCAGTGAAGCGTGCAAAGCTGGTGGCAGCGCTTCCCTATGTACTCGAAGAGTTTCTGGCTGAAGATATCGAATCACTCCATTTTGCAGCAGGCGCCAAACGCGCCAGCGGCAGAACGCCTGTTAGTGTTGTAAGTAACGATCGCTTGCAGACCTGGCTTGAGCAGCTTGATGCGGCAGGCATAGCGCCTGATTCGATCATTGCCGAGAGTTACGGTCTTGCTCGAATTCCCGGCACCATCAGCATGCTGCTGGCGGACGATTGCGTATTGATCAATGACGGCGCCGACGTTGAGCTTGTGATGCAAAGCGTGAGTCCGGCTACGCGCTCGCGGCTATTGGCGCACTCGACGACGGCACCGATACCGACGAGAATGAAGACTCCAACGGGCCAACCATGCCGCGACATGTGCTCGTGTATTGCGAACCCGGTGACGATGAACGCTATCAACACGATTGGATTGCGATGCGCCACGAGCTCGACAGCGTCGACATTAAACTGTTAGCAGACGGCGTAATGCCGAGACTGGCAGTCACGGTAGCAACCGGCGCTGGAATTAACCTGTTGCAAGGAAGCTATGCGCCGAAGAAAGAATATTCGGGTATGTTTCAGCCGTGGAAAACCGCTGCAATGCTATTGCTGGCATTCGGCCTTGTTGCGCTTAGTGCCAAAGCAGCGGACTACTACTTTTTGACGAAACAAGAGGCTGAACTCCGGCAAATGTTTAACGCGGAGTATCAACAAATGCGGCCGGGCGCGCGGGAAACCGAGGACCCGCGGGCGGTCGTTGAGTCGCTACGACGTAGCCTTGGCACTGTTGATGCTCCACCGATTTTTTTACAGTCAATGGAACAACTCAGTCGTGCCGTTAGCGAAAACCGTAATGCTGAAATTCAGGCGATCAGTTTTCGTGCCGGCGTTATCGATCTGCGAATAACCGCGCCCGACGTCGCGACGCTCGATAGCTTGCAGCGAGCCATTGCACAGAACAGTCAATTTCAAGCAACGATTCAGTCAACCGATCAGGATGGTGAAAAAGTCAGTAGCCGTATCCAGATTCAGGTGTCTGGCTCATGAAGAACTGGTTTCTTGCGCTTGATGCTCGCGAGCGAGTTTTCGTCTCAGTAGCTGCCGTTTTTGTGCTCTTTGCCGTTGCCTGGTTTGGCATCTGGACACCGCTGAATGAGGGGCATAAGCGTGCCGCAGAAAGCGTCGAGAACTGGCGTCAATCTTTAGCCGCTCTGCGCCCGATGAAGGGCCAGATTCAGAGCCAGGGCAACAATCAGTCGGTTGATGATGGACAAAATCAATCACTGGTCGTAATTATCGACAACAGTCTTCGGCAGCGCGGCCTTTATGCGTCGCTGCAGCGCAGTCAACCAACACCGGCTGGAAATGGGATACGGGTCGAGTTTGAGAGTGCCGCGTTTGACGACCTGATGCTCTGGTTGGGTGACCTACATCACCAGTATGGACTGACTGTTGAGGCCGGAAGTTTTTCGACGGCCTCCAGTGATACGCCAGGTCGCGTCAATTCCAGTGTCACACTGGAACGATAAGCGCCGTGACGGTCGACAAAACGATCTACAAGTCCTACCAATGAAACGTTACATTTTTGCGGGAGCATTCGTCTTTCTAGCCGTGTTGGTGACGACATTTCCGGCGCGCGTCGCCTACAACCTGTTTGCCCCACCCGATATTGTATTGACCGGCGTTGAAGGTTCCGTTTGGAATGGCGTTGCCGCCGAAGGTCTGGCTGCCGGCGCCTACATAAGAAACCTGGCATGGAGCGTACAACCCAAAACATTATTAACCGGCAGGCTTGGCTTCAAATTGTCTGCGGAACCCGTCGCCGGAAAAATCAATGCGAACGTCACTATTGGTCTGAATAATTCCCTGGTGCTGACTGATCTTACCGGTACGTTGCCACTCGACCTCGTCCATCAGGCCTTTCAGCAAGAAGGTATTCGTGGCGATGTTTCATTGAACTTCACTAGAATGGTGGTCGAAAACGGCCTACCCGTCGACGTAAGCGGAAACGTCACCGTCGCCAATTTTTTCGAACCCGGACTGTCCGCTAGCAAAATCGGTGATTTCAAAGCAGAGTTTCGATCGGAAAACGGCAACATCACTGGCAACATTGATGATGTTTCCGGAATCCTAGATGTCGACGGCACGATCACCCTCTCACCAAATCGCAGTTACAGCATCATCGGGAATGTCGCTGCCCGGCCAAACGCACCGCCCTCCGTTAATCAGCGACTACAATTTCTTGGTTCGGCTGACGAACGCGGATTTCGTCCGTTTCGGTTTGAGGGCTCGCTGTAACGGGTTGCTGTTACCGCTCCACTTCGCAAAATTCTCTCAATAACGGAAAGTACAAAGCCGTCCGTACCTCTTTACCACTCAGTTTTGCATAGATCGCTGCATATCGACTGAGTTGAGGGCGGTACCGATCCGATTCCTGATGCAGAAATCCCTGCAAGTTTCCGCCTTCGTGCGTGCTGGTCTTGTAGTCCACAATCCAGTGAACGCCATTCTCATCAATTCTGATCCGATCGATCACTACCGATTCCGGCTGACCATCGATGACGCCGGTAAGTGCAAGCTCGGTTTGGCCTTCCCCCGCCAATAGCCACTGCCCCTTAGGGTCATGGAAAATCCCATCCAACGCCTTTTTTGTTCGCGCCCAAACCGCATTGAATTGATCATCGGCGACACCTAGTTCGCGGGCCCAGCGGTGAGTCAATAGCTCCTCCTGATCGGCATCGCGATTTTGAATATCTCCCTGGCGATCGGCCAAGCGTTGCAACCACCGATGCACAATCGTGCCAGCATGCCGAGCCTCCGTGCCTACCCAATAAAACTCAACCGCTTTTTCCTCATCAATGACATCAATGGGAATTTTTGCCGCAAAAGCCTCATGAACTTGCGGAATAGGCGCCTGCCACGACTTCCGAAAGCGTCGCAAAACTGGGTTAACAAACACTTCGTTCACGTCGTCACTGCGTGCCGAACTTGCGCTCCATTCCGAAAACGCCATGGTGTAGTTTCTCTCAACGGCCGCCCATAAACGGGATAGCAACGATCCACTGACGGGTGGCCGAAAGGATTCACCCGCGGCGACCGTGGCAACGCTTCCAATCAGATGCAAAGAACGAACAGCCCTGGTGCACGCGACATACAGCAAACGGTCCAATTCCAATCGGTCCTTATCTTTTTCCGTCGCAGCGATAAATTGGTGTAACGCATCGCTCTCAACTTCGGTGCGCGCGCCGACCGGGCTAACAATCATCTCGGTCTCACCTGAGCTCAATGGCACATTTAGCCAGCTCAACACCTCACGGTCCCCGCCTCTGGTCGCACGACCCAGTGCCGGCAAAATTACGTGATCGAACTGTAGTCCCTTGGCCTTGTGCATCGTCATCAATTGCAATCGACAGTCAGGCGTGACCAAAGTAGAAACCCGTTCATCATCAAGTCGACGCTCTAAGTCTCGAACATCCTCGAGGGTACCCGCGTGCTCGATCTTCTCGATCACTGCGAGATATCGATAGATATTCTCCAATTCATTCGCATCGCCCAGAATGGCAGGGCCGCCCAATGCGCACCAGGCCAGCTCGATGCGGTCGCGCAATGTCTGCGACGCACTGCGCTGCCGAAACGGTGCAATCGTCTCGAGAAATTCGTTCAATCGACGCAATCCATCGGCGGACAACGCCCGCCGTCTTTCTGGATCGTCGCAAAGTTCCGGCACGGTTCGCTCAATGTCGTTACACACCAATGCATGCAAATCGTGCCAGTCGAGACCTATCCATGGTCCACGGAGCAACGCAAGCCAGGCAAGACGATCACCTTCGTGGCAGAGACTACGGGTAAGCGCGAGCACGTCGATTATTTCCGGTAAGTCGGTCAAGCGATCGATTTCAATCGCCTGATATTCGATGCATTTTTGCCGTAGGAGTGGCAGCAGAGAAGTCAATTGCGTGCGACTACGCACCAAGATCGCAACACTTTCGCTGCTCGACGATTCAAGACACTTCTCGACAACGCCAAGCGTATGTTCTGCTTCTGCATCCGCGTCGGCATCGAACAGGGAATGGACGACATATTCACCTTCATCTGCATGCTGCTCGACCGGTATTGCTTCGGCGTAAGAGATCGCACCGATCGATACATCGTCCTGTATGGGTAGCACCTGCGCGAAAACGGTATTAAACCAATGCACCAAATGCTCACCCGAGCGAAAGTTCTTGCGCAACAGCAATGAATCCAGCGATACATTGCCTACCCCGTTCTCGCGCGCGAGTAAAAACTCGCCTACTTCCGCATCTCGGAACCGATAGATCGATTGCATGGGATCACCGACACAAAACAAGGTCCGACCGTCGTCAGGTTCCCAGCCTGAAACAAGCTGCCGCAGTAACTCATATTGACTTAACGAAGTGTCCTGCATTTCATCGACCAGCAGATGGCGAATCTGGTAGTCAAGGATTAGTGCGATTTCGCCCGGCGCGTCCGTGGATCCCAGCGCGCGCCCCGCCGACATGGCGACCTCATTGTGATCACTAACCCCTCGCTCACCAAACAATCGCCGTAACTCCCCCACGGCCAATGGCAGTACGTGGAACAGCGCGAGTAGCACCTGCCACTGGTCCTCCGTGTAACTTGGTTCTGGAAGTAAACGACATCGGTGTAGACGATCACGCAAATCCTCACGATCCTGAAATGCAGTAATTAAGTCTTTGAGAGAGTTTTTATTATCATCATCGCCTGCCGGAAAGCCGTCATTTTTATTGATTATTTTTCGCCACGTCCCGGCCTTTGTGAGCAGTAAGCCGACAATCGCTTGCCACTTGTCGCGATGGTCTGCGTGCGCATCAGGCAGTTGCGACAATTCTGCAAATTGCACAAACGGGTGTTCGACTTTTCCTACATCCACTAAGTTTCCAGCGGCATGTTTCAGGAGGCGCTGTAGCTCAACGTCGTATTCTGCCGGCAACAACGCGCGCAACAGACCAAGCTCACCACTGACAACCTTAGTCAGTGTCGCTTCGAGCATTGCTCGAGCATTACGAGCATCGGCAGCGTTGGAAAAACCGGCCCCTGTGATGGCCAGCCATTGCTCGCGCGAGCCAAGCATGCGAGCCAGGTAAGCAAGATACAAAGCGACATTGTTATCAAGATGCGTCAATACCTCTGATACAGCAGTTGCCGCACCGTCATCTGACGTTAAATAGTCAAGAGTCGCAGCGGCGGCTTCCCGGTACACCGCTCTAAGCTCTGCATCCGTGAGCGTAGAACCCGCCCCACCCAATCCGGAACTAATCGGTGCGGATCTTGCAATGCCCGCGCCGAATGCGTCGACAGTTTCGATCCGCATGCGGCCCGGAGATTTAATGAGATTCCAGTTTTCTTTCTCGTCCTGAGACAGCGCATTTTGCGCCAGCGATAACGTAAGTTGTTCGTGTTCTGATTTGGCAGTCAATCCATCACGCGCACCTTTTAGCGCAGTCATGACCCGCAATTGCATTTCCAGTGCCGCTTTTCGCGTAAATGTGATGGCGAGTATTTCTTCCGGATTTTTTACCTTCGGCAATAAGCTCAGGTATCGCTGGATCAGCAACTCGGTCTTTCCGGAACCTGCGGGTGCTTGCACGATGCACGAACGCGAAACGTTCAACGCATCAATTCGCGCCTGTCGGTCGAGTTCGAGAAGGTCCTGATCAGTTCGCACGCAGCCATTCCTCTTTCCGGCTGAGTATGGCCAACGGCCGACTCTCTGCGACCGACATCATTAAGTTGACTCGTACATCACCGCCAGCCAATGCTTGCAATGATCGATCAACTTCTGCTCGCCAGGCATCAAGCGTCGCAGGCCAATCATCTATAGGGTGCTTCCCGAATCCCCCAGCACCCGCACCTTTTCCCTGGACCGAGCGTGAATCGACGTTCAGTAAAGCTAAACCGCCTATTGGCCCGCCATGTGCCACTGCATAAACCACTAATTGTAAATCGGTCAGGTCGCCGGACCCGTTCAGGAAGTGCTTAGGCAATCCTGTTTTGTAATCGATGATGAGCATTTCGCCATCGACCAGTCGATCGATTCTGTCCACCCGCAGCCCCAGGTTCACGCCAAACTTGCTGTAATCTAGTTTCTCTTCGAGGTCGACAACTGCGAACTCCTCCCGCATGCACTCGGCCGCCACAAAATCCTGCAATAGTTGCAGCAACCGATTGCGCTCAAGACCAAGCAGGCGCCGATGCAATTCGTCGCCTAATCGATGCTGTTCCGCGAGCGCCATATCGACCGCGCTTCCGACCCTGTTAATCCGATCCTCGTTCGACCATGCCGCAATTTCAGATTGCGATGGTTTGTGCGCATACAGATTGTGCAACGCGTGATGAATAATGTTGCCGCGCACGCTTGCCGATAACCCTGTTTCGATGGGCTCCAGAGATCGAACCCCGAGTCGGCCATGGACAAAGGCACTCAGGGGCTCGGCATATTGTCGTTGTACGGTATAGGCGCCGCCGCGCACCTGTTCCGCCTCACCGATCGCAGGCGGCGTATCAGTCTCGACGTGAAATTCATCTTGACCGATTAGTGAGCGTGCAAACCAACCGGGATCAATCTCCGTTTCAATCGACTCCGGCGTAAATTCCTCCAGAAGCCCGCTCGGCGTTAACTCCAGATCATCTCTCGTTGCGACCCAACTTAAAATGGGTTCACTAGACGAACTAATGAGCCCGCCAAGAACCTGGCGCGCGAAACTGAGTGTGTCTGCTGGCGTCGCATCCGGCATTCCGTGTTTTCGTTGCAACGCGAACGATACGAATTTCGTGGGATTTGCCTTAGCTGGCCATTGCGATGCATCAAGCCCGCTAATCCACACCGCATCAAATTCCATGCCTGCAGCTTCCAGCGATCCAAGCACTCGCACCAGACCCGTGCCGGACTCCGGCTGATACAAAACATCCGACGCCATCGCAGTGAGTCGTCGAATAGCCTCTCCGAAATTCATGGTTGGGGCGACAATCTGTAGGCGCGCGAATTCATTGAGAAGCTCGCGCCATCGATTGATCAGCTGAAATTCGTCGCTATCAAGTGTCGCAGGGCCCGGCCAAAACACAGCCGCAAGCCATTGATCAATTCGTTCCGCCCATTCCCCCGGCGATGCCACGTGCCGAATCTGATCCTGCATGTCCGCCAATGTCGCGACGCACCCCATAAAGGTTCGCGCATCTGCACGCTCTTCACGCGGTGCAAAATGGGCTTGAAATGCCGCGGGGCTCCAGGTCCTGTCAGGAAATCTGCGCAACCTCGATTCAACACGGACTCGATTGCCCATGTCATCGCAAGCAATGCAACGACTGCGCAGCAGCACGCCAACTTCACGGCTATTCAAACCGTGCTGTATCCAGCGTAGCAATAGCATTGCTACTACGACAGCCGGGTATTCCACCAACTTGCGGCCATAAGATACATTCGCAGCGGCCGCAAATTTGGGCCCACCAAATTGCCACCCGGGAACTAAACCCTCTTTTACGAGCCGCGCGACACCGGACGC
>Ga0114996_10004240_pt1 | contig 17381 bp, 15 predicted proteins | sample ArcticOcean_MG_C_4_FD_87039 | JGI IMG/M metagenome (GOLD analysis project Ga0114996, IMG submission 87039) | Marine microbial communities from western Arctic Ocean - ArcticOcean_MG_CB4_134 | ecosystem: Environmental > Aquatic > Marine > Oceanic | place: Arctic Ocean: Canada Basin | collected...
CACCATCACCACCAAGTGTTGATGCTTCGCGCAATGCCTGACCCGCTTGGTTCTCCAAGAGGGTGGCCATGTTCTCGCGGTTAGTCCCCTCAAGGCCGCGAAGGAGACCAGTACGGCCCCACTTTTCTAACAGTCGACGATTTCCAGTACCAACATTGCGTGCTTTGATACCCTCCGTCAACTGACTTAATGAAAAACTCATTATATTTTTCTCCTTTTGTTCATTAAATAAGTTGGTTATTTTCTAATGCCAGCCAATGTTGCCCATCGCTGTGCCACTGTATCCTCATTAAGAGAGGCGGAACCCCTCCGAGTTGACTTGCTGGCGGACGACAACAGTTTCCGACTACCCGCGGACTCGTTCATCTTACGATTACGAGTTCGCTTAACTAAAGACTTTGCAAGTCCCTGGTAAAGGAACTTAGCCTCACGAATGGTCTTGGCATTATCTAGAGCCTCGACAATGGCACGCTGCTGCTTCTGTGTCACATTAGTGTTTTGCATAAGTTTATTCACATATAAAAGCTTGGCGTTAAATAGATTCATCTCTGTAAGCTGCTTGCGCAACTTCTTGTTCTCAGTCTGTATCTGAGCGCTTCGACGCTGGTTAGCCCGAGGCGCATGATTTCTGCGACGCGGTTGCCGGCGGCGGCGGTTTTCGACTGTCGGGGCAGGTGCATCACCTAGCTCGTCAGCCAAAGCATTCAACAGATCATCTTCGTCAACGTCGACGAACATGTCTCCCTCATCGGATCCACCACCAAAGTTATCTAAAACTCCGGGGTCGACGCCATCACTCTCTCGAAGTTTGCGAAGACGACGGATTTCACGGCGAAGGATGTTTTCATCGATCTCGTAAACCTCGTCAGTTGCTTCTGCGTCATCGGCCTCATCGACCTCTTCTTCATCAGCTTCGCCTAAGTGAATCTCTCCGAGATCAATCTCTTCCTCTTCACCGTCTTCTTCCACTTCTTCCTCTTCTCCCTCTTCTCCCTCTTCACCGACGACAACGTCGAGTCCAAGAGCGGTGCCCAAGTCTTCAAGTGCTGTAGATGCGGCATCGACGTCAACGTCTTCAGCGGCAGCTTCTTCTTCGCCACCAAGCTCGTCGTCGTCAAATTCCTCATCTTCTTCTCTCATCCCATAAATTTCGTCTACATCTCCGTCGTCAATTTCGAACAGTCGGCGGAATATAGCGCTGCTTCTTCTAGTCATTTCTTTGATCTCCTTTATCGTTTTTATGTAAGAAGTAGTTAATCGATCGTTTGCCCCTTCTTTGAGGAGCAGCCTCTTAATCAACAAAGCCTCAGAAAGCAATTCCTGATATGCTTTTTTTATCAGAGTCCGTTGCTTTTCATTAAGCTTATTGAACTGGAGGCCTTGAAGCATTGCATCCATCCTTTTCGCCTGGCGTCTTACAGAATTACACGTTTCCCTAAGATTTACTTTGCCTGACACTGCGGTTGAACGAGTTCTTGTCCCAAGAGCGCGGCGTCGGCCGCGACCTTCAGCAACGGAAATATTAACATCCCCCTGCGCATTTACCGTCACGGTCGTATTTTCGTCTTCTTCATCGAACGACTCGTCTTCTGGTGCGGGGGGTTCTAGTAGCTCATCTTCTGGAAGAGGTTCCATCATCTCATCTTCCAGATCAAGTAGAATAGTGGCATCAACTTCACCTTCGTCTTCCAACGAAGCTAAATCAACACCAGTCAGTTCTTCATCTTCAATGGGTTCATCTTCGACACCCATTATCTGTGCTTCGATCAAAGCCTTTATTCGGGGCGTTACTGCCTCGATAATTTTGTTCTTAGCGTTCTGTTCCGCCATCTCTCGAAGCTGTTTTGCTTCAGCTATGGCTTCTGCATATAAGTTGTTTGACATATTACCACCTATGATCTACTAATTGGTAAATATCGACGAGAAATCAAAATTTACCATTTTTCAATTATTTTATTAAAAAAATTATCTTTCACTATCAAGCATTTTCTTGATAACCATCCTCACGCGTACCATTGGTAACGCATCAATATCTTCGATGCCTTTGATATCATCGTACGTTATATCCCTATCTGGGCCCATAGACCGGTGCGGATGGCTATATCCTATCGTACTTCCCAATTGCTGTAAACTGCTGGGTGAAGACGAAGTTGGTTCTAGCGTACCACCACCGACTTGAATTCTTTTTTTATAAAGACTTGGAATGGGTGATATGCTTTTTCCTGTTACTTTCTCGCTAAGTTTGCTATTACCAGCAGCATAATAAAAAGGATCAGTACCCTTCATCGCAAGAAAATCGCTAGCTAAATAACCGTTAATTATTTTCCTTAATTTATTCTGAATTTCGATTGGTATATCGGAAATATCTTCGTCTTCGTAAACGTCAGGAACAGGATAGGGAAACCGAGAAGATTTTTGGCGTGATTTGTGGAACCGGAGTTCTTTTTGGCTATAGCCAAGGCCGGCCCGATCATTTGGGCCGGCCCCGGGCCTGCTGTTACCAAGAGAAGCAGGTTGAGTCATAGTAAATTACTTACCGACACCCTTGCCCAATTTATAATCCCCAAGCGTGTGACGTGCTTGCTTTTCTGATGTCCCTTTTGGACTCTCTAAAGCTCCCACACCGGTAAATGGAGTAGAACTTGGCGTTTGACCGTAACCATCAGGAGGGGGAGGCTGATTGGTTGGATCAGATCCTTCTCCTGGGGAAGTGATATTCGGAACCCAAGGACTGGCTGGGAGTCCTCCTCCACCGGTCTCAACTTCTTCCATATTTGGGGCATCGGAATAGTCTACGTCATGAGTTCCAAAAGTATGACCCCCATCATTAATCTGTCCACCAAGACAGCGCGCTTGAAAATCTTTTCTTACGTCCTCGTCTTTCATATCATGTAAAGGCGAGCCTGGAAAGGCTGCCTTCAAAGTCAAATCATCTCGAGCTCCTAGCGAACGTGAACTAGGTTCTCCTTTAATTTCTACAACACCTTGTGTGTGAGTTGGCATCTACATATCTCCTTATTTAGAAAGCTTTTTTAACAAGTACTTTTTCTTTCCCATGATCTTTGCAAGAGTTTTACGAATCTTTGATTCTGAAATCTTTAAAGCTTTCAAGTGATCGAGATCTTTCTCAAGAGCACCCGCTAAATTCTCAGCTTCAACTTCTTCGGCATTAACTTTGGCTGGGTCTTCTTCGCCCTGTTCAAGTGTCTCAGAGATACGAGCATGCTCTACTTGAATCATCTTACGAATAATCCTGGGGGTTAACTTAACTGACTTTCTTGACTTTCTCATAAACGTACTCCAAATAAAACGCTCTATATTATTACTTATGTTGCCCGGGCAGATTCTTTTCTGAAAATGCTAATGTTGCCCAGTTGTTTGCAGCTTCACTGAACATATCGGTGGGATCATTCTGGTCTACTGCTTGCGAAATAGCATCTCTAGCTAATACCCGGGGATTGCTTTCAGCGTTAGTCTGTTCTTGTAGCGTTGTCCTAGCGGTATCAGCAAAGATGCTCTGCATCAGTGGATCATCCGTCAAACCCTTGATAGTCTCGGGTATCACTTTCTTTTTAGCAACCGGTTTCTTACGACGAACTGGTACTTTCTTCGCTGCTACTTTTTTTGATTCGTGTATTTTATTGTTAGATCCGACCAAGCCCTCGCTTAGGATCTCGACCAAACACTCTTTTACCAAACTCTTCAAAACTGATCTACTTACTTTAGACATTTTACGCAGCACCTATGCCCGGTAACCCAGTAATATCTGGAAAATCTGATGCAATTACGTTTGTTAACCCAGCTAAAACTGTAACTGGACCAGTAGAAGTTAACCAAAGCCCTTTGCATTTAATCTCTAGCCGACCAGAAGTTGTGCCGGCGGGGATTATAAAATAACGATTATTCCCTATTCCATTAGAAGCAAATGCAACGTGAACATCGTGCGTCGTGGCAGAAATAAAAACAAACCTTGTCGAATACGGAAACGTAACAGACGTATTTGCACCGCTAGCATACCTAATATGCCATGGAATAGAACTTTGTTGGTATTCTGCCGCGTGGCCATGGTGAGCGCGGGGGTTATCTAAAGACATTACTCATCCTCCCAAGAAAGGATGTCGTTAAACACCCTATCTATTCTATCGGACTTATTAAAGAATGTATTCAGCTCATTCTCGTTAATCTCTTTTCCCTCGCTCATCATGAATGCACCAGGAGTTGAAGGTTCTGAAACGAAATCCCAACAGATCAACTGAAAATCATCTTGGACGACTTGGTGGTCGCCGCTCTTTTTGGTAGAACCGACACCTCGTGACGAGATGCCGAGCGTGACACCTGACTCAACAAGACTTTGAAGTATCTTTCCGGCGGGAGTGTCCAGCAACTCGACAGAGCCGTAAACAGTATCACCTTCTATAGTAGCTTCCCTGATAATGTGAGAAACATTCTTCAGTTCAACGACGCTGCTATCGGGGTGGTCACATTCACCAAGAGCTCGATTCTCTTGAATGAATTTCTGGTAATTCCTGATCTCTCTTTCTAAGATCGGTTTAGGATAGATTCGACCGTTCTGATTCAACGTTCCAGCTTTTTGAAGTACACCTCTTAGAACGATTTTGCCGGCGTTCTCAAGCCGAGATTCGTTCACCATTTCAGAAGTATACTCAAACTGAGACCAATTTGTCAATAATTTTCTACTCATTTTAATTCCTTAGCTCGTTGCTTAGCTTCATGACGGTCAAGTAACGAGAGACGATGTCATCATCGATATTCTCAACGGGAAGACCCTCAACTCTTTCTTGGACCAATTTGATCTTTGATTTAACTATATCGCTATCGCATGAAGTAGAGTAAACTCTTAGCTCTCTCAAGCAATCCCTTTTCCTGTTCTCAAAAATCTTTGCGACTTTTTCTTCTTGGTCCATTGAGAAGATGTAATCTTGCAATAAGTTAGTTTGCTCTGGCAAAAGCTCATTCGTAAAAGCATCGTTAAACTTCCTAGTCATGATATTAACAGTTAAATTGTTAACGTCTTCTGTTTTTAACTCTTGCAAGTTAACAGCTTTTTTCTCTTGAACTAGCCAATTGTGCAGTTTAGCTTCATAGATTGCTTGAGAATCAATAGATGACTCATTTGATCGCCAACTATCAAGCAGCCGTTGAATAGTCGCCAAAGTCTTATAACTAGAAACCCTTTGGCTATAAAATTTCAGATCATTAAAAGAGTAATTGATTTCGTGAATCAACGAAGACTTCTCTTTGTGAAGTTTTGCAGAATCGAAAGTGTTAGCAGCGGCCTTTGCTTCTCCGATAATCCTAGTCGCTAGACTTTCCGATGGCATTGTTGTGCTGTATAGCGCATTGAACAATCGATACTCTTTGTAGATCTCGGTACCGGGTTTGAAATACTTATTCGTAATCTTTAAAACTTTTTCTACTTTAATTTGATCGTTTTCAATTAAAGCAGAAGATGCGTAACGTACCAATTGCTCAAATATGATACCCACGTTTCTTTTCTTATTGTGACTTCTTGTCATTATATTTCCTTCGTCAAATTTAACTCGAACCCTCATCAACATCAGGCTCAATAGAGTCGCTTAACTCATTTAAGATCAACTTTTTACTATTAAATAATCTAGAATTATCGATATTTCTTAAAATGCTTAAAATACCTGGCGACATAGAAGGAGAATTTCCAGAGTTCTCAACTTTTTTGTCAATCTCACGCTCAAAAGCTTCGAAAGAAGTAAGGCTCTTAGAACCATAAGGTTTTCTCATCGAGTCTTGGCTGCGCTTATTCATCGTCATATTACCAAAATTGGGCATGTGATGAGATGCTGCTGTTTTTTTATCAGATTTCTTCTTCATATCTTGACCCCACACATTCTTCATCCGGGCTTGTGCTTTAACTGGGGCATCGTCGTCGTCGATAGAGAGCAACAAATCTTCTTCTTCTTCATCATCATCATCTATCTCATTAAATTTAGAGGGTTCTGAACTAGGATCTATAGGCATTCCGTCAAGTAACTTAGAGTCATCTCCCTGGTCAGCAGCAAAAAGACCGCCTCCCTCTTCTTCATCTCCGGTGTCTCCACCATCTTCTCCGCCGGCTTCGCCACCAGCTGCTTCGATCTCAGCATCATCCAGCTTATCTTGCTTCAAGCCCTCAGTGATGCCCTCAATATCTTCCTCAGTTAGACCAAGCACGTTCTTTCTAACCCACCCACGATTTAGCATACCTTCGGGCACTTTACCTGCAATATCAAAGCGCATACTAATTAACTCAAGTTTTTGTAACTGAGCTACTGAAGACGGGTTTGATAACCTCAAATCGAAATCGAGCAGTTCTTCAGCATCGTAACCGTGAGAGTATAAGTGAATCATCGCTAGTTTATTAAGTTCGGAGATGACTGTTTTTTGAATCCTCTGAATCGAACGAGAAAACCTGATATCTTCTTGCGCGAGGGTTGCTTTTGCACCAATATCTTCATCATAGCCTAGATAAGCTTTCGGGATTTTTATCGCAGCGAATAGTTTCTTCTGAATGTACTCTACGTCTTCTATTGCTGTGGCATTTGTACCACCAGCTAACGTATCAATCTTTGTCCCACTATCGCCACCGCGAACTGGGATGTAGTAATCTTCATCTACAGCCATCGGATTGTATCTTAGATCTGCTTGGCCAGTAGAACTACTAGCTACTACGCTTTTCTTAAGTGACGACTTCGCTTGCTCTACATATGACGCAACATCCTCAGGCGGAACGTTACCAACATCTATGTAAAAAACCCTTCTTTCGGGTGCCCTTATGATCCTATACACGAGCATCGCGTCTTCAATAAGGATCAACTGGCGCCAGATTCGTCTAGCTGACTCTAAAACTGATGTTCCGTAGGGCAAAAACGCGTCGTTTGCTAACAGCCTAAAGTGAGTTATCTGCCAGTTCTCTAAAATTGTGTTTCCTTGAGTTATCCAACGAAACCTAACAGCGGCTGGATTATCCGGATCAAAACCCTCTTCCCTCTCTATCTCAGTAATCGGTATTGGGTAAGCATTGATGACGCCATATTCGGGATGGATATCATTAAAAAGGAAAAAATCGCCATATTTGACAAGATTCCTAACCCACATGACGAGATTAAACTCAACGTTTAGGGTATCATGAAAAAGCGTGTTTAGCAGCTCTTGTTTTTGGGGATCTTCGGAGTATATGTGCAAGACCCTTCCATTCTCATCTGAAGAAACTGTCTCTTCAGAGTATATGTCCAAAGCAGACGCTAGTTCGGGTGTTGCTTCCATCTCAGAATTTGAAACAAAGCATATTCCCTTACGAGTATTGCTATCGCAGACAGCAAAATTATGAGTTTTTGTAACTGTTATATCATAAACCGGCTCAGGCACTCCAGTATTTACGACACTTATAATTTTATGATTGACATAATTTTCCTTGAAATCAGAAAACGTTTGATAACCTTTCCACTGCAATCTTTTTCGAATCTTACCGGTTGATACATTTAATTTATCCGACAGCGATTTGAGCGTATCTTTCTTGTTATATACGTTGCAGATCACCTGGAAGTTTAAAGTCCTGTCTGCGTTAGCATTCTGTAATCTTTTTTGATCTTTCCTACTTTTGTTTCCAATACCCGGAGGGTTTGTCTTGTTTCTTAAGATTGTTGCAGCTACGTTTTTCCTATATCCGTCTGTTAGCTTTGTTTTCTTAAGATTCTTCTTTTGATTTTTGCGAAGGTCACCCGTCTCTGACCATCTTAATGACATATAGGCTGATTGCTTTTCTCTTTCCTTTGGATCTTCGAACCGCTTATTATTAATTCTAGCATGCATTGCTAAATGCTCTTTAGCATCCATCAACTCAAGATTTTCTATTCTATTATCTTCTTTGATAAAATTTTTGTGATGAACATGTAACCCATCTAATTTTTTTATTAAACGATTATTTGAATACTCTGCAATTAATACATGTTCTGGCTTCCAGCCCCTAGAGAACCCATAAATCCATCGATAGTTTCCTTTCGTGACTTTGGATTCAAACTGCTTTCTATAAAATGGCATTACAGCAGTATTTGGCTGTATTTCATCTGTTCTACAGTACTCGCCATTTCGAAGCATTATTGGGTGATTTCCGGTGCATCTAATCGTTGATCCATCGTCAAACGTAATTTCATAAATTTCATCTTCTACAGTTTGCCACGCATTTTCTACCGGGGCCAGAACCGTTGAATCAGTCTCTTTATTATATGAAAAAACGTATACTGTTTCTCCGTTTTCAAACTTATTAACAATATCTTTGATAGCAATGACACCCTCTTCTGTGTTTGTTGCTATTAGAGTATCTCCAGTTAAACAGAAATCGCTATACCTCGCCATCCTATCAAAAGCGCCATAAGCGCTTAATGTAGAATTATAGATATCGCTGTGAGCTCTTTTGAAAAGCTCTACAGCAGATGATTTTGCACTGCTAGCTTTTCCAGCAATTTTACGCTTGACCACTGGGCCGGTACGAAAAATCCTAGTCAGCCTTTGGAATAAACTTTTTTCTTTTTCTGCCATTTTATCACTCTATGTTATAATATTAGTATTACAACTTTCTTTAAAATTAAATTAGCCACTTAAACTCTGGATCGATACTACCTGAAAAATGTCCGGAAATCACATCATAAGGAACTAAATGCCTCGAATTAATAACTTTCTTTAAATATTCACTTCCACCGAAAGAAGAACCTAAAGAACCATGAAAAACGTTAGAATTCGTAGAAAACCCAGCCAGCATCGCTTTATTTAGGTTAGCTGAGCTTTTTGAGTGAAAATTGGAGGTATCATACAACCAAACACCAATAGCTAGTGACATAACTAAGTCATCGTGCTTGCTACGCATGGCCTGAGGCTTAGAACCCTTCCAAATAAACGTTTTCATCTCCTCATAGAACCTAGCAGAGTATATTTTGATCTGTTTGTTCCTTATTACTTCTTCGAGCTTCGTAAGTATCTTTGACCTTGAGGGTCCTTGCGTTGAAAAGCCACCTTTACCAATAGGACCGTCACCATAAAGGGCTGAGATGCGATCTTTCTCCTTCTCAAAGTAGATATCTTGGCATTTTAGCTCTTTAAGCTTCATCAGAACTGCATACCCATATGTATTGCTCTCTGGGCATATAACAGCATTGTTATACCTCTTGCTGGCCTCCATCAAGACGATAGCAAATTGATCTGGGGGTACTTTTCCCTTAAACTCACATACTACCTCAGATTCGTTCGTATCGATCACATGGAGAGCCGAAAAGTCAGCGCCATCTCCTCGAGAGATGTCGGCAGAAATGACATATTTGTTCTCTGGCAAGGAATATTTCCAAACCCAGACGTTGTTACCAGGACCCCACCGTTCAATAGGGTTCTTGATCCCCATCATTAGGGATTCTATGTCTGATTGCGACAAAAACGTCTCACCCGATGACTGAAAGTCACAAAGCAGCTCTTGCGCAATCTGACGCCGGGTCATATTTTTGGTCTCTTTATCAAACCACTCATCACCGCGCTCTGGGTGAACATCCCACGGGAGCTTTATTGCGTGAAAATCATTATCTCCGGATTCTGCTTGCGTATATATGTCATAATACTGACCACCGACGCCATTTGGGGTAGATAGAACAATTGCACGACCACCAGTTGACAATGTCGGATACAAACCCATCCACAATTCATCAAAATTTCTAACAAAAGCCGCTTCATCAACGATTAGGAGTGATAAGGCCTCGGAACGACCAGCATCTTCTGATGTCGGAATAGCTTTTACGATAGAACCGTTAGAAAATTCCAAAGATTGCTTGTTATTAGAGACAATTTCTGGCATTATAAGCCACTTGGGCAAGTGGCGAATGGCGAATTTCACTTTCCTGATAAAGTTTTGGGCAACAGCAAGTTTAGTCGCAATGACTAAGATGTTTTTATCTTTATAAAAAATAGCTAGCCAAGTAGCGTAAGCAGCGACTAACGTAGAAAGCCCAAGTTGTCGACTCTTGACGATCACATTAAAACGGTTAGCATTAAAATCAGTAACGCAGTCATCTTGAAATGGATATGTATCAAAAGATAACGTTCCACGCGTAGCATGCTGGATTTTTACGTATTTATTGAAAAAATAAGACGGATCTTTACCGCACTTAACGATCTCTTTAACTTGACGCTGCTTAGTTGATGGAGGCATCAAGCAACTTTCAAACGAACATTCATTCGGTAGTAAGCTAACTTGCGGGGAGCATAAGCTGAGACATTTACTAGCTCAACATCAATGTCCCTGTCTTCTTCAGTAACCTTTATAGCTCTTCCGACCCTTTCTTTAAAACTAGACTTCATCTGGCTAAGGGCATCAGATATAACATCATTAGCTTCTTTCTCGTATTTTGGTATCTGCTCCTGCATCGATTCTTCTCCGACAAGCTGAATCACCGCAATGTATTTCAAAACCAGGCTATCTCCGTGTAAAGATGAGGTCACTTTCATCGTATCACTAGAATACCCAAAAGTATGGTTGAATATCTGGCCCAAAGCGCTCACTTCATTTGCATCTAACATTTTCTTCTCCTAAAAGAACTTATACATGGGATTGTACTGTTTATTTTTCCTTAACAGCCAATCGTCAATCTCTTCCTTGTTTGGTTTCCAGCTATCTCCGTTAATATTTCTGTTGGGTTCTATAAAACAAACAAAACAATCACAGCAAGCACCCTTATTGTAAGCACTAAATGTATCTTCTAAAGTTTGTAAGATCCCGCCGCATATTTCGCACACAGATGGAATATTTTTCTCTCTTTCGTTAATATAAATATCAATAAAATCACTCATAAACAACTAAAGAATTCTTTCCTTTACTCCTGATATCTAAAACATTGTCAACGACGTCTTTAATAGCATCGATATGTGATATAACCAAGATACACTTAAACCACTTCTTTAGAGAGATAAGAAGCCGGCTACAAGCTTCTATGTTCCCATCATCCAAAGTACCGAATCCCTCATCAATTATAAGCAAATCTGACTTTGGTAAATTAGAAACATTGATAAGAGCAACTCTGATAGCTAATGATGCTATCATCTTCTCCATGCCAGATGCACACTCAATAATCCTTTTTGAATCGCCATAGTCAATAAATACATCTAGCGCGTTCGTTTTATATTCGGCCTCGATCTCTATAGTGAACTCAACAGCACCTTGCAATATTTTGTCTATTTCTGAGTTTATCAATGGAAGCTGTGCACTCATTATTTTTAGTGGAATACCTTTTTTATCAACTGCTTGCAAAAAAGCATTATAAGCATTCCATTTCTTTTTTAGCTCTGAGAATTTCTCTCTTTCTTCTTCAGAGTCAGTCAGCTGTTGTTGAGTTAAACCAATCTTTTCGCTTAAGCTCAACCTATCAGCATCTAAAAAGTTAGCCCCCTCAGTTAGTGATTTTAATTTATTTTTTAGCCTAGTTATCTCCGTTGCTTCAGAGCTTTGAGTCGCATTTAGCCTCATTTTAGAAAGCTTCTTTTTTGCTTCTGCTATATCTTGGTTAATACTAGCATCTTCGACTTCTAATTCTCTTAAAGAAACTAAGATGCTGCTTTTCTCCAGCTTAGAGTCTGATTCTTTTTTCAAAATATCTTCGTATTTCTTAACTTTATCTTCCAAAGCTTCACCCAGAATCTTTTTTAAGTTACGCTTAATAGCTGAGCAATTAAAAGATACTTCTTTCACTTTTGTTTCTTGTTCTGGTATCTTGCTTTTTGCTACATGAGAATCCCTAATGAACTTACACGTCGGAAAAGAGTCTCCGCACGGCACGACCTCTAATGTACTAGCACACTTCTTTTGATTTTTCAAAAGGGTCTTCTCTTTTTCTAACGCATGCTGTATTTCTTGTAAGTTAGTTTCGATCTCTTTCTGCTGGTCGAGGTTTTCCTTTAATTCTTCTATTGGAAACTGTTCTCTGATTTGCGAAATCTTCGATAAATGAGACTCTATATCAGATATCTTATCCGATACAGATATTATCTTTTCCTGCATTGATTTGCTTCTGTTAGTCAGCAATTGTATCAGTTTTTTCTGGTCATCTATCTCATCTTCGGTAAAAGCTTCAGAATTTTCGTGCGTTGCCAAAAGCAATTTTATACTGTCTATTTCTTCACGAATATTTTTCGACTGCTCTTCAACCTCAGTCCTCTCGCTAACTAACATTTCTAAATCAACTCGTTTGTTCCTAATGATTGTTGCCCAATCACGATCGGGAGCCGATTTCATAGAACCCTTAAGCTCAGAAAATTCGTTCTTCGCTATGTTCAGCATATTATCAAAAACACTGAGATCAAGAAATTTAGTCAAGATCGATTTTCGAACAGTAGCACCGTTTTTAATAAAGTTGTTCATTCCGCCCTGGCTTGCAAGGGATGTAAGCAGAAAATCCTCTGCGGTACCGACCAGTGTCTTGAGATCTTTATCAGTTTCTCGGCGCTGTTCACCGCTTAGATCCTCTAAACTGTTTCCATCGGGATCTAGTTTCCACATGTTTAAGCTAGTCGATGCAGAAGTTTTTCCAGCTCTGTTTGTGTGTTTAGCTGAATGTCTCTCTATCCTATAAGGTTTTCCATTGACGGCCAGGTCGATCTCTACTTTACAAAAACCCTTCCTTGAATTTATGATGTGCAGATTCTTTATTGAACCGCGATCTGTCGTGTTGAAAAGACCGTACATTAAGGTACCCGGAATTGATGACTTCCCGATCCTATTCTTTCCAAATATACCGGTGATGCCGGTGATCTTATCAAAATCTATAACATTCCCGTTACCGTAACCGAAAGTGTTATCAAACTTAAGCTTCTTCAATGACCAGCTGAGATTCTTTTTACTCTCATCTCTAGAAGCTTCAGATGCTACCCTTTTGGTCATATCTTCTAAGATATCTCTTTCATCGTCAGTTAACACAAAAGTCTTTGTGTACTCTATCATGAGTTTCGTATGAGTTGCTGGATTTGAGAGATCACCCTTATCTAGAATAGTATCTCCAATACTAATCTTTTCTTCTTTTTTATCTTCTATATCCCATTTGAAAACAACTTCGGTAGCTTTATATATTTCTCTCACTTCATTAAAAAGTTGTTTTATCTCGCTTTGTGGAATCACTGTTGAAGATCTAAAACGAAAACGACCATAAATCATACTTTCATCGATATTTGAAAGCGTTGATTCTACATCGCCCTCCCAGCTGATCGTATAAAATGATCTCTTGTTAGCTACCGGAAAAAACTCGACGGTAAAATTATCTCTATCTTCTATATCCCAAACTAAGAAACCCTTCTCTATATCTTCTCCGTAATTCTGCTGAATGATTGAACCCGGATAAGCTATCCTCTTGTCATCAACCAAAAATTGTTGCTTGTGAATATCACCTAAGAAAGCAAAATCATACTCTTTAAAAAAATCTGACTTTATCTGATCAAACTCAGTTATATCCCAATCACTATCTATTTTAGAGCCCTGAACAGGACCGTGGAAGAGGGCGATAGAGATGTTCTCTGGGTCTGGCTTAAGATCTGCCCATGATTCTTCATCAAAGCAAGAAAAAACGCACCAGCTAACATTGTGGCCCGTTAGAGGGTAAACTCCGGATTGTTTGTAGAGGTGCAACCTATCGTCGCCAATTGCTTCAATAACTGGGGTGATAGCATCTTGTCTGTCTTTGTTGAGTATTAACCCGTCATGGTTACCCAAGATAATATGCGTAGGTGCAATCGCAGCTAGTCCCTTAAACCACCAGACAAGTATCTCGATCAACTCGGGTGATATTCCCTGCGTCTTCGAGTGTACTATATCACCACCCACAAAAATAGCATCGAGGTCCATCTCTCTAAGCGACTCAAAAATATCCTCAAACACTTCGCGATACTCTTCGTGCCTAGATAAACCACGAAAATGTATGTCAGCAAAATGTGCACACTTAAAACTCATCTTAACCTCAAAATATCGAACCCGACTTAATCGAAGAGATCAAGTTAAGCAACCTATCATCGGTACCAAATGATTTCGCATCACTTAACCGTGACATAAATTCTTCTTTCGACATCGTGCCGACATCTTCGTACCCCGAACAGTCAAGCATCCTCACACTTATCCCATAAGATGACAACAAATGTGCTATGTTATGCGTCTTATCTATCACATCCGGATCAAGAGCTAAACAAACGGGCGTATTATTTTCAACTATTCTTTTAAATAAGTTCTGGCCTTCTTTTAAAGTACATCCCAACAAGCAAGTTGCGTTATCGTTAGCTTTTATCAGATCAAAAGGACCCTCGACTAAAGTCAACTCTTCATCCCAATCAATATTGATCTCGTTGAAAATAACGTTCTTTCTTGGAACTTTAGAGTTGATATACTTCATCTTAGAATCTTTAAAGATAGATCTTGCAACGTAATAGTTTAATTCTCCGTCCTGATCAAATGATGGCATTATCACCCTTTGTCTAAATCGACCTCGAGTGACTGCTCCCAGCTTAAAATACCAAAAATCACGTTCTGACATGTTTCGAGACTTGGCATAAGATATTGCAGATTTTATATCTGGATCGATAATATTTTTTGATTCAGCTAAGAAAATAAAACCCCTCGGAAGATCAACGACAATATCTTCCTCTTGCCCCGCTACGGGCTTCTCACTATTTCCCAAACTCCTGAAAATTCTTTCGGCCTCAGTATATAAAGCAGGAAAGTAACGGTTGATTAGCTTTCTAACACCAATACCAGAATTCCCACAAACCCAACAATTATACTGCTGCGTATCTATCTGAATAACTAGCTTTAATTTTCCTTCGCGAAAAGATTTGCACTTCTTGTTTGGGCAAAGCACTTCAATATTAATATTATCAGGAGTTGGCCGAATTTTCTTAAAAGATTTTCTTAAAAAATTTATTTTTTCTGTTCTAGACAAGTTTTTTCCCGTAAATGAGCACTAGCAGCCACTATATAAGCATCTGCCATATCATAACACTCATTTATCAAAACTACATTTCCTCGGCGTGGACCAGACTTCATGACCTTCGTTGGCCACTCAATACTTGGCTCGAGAGCACGCACAAAGTCTAGCACTTGTTCCTTTGTATTTTTCTTATCTTTTCTGTCTTTCTTAAAACCGACTAACTTACGAGCAGAGTTGACGTTAACAAATTCTGGATCAAAACCAAAAACTTCGGAAGTTATGTAAGAGCAAATACCATTAAACCTTGCGAGACTAACGATCGTCTTAGCGCTTGATAGCCCAGGCCTGAATGCTTGAAGGTTTTCTTCTATCACAACCTTTCCGATGGAGAAGCTATCTTTTATCATAGAAATTTCTTGGCGAAAATAAGCTGCTTTCTCAAAAGGGGATTTTTTTTTCTTTAAATCGATGAAACTAACGTGCTTCACTTTGTCAGCATCGTCAATCAAGCAAATCCCGATAGCTGACGTTGATATGTCTAATCCTAAAGTCATTAAAGAATTATAAAAGTTAGAAGTCCATCTTAAACTTGAACACATACTTGTCGTTATCTTTTCTAACGATCGGGCGAGCGAGGTTTACTTTACCGATAACATTGAGGTTTTCATCGTGAATAAACATATTAGTGATTAAATTACACCCCATGCCCTCATCAGCCGGTAAGTTAGTCGGACTTAGATCTTGAAATGTCGGGTTAGAAGAACTAACAGCTTCATCGGCGGATATCGGCACCCTCATCTCCATGACATGCACATTTCTATCGCCCTGGAACCAAGTTTCGAAAGAAATTTTGCCGAAAGGCGGGATCGTTGGGTCAACCAAACATGCCAAACCCTCTTCATACAACAAGTGTCCCACCGAAGACCATGTTGGATGACTTCCCGTAGCATCGCACCGATAAAGACTACCATAACCGTTGTCTCTAAAAGTTAAGCTTATCTTACCGGCCGAACCCGTCACAAAAATATCTCTAAGGTAAAACGATTCACCATTAATTGAATCACCATAAAACATATTCGAAATATCTAAAAACGTAATTTCGTTAGAGTTGGCATCTTGAGTCCTGTTTAGGACAGTGAGATCGATCTGACTTCCGGAACCTGCGCCGTAGACATCATTATATTGCAGAGTCACTGGATTGCCCGTGGCGGTATCTATTATACCAATGACATTGGGATCCGGCAACAAAGCATTTGCTATCGAATCGGGATTTTGATCTTTAAAATGCAAGACTTCGTGTGTCTGTGAAAAAGATATCATGTCTTGCATGTTAACGTGACCAAGTTTAGTATTACCGCTATCGTCAAGCATAGATCTTGGGATGTTATCATCTTTTATGTTTGCTATTAGCTTAATTCTTCTATCTAAACGACTAAATTGTGGGTATAAATCACCGTTATCGCTGGGTAGTATTGTGAGGTTTCTTTTTCTGTTTTGCGGCCTTAGGTAAAGGGCATCAGTAGCAGAAACATTGAAGAAATCTTCTGAATCAAAATCTGTTATTGAGCCCGCCGCGGCGGTCTCTTCTAGCATGAAACACCTAGCTTGCGTCTTATTCACAAAATCATACGCAAAATTTTCAAGATTTATCGATCTCCCGCCAAGACCAAATGATAAGTCTAAGTTAAATGGGGTATGACTGCTTGATAAAACACTTTGAGACGGTGTCTTGAGAACTAACCGTTGAGAACTTGATGGCACAAATGCAGGAGGTAAATAAAACAGAAAATCAGAATCACTGTAGTTTTGGTAGCCTATTTTAGCAGAAGCATTTATTTCGGTATCAGTTCGAAATCTAGAAAATATTTTTAATTCTTGAACTTCGGCATTTAGCGGACAGTTAAAATCGTGAACGACATTAGAGCTTTGGCTACCGGTCAGAACTTCTTCAACACCAAAGTTCTTTGCTTGAAGTGAATCGAAAAGATAGCTTATCTTGATTGCCCTGTTATCTCCTGATAGATCTAAGTCATCGGCAGTATTGTTAACAGTATCGTTCGACGCTTCGTAACGATTACCAACAACTAGGCCGGTCGGGATATCATTTACGTTCGAGAAGCTAGATGACAAAGCTAGCGTATCTTCAATAACAAATTCACCAGCATTTTGACCATCTATGTAAAAACTACCAGTGTAATTATTTTGGTTTTTTCCACCCCATCTTATAGCACAATGGCTCCAAATATCTCTTTTGAGAAAACTATCCGAAGAAATGAAGATTCTTTGATCTTGGCTGCCTGTGGCTTCAGACGTATCGGGTTTTATCGAAGATGGTAAAACCTGGGCATTGTTTCCCAATTGAAACAGCAAACGAAAAGTATTGGGTCGACCCAGAGAATCTTTACCAGATCC
>Ga0114996_10004241_pt1 | contig 17378 bp, 20 predicted proteins | sample ArcticOcean_MG_C_4_FD_87039 | JGI IMG/M metagenome (GOLD analysis project Ga0114996, IMG submission 87039) | Marine microbial communities from western Arctic Ocean - ArcticOcean_MG_CB4_134 | ecosystem: Environmental > Aquatic > Marine > Oceanic | place: Arctic Ocean: Canada Basin | collected...
TTATGAAGGATCTTGATTTCGGAAAAGATTTAATAAAAAAAAAAATTCCATTAGTTTCTAATAGTCCTGGGGTGTACAGAATGCTTGGTAAAAAAAACCAAGTTCTCTATGTTGGTAAAGCAAAAAATTTACCTAATCGCCTTAGAGATTATGCAATAGGCAAAAATCTTCCAATACGAACTAATAGAATGTTGGCTTTGACTCACAATTTAGAAATAGTAACAACTAGCAGTGAGGCCGAAGCATTACTTTTGGAAGCAAATTTAATTAAAAAATTTAAACCAAAATTTAATGTCCTTTTAAAAGATGATAAATCTTTTCCCTATATTTTTATTGAAAAAGATTGTGATTGGCCTCAAATATCAAAACATAGAGGAGCAAAAAATAAAAAAGGTTATTATTTCGGGCCCTTTTCTTCTGCTGGTTCTGCTAACTGGACAATTAAAATTTTGCAAAAAGTTTTTTTATTAAGAGTCTGTAACAATTCTGTTTTTAAAAATAGAGATAGAGCCTGCATTCTGTTTCAAATTAAAAGGTGTGCAGCTCCTTGCGTTGGTCATATAAGTAAAACTGAATATAACAAACTTGTTAATGATGCTATAGCTTTTCTTTCTGGAAAATCAAAACTTATCCAAAAAAAATTGTCTTTTGAGATGGAAAAAAATAGTAAAAAAATGGATTATGAAAAAGCTGCAATTATAAGAGACAGAATAAAGGCTTTAACTCAAATTCAATCTTCTCAAAATATCAGTTCTACAAACTTAAATAATGCAGATGTAATTTCTATTTCACAAGAAGCGGCAAAAAGTTGTATTCAAGTTTTTTTTTACAGATCTAAGCAAAATTGGGGTAATCAATCCTTTTTTCCTACTCATGATGAATTGCATACTGAAGAAGAAGTACTAAATTCTTTTATTGCTCAGTTTTATGAAAATAAAAATGCTCCAGCTGAAATTTTGATAAATAAAAAAGTTAAGGATTTAAATCTAATTAAGTTAGCGTTAGAAAAAAAGGAAAAAAAAATAATATCAATTAAAGTAGCAACAAAAGGAAACGCCTTAAAGCTATCTAGAATGGCAGAAAAAAATGCAAAAGAAGCTTTAACAAGAAGAATTTTTGAATCTGAAACAAATACTAAGCTGCTTGATCAAATTGGTGAAAAATTTAAATTAAATGTATTGCCAAGGCTAGTTGAAGTTTATGATAATAGCCATATTCAAGGAGCGCATTCTGTGGGTGCATTAATTTCTTTTGGGGCCGAAGGTTTTATTAAAAAAAGATATAGGAAATTTAACATAAAAAGCACAAGCCTCAAGGGTGGCGATGACTATGGAATGCTCAAAGAGGTTTTGGAAAGAAGATTTTCAAAAATTGTTCAAAATAAAATACAATCAGATGTTACAATTCCAGATTTAGTACTTATAGATGGTGGAAAAGGACAATATTCTGTAAGCAGAAAAGTATTAGATAATTATGGTTTTCACGATATTCCAATAATAGCTATAGCAAAAGGCAAAAATAGAAATCAAGGCAACGAAACCTTTATTCATAAAACTAGCAGTCTTCAATTAAATAAAAGAGAACCTTTGTTATTTTTTCTGCAAAGATTGAGAGATGAAGCCCATAGATTTGCTATAAGCAGCCATAGAATGAAAAGAAAAAAGAGTTTGTCAAAATCATTATTAGATGAAATAAATGGAATAGGAAGAACTAGAAAAAGAGCTTTATTAAATTATTTTGGTTCTGCTAGAGCTGTAGAATCAGCTAGCTTTGAAGATTTAAAAAATGTTGAGGGCATTGAAACGTCGGTAGCGAAGAAAATACATGACTTTTTTCACAATTAAAAAAAAATATGAAATTAAAAATACCAAATACTTTAACTATAGGTAGAATAATATTGGTACCTATATTCGTGATTGCTTTTTATTTACCTGGACTTTTGGGTGATTTAATACCTTTTTTTATATTTATACTTGCTAGTTTTACAGATTTTTTGGATGGCTTGTTAGCAAGGTTATATAAAGAAGAGTCAAAGCTTGGCGAGCTGCTAGATCCAATTGCAGATAAAATAATTGTGGCAACTGCATTAGTTTTACTTGTAATGAATGATACTATTAGAAATTATGAAGTTATTGCTGCAATAATTATATTAACTAGAGAAATATTGATTTCTGGTCTAAGAGAATTTTTAGGCAAAGCACAAATTTCTATGCCCGTAACTGGTTTAGCTAAGTTTAAAACATTTATTCAAATGTTTGCTATAGCAATACTTTTGACTGGTCATAGCGGTAATAAAATTATTAATTTTCAAGATTATAATGCTCACTCAATTGGAATAATTTTGCTATGGTTGTCTGCTATGCTTACCCTTTATACTGGCTACGATTATGTGAAAAGAGGCATAAATCATGCAATTGATAATGAAGAAAATTAATTTTTTTTATGCGTTTGACTGAAAAAAATATAAGAGAAAAAAATTTCCATAATACCCTTCATTCTGAAAAAAAAACTAGATTCGAAAATATATTTTATAAAGCTTTATTTAATCTATCTAATGATTTTTACGATCATTTAAAAAAAAATATAAAAAATAAAGATGTTTTGGATTATGGCTGTGGGATAGGAATAGTTACAGAAAAAGTTTTCAACTATGAACCTAAAAATATTATTGGAATTGATATTTCAGATAAATCAATATTAATTGCAAAAAAAAGAAGTGAGGAACTAAATTTAGATATTAAATATCAAGTTCAAAATTGTGAATCCACAAACATGCCATCAGAATCCTTTGATATTATTTATGGCTCAGGCATTCTTCATCACCTAGACTTGGTAAAATCGACTACTGAACTAAATAGATTGCTAAAAAAAAATGGTTCTATGGTGTTTATTGAGCCCTTGGGCACAAATCCTTTGATTAATATTTACAGAAAACTAACTCCAGGATCTCGAACTATTGATGAACATCCCTTTGGGAATAAAGATTTTGATTTTATTAAAAATACATTAGGTGAAATTAGTATAAAATATTATGGATTTATGAGTTTAATTTTTTTTACATTTTATAAAAATCCCTCAAAATCTTTAGTTTTTAAAATAGCAACAAATTTAGACAATTGGATTTTTAAATATAAATTCTTTAGATTTTTAGCTTGGTCTGCTCTAATTATTGCTAAAAAAAATTAAACTATTATTTTTTTCTTACTAAGTTTTGATAACTTTCTGAAAGATTTTTTATAACATCACAAGCTGTAAAATTATAAGTATTGATTTGAGAAACGGGAGTTAACTCCGCTGCTGTGCCTGTCAAAAAACAACCTGTAAAATTTGATAATTCTTCAGTTTTTATTTTTCTTTCAATAATTTTAATATTTTTTTCCTTAGCAATTTCAATAATACTTCTTCTGGTGATTCCATTTAAAAAAGAGTCTGGTATAGGTGTATGTAATTCTCCTTCAGCATTTTTAAAAAAAATATTCGCACCAGTAGCTTCTGCTATGTTATCTTGATAATCTAGCATTAAAGAATCTTCAAAACCTTCTTTTTCTGCTTCGTGTTTAGAAAGAGTACAAATCATATATAAACCTGAAGCTTTAGTATCCCATGGGATTGTATTGGGGGCTGGCCTTCTCCATTTTGAAATATTTAATTTAATACCTTTTAGTTTAAGGTTTGGGTCAAAATATGAACCCCAATCCCAAGCTGCTATAGCTGTGTGAATTTTTGTTTTTTGTGCAGAAATTGCCATCATTTCACTTCCTCTCCAAACAACAGGTCTCACATAACCATTTTTTACCTTTTGAACTTTTACTATTTCTCTGCAAGCTTCGTTTATGGAAGCTTCGTTGTATGGAATTTGAAAACCAAGTCTATTTGCGGAATAAAATAATCTTTTAGTGTGCTCCTCGAGTTTAAAAATTCTATTTTCATAAACTCTTTCACCTTCGAAGACACAGCTTGCATAATGCAATCCATGACTTAAAATATGTATTTTAGCATCTGGCCAATTGATCAAATCTCCATTAAACCAAATTTTTCCTGTTCTTTTGTCAAAAGGTATAGGTTCCATAAAAAATTATTATCTTATTTGATTTTTTTAGTTCAAAAAAGTATCTATCTTAGATAGATATGTCAATATAACTGACCCAAAGCAAATTATGAAAGATTTATTATATTTAAAAGATGACCAGATTAAGGATTTTATTGAACAAATATTTTATGCTTATAGGGAGACCTACTCTGATCCAAAAAAAATCTTAAAAAAATATTCATTTGGTACAGCTCACCACAAAGCAATACACATAATAGAAAGGCATGAAGGGTTAACTGTTTCTGATCTATTAAATAAACTTAAAATAACAAAACAAAGTTTAAATAGAGTGCTAAGAGATTTAATTAAATCGAACACTATTTTTTTAAAAAAAGGAGAAATTGATTCTAGACATAGACAAATATTTTTAAATGAAAAAGGGAAAAAACTTTTTCAAGAAATATTTTTAGAACAAAAAAAAAGAATTTATGACGCTTTAAAAACATCTGATTCAGATTCTGTGATTAAGTTTAAAAAAGTTTTAAATAAAATTATTAATGAGTAAAAATAAATTTCACATACTTGTTGTAGATGATGATGACAGAATAAGAGAGCTGGTAAAGCAGTATCTTGAAAAAAATGATTTTTTAGTTACAACTGCAAGAGATGCTGCGGAAGCAAAAATAAAAATACAAATAGTTAAATTTGATATTTTGGTTTTAGATATTATGATGCCAGGTGAAAGTGGCTTATCTTTAACAAAAAATATTAAAAAAAATATAACTACACCAGTAATACTTCTAACAGCAAAGGGGGAAACCAAAGACAAAATTGAAGGTTTGGAGGTGGGTGCTGACGATTATCTAGCTAAACCTTTTGAGCCTAAAGAACTTTTATTAAGAATTAAAAATATATTAAATAAAATTCAAAAACCAGTATTAGCAGATGAAATTTATATTGGAAGCACGCTTGTAAATTTAAAAAAATTAAATACTAAAATAAATAACAAAATAATAAAAATTAACCCACAAGAAAGAAAAATTTTAGAAAAAATGATAGAGAACCCAGGCAAACCTTTTTCTCGGGACAGTATAGGAAAAATTATTAATGTTTCAAAAGAAAGAACTATAGATGTTATGATTACTAGGCTTAGACAAAAAATTGAATCAAATCCTAAAATTCCAAAATATTTACAAACAATCAGAGGTTCGGGTTATGTTTTATGGCTTAAATAACGCTTTTAAGAATATTTTACCAAAAAGACTTTTTTATAGATCTTTAATAATTGTAGCAACGCCAATAATATTACTACAAATAATAATTACTGTAGTTTTTTTTGATAGTCTTTGGATAAAAACTAACAAAGGTATGACCCGTTCTCTTGTTAGCGAAATTCATACTTTATATGATGTTTATGCTAATCCTGATATGGGCCAAAAACAAACAATAATAAATTTATATAATAAAAATTTTGATTTTATTGTTTCTTTTAAACAAAAAAAATTCATAGGGAAAAATAAGAAAGAAAGATGGTTTAGTCCAATAGACAGAAGTTTAAGACGTGAGCTTAAACCTGTGTTTGGAAATTCTTATCGGTTTGACACAACTTCATATAAAGAATTAATAGAGTTAAGAATAAAACATAAAGATGGATTTCTTCAAATATTTTTTCCTAAAAATAAAATAGTTCCATCGTCGGCAAGAATTTTTGCATTATGGATTACTTTACCAGGACTCCTTTTGATTACGATAGCAATAATCTTCTTAAAAAACCAAACTCGTCCAATAGTTAATTTAGCTAAAGCGGCTGAAAGATTTGGTAAAGGTGAATATATTAAAGAATTTAGACCCTCTGGAGCAAGAGAAATAAGACAGGCCGCTTATGAGTTCGATAGAATGAGAAAAAGAATTACTATTCATTTAAATCAAAGATCTGAAATGTTGTCAGGAATAAGCCATGACTTAAGAACGCCTCTGACAAGGTTAAAATTGCAATTAGCTTTATTAAAGCAACAAGACTTAGCTAAAAAAATGGGTGAAGATATTGAGGAAATGGAAAAAATGCTTAATGAATATTTAGAATTTTCTAGAAACCAAAAAAATGAAGAGACTGAGGAAGTTTATCTTAATAATATAATTAAAGATTTGGTGAAAAAGTATAATAATAAAAGCATTGATATTTCTATTGAAGAAAATTTAAAAATTAATATACGTCCGAATTCAATTAAAAGATGTCTAGCAAACCTAATAGATAATGGACTATCTTATGGAAAAAAAGTTAAAATTACAGCTAATAAAACTCAAAAGAAAATTTCTATATTTATTGACGATGATGGGGTTGGGATTCATAAAAATGAATATCAAAATGTCATGAAGCCTTTTTACAGAATTGACAAGAGTAGAGGTCAAAATAAATCAGGTGTAGGGTTAGGTTTGTCGATTGCAAATGATATAATTCGTTCGCACGGCGGAAGTATAGAATTAGAAAAAAGCTATTTGGATGGGCTAAGAGTCAAAATTTCTTTGCCTTTGTAGTTTTTTTTTTATTTTTAAGTTTAATTAAGTCTTTTTGTAATTTTTCAACTATTTTCTTTTGAACAGTAAATTCTTCTCTAGAAACAAGATTTAACTTATTTGCAATGTTTTCCATTTTGAATTTCAACATATCTTCGACTTCTTTTTTCATATCTTTTGAAGTGAACAAGCCTTTTTCAACTAATTCTGATATATTTCTTAATAACTTATTATATTTTTCCATATATTTTTAAATATCTTTAAGTTATTTTAATTTAATTATTAAATAAATCTTTTTTTAAAATGATTATCCATAATTTTGATCCTGTATTAATAGATTTCGGCTTTTTTCAGGTCAGATGGTATTCTTTGGCTTATATTGTCGGAATTACTATAGGGTGGTTGTACGCAATTAAAATAATAAAATCAATTACAATAAATAAGTATAATTTTAAATCTGTACAAATTAATCAATTTGATGATTTGATAATATATTTAGTTTTCGGAATAGTTGTGGGTGGACGTTTAGGTTACGTATTTTTTTATAATTTTGCATATTACTCAGAGAATATTTTTAATATTTTTAAAATCTGGCAAGGTGGAATGTCTTTTCATGGTGGCCTACTTGGAGTAATTATATCGACTATTATTTTCTCTACAAAAAAAAAAATAAGTTTTTTTAAATTAACAGATATCATTAGCTGCATAGCTCCAATTGGTATATTCTTAGGTAGAGTTGCTAACTTCATAAATGGTGAGCTTTATGGAAAAATTTCTACTATGCCGTGGGCAATAATCTTTCCTAATGGTGGGCTTGTTCCAAGACACCCATCTCAAATATACGAAGCTATTCTAGAAGGTTTTTTTATTTTCGTTATAATTAACTATTTGGCATTAAAAAAAAAATTACTATTTAAGCCTGGCTTTATAACTGGATTTTTTTTAGTTTTATATTCCGTTTTAAGAATGTTTGTAGAAAATTTTCGTGAGCCAGATATGCATTTGGGTTATTTCTTTAATTACTTTTCTTTGGGTAGCCTTCTTAGTGTTATAACTTTAATATCAGGTTTAATAATTATTTTATATATTAAAAATGAACAAAATAATTGATATCTTAAAAGAACAAAAATCCATTCCAATAGATAAATTTATAAACGTTGCTCTTTATGAAAAAAATTCTGGGTATTATATGAAAAAAAACCCTTTCGGCAAAAATGGTGATTACACTACATCACCTTTAGTTACAAAACTCTTTGGAGAAATGATTGCTGTATGGTGTGTAGCTTTTTGGGAACATTTGGGAAAGCCTAAAAAAATTATATTAGCCGAAATGGGGCCTGGTGATGGTTCTCTTTGTAAAGATCTTTTAAAAACTTTTAAAAACTTTACAGATTTTTATCAATCTTTAGAAATAAAATTATTAGAAAAAAGTAGCAAGCTACAAAAAATCCAAAAGATAAAAATTAAAAACAATAAAGTTAAATGGATAAAAAAAATAGATAATCTAAATTGTGGGCCAGTAATTTTTTTAGGAAATGAATTTTTTGATTCTTTGCCAATAAAGCAGCTTTATAAAGATAATGACTTTTTCTTTGAAAAACATGTGGCTTTATCAAAAAATAAAAAAAAAATAGAATTTTTGTATAAGAAAGCTGATAAAATTTTAATAAGCAATATTAAAAAACTGAATTTAGATTTTAAAGATCGTACTATAGAATATCCAAACCTAGCAATTAAATACCTAGAAGTGATATCAAAGAAAATTAAAAAATATAATGGTGCCCTTTTAACTTTTGACTACGGATATACAAAGGGAAAAAGTTATAATTCGTTACAATCGGTTAAAAAACATAAGTATACAAATATTCTAAACCAGCCTGGTAACTCTGATATCACTCATCACATAAATTTTAAATTATTTTCTAAAATTCTCAAAAAAAATAATCTGTATGTAAAAAAAATAACAACACAAAGTGAATTTCTTCAAAAGTTAGGTATAATTGAAAGGGCAGACATGATGTCAAAAAAAATGAATTTTAAAGAAAAAGCTGATATGTATTTTAGATTAAAAAAATTGTTACACAGCAACGAAATGGGTACTCTTTTTAAAGTCCTTCTGGCTCAAAAAAATAAAAAATTTTCTTTGGGTTTTTAATAATGTTTTTTTCATCAAATTTACAAAAATTTAAAAATATTAAACATTGTTTTTTTTCTAGAAAAAATGGGGTTTCGCAAGGACTTTATAAAAGTTTAAATTGTGGTTTAGGATCTCATGATAATAAAAATAGTGTAAAAAAAAATTTAGATTTAGTTGCTGAAAAATTTTCCTTCAAGAGAGAATCCTTAATAACATTAAATCAAAAACATACAAATAAAGTCATACATTTTAAAAACGAAAAGTCTGTTGAAAATAAATTAACTGGGGATTCTATCGTTTCGGAAGTTAAAAATATTGCTATTGGAGTGCTAACCGCTGATTGTGTTCCAATTCTTTTTTACAATCCCAAAAAAAAAATAATTGGATGTGTGCATTCCGGATGGAAGGGAGTTTTTGATGGAATAATAAAAAATACTATAGAAAAATTTAAGGCATTGGATGCAAATAATGAAGATTTAATTGCTGCTGTTGGTCCTTGTATAGGAAAAGATAGCTATGAAGTTAAAAATGATTTTTTAAAAAAATTTATCGATAAAGATAAAAATAATGAAAATTTCTTTAAAAAAATTAATAATGATCATTACAATTTTGATTTGCGAGGATTTGTAAATAAAGAGTTATATAATTTAAATATTAAAAATGTTGAAAATGTTGAAATAGATACTTTTTCTCAGCCTGAATTTTTTTATAGCTACAGAAGATCTGTAAAAAATAATGAACCAGATTATGGTAGGTGTATTTCCGTCATATTAATGACTTAATTAAATGTTTAATTTATTTGAAAAGTTTTTATAAAACTGTATAAACAACTTACCTATGAAAATTCTTGCTGGCACAAGTAATTTAAAATTGTCCAAAGATATAGCAAGATCGCTTAAACTAAAATTGGTTAATACAAGCATTAGAAGATTTGCTGACGGTGAAGTTTATGTAGAAATTAATGAAAATATTAGAGGTAATAGTATTTTTGTAGTCCAATCTACCTCTAACCCAGCTAATGACAATTTAATGGAGCTTTTGATTTGTATTGATGCGCTCAGAAGATCTTCAGCTAAAAACATTACTGCGGTAATTCCTTATTTTGGTTACGCTAGACAAGATAGAAAAGTAGTTCCAAGAACAGCAATATCTGCAAAATTAGTTTCAAATCTTATTACTAATGCTGGAGCAAATAGAATATTGAGTGTCGATTTACATGCAGGTCAAATCCAAGGTTTCTTTGATATTCCAGTAGATAATTTATTCGCAACACCTATCTTTGCAAGGCATATACAAAAGAAAATGAAATTACATAATTTAATTTGTGTAGCCCCAGATGTTGGTGGAGTTGAAAGAACGAGAGCGCTTAGTAGAAGAATAAATTCTGGTATAGCCATCATAGATAAAAGAAGACCTTCACCAGGAAAATCTGAAGTTATGAATATTGTAGGAAGCGTAAAAAATAAAAACTGCGTAATTGTCGACGATATAATAGATTCAGGTGGCACAATTGTAAATGCAGCAAAAGCTCTTAAAGAAAAAGGAGCAAAAGACATTTATGTTTTCATTACGCATGCTGTTCTGAGTGGTGAAGCGATAAATAAATTAGAAAAATCGCTAATTAGGAAACTAATAACAACTGACACAATCGATAATTCAAAAAAAATTACAAAAAGTAAAAAAATAGAAATAATTTCACTTGCTCCAATGATTTCAGAGGCAATGAAAAGAATTGCAAACTCCACGTCAGTTTCTAGTCTTTTTAAGTAATTTTACTTGTGTTTTTTACAAACATAATATAAAACACCTTTTTCATTTATGAATATTCTAAAAGCTACAAAAAGAGCTACTGAAACAACTGGACAGATCAATAAGCTTAGATCTGAAGGTCAAATTCCTGCAATCCTATACGGTGGCAAAGAAAATAATTTAAAAATAAGTTTAAAAAAATTGCACTTAGAAGATTTCATTAAAACAGACACTTTTATGTCTAGGGTTTTTAATTTAGAAATAGATGGAAATGCAGAAAAAGTACTACCTAGAGAAATTGCTTATGACCCAGTTTCTGATGAACCAATTCATATTGACTTTATTCGAATTGTAAAAGGATCAAAACTAATTTTAGAAATTCCTGTGAAATTTATCAATCATGACAAGTCTCCAGGATTAAAAAAAGGTGGCGTTTTAAATATAGTAAGAAGAAAAGTAGAACTAAAATGTCCTACAGAAAATATTCCAGACGAGATAGTGGTGGATTTGGATAATACAGAAATTAATACTAGTATTAAGATATCATCAATAAAACTTCCAGAAAATGTTGTTCCTACAATTACAGATAGAGATTTTGTTATTGGAACTGTTGTAGCTCCAACTGTACTAGTTGAGCCAGAAAAAATTGAAGAGGCAGAAGCTGTTGAGGGAGAAACGCCAGCTGAGGGCGCCGATGAAGGTGAAACATCGGGCGATCCAGCAAAAGATAAATTAGCCAAACCATCTGATGATAAAAGTAAAGATAAAGGCTCAGATAATAAAACAAAAGCTACATCAAGTGATAAAGGCAAATCTGCAAGCAAAGAAACTAAAAAAAAGTAAGATTGGATAAACTATAAATTATGTTACTTTTCATAGGTTTAGGAAATCCTAACCCAAATAATTTAAATAATCGGCATAACGTTGGTTTTTTGATAATTGATGCAATTAACTCAAAATTCAAATTATCAAAACAGAAACCTAAATTTAAAGGCTTGCTAACTACTGGAAAAATAAACGAACAAAAAGTTTTTGCAATTAAGCCCCTTACCTTTATGAATAGTTCAGGTCTTTGTATAAAAGAACTAATTGATTATTTTAGAATAGATGTAAAAAATATTTTTGTTTTTCACGATGATATGGATATTGATATTGGTAAAGTTAAAGCAAAATTTGGTGGGAGCAGCGCTGGTCATAATGGAATAGATTCTATAGATAAGAATATAGGGAAAAATTATTCTCGTATAAGAATAGGAATTGGTAGACCAAAAAATAATTCTGATGGTGCGGACCATGTATTAGAAAACTTTTCAATAGATGAAAAAAAAAATGTTGAAGAAGTAACAAAAAGTATAACAGATTCAATTTCTGAATTGGTAAATGGAAATTTAGATCTCTTTTCAAGTAAAGTTAATCAAAAATAATAATGAGCTTTAAGTGTGGAATAGTTGGTTTGCCAAATGTTGGTAAGTCTACTTTGTTTAACGCCTTGACAGCTTCAAAACAGGCCCTAGCAGAAAATTTTCCATTTTGCACTATTGATCCAAATATTGGAATAGTATCTGTTCCAGACGAAAGATTAAGCAAAATATCTAAAATATCTAAATCACTAAAAACAATTAGTGCAACTATTACATTTGTTGACATTGCTGGTCTGGTTAAAGGTGCCTCTAAAGGGGAAGGTTTAGGAAATAAATTTCTGTCTCATGTTAGGGAGGTTGATACCATCGTTCATTTAACAAGATGCTTTGATTCTGAAAAAATACAAAATACTAATAAAGATGTGGACCCAATAAGAGACATTGAAATTATTGAAACTGAGATTCTTTTGGCAGATCTAGAATCTCTTCAAAAAAGATTAGAAAAAAATAATAAAAAAAAATTGGAAAAAGAAGAGCTTAATTTTCTAGAAGATTGCTTAAAGTTAGTGAATGATGGAAAAAACACAGATGAATTAAAAAAAAAATATGGAAAAAATTTAATTAAAAAATCTGGTCTTTTATCTCTTAAGCCTAGAATAATTGTATGTAATGTTGATGAAAAAAGTCTGCCAGAAGGAAACAAATATTCAGATCAATGTATTAAAAAGTTTCCAAATGAAAATGTGCTTGTTGTGTGTGCCGACATAGAAGATCAAATCATGGGTTTGCAATCTAAAGACCGAGAAGAATTCATGCTTGAATCTGGAATTAAAAACACAGGTTTGAATAATTTAATTAAAACTGGATATACTACTCTCGGCCTAAGTACTTTTTTTACTTCTGGCCCTGAAGAAAGCAAAGCTTGGACTGTAGAAAATAATTCTAAAGCACCTGAGGCAGCAGGTGTAATACATACAGATTTTAAAAAAAAATTTATTAAAGCTGAAACAGTATCCCATTTGGATTTTATTAAGTACAACGGTTTTAATGAATGTAAAAACATTGGAAAATTAAGAATTGAAGGAAAAGATTATACTGTGAAAGATGGTGATGTGATGTTGTTTAGAACTAATGCTTAAATTTAAATTATCTAAAAGTATTTGGATCTTCACCCTCATATTTAGTTACTACTTTTTCAACTTTATCAAAAGCCTCTTCTTTATCTTCTTCTGTAGAACCAAATCTCGACCATACTTTTTGCTTACTCATATAAACGAATATAATTAGTATTATTAAATAGACAATAGTTTTAAAACCCATTCTATGTTGAGACTCTAAATGTGGTTCTGATGCCCAAACAAGAAAGTTTGTTACATCTTTTGCTATTTGTTCTTTTGTTGCATCTGTGCCATCTGAATATTCAACAATTCCATCAGAAATCGGTTCTGACATTTTAATTTTATTTCCAGGCATGTATTTATTATAATAAACTCCATCATCTAGCTCAAAATCTGCTGGTGCCTCTTCATATCCTAAAAGAAGAGAATAAATATAATTAGCGCCCCCAGCTCTAGCTTTAGCAAGAACGGACATGTCAGGAGGGTAAGCTCCATCATTTGCTGCGGTAGAAGCTTGAACATTAGAATATGGCTTTACAAATTTATCTGAAAGTTTGCCAGGTCTTAAAAACATCTCACCATCATTGTTTGGTCCATCCTCTACTTCAAACTGTGCGGCTATTGCTTTAGCTTCTTCAATAGAAAATTCTGGTCCACCTTTTTCTGCTAAATTTCTGTAGCTTAAATGTTGCACTGAGTGACATCCTGCACAAACCTCTTTGTAAACTTGATACCCTCTTTGTAGTGAAGATCGATCAAAAGTACCAAAAATACCTTCAAAACTCCAATGTGTTTTAACGAAATTTATTTTTTTTTCTTCTGAAAAAACTGAAAATGGAATTGTAGATATTAAAAAAATTATAAAAAATCTATTTATAAATTTATTTAAATGAACTAACATTTTCCCCTTCATATTTTGCAGCCGCCTTTTTAAACTTATCCAGCATTCCTGGTTTGTCTAATACTGGATCAGATATGCTATTTGGTAATGGGTCTGTTTTTTCATATCGTCCTAAAAAGGGTAGTAAAATTAAAAAATGAATAAAATAATAAGCTGTAGCTAGCCTGGATAGAGTTAAATAAATACCTTCGGGCGGTTTAGCTCCTAAATATCCAAGTAAAATTACTACAAAAACTAAAATCCAAAAAAATTTTTTATAAATTGGTCTAAAATTGGCTGATCTTACTTTGCAAGTATCAAGCCAAGGTAGCAACATGAGAATAAAGATTGCAGCAAACATAAAAATTACTCCTCCCAATTTGCTTGGTATAGCTCTTAAGATCGCGTAAAAAGGAAGCAGATACCATTCTGGAACTATATGTGCTGGTGTAACTAGAGGGTTTGCTTCTATATAATTGTCTGGATGCCCTAAAACATTTGGAGCAAAAAATACAAACCATAAAAAAATAGTTATAAATAAAAGCAAAGCAAAGATATCTTTCATAACCATATATGGATGAAAAGGCATAGTTTCGTTGCTATTTTTTTTGACATCTATCCCAACCGGGTTGTTGTTTCCAGGAACGTGCAAAGCCCAAATATGAAGCACTACTAAACCAAAAATTAAAAATGGAAGTAAATAATGTAAACTATAAAATCTATTTAATGTTGGGTTAGCTACAGAATATCCTCCCCATAACCAAGTTGTTATACTTTCTCCAACTAGTGGGATGGCGCTAAATAAATTTGTAATTACTGTAGCACCCCAAAAACTCATTTGACCCCATGGCAAAACATAGCCCATGAAAGCTGTAGCCATCATAAGTATATAAATTAATAGTCCTATAATCCAAATTACTTCTCTTGGTGATTTATATGATCCATAAAACAATGATCTAAAAATATGAATATATACTGCCAAAAAAAACATTGACGCTCCATTTGCATGAACATACCTAATTAACCATCCATAATTTACATTTCTCATTATATGCTCGATGCTTTCAAAAGCATGATCAACATGCGCTACATAGTGCATAGCAAGGACTAGTCCTGTAACTATCTGAGTAATTAAACAAAAAGTTAGGATGCCTCCAAAAGTCCACCAATAATTTAAATTTTTTGGTGTTGGGTACTCCTTTAAATGATGCGAAAGTGTTAAAAGAGGTAAGCGGCTATCAAACCACTGTGCTAATTTAGATTTAGGAATATATTTTGTTTCGCTCATGATTATATTAGCCTATTTTAATTGTATTATTGTCTACAAATTCGTATTTAGGTATTTCTAAATTTTTTGGAGCTGGACCTTTTCTAATTCTTCCTGACTTATCGTAATGCGAGCCGTGACATGGACAAAACCATCCTTTGTATTCCCCTTTATCACTTAAGGGCACACATCCAAGATGTGTACAAACTCCAACCATAACTAGCCACTCAGGATTTTTAGCTCTGTCAGAATCTTTTTCCGGATCTTTCAAATCTTTTAAATCAACTTTTGACGCCTCATCAATTTCTTTACTTGTTCTTCGTTTAATAAATATTGGTTTTCCTCTCCATAAAACAGTAATTGTTTTGCCTGGTTCGATGTTACTGACATCTACTTCCGTAGTTGATAAGGCTTTAACTGATGAATCAGGATTCATCTGATCAACTAAAGGCCAAATAGCAGCTCCCACACCTACTGCACCAATCGTGTAGGTGGCAGTGAATAGAAAATCTCTTCTTTTTATCTTATTTTTTTCATTCATATATTTATATTTGAGGCTTTTATGTATTATATAATATTAATTAATTAGAATTAATATAAATTTGCTAGGGTCAGAATGACACACAAAATAACAGATAACTAAAAAATGTTAAATATTGCCCTATATCAACCGGATATTCCCCAAAACACTGCTGCTATAATTCGTTTGTGCTCTTGTTTCAATGTTACTCTTGAAATTATTGAACCTTGTGGTTTTTATCTTAATGATAAAAGGCTAAAAAGAGTAGCAATGGATTATTTGAAAAAAAGTAAAATAATAATTCATAGTTCATATAAAGATTTTTTAAAAAAAAAAAAAAATTCAAGAATTGTACTTATGACGACTAAATCTAAAAAAAAATATAATAATTTTAAATTTAATAAAAAAGATACATTACTTTTTGGTAGAGAAAGTGTAGGTGTTCCTAAAATAGTACATAAAAAATGCTTTGAAAGATTAAGAATACCTATAAAAAAAAATACAAGATCACTTAATGTTGGAATAGCTGTAGCAATAGCCTTATCAGAGGCATTAAGACAGAATAAGTTTTTATAATAAAATGAAAATAGAAATAAGAAAAAAATTAGCAAAAAAGTGGTTTTTAAATTTACAAAATATGATTTGTAACAGCATAGAAAAACTGGAAAAAGAATATGGTTCTAATAAAACTTTTAAAAAAAATAGATGGAAGTATGGTGAGTTTAGAACTATAAGAGGAGATGTAATTGAAAAGGGTGGTGTTGCTTTTTCAAATGTTGTTGGTAAATTTCCTAAAGATTTTGCAAGAAAAATACCAGGAACAAAAAAAAATACCAATTTTTGGTCCTCGGGTATTTCAGTTGTTCTTCACCCGAAAAACCCTAAGATTCCAGCAATACACTTTAACACTAGATATATATGTACAAATAAAAATTGGTTTGGTGGTGGTATAGATTTAACACCGTGTATTTTAGATAATAAAGAAAAAATGTATTTTCATAATGAATTAAAAAAAATGTGCAACATCCATAATAAAAAATACTATTCAAAGTATAAAAAATGGTGCGATGAGTATTTTTATTTACCACACAGAAGTGAACCTCGTGGAATAGGTGGTATTTTTTTTGATTATAAAATGAATAGTTGGGAAAAAGACTTTTTATTTGTCAAGGATGTGGGTAACACTTTTGTTCATATAATAAAAAATATAATACAAAAAAAAATGTTCAAAAAATGGACAAAAAAACAAAAAAAAATTCAAATGATAAAGCGTGGTAGGTATGTTGAGTTTAATTTATTATATGATCGTGGTACTAAATTTGGATTAAACAGTGGTGGAAATACAGAGGCAATTTTAATGTCCATGCCTCCATCAGCTGAATGGAAATAAAATATGGAAAAAGAACCAATCACCCTAGAGGGAATTAATAAAATAAAAAAAGAATTAGCAGAAATAAAAAGTGTAAAACGTCCCAAAATAATTGAGGCTATTGCTGAAGCAAGAGCGCATGGAGATTTAAAAGAAAATGCTGAATATCATGCTGCTAAGGAGGAACAAGCAAAAATTGAAGGTCGAGTTATTGAGATAAATGATTTAATTGCTAGAGCGAATATTATTGACGTAACCTCTTTGGACCGAAAAGATACCGTAATTTTTGGTTCAACTGTTTCTCTTATTGACTTAGAAAATAATAAAAAAAAAACTTATAAGATTGTTGGAAAAGACGAAGCAGATATAAAAAAAAAATTTATTTATTTTAGATAAACAATTGGTAAAGAATTAATTAGAAAAAAAAAAAAAA
>Ga0114996_10004242_pt1 | contig 17377 bp, 18 predicted proteins | sample ArcticOcean_MG_C_4_FD_87039 | JGI IMG/M metagenome (GOLD analysis project Ga0114996, IMG submission 87039) | Marine microbial communities from western Arctic Ocean - ArcticOcean_MG_CB4_134 | ecosystem: Environmental > Aquatic > Marine > Oceanic | place: Arctic Ocean: Canada Basin | collected...
AATGCTCACATTCGGACGCTCCCGGCTTACCCGTCAGAAAGGTTTTCAATGAAACCGAATATCATCCTCATCAATTGCGATGATCTGGGATATGGCGACCTGGGTTGTTATGGCTCCTCCGTCAACAAAACGCCAGCTCTGGATCGAATGGCCGCAGAGGGCATGAGATTCACCGATTTTTACATGGCTTCTCCCGTCTGCTCTCCGTCAAGAGGCGCCATGCTCACCGGATGCTATCCGTCCAGGATCGGATTCGGCTCCTTCGATGGCAAGGGGGTCCTCTTCCCGGGTCAGGATCTGGGCTTGAACCCCTCCGAAATCACCATTGCGAAACTCCTGAAGCAATCCGGTTACGCGACAAAAATCGTCGGCAAATGGCACTGTGGCGATCAGCCGGAATTCCTTCCCACACGGCACGGATTCGACAGCTATTACGGGATTCCCTACAGCAATGACATGGGAAGACAGAATGAAGACGACGTGTGGCCGCCATTGCCCTTGCTCAGAGACGAAGAGGTCATCCAGGCGCAACCCGATCAGCGTGGCATTACGGAACGATATGTGGAGGAATCCGTCCGCTTTATCCGGGACAACAAGGACGAACCGTTCTTCCTCTACCTGGCTCACATGCACGTCCACTTACCCCATTACCCGCCTGAACGTTTTCTCAGGGAATCCGAAAATGGGGTGTATGGCGGAGCGGTGGCGTGTATCGACTGGGCGACCGACGTACTGCTCCATGAACTTCAGTCTCTGGGTCTCGACGAAAACACGCTCGTTCTGTTCACCAGTGACAATGGATCCAGAGTGCGGGACGAAGGTGGAAGCAATGGTCCGCTTAGAGGGACCAAGGGCACAACCTGGGAAGGCGGCCAGCGAGTCTGCCTACTGGCGAGGTGGCCGGGAAAGATCCCTGCCGGAAGCGAGTGCCAAGAGCTCACACTATCGATGGACTTCTACCCAACACTTGCAGCCATCGGTGGCGCAGAGGCACCTTCTGAGCGGATCATCGATGGAAAAGACATACGCCCTCTCCTTTTTTCTGAAGAGGGCGCCCAGACAGAGCACGAATCGTTCTTCTATTACAAGAGGAATACGATTGAAGCCGTTAGAAGCGGGAAATGGAAGCTGCACATCTGCAAGGATGATGAAGACCTACAGGAATTGTACGATCTTGAGTCTGATATCGGAGAAACATCAAACCTATACGATCAGCACCCCGATGTCGTGCGAAGATTGACGCAGATGGTCCTGGAATGCGGGAAGGATATTGGGGATGACCGGGCCGGAGCCGAAGGACAGAACATCAGACCGGCAGGTAGAGTCGCGAACCCTGTTACGCTCACCTATCTCGATTTGGACCATCCTTACATGATCGCCGTTTACGATCTAAAGGAGCGGGGCTGAGTTTTCGAGCGTATGCCAGGAGCAAATGGGCGAGTATTGAACACATATCCATAATATTGTATATTTATACATAATCTTATACAAAGGTGGCATTTTATGGCTCAGGAATCGACCCTGCACATTAAACTGGACAAGGATACGGATGAAAAGCTGAGATATCTCGCTGAGATCCGAAAAACCAGCAAAGGACAACTGGTTCGGGAGGCCATTTCTGCATGTTATCAGCCTTCGCTTTCCGACCTCCCGCTAAGACAGTCTCAGGCGATCTCCGCATATCAGGGTGGCTACATCAGCATAGGTAAGCTTGCGAAAGAAATGGGACTCCATATGCTGGACCTTCGAAACTGGCTGAATGATCGAAAGATCGAGCAACGAAATGCGTATGGTGATGAGGACGCATCTCTTGCGTGACCCAGATTCGATTTATTTTATGGACACCGTCTGCCTAAGCAATTTTGCACTTGTAAACCACCTTGGCATTCTGGTCACCAGATATGGGAAGCGTGCCCATTTGACGCAGCAGGTCATGGACGAGATATGCGATGGGATTTCTGCAGGACATTCAGCGCTTCTTGATATCGAAACGGCAGTAAGTTCAGGCAGATTCAGCAAAGTGGAGTTCATGTCAGATGGTGAACGGGAACATTTCCGGTCACTCCTTCGAGGATTGGGCCCAGGTGAGGCCTCCTGTATTTCTTGCGCGACCTCCAGAGGCGGCATCGTCGTCACGGATGACTGGAACGCGAGGCAAGCGTGCAAAGCCTGCGGTCTTCGATTTACAGGTACAATCGGAATTCTGAAAGCCTGTGTTATGGATGGGACTTTTCAACCAGCCGAAGCAGACGAGCTTCTGAAAGAAATGATTCGAGAGGGCGATCATTCCCCGGTGACCAGCATCAGCAGCCTGGTATGAGCTGATCCTGCACTCACTTACCGGCCAATACCCCAATAGAAAAGGCGACCTCACCTGAGGTCGCCTTTTTTGCAGCCAAATCTGCCGAATCCTCTGGCGCATTCATTTCTTGAAAAAGTACTGTTCGGGGTGGGTATGCCCTGGAGACAACAACGGATTGTCGCTGAACGACACCTCCGGGACGTTTCGGAAATTGTTCTTCACCAGGAACAGGGCATCGAATCCGCTGCATACACCAATGCGCCACAGATTCTCCGCATGGAGCTCTACGGCTTCCTTCACCAGTTCTATCTGGCGCAATTCATCTACGGTGGTCATCGCCTCCTTGTAAATGTCGACAATGCGACCGATCTTTCCAGTTGGTTTGTCGCCTGCTCTACCATCGGTACTATACCAGAGTCCGTGCAGCGGCGCCCAGTAAGCCGTGGTCGCCGAAGGAAAGAACCACACCGGATCCATCAAAGGCCGAAACCCACCTGATGCCCCATATACCGATACGTGGTGCTCGCCTGCGGTAGCCCGAACTACCCACAGCGCCACATCCTCCGGCTTTACAGTCGACTGGATACCCAAATCGCGCCAATGTATGGCCACCAGCTCGGACACATCCACATACTGCGTGCCGGGGGTGAACGCTGCAATTGTGAACTTCAGCCGCTCGCCATCCGGGCGGAGCCGGAAACCTGCACCATCACGTTTCGTGAGTCCCAGCTCATCCAGCAACCGATTCGCCAATTTCAGATCGTGCGAGGTGTAGAGGGTATCCGTACCCGGCACACCATACAGCGAGTTCACCAAGGGCACCACCTGCCGGCCCTTGGAAACGCCCATAAAGAACAGGTCAATAATCTGCTTCCTATTCACTCCCAGGGACAGCGCCCTTCGAAACTTGACGTTCTCCAATAGTTTGGCCATGACCGGATCCACATGGCTGTAATTCTGATTGAGATAAATGGTCCCTTGCCCCGTTGTGGCAGGTTTCCACCTGAAGATGCGGTAGTCCCCCTCTTCCCGGTGTTCCATCAACAAGGGGTAATTTTCGAAAAGGATACGCCTGCTCTGCATATCGATCTGACCTGCGATGGCCTTGAGGGTTACCGTTTCACCACTCTGTACCAGGGTCATCTCTATACGATCGATATAAGGAAGCTGCTTTCCTACAGGGTCTACCTTCCAATAGTAGGGATTCCGTTCCGCAATGAAGATCGAGGCATCCGCACCGGTTTTCGCCTGCCAGGCACAGATCACCGGCCTGTCCGGATTCAGGAACGGATTGCTCTTCATCTCATACAGCGCCATCCATGTATCATATCCTTCCAACTTGACGACTGCATCCAAACTGTCCTGGTCAACGAAACTGGGATGAAACTGTTTCAGATAGTGACTGGGTGGAGGACCGGAAACCAGTTCCGTCCAGGAGGCCAGCCATTGGAGGATTACGCCATTTGGCTTCGTAAAACTGAACCGCAGAGTATGATCATCCAGTGCCTCAATTACACCAAGGTCTCCCTCCAGGGTCAGCCAGTTCGGTTTGACAGGAAACAGATCATCATTGAGTATGATTTCATTGTACCAGAACATGTAGTCGCGAGTCGTGAACGGGTGGCCATCCGACCATTTCATCTCCTCGCGAAGGTGAAACGTAAACTGCCTGCCGTCTTCGGAAACCTCCCACGACTTCGCGACATTGGGAATCGGTTTGGTATAGTCCAACGACCAACGCAAAAGGGGGTCATAGGTCAGCCGCATCCAACCTGCCTCATCTGGCATACCCATATGCACACGGCGCCAGGTTCCCCCGTACTGACCCAATTCCTCGTGTGGGGTAACAACCGCGGGAACAGTCGGGAGCCGTTCCTCGACTGGCGGCAGGACGCCCTGGTCCACCTGCTCACGCAACAAGGGAGACTCGGTCAGTCTTTGTTCGTTCGCCAGGGGAATTCCCCAGGCGAATAGAACCGCGATAAGTGATGCTATGATTTGAAAACCCTTATTCAAACCCACCCCCATTCGATTTCCCTTTGCCCGAAATATTACGATCGCTTCATCCATCAGTTTTCGATCCCAATTAGATCCAGTTTATCCTGAAAATGGCATCTCACAAGATGCGGATCTTCATCAGGCCCAGCCACATTTATAAGCTCCGGCCGTTCTTCTCGACAGATATCCTCAACATAGTTACAGCGTGGATGAAAGTAGCATCCTGACGGCGTGTTTGCAGGATCCGCCACCTCGCCCTGGAGCACGATCTTTTTCTTCTTGTAGTCTGGGTCCGGCTTGGGCACTGCAGACAACAGCGCTTCCGTATAGGGATGTTTGGGCGCGGCGAACAAGGTCTCCTCGTCTGAGAACTCCACGACCTCCCCCACATACATAATGGCTACCCGATCGCTGATATGCTCAACAACTGCGAGGTCGTGGGAAATAAACAGATACGTCAGGCCCATTTTCTCCTGCAGTTCCTGAAGCAGATTCAGCACCTGGGCCTGAACCGACACATCCAGAGCAGAAACCGGTTCATCGCCAATAATCAGCTTTGGGTTAAGCGCCAGGGCACGAGCCACGCCAATGCGCTGACGCTGGCCCCCACTGAAAGCGTGAGGATATCGCCTCATAAACTGAGGGTCCAGTCCAACAACACGAAGCAACTCTGAGACACGATCTTCCAGTTCGTTTCCCCGTGCGATCTTGTTCACAACAAGCGGCTCTGCCACGATATCGAATACCGTCATTCGCGCATTCAGCGAAGAATAGGGATCTTGAAAGACCATCTGCATGTGCTTGCGAAATCTCCGTAAATCCTGCTTGGAAAGCTCGCAGACATTTACCATCTCTCCCTCGTCTTCCAGATAGATCTCCCCGCTGGTCGGCTCGATAGCCCTCAGGATCGTTCGGCCGACCGTAGTCTTCCCACACCCACTCTCACCGATCAGGCCCAGCGTCTCCTGCCTCTTGATGGAAAAGCTCACCCCGTCGACGGCCTTTACTTGCCCCACCACGCGCTTCATGAATCCTTCGGTGACAGGAAAATGTTTTTTCAGATTCCGGACATCCAGCAGAATGTCATTGTTTCCGTTCATTCAATTGTCCTTTATGCAACACAAAGATGTCAATCCTGCAGGTCATCTCTATACCGACGGCTCACGACCGGGTTGATCGGAGTGCAGGAAGCAACTCACGCCATGGCCTTGCTCTACAGACAACAATTCTGGTTCGTGCACGTCACAAACACCTGGGATCATATCCGGGCATCTGGGATGGAATTTGCACCCATTCGGCAGTTCATATGGATTGGGCACGGAACCCTCGATGGACAGCAGCCGTTCCTTCGACTTGCGCCCCAGTTTTGGGATCGACTTCAACAGCGCACGTGTGTAGGGATGCTTCGGGTCTTTGAAAATCATCTCGCTGGTAGCGTGTTCCACAACCTTGCCCAGATACATCACAATGGCGTGGTCTGCCAGCTCGGCTACTACGCCAAGGTTGTGTGTGATCATCATTATTGAAGTATCGATTTCATGCTGGAGCTCCTTCAGCAAGTCCAGAATCTGGGCCTGAGTCGTCACATCCAATGCGGTTGTGGGCTCATCTGCTATCAGCAGTTTGGGGCGGCAGCACAGCGCCATCGCGATCATCGCCCTTTGCCGCATCCCGCCACTCAATTCGTGAGGATAAGCATCCGCTCGCCGGTCCGGTTCCGGTATGCCACACCTTTGAAGCATTTCAACTGTGATCTCCCGTGCCTCTTTCTTATTGGCATTCCGGTGAAGTCGTATCGCTTCATCGATCTGATTTCCTATGGTATGCACCGGGCTCAAACAGGTCATCGGCTCCTGGAACATCATGGAAATCTCTTTCCCGCGAATTTTCCTGATCTCTTGGCCCGTGGGCTTCATTTTTGCCAGATCTACAGTCGTCCCATTGGTGCTGAGATTGATCTCACCGCTGATGATTTTGCCGTTTTTCGGAAGAATCTGAAGGATCGACTGGGCCGTAACGCTCTTGCCACAACCACTTTCCCCCACCACTCCGAGTGTTTCTCCCTTCATGATCTGGAAGTCCACGCCGTCCACGGCTCTAACCGTACCCTCATCGGAAAAAAAATGGGCACGAAGATCGCGGACATCCAGCAATACAGATGAATCCATCAAGCCCCCTAGCGGGTATACGGGTCGGCCGCGTCACGCAGGCCATCACCCAGGAAGTTGAATGCCAGAACCGCACAAATTACGAAAACACCGGGAAGCAGCAACCAGGGGTGATGGGCTACCGCACGGATATTCATTGAATCCTGAAGCAACACACCCCAGCTGATGGCCGGAGCCCGAAGCCCGAGCCCGATAAAACTAAGCGCCGTTTCCCCCAGAATCATCTGCGGGATAGAAAGCGTCAGGGAAGCGATGATATAACTCAAGAATGACGGTATCATATGTTTTGCGATTATACGACTTTCTTTAGCACCTGCGAGGCGAGCGGCCATCACGAAGTCCTCTTCCCGCAACGCAAGGAACCGTCCTCTGACTACCCTGGCAAGCCCTGTCCACCCCACAAACGCGAGAATGACCGTAATTCCGAAATAGACTCGAATGATTGGCCAATCTGGCGGCAGGGCTGCGCTCAGAGTCATCCAGAGCGGCAGACCCGGAATACCCATAATCAACTCGATAATCCTCTGGATCACATCATCTATTCGCCCACCGAAATACCCGGAGACTCCACCCATAAACAACCCCAGCACAAAGCTGATCGAGATACCTATTAGACCGATCGAAAGGGATATGCGAGCGCCATACGCAATACGAGAAAGCAGGTCCCTACCCATTCGATCGGCGCCCATCAGCAGCATTCGTTCGCCATTTTCCAGACCGAACAGGTGGAGGTTGGATTCAAACACGTCCCAGAGAAAGTAAGTATCTCCCCTGGGAAACAGAGTGATCGGTAACATTCGAGAGTGGTCCTCGACATAATCCAGACGAAGCGTCAGAGGGTCCCGATGCTGGATATGGCTGTATACAAAGGGGCGGAAATGGAATCCTCCCTCTACGTCGAAAAACCGGATGGGTTGCGGCGGTGCGTGGATATAACGCGTGTCAAGGGAGTGCGGATCGTGTGGTGCTACGAACTCGCAAAAAACAGCTACAGAATAGAAGAGAATAAGCACTATTCCGGCAATCTTGGCCACCTTGTGCTTGCGAAACTTCCACCACATCAGTTGCCATTGAGAGGCTACCAGAATTCTGGCATCTTCATCCAGTTCCCCATTGGATGATTCAGGCTTCCAGAACTTGAGCCTTCCTGTCAACCGCTTGATTGTCGTATCCATACTCATAAATCAAGTCACTTTGTGATGTGTTAGAAACCGGCGGATTAATCCCCTCAATCAAGAGTATCTGATGCGTGGATCCACCCATGCCAGCAAAATATCTGAGATCAGTGTGCCAATCACCGTCAGGGTACTCAGGATCAACATGAAACTGCCGGCGAGATACATGTCCTGGTTCACCAGGGCGCCCAGCAGCAATGGACCCGTCGTGGGCAAGTTGAGCACAATAGAAACCAGCACCTCGCCCGCGATCAGTCTGGGCAACAGCCATCCCAGGGTACTGAAAAAGGGATTCAGGGCAATCCGCACCGGGTATTTGAACAACAATTTGATCTCTGCAACACCTTTCGCCCTGGCGGTAACCACATATGGTTTGTGCAATTCGTCAAGCATCTGTGCGCGAATCACACGAATCGTCCCGGCGGTACCTGCCGTCCCCAGAATGATCATGGGTATCCAAAGGTGCGAAAGTAAATCGATGAACTTTGCAAAGGACCACGCCGCCCCTACGAACTCGGGTGAAAACAAGCCCACAAGCACACTTCCAGTCCACGAGAACACCATCCAGAGCACGACGAGCGCCAGCATGAAAGGGGGTGTCGCCAGGCCGAGGAATCCGAAAAATGTAAAGATGTAATCGCCAATCGAATACTGTTTAACGGCTGAATAAATACCGATGGGGATGGCAACTACCCAGATGAAAAGCACAGAACTCAAGCTAACAGCGACCGTTAGACTGACACGCTCCCAAAGCAGGTCGCTCACGGGCCTCCCCCACAGGAGAGACATTCCAAAATCTCCTTCCGTCACTATGCCCTTGATCCAGGTCCAGTACTGCACATAAATCGGGGCACCAAGACCATATCGAGACCTGAGGGCTTCCAGGGTCTCCTCGCTTACCGTCTCGCCCATTGTCGTCAACTGGGCCAGGTACGAGGTCAGGAAATCACCCGGAGGCAGCTGAATGATCACGAACGAAACGATCGAGATCGCTATCAGGGTGGGAATCATCATCAAAATGCGCCACGCGATATACTTCAACATGATACTGTCCTCAGTAGGAAATTCGCCGCTTCAACTCGAATTCATCAAAGGATTCTGCAACAGGAAAAATTCGCAAAGACCCCTAATATAGCAACGCAACGGAACCCTTACAAGGGAAATGGGATTTACGGTCCAAATCTGGCTGTTTGCGCCTCTCAATGGGGGCTTGACAGGCCAGCTTGGGAGACCCATTATAGTCGGTCCAACTCATAAAAAAACTGTCTGGAGAGCACACTTGACCGATCAAATCAAACACCCGAGATTCCACGACGAAGCGTGGGTCGAAACCTACATAGCCACCGTAACCGAAAAAAGACCTGAACGGATTGAAATGTTCGGTCACATTGCGGATCTCATCAACGACCTGCCATTTCCCTCTCCACACGTAGTGGAACTGGCGGCCGGATCTGGCATGTTGGCTGTAGCACTCTTCAAAAACGTCAAACATCTGACTTACGAAAGTGTGGACTATTCGGCCCCAATGGTTGAAAAGGCCCGTGAGTCGCTGAGTGGATTCGGTGACCGTGTCACCCTCCATCAAGGCGATCTGAATTCCCGCGGATGGGAGAGCGTGCTGTCGCCTAAAATCCACGTAATCGTCTCAAACATGGCCATCCACGATCTTGGCAACGAAATGAACGTTCTCAAGGTATACAGGAAGGTCCGGGACCTGTTACAACCGGGCGGGCTGCTCATCAACGCGGATCTCGTCCTGACTGAGGAAAATGAGGTGGAGGATGACAAGGGGAAACTCAAAGTCTCACATCATCTCGAATTGCTGAAAGAGATCGGTCTTGAAGACGTACAGTGTTCGCTCACCTTCGGTTACTACGCCTGCGTCACCGGACAGCATCCCACCCGAACCCACGGCTAAACGAATTTCAATCGGTATTGTGATTTCGAATCTGAAGAGGAGTTAATCAATTGGCAAAAATCGTGATCATTGGAGCGGGAAGTGGATTCGGCGGCAGATTGTCGGTAGACATTCTGGCGAGGGAACCTTTGAGAGATGCGACCATTGCGCTGTGCGACATCGACGAAACGCGCCTGTCTCAGGTTCAGGATTATGTAACCCGGGCAATGGCATCAACTTTTGATGTTTCGCGCTTGCATTCCGGGCAGAGAAGGCGCAAGAGTCGCTGAGCAATCACACCCTCAAGGGTGGCCGACAGCAAATAGGGTTCAATTTCCATATTCAGCAAACGGGGCACCACACCCGGTGCATCATTTGTGTGAAGTGTCGTTAGCACCAAGTGGCCGGTTAGGGCGGCCCGAACAGTGGCTTCCGCAGTTTCAGGATCTCGCACTTCACCCACCATCATCACATCGGGATCGTGCCTCAGCATGGCGCGCAGACCATGGGCAAATGTCAATCCAATCTTGGGTTGAACTTGCATCTGCGTGATGCCATCAAGCTGATATTCAATCGGATCTTCAATCGTCAGGATTTTTCGGGTGCCGTCGTGAACGGCTTTTAAACAAGCGTACAAGGTTGTAGTTTTTCCGCTGCCTGTCGGCCCAGTCGCAAACAACACCCCGTGGGGTTTGGCAATGACACGCGCTAGTGCCAGGCGGTCTGCTTCAAGTAAACCCAGGCCTTCGATGCTGTGCATCGAATCTCGGGCGCTTAGAAAACGAATGTTGACCGCCTCGCCGTGGGGCGTGGGAACAATGGAAACACGCACATCGAGGTCACCTGCATCAACCCGTATCGTAAAACGCCCATCCTGGGGCAAGCGTCTTTCGGCAATATTGAGCCCTGCCAGAATTTTGATGCGCGATACAATTGCCTCGTGGAGGTGGATAATTTCGGGGGGGCACGCGCTGATTATAGAGCACACCGTCGATGCGGTACCTTAGCCGAATTACACCGATGCCAGGTTCGAGATGCACATCCGTGGTTCTGGAACGAGAGGCCTCCGAAAGAATCTGGTTGACCAGATGCGAGACCGATGCCTCGCCGGATAGATCATCTACGACCTCGGCCTGAGAAACCTGTCTTGCATCCCTGGGCTCAACCGACATATCCTCAACGGTATCTGCGCCGATACCATAGCACCGCTGAAGGGCATTCCGAATTTCACCATCCTGGGCAAGTTTGGGAATGATCGGCAAACCGACAAGTGCCTTCAAATTGTCCAATGTGCGCAAGTCCAGTGGATCTGCAATGGCGACCTCGAGTGCACCATTGTTCCTTTCAAGGGGCAAACAATGATAGTGATGGGCAATAGGAGCAGAAAGCAGCTCCTTTAGATCTTCCGGTACCTCAGTGCCACGCAAACGCACATAAGGCACACCCATCTGTTCGGACAGGGCGTCTTAGATCTGATGCCGTGTCACATAACTCTGCTCAACCAGGATTTCGCCCAATTTCTGGCCAGACACACGCTGTTGTTTCAACGCGCCGTCCAGCTGATCGGGTGAGAGGCCTGCCTGCCGTATCAAGATTTGCCCAAGTGCCGGCGCTGCATCTGATGGCATATGTATATCCATTTGGGAAATTGTATCTGAATGCGAGAGACCCATTAATAGCACAAAAGTGCCAAATTATAAAGAAGTTCCTTCCTCCAATCATAAATCAGCCACCATGGTAGGATGACTACCTTCCTATCACCATCCTGGGACGGCAGATCTCTCCCCCCAGGCAGTGAGTGGGAACCTGAAGGTTCCATGCGCCACACCGTTGTAACAGCACCGATTGAAAAAGGAACTGGAGCTTACTTCTTGAACTGCTTCAAGTGGGTGGCCGTAGGCCGATCCTTCGGAGGGATACCATCCCTCTCTAATCAAAACGCCCGGGGTTCGCAATCTCAGGCAGAAAGAAGGATTGTGAGGTGTTGCATACAGAAGGTAAGGTGGATCAGAAACCCTTTACGCGAACCTGGTGGCACCCTCGTACGCACGATATAGTACTGTACTATTCAGCGCATGTCAACTATCCGAGGGACAGGACAGGATAACCGCCCAAAATCAGAAAAAGAGGCCTACACAAAGCATTCGGAGGCCTCTTTTGGGAGCAACAATATTCGATCAGTTAAAATTCTTCCTCCGGTCCCCCCAAAACCTTAGTGCCCTGGGCCTCAGAAATCCTCCAGCCTGAGATCTTCAGTAGACCTAAGGCCTCCTGTGAGTGACTGGAAACAATCAGGTTACCACCTGGCTTCCGACCCTCCCAACTTGCTATCCCTCCAAATACAACGTATCTTTTGTCCTGAAGTGGAAACCTGGGTGGGCTGAAGTGAGGCCAGAACGCGTGACCAACTTCGAAACAAAACACGGAATTCAGCAAAGGATATCGGCATAAAGGACCGTCAGGGATGAACTTCACTCAGCATGCCCTGGACAAACTAGAACGCTACGGCATAGATCCTGAAAGAATCCTCGAAGCAAGTAAAGACGCTCTGCATAATCTGCACGACACTCAGGAGAAATCCCAAATCAAGATCATCAATTACCGAGGGGTTCTTCTGGCCCTGGTCATTGATCCGGAATCCCAGAACTTGGTCACAGTTTACCGTACAGATGATAGAACAATAGAAAACCGAAGAAAGGGTGGAAGATGGACCTGACCTTGAACGCCGACCTATTCGACAAGAAGATCGATCCGGAAAATGGCAGCATTCTATTCTTTAGAAAAGATCGAAGAGGGATCCCGGACAAGGTGATCGAGGGCGATGGATTCACGGTTGAAATCAAGGACGAGCAACTCTTTCTCATTGACATCTTCAACCCGGAAAAGGTCTTCGGTGCCTTGCTGAAAGGGATTGGTTTGGAGGAAACAGCATAGGCCCCCTTTCCTGCTGTTAGTCTTCGATTGGGCCACTCGATTGGTAACAGGCGTCTTAGGTGTTATTGGGAATAAAAAGAAGGACTTACGCTCAAGCGCGTAGGTCCTTCTTTTACTTTTGCGCCTATCCTGCTGTCTCTGGTGGGAGACCATGCAACACTGAGGCAGGGGTTTTCGCCCCTACACCCTGGTCCCCTGCGCCTGGAAGATCGCCCAGTCCACGATCTTGAGCACATCTGCCAGTTGGAAAGGCTTTCGAAGACAGTAGGACGCCCCCAATTCGAGGATGCCCTCGCAGGCCATTGAAAACGTAGCGAACCCGGTTATGAGAATCACCTTTGCCACTGGAGAAGATTCCTTCACGGACTGCAGCACATGCAAACCGGAGAGATACTGCCCACGAACCGCCAGAGGGTTCACGAGTCGCACATCTACAAGCGCGATATCTACAGGGTTTCGTTTGGCGAACCCTATGGAATCTTCTGCCGATGAGAACACCTGGATCCCATCCTCCGGATATCCGGTATGAACCAATCCCCCCTTCAGCATATCCGCAATGCTGGTATCATCATCCACAATCATCAACTGCGGTGTCCGAAAGTGTTCCGGTACTGCTGGATCTGGGGACCTCGGCAGGGTCTCAATGAGCCCTAACAAGGACAGAATGGCTTCCAGATCCTGGTACTGACGCGGATGGATCTCCGGTCTTCCCCTCGCCTGTTGGTAGCACTGAAGACTTAATGTGTGAGGCATTTTGCCTCCGCTAAAAGATTGATTCGGGCAGAATAGGTGGAATTGATCTTTGCACCTAGATAGAGCATGTCGCATTATGCGTCCAATGTCAACGCCCCATTTTGGGCAGAATCTGAATAATGTGGGCTTATCGGCTCAAAAGTCTTGCAAGGAGAACCCTGAGTGTAATTATTCTCTACGGTGGACACCTGAGCTCAAATTCTCGAGGGTCCTCAAGGTTGAATTCTGTGCGTATTGGCTAAATTCGGACTTCAAAACTCCCGCGAACCTGAAAGGGGAAATGGCATGAATCAAAAAGACACTGGTTACAGGGGAATCTGGTACTACAACCAGGCCTCTAACGACGAATACGTTTACAAATACAGCGGCGGACTCGGTACCTACTGTGCGAAACACCGTCCCTTTGCAGTCTATCGCCCGGAGGTCAACAAAACCTTTTTCTGTTATGGCGGAACGCCCGAAGGCGCACATCTGAATCACTCTGAGGAGGACTTGCAAGACGACGGAAAATTCTCCAGGGGGCGTGAAGGATTCCTCATCCACATGGTCTCCTGCTTCGATCACGAAACCGGCGAAGTCCCTCGCCCAACAATCCTTCTCGACAAAATGACGGCCGACGCCCACGACAACCCCATCATCTCCGTAGATGACGAAGGCTATGTGTGGATCTTCTCGACATCGCACGGGCGATACCGTCCCTCATATGTGCATCGAAGCACGCTGCCCTACAGTGTGGATGCCTTCGAAAAAGTCGACGTTACCAGACTTGAAAACGGGATTCGGACACCTATGGACAACTTCTCCTATATGCAGGCCTGGCACCTGCCTGGAAAAGGATTCATGAACTTTGTCACGCGGTACAAAGATCCAGTGGACCGCACGCTTTTCTTCACCACCAGTAAAAATGGCGTTGAATGGTCTGAATGGACACGATTGGCGGCTATCGGCAAGGGCCACTACCAGATCAGCATCCACTCCGAAACAAAATGCTGCACCGCCTTCAACCATCACCTGGATCCCGGGGGCGCCAACTGGCGAACAAACCTGTACTATCTCGAAACCACTGACTTTGGTGAATCCTTCCAAAGCGCCTCAGGAGAAAAAGTCGACCTGCCGCTGACCGAACCCGGGAACCCCGCGTTGATATACGACTATGAATCTGAAGATCTGAAAATATATCTGAAGGACATCAGGCTCGACTCAAGTGACCGGCCCGTCGTCATGTATCTGGTCAGCAAGGGTTATGAAGCAGGTCCCGAGAATGGCCCCAGAACGCTGACAACGGCCAGATGGACGGGAGAAGCTTGGGAGATCCATCCGGTTACCGAATCGGACAGCAACTATGATTCAGGATCGCTCTACCTTGAAACAGACGACACGTGGCGAATCATTGCCCCCACTGAAAGCGGGCCCCAACCCTTCAACCCCGGTGGCGAGATGGCCATGTGGATCACCCACGACAGGGGAAAATCCTGGCAAAAACTTAAAGACCTGACCGGGAACAGTCCCAGGAATCACACCTATGCCAGAAGTCCGGTGAATGCGGACCCCGGATTCTATGCGCTCTGGGCGGATGGCCACTGTCGGGAACCCTCCAAATCGCTCATATACTTCTGCGACAAGGAAGGCAACGTCTACCAATTGCCGGAAAACATGGACGGAGACTTCGCCAAACCAGAGCTCGTCAAAGTCGACTGAGATCCATCGCCACACAACGGCGCCTGCCTGCTTGGGCTGCGTGGGAGCAATAGAAAAAGGGCCATATTGGCCCCTGTAAGCAAAACGAGATCGGTGTCTTTTCGATAATGCAATCAATCATCCACAACCAGCTATCCAGCTATCCAGCTATCCAGCTAGCACAAATAAAAAGTGCCGGTGCAATAGCCCGAAAGGATCTCTCCCCCGAAATCCGAATCAGGCACCGCACCGGCGTCAGTATAATACCACAAAAGAACCTGGGAGACAACAGCAAACCTGGCCTCTCGACAGTTTTTTTCTCCCTGCTACTCAACGGGATTCAGAACGGGCTGAAACGGCTCTGCCGCCGCCCATTCGGCGTCGAATCACCCTTGAAACTGGTCTTCAAGCCTCCTTGATTCCGGACAACTTTGCGCTCAAGACCGCCTGATCGAGGTCCTTCACGTCTTCCGGGTCAATCCCTGCCTCATCAACCAGTGCACGTGCGGTGGGATCATTTGCCATCAATTTGACCGGGAATGTGGCTACATCCGTAATTCCGACCTTTTTGAACCCCGACCGCTTCATTTCCGAAATATAGTCATCCTTCAAAATCGCTCCGGACAGGCAACCAATATACGCCTCCACTGACTGACGAATCGATTCAGGAAGTTCGCGATTCAACACGATATCCGAAACCATCAACCTGCCTCCTGGCCTCAGGACACGGTAGGCTTCCCTGAATACTGCGGGCTTGTCCGTAGAAAGATTGATCACACAGTTCGAAATCACCACATCGACGGATGCGTCGGCAACAGGCAGATGCTCTATTTCACCCAGCCTGAATGCCACCTGTTCGTATCCGCCCGCTTTTGCATTTTGCCTTGCCCGATCGATCATCTCGGGGGTCATGTCCACACCGATAACATGTCCAGTCGGGCCGACCCGTTCCGCAGCCAGGAAGCAATCGAATCCGGCGCCCGATCCGAGATCCAGAACCGTTTCCCCTTCGCCCAGAGAGGCGAGGGCGATTGGATTGCCACAACCGAGCCCCAGATTCGCGCCCTCGGGAACATCTTTCAGATCCTCCTCCGAATACCCGATTTGCCTGCCGATATCATCCGCACCCAACGCTTAACCCCGCCACACGACGCCCGCTGTCCACAGCACGAGCCTTCTCCTTTGGCAATTTTGCCGTAACCTACCCTGACTGCCGTTCTCACACGATCGGTTTCCATCATCTTCCTCCTTTCTATTGACCTAAAACGTCCTTCATCAGCGGACCCAACATCCCTTTCACCATCTCTGTCAGGGCATCCGCCTTGATCAAACTAATGCAGCACACCTCGTTGTCCTTCTCCCAACTCACAACCGCCAGTTTGTCCCCCGCCTTGATTCCCGTCTTCGCACGAAGATCTTTGGGCAAAACCATTTGACCACGCTCATCGACACTGACCACCGCCTCCACCTTACAGCAGCACAACTGTCCTCCCGGGGCACCCTGGGGACCACACGAAGTCTGATCCGACATACACTCCTCCTTTGTATTATCTGATTATTCTGAATTATCTGATTATACTAAATAATACACAAAGTTTTTTCAAACGTCAACCCCTCTTCCCAAATTTCTGTGGGAAACCTTATTTCAACAATGAGGTTTATCTTGTCGCGAGGTATTTGCCTTTCAGAATTGGCGCACACGAAAAGAGGGCCCGGATTACCGGACCCTCTCAAACATTCGCCATCCTGGGATTCTCTACGTAGTGGTAGTCTCTGCAGCGGATCCCGCGGTGGCGAGCACCCTGGAAAGATACGTGTTGTTCTCTCTCAGTTTCTGGCAAAGCGAATCGACGACGTTCTTGTAAATCTTGGAGGCCATATCCACATCGGTCCTGAGGAGGACATCGAATTGCATCTTGCCTATATAGATCACGGTGCACTCTTTGGCTACCTGGATGGTCGCACAACGTGGTTCTCCACTGATCAGACCCATTTCGCCGACGATCTCAACCGGCTTGACCCGTGCCAATTCAATATCCCCGTCTTTCACCGCCAATTCCCCTGCGAGCAGAATAAACATCGCGTTGCTCTTGTCCCTATCTTTGCACAGAAGATTTCCTTCTTTATAAGTCTTCATCTGTCCAAGGTGCAGAACCTGCTGTATTTGATTGAAAGACAGTTTCTGAAACAGGGGAATCTTCTCTACGATTTTAGGATTCGTCGGCATATCCACCTCATCTCTGGATCTGGAAACAGCTAATCGAGCAGTTCCTCCACTGCCTTCAGCACAACATCCATTCGGAACGGCTTCTGGATCGTCTTTCTTACGCCCGCCCCCTGTGTAATCATCTCTTGAATTCAACTCATAAGTGCAATTTGTCAGAGCGGTTTGTAAAAAGGTCACCTGGTATATTTCCAGTCCCTTTTAACAAGCCACTCACAGATGGAGTCACTTATGTGGAAATATGGCCAG
>Ga0114996_10004244_pt1 | contig 17371 bp, 7 predicted proteins | sample ArcticOcean_MG_C_4_FD_87039 | JGI IMG/M metagenome (GOLD analysis project Ga0114996, IMG submission 87039) | Marine microbial communities from western Arctic Ocean - ArcticOcean_MG_CB4_134 | ecosystem: Environmental > Aquatic > Marine > Oceanic | place: Arctic Ocean: Canada Basin | collected...
AATTGGTTCCATGCTCGCAAAGCCTATTCCTCAGGAGTCGTTGAGGGACTCAATCGCAAAATCAATCTCACTACCAGAAAAGCATACGGCTATCGGAGCTTCGAAGTGCAAAAAATCTCCCTGTTTCACACTATGGGTAAACTTCCCGAGCCGATTTCTACCCACAGATTCTGCTGAAGAGGCAAAGATTTTGACGGGAAATTAGATCGGTAAAAAACGAAGAGTAGTTGGTATTTTCATCCGCTTGAATAGCGGATGATGGTTTCGGTGTCTTGCGATTCGATTTTTCGCTTTGTTGTCGATCCGTCGGGCCACGTTACGATTATTTGCTGATATTCCTGGGGGGAGCCTAAAATTTGGATTGAGCTGTTGTTGGACCAGTAGCCGGACCCGGCCTGAATTTCACGTATCGGACCAGCCCCACTTTCACCTTCTAGTCGAATCTTTGCTCCGATTCCGCGGGGATTTCCTTGAGGACCAATTAGATGGACGCGAATTCCTGCTTTTGTGCCCGTGTTTTGTAGAAGGTAGGTTTGAGACCCGTTTTGGGTCACGACCAGATCGATCCGCCCGTCTCGGTTAAAATCACCTGTGGCGGCTCCTCGCTGCTCGCCATAGATCTTGATCCCCGATTGGTTCGGGGAAACAGGCAGAAAACTGCCGTCCCCAAGACCCTTGAGAATCAGGCCGGTGCCTGCATCCATCCTTGCTCGCCCAGGACGGACGGCAAAGAAATTCTGTCCGAGAAAAACATCTTCATTTCCGTCGGCATCGAAATCGCTAACATTGACGGCCCAAACCGGAGCCCACTGACTAGGAGGCGGAAGGGGATGTGCCAGCAAGTGATCTCCTCGATTTAAGAAGAGGGTGGATTCCAGGGTGACAGCGGTTTTTATACTTAGAGCGCTAGGCAAGGTTGACAGTAGTTGCGGCATTGTTATTTCGCTAAATTTTTTGTGATTCGAAATGGGTTGCAAAGACGGAAGGAATTGGCGCAACAGCGCGAAATCATGTTCTGGATAATACTCTCCAGTGAAGGGGGCAAAATTGGAAAGCAGTGTGCCTGGTGTTTTCGAGTTGACTATGTCGCCGTAGTGCATCGTTAGCGGGTATCTAGTTGACGCTCGCAGTCGGTCGTTGATTCCCCAGTTTCCAGCAATGATATCGAGACGCCCGTCGTTATCAAAATCGCCAGTGGCAATACCGCTCCATAACCCTGTTATTTCAGAGAGAACTTGTGCTTGAATTGAATTCGAGGGCGCGTAAACGACGAGGGGATCCCATGCCTCTAAGACGTCGTCGGTCTGACGATAAATATGGATTGGGCCCCAACGAGTGCTGACGACCAGTTCCGGGCGCGTGTCCCCAACTAAATCTGACCACACTGCTCCTACTACCAGCTTAAGCGATTTGAGCGATTGGCTTCCTTCCTCCCACAAGCGGAGAATCCCTTCCTTCTGTCTGAAAATCCGAGATTTCGTTGAGAGTGGGTATGCGCCTGCTATTGACTGTCCTCCGATAAACAGATCGAGATCTCCATCGGAATCGATATCAGCAACCGCTAGGGGCCCTGGATTTGTATCTCCGATCTGATCAATAGTTGGAATGTTATCGGAGAAACTTACTGATAGGATTGCACTTTTTGCAGTCTTCTCACCTTCGTAGTTGGTTACACCGATGAGTTGAGTTTGTTCCCCAGAAGACGTGCTCCAATGTGCAAAGCCCGTTGTATCGTCCGGGACGGGAATTCCTTTTTCACCGGTGAGGAGATGGAATTTTCCTTCACTGGTTACTCCAAATACCGAGATGGTTCCACTACTCCCAGATCCGATAATCAATTCATCTTGGCGATCGCCATTAAGGTCAGCCCACCCAACTCCTGGTCCACCTTGACTATGAAGGCGCGAGAGTAAGGGTTGGCGTCTAAAGTCATTGAATCCTGTTTCGTGATGTCGGTGGTTGAGTTTGTGGCTCGCGTCAGTGAACCAGGGGAGGCTAGGAAGTTTGGGGGTTGGTTCCGGCGACTGCTCTTGATTGGATTTTTCTACAGAGTAATGGTGATTTGGTTTTAGGCTTTCAAGTGAGGTGACGGTTCCGTCGGGCCATCGAACAGTCAACTTTGCAATGGTTTCTGGATACGGAAAAGCAAACATGCAAAGGGTGTCGCTTCCCGAGAGGTATTGCCCGCCTGCAGTGATTTCATGCGTTTGATTTGAATGGCTGGTGAGGGATAGCGTTAGTTTGGCGCCGATGGCTTGAGTGTTTGGTTTCTTCCCTTTTAGGCGAATGGTTATCCGAGAGGCTTGACTCAGATTTTGAAAAAGAGAGGGCTGATCGCGAAGGTTGTTGGTGATGAGATCCAGGTCTCCATCATTGTCGAGGTCGGCAGTCGCAATTCCTTGGGTGACTCCGATTTCCGTGAATCCCCAATGTTCACTTTGATTCTCGAACCAGTATTTTTGTGTGTTCCGGAATGCGTAGTTAGGAGAATGATTGCTCGGATAACGAAGAAAGTTGCGTCGAGCATCAGATCGTGTGCGGCTAGATGCTCCTCGAATCGCCTCTAAGGTATCTCGGTCTTGTACGTTATGCAGCATTCCATTGACGATGAGCAGGTCCGCCCAGGTGTCCAAATCGACGTCTAGAAATAGAGGCTGCCACGACCAGTCTGTACCGGCGAGATTGAGAGCATGGGCTATTTCGGCATAGGTGCCGTTGCCACGATTGAGAAAGAACGTGTTCTGACTAACTTCAGGTCGATTGTCTATTAGGCCCGGCTGGGGCAGGCTTGGACGGACTCCGGGGGCTTGTCTTAGTTGTTGTGGGCGCGAGCGAGGCAGCATCTCAACGACGAAGAAATCGAGGTCTCCATCATGGTCAATGTCCGCGAAGTCGACGCCCATAGAGGCAAAGCTTTCCTTACGGAGAGCAAGAGGCGGAGCGAGTCGAAAATTCCCCGTTCCGTCATTGATCCAGAGTCGATCGGGAGATTGGAAGTCGTTGCACACGTAGATGTCTGGGGCATGGTCTCCGTTGATGTCTCGGATCTGAACTGCGAGTCCAAATTCCCAGGGTTCGGGCTGCGGCGTCCCATCGTTTTGGAGAAAGCGATCGCTATTCCAAGGTGCTGCGCTAAAAACTCCATCGCCGTCGTTAAGGTATAATACATCGGGTTCGCCGAGCTCTTCGAGCTTGTTGTCTAAAATTCGAAGGCGTTCAGCATAGGGGCCTGTGATGGTCCATTTTCCGTCAATCCGTTTGACTTGGGTGCTCACCCCAGAATTGATGATAGGAATCGTTCCGTAGTTGGTGACGTAAAGGTCAAGATCTCCATCATTGTCGATATCGGAGAGCGCCATGCTGGTGCTTCCAGTCGATGAATTTAGACGGGCAGCTCGAGTGTTTTCAGTGAAACTGCCCTTTCCATCATTCTCGAAAAAGCGGACACCGCTTCCGAGTGTTCCAACGAGAAGATCAAGATCACTGTCCCCATCGATATCGCCAAATATGGCCCCGGTCGAAGAAGTGTTTTTAAGGGCGACGCCGGATTGAGCTGTGACCTCGCGAAACTTCCAATCACCTTGATTCAAGTATAAGGCATTGTCTGTAGATACGCCGCAAAAGTAGAGATCGCACAAACCGTCTCCATTGATGTCTCCAGCGGCGACTCCGGAGCCATTCATAAGGTTCTGATTTCCTGCGATTTGGTCATCCGAAAGACTATTGCGAAACGTGACTCCGCTTTCGGTAGCTGGAATCTTGCTGAAACCAACTGTGCGTTTGGAATTTTCCGAGGAAGGCTCGATTGGGCGAACTTTGACTGGAAACTGTGATTGGACGCTCCATAGCAAGGCAGAGCAGAGAAGGACGTTACAAATGTAAAGCCGGGAAATGATCCGGGTGTTTACGAAATTATTCACGGCCTCGGGAAATGAATGTGTGCGGGCTTCCAGAATGCCCAAGAAATACAAGGTCTTCGAATCTGTCGCCGTTGATATCGAAGGCCTCTATACGGCGTACATCCGCGGGGACGGTAATTCCACTTTCTGATGGCATCATGGAATCAAAATTCCCTGTCGAACTACCAAGAAGAATGAGACTCGTCCCACCATCAAATCTGCCAGTTTGTGGCTGGGGAGTGAAGTCATTCTGTGCGATTACCACGTCGAGGTAGGCATCTTGGTTTATGTTGGTAACGATGATATCCTGAATGGGACTGGATTGGGCTAGAGCGGGAAGGGGCCGAAAATGATACTTGCCGTTCCCTTGATTCCACCAAATTCCAGATTCTGATTTCGTGGCATGGTATCGTTGTGCGGATCGGAGATTCTCAGCGGTGAAAATCTGATCCAAGGTGGCAGAGGAAAATTGGTGAAAGTTGATAAACTTTTGCCTTAGTGATGGAAAGGCATTTGACAAGGTCTCAAAGCCCCGGTGTGGCCAGAGTTGTCCCGCCTCTAAATAACACTCGACGAGATGCTGTCTTTGGGTTCCGAAATCGCCGACGAGCAGTAACTGTTGATTCGTGTTCGAGGTTTTGTATTTTGTGTTTTGACCACGATTCCCAGCGATGATATCCAAGTCGCCGTCGCGATCAAAGTCACCTTCACGAATGCATTGCCACCATCCAGGGGAGCTGGTGAGTCCTGATTCCTCGCTTTGATCCCGTAGTTGCCCTTTGTGATTGGCGAATCGGTGAATTGGCCCCCACTCCGTCGTAATCCAAAGATCGGGAAAACTATTTTCATTGGATCGAACCCAGATCGCGTCCGTGACTAAACCGAGTCTTGAGAAGGCGACTGGTGATTGGTTTTGATACTGGCCGTTATTGTTGATCAAGAGTTGACTGGCGAACGCTCGGGGATATTCACCGGGAATGGGGGCGCCTCCAGCGAAAATGTCCAAATCTCCGTCTAAATCGATATCAGCCACTGTGACAGTGCGAATAGGAGGGAGATTGTCAGGGAGGAAGCGCTCAGTTGCGGGCAAGAATTTGTTGTTGCCTAGGTTGAGAAGGACGTCATGGAGTTGCTTAGTCGTTGGGTAGTAAGAACGGGGGCCGGTTCGGAAAATGAGCAAATCAAGGTCTCCATCGAGATCGATATCTTCAAAAGTGGCGTCTGTATCCACAAGGTTCCTCTTCCATGGCGAAATTGGAATAGGGATGGGCTCGAAGGAACCTTGATCGGTTTGACGTAAGAGTTGGCCAAGGCTCCCAAATGGCCCTCCGAGAAAAATGTCGAACTTGCCGTCCATGTCGACATCACCCGTGGCCATGCATGCATATGACATTGAGATCCTACTCGGGAGCAGAGGTTGAATTGCCAGATCATCGGGAGGAGTCGATTTCCGCTGAACAAATTCTAGCGTGTTAGAGCGTGTATAGCGCTTTCCTTCAGCCGGCACTGACTGTCGCGGGATGCTTTCGCTATAGATCGGTTCCGTGATGGTAAAGGAGTGATTGCCGGGAAGATCCTCGAAGTGTTGATTTGCGCCGCTGGCCCACTGGACGTCCAAGGATTTGATGGTTGATTGATTTCCTAAACCGAAGTGCGCGATTAGTTCGCTTCCGGAAAGCCATGCGCGGGATTGGGTGATCCATCGGGTTTGCGACCCTTTGTCAGTCGTCAAGACTACTTTTGAGCCAATGCCGCTTCGGTTGCTGGTGGTGCCTTTGAGTTTTATTTGAGCACTGTATTTTGAACTCTCGTTGTTCCTGTAAATAGCGATGGGTGCGTCGGCGTTGTTTACGATGAGATCAAGGTCTCCGTCATTGTCGAAATCAGCTGTTGCGCTTCCAAAACTGACGCCGTTTAGACCGAGTCCCCAATCCTTCGTGGCTTCGGTGAAGCCGAGTTCCCCCTCGTTCCTATAGGCTCGGTTCGTTTCGGTCTGGATGCGCTGTGATCCCCAAAACTTCGCCCACTCTGAAGTGCCCCCTTTGAAAGTGCGATCGGCATAGTTTGCGAGATCGGCATGTTGGACGTCTCGAAGCATTCCGTTAGTGAAAAAGACATCAGCCCAGCCATCATTGTCGAAATCGGCAATTCTTGGTCCCCAAGTCCAATCGGTAGCGGCCATACCAAGTTGGTAGGCGATCTCAAAGAATCGATCCGCTCCCGAGTTGAGGAACACTGCGTTCCTAGAATACTGACGTGGCTGAGCGAAATCGAGAAACCAAGTCTTCTTACTACTCTCGCCTTGCATTACTTGCCGACGATAGTGGCTTGTGCCGAGCATATCTGTCGCGATGAGGTCAGGAAGTCCGTCGTTATTTAGATCGCCTATATCGACTCCCATGGATGACCAAGGTGTGTGGGGTAGATGGGATTGAGCGACATTCCGAAAGGTTCCGTCGCGCTGGTTTCTGTAAAGCTTGTCAGGCCCCATATAGTCATTTGCGACATAGAGATCTGGCCAGCCGTCAGAATCGAAATCCCACCAGATTGCAGCGAGGGTTAAATGAGGGCCGTCAATACCCGATGTCTTGGTAACGTCCTTAAAAACACCATTGTCGTTGCGAAACAGATAATCGTACTGTCCGTTCTCAGTGGGGTGTGCTTTATCGCCCGGTAGGTAGATAAGACCCCAATACTCGCGAAGCTCTTCTGGGACGACCGGTTTCTTTCCTTCAAATTGGACGCGGAATTTTTCGTGGGGTGGTGGAGGGATCGCGGTCGTCGCAAGATAGGCGTCGAGATCTCCATCCCTATCCATATCGGCGAAGACCAATTCCATGCTTCCGCCTTTGAAATTGAGTCCGAGTGCCGAAGCATTTTCTTCAAAGAAGGTGTCACTCCCATTGCCGCTGTTATTGATATAGACTCGGTTTGGTTGTCGATAAGCGCAGGTCACGAGATCAAGATCGTCATCGTTGTCGATGTCGACGAAACTGGCCCCCGTCCCCCAATAATGAGGTGCGTACAATCCGCATTCTTTCGTGACATCCTGAAATTGAAAGCCCCCCAGATTTCGAAATAAGCGGCCGCTCTCCTGGGGACTTGTGACGTAGAAATCGCACCAGCCATCATCGTCAAAATCACCCGTGCAGATTCCTCCCAATGCGCCAAGTTGAAGCAACTCGCGGAAACGCAGCCCTATTTCAGGAAGCTTCATTTGATGTCGGACTAGTGTTTGCGCTGCGTCGAGTTTTTCGAATAGGGGTTTTGGTGTTTCTGAAAGTTTTTTCGTGGAATAGGGGGTGGATTCGAGCGCCGCCATGGCTGCAAAAGCCGATAGGCTTAACGAAAGAGATGGCAAGATCAGACACCTCCAAGGCGAAAGTTCTGATGGAAAAACCGTAGTCTGGCGCGAGTAGGCGGTGAGAATCATGCCGTCACGGCAGGCCTTTGAGTGATTGGAAGTTCAGCGGGTTCTGACCGGCCATTTTGATCGCAGAAAGTGTCGTTGCGATGCTCCTTGCGGTAGCGAAGCGGGGTAGTGCCCATATGCTTTCGAAAGTGAAGTGTGAATGAACTCTGATCGTAAAAACCGAGGTCTAGTGCGATTTCTAGAATGAGTTTGTTCGATTGTCTGAGTTCACTGCAAGCGTTCTTCAGTCGAAGACGGGTGATAAAAGTTTGAGGGCTCATTCGCATGAGTTTTTGAAACTTTCGATCCAGTTGGCGTAATGAAATTCCAATGTGTTCAGCAACTTGACTGATTGAAATCCGGTTTCTGAATTGCTGTTGAATATACTCGATCGCGGGTTCGATTTCAAAATAAGGGGCGGTAAATTCCTTTCCGTGCTGGTAGCTTTGAGTGGTGCCCATGACTCCTATCACGTCGCCTTGTTGATTGTGAATCGGCAATTTGTTGGTCAGATACCAATCGGGAAGCCCACCCTCATTGAGAAAAAGTTCCACAATATTTGTGCGGGGTTTCTTATGATGGATTACCCATTCATCATCCAGTCGAAAATTATTCGCTAGTGACCGAGGGAAAAGATCGTAATCGGTGAGTCCTTGAATTTCTTCCTCCCCAATACAACCAAGTCGTTCGAGAAAAGAATGACTGGCGCAAACAATTTCGAACGAATCGTTTTTCGCAAAGAATGAGACCCCTGGGAGATGATCAAACAGCGCGTAGAAGGCACTGTTTGGGGCAATTTGACTTATAAATCTTTCCTTTTGGGATTCTGCATTGGAGTGATTCATGTCCGATTTGTAATAAAAACAGTCTCGATGCCCCAAGACCTTTTGGTGCTGAAGGACTAGATTCTAAATATACCTAAATGGTGCCGGGTAAGTTTTAAGCTGTCTAGCTTTAGATGACGATCTCAATGAACGATTGGTAACAAGTATGAGAAAAAAGAGTTTAATTCATAGCTGCTTCGGGATTCTGCTAGGAATCCTTATTGTTCCAAATGCAATCCGGGCGGAGTTGAAGCACCGGTATAGTTTTGGAGAATCTGCCGGATCGACGACGGTTTCCGATTCGGTTGGGGGGCAGGATGGTGAGATTGTCGACAATACAGGCGGGGCAGCCTTTGGGGGAGGTCAACTGGCGCTTGGTAACGATGGGGGACAATCATCCAATAGTGGTGCTGGCGACTATGTGGACCTACCAAATGGACTGGTGAGTGACCTCGTCGGTGAGGATGGATCGACTCAATTCAGTTTGGAGGCATGGTTCACGTGGACCGGAGCCGGAGATTGGCAGCGAGTATGGGATTTTGGAACTTCTGTTGGGGGGGAAGACAGCTCGGACAGTGGTGACGGAACTGCGCAAATTTTTGCAACGCCCCAGGCTGGCGGAGGAGGAGTGAGGGTCGCTTATCGTGGACAGGGGTTGGGTGAGGTGAATATGACCAATCAGCCTTCTGCTAGCGCCGCCGATGAACATCATATCGTATTTGTTTGGGACGAATCAGATACCTCTGCAAGTTTCTTTTTCGATGGTGCTCTCGTCGGTCGTGATAACGCTACAAACATCACCATTTCGGAGAATGTAGCGGGTAACGATGTCAATAACTGGCTTGGCCGCTCACAGTGGAACGACACGCTCTTCGTCGGAAGCTACAATGAATTTCGAGTGTGGGACAATGCGCTTGATCCGCTCGACGTGGCTAAGAATTTTGTGGGGGGGGCTGACAGCCCGGACGGCGCCGACTTGGGTGAGATTAGCTCATTGGAGGTAACAGTCGGTTCCGAGTCAATTGTCGCAAGCGAAACGACAAACATCGCCGTTGTCGTTGATTTTGCCGAAGCAAAGGGTCTCAACCTCACGCCCCTGGCGACGCTATCGTCAGAGAACGAAAACGTGGCGACCGTGAACGCAAGTGGCGTGGTGACAGCCGTATCCGAGGGGACAACGGTGCTCTCCGCTCAATACGAAGGACGATCTGGCTCCGTTACTTTGACCGTGGCGAGCCCACCTCTTCCAGAGGCGGTGCTCAAACACCGTTATAGTTTCGGTGATGCCAGCGGATCATCTGTTTTGGATGACTCAGTTGGCGACACTGATGGTGAAGCGTTCAATGTCAAATTTACTGGGACGGGCTCCGGTGATTTTGTTGCGGAAGATCTTGCCTACGTGAACCTTCCCAATGGAATTGTGTCCGGACTTGGGCCGAATGGCACCATTGAGGCCTGGACGACATTTGATCCCGCCGGACAGGGAGGATGGCAACGACTTTTTGATTTTGGAAATACAACTTTGGGCGAAGATCCCGTAGCGCCTCAAGAGGGTGGTGACGCTTACAACGGGGATGCTTCATGGTTCTTCGCACCAAGACAGGGCGGAATCACGGGCGACAATGGGGGGCGTTATGCCTTTGACCCAGGCCCGGGAGGAGAAGATCCTCAGATTAATCCCGGTGCGGATGTGGCTGCTCCGATCGGAGATGAGTTTCACACAGTCGCCACATACAATCACGCCCAGCGGGCTGCCGAAATCTGGATCAATGGGAGCAAAGTAGGCGAGGCCCCAGTCTTAGCGGATCGACCACTCTCGAGCTTGGATGACGTGAACAACTGGCTCGGACGATCCCAATGGGGTGGCGACGCCTTTGCGACCGCTACTTTTAATGAGTTTCGAATCTACGAAGGGGTGCTTAGCCCCCTCCAGATCGCAATCAATACGGTCACCGGGCCCGATGACATCATTTCCGATCCCGGCGAGGCTCAGAATGTCTCGTTGGAAGTCGAGTCGACCAATTTGGTCGAAGGAGGCTTGCCTGCCGCCGCAGCCCTTGTTGTCGACTTCGAGAATGTGAAAGGGGTGGATCTTTCATCCTCTTCATTGGCCGGGTTTACTTCGTCGGATTCGTCGGTCGTGGATATTCTCAACAGTCCGGTAAGGATTGTTCCTATCGGTGAAGGGAGTGCTGAGGTGACTGTTACGATCGATGGCCAGTCGAAGTCCTTGAGTTTCGAGGTCTCTCAATCAGGGGGTGAGCCAACGTTGGTGCACCGTTACGGGTTTGATGGCAATGCCAATGATTCCGTTGGTGATGCCAATGGAGAATTAATCGGTGAGGGAAGCTTCGAAGACGGCGGTCTGAGTCTCACTGGAGCTGGATTTGTTGATTTGCCTGATTTCTTCTTCAGTAAGCTTTGGGATAGTAACTCTGCAGTAACTATTGAGGTATATGGTCGATGGGACGGGGGTGGTGCTTGGCAACGGATTCTTGATTTTGGAGACAATACGTTTGGTGAAGATTGGCCAATTCCTGATGGGGTTACCTACGGTGGAACCAGTTCTTTTTGGATGTCTCCTTCGACAGGTGGGGGGCAGCTCTTTGCCACAGTTCTCAATGCGGGGATCGATCCTGTATTGGAAAACCCTTCACTTGGAGCGGCGGCCTTACCAGTAGGCGAGGATTTCTATGTTGCTCTCGTTTTAGACGTCGAGAACCGGGTTGCTCGATTCTATCGACAAGGTGAGCTCGTCAATATCCAGCCGATTTCAGAAGATCAAGATTTCAGTGTGTTGGAGGATTTCAATGTTTGGCTAGGACGTTCGAACTGGAGCGGAGATTCTAACTTCAATGGACGTTTTACTGAGTTTCGTGTTTGGACGGGTGCATTGCAAGGGGGAGAGATCGAGCTACATTCATTGTGTGGCCCAAACGAACTCTCGTGTGAGGTTCTGATGGATCCGCCAACGGTTGGGATCAGTCTAAATGGTACAGATGTGGTCATCGATTGGCCTAGCACTGCCGTAGGATTTAACCTGGAATCCGCGTCTTCTCCTCTTGGCCCTTGGACTTCCGTGGGAGCGAGTCCGACGACATCGGGCGACCGCTCCTCAGTCTCGGTCGAGCCCGCGAGCGACAGCGCTTTCTTCCGTCTGGCTCGATAGTTCTGTAGTTGATTAACAGTCGAGTCAGATGAAATGGTTAAAGAAAAGGAAGGGGTTTACCCTGATCGAGCTTCTCGTTGTCATTGCTATTATTGCGATCTTGGCAGGGATGCTTCTGCCAGCGCTTTCAAAGGCAAAGCAAAAGGCGAAGCGAACGGCCTGCATCAATAATTTGCGACAGCTGGGCATCGCGAGCCATATGTATGCGGGAGACAATGACGAGAATCTCCCCCCGATGAGCTATGGAAACGCGGTGGGAAACTGGGCATGGGACATGCCGTCGGCCGTTGTGTCCAACATGTTGGGCTACGGCTTCGCGCGGGATATTCTTTATTGTCCTTCATTCGCAAAACAGAACAGTGATGAACTCTGGGATTTCACTCCCAATTTCAAAGTTTTGGGTTTTGCTTTCGCAACCCGCGGTGCTCCAAGAATCATTGCAACCAATGTTTTCGAAAAGCTTCAACAAAAGGTGGTGCGGAATCCTGACGGGTCGAATTATACGATTGGACCAAGCCAGGCGGTGATTGTTGCGGATGCGACATTGTCAGTCGGGGAGAACACTACCGATCGCAGTCGTAATGACTTCCAAAATGTGCGTGGCGGCTGGGAGGAAGCTCACCGAGCCCCTCATTTGAATGGTAAATTGCCGGCAGGGGGAAATCTCCTTTTCATGGATTCACATGTAAGCTGGAGGACCTTCGATAAGATGACCGTTCGCACGACGGGACAGCCTACATTTTGGTGGTAAGTGCCGTGCCGATTAATCGTAATCTAGATATTTGTGATGGATTGGCAACGATCGTGACTGGATACGTCGGGGTCGTTTATTATTTTGGTGACTGACTTCGTGCTTTTTTCTTCAAATAGTGGACATGAATAAACGAGTTTGCCGACGTCTTTATTTGGGGCTGTTGATTGCTTTTATGAGCCTCGCTTACGCTGAGGCAGAGAGCATCACCAGTAATCTGACCCGTGTGTTATTCCTGGGAGATAACGGGCCGCACAAGCCCTCTGAACGGTTTGCTCAATTGCAGCCTGTCTTGGCTGAGCGTAAAATTGAGCTGACCTATACCGGCGATGTTACCGATTTGCATGCCGCCAGACTTGCTGGCTACGATGCGCTGCTGATTTACTCGAACATCACCGAGATCTCTTCTGAGCAGGAACAGGCTCTCTTGGATTTTGTTGAGAATGGTGGGGGCCTGGTTCCGATTCACTGTGCGAGCTTCTGTTTCCACAATTCTCCCAATTACATCGAGTTGGTCGGAGCCCAATTTCAAAGCCACGGGGCTGGTGTGTTCTCGGACACGATTGTGGACCATGATCATCCGGTAATGCGAGGGTTACATCCAATTGAGAGTTGGGACGAGTCGTATGTTCATAGCAAGCATAACCAAGATCGTGTTGTTCTCGCAGAACGTCGTCACAGTGAAGGCGCGGAGCCGTGGACCTGGGTTCGAACCCAGGGGGAGGGACGCGTGTTCTATACGGCTTGGGGACATGACCAACGGACCTGGGGGCAATCTGGATTTCATGATTTAGTCGAACGTGGTATTCTCTGGGTATCTGAAAACTCACCGCACCGATTGAAGGTGGTGCCGGGGTTACCCTCCTTTTCTTACAGTAAGGCAGCAGGGCCTCTTCCTAACTATGTCCAGAATGCGCGATGGGGAACACAAGGCGATCCGATTCAAACGATGCAAGATCCCTTAACGCCGGAAGAATCCATGCGCCACCTGTCGATGTTTCCAGGGTTTGAAGTGGAGCTGGTTGCCAGTGAACCGCAAATCGTGAACCCACTTTGGTTGGCGTTTGATCATCGAGGACGCCTTTGGATCTCGGAAACGCTTGACTATCCAAATCAATTGCAGCCGGAAGGAGAGGGGCGAGATTTGCTGAAGATTCTTGAGGACACTGATCAAGACGGCCGAATGGACAAGGTCACGGTGTTTGCCGATAAGCTTAGCATTCCGACGAGTTTCGTGTTCGCAAACGATGGTGTGATTGTCATTCATTCTGGAAAGACCGAGTGGCTAGGGGATACCGATGGTGACGACGTCGCGGATGTAAGGCGGGATCTATTCGAGGGTTGGGGAACTGGCGATACACATGCCACAGCGAGCAACTTGCGATATGGTTTTGATAACTGGATCTGGGGTGTCGTCGGTTACTCTGGTTTCGATGGCGAAGTCGGGGGAAAGCAAATTCGGTTCGGACAAGGAATTTTTCGATTTCGTCCGGACGGTAGCGAATTGGAATTTGTCCGTTCGAGCAATAATAACACCTGGGGCCTTGCATTTACCGAAGACAACGTCGTCATCGGATCGACTGCCAATGGGAATGCCAGTATGTACATGCCGATCGCCAATCGCTATTACGAGCAAGTGAATGGCTGGTCTGCCAGTCGATTGGAGTCGATCGCCGATACGCAACGATTTTATCCAATCACGGAGAAGGTTCGACAGGTCGACTGGCATGATCAGTATACTGCTGGGTCTGGCAGCGCGATCTATACGGCGAGGCATTTTCCAGAAGAATATTGGAATCGTGCGCAGTTTGTTGCAGAACCGACGGGACACATCTTAGGACGGTTTTTCCTGCGGCAGAAAGGGGCGGGTTTTGTGGCGCACAATGCACGCAACTTTCTGGCAAGCGATGACGAGTGGACTTCTCCCGTCTATGCCGAGGTCGGTCCAGACGGTGCTTTGTGGATTGTGGATTGGTACAACTACATTATTCAGCATAATCCGACACCGAAAGGCTTTGAGACCGGCAAGGGGAATGCCTACGATACCCCGCTGAGGGATAGAAGCCATGGTCGAATTTATCGGGTGAGCTATCAAGAAGGGCGAATTCCCACTTTAGCGCACCTTGAAGGGGCAGACTCGGCCTCTTTGTTGGCAACACTGAAAAACGACAACCTTCTTTGGCGACTTCACGCTCAGCGCTTGTTGGTGGAACGGGGGCAATTGGATGTGGTATCTGCTCTATCCGAACTGATGCTGGATCGGGACGTCGATGAAATCGGAAATACTCCGGGAGCCGTCCATGCCTTATGGACCCTGGAAGGTCTCGGTGCGCTGGATCGGTCGAATGCTGGTGTCGTAGCTGCCGTGACAAGCGCATTAACGCACCCTTCCGCCTCTGTTCGAAAGGCTGCGATGATGGTCTATCCACGTTTGAATGATTCTGCGGTTGCTCTATTGAACAGCGGCGCATTGAAAGATGTGACACTGCTGAACCGAAAATCCGCGTTGCTGTCTCTTTCCGAATTGCCGTCCAATGAGTCAGCCGGAACGGCAATTTTTGCGTTATTGTGCGAATCAGAGAATAGTGATGATCGGTGGATTCTTGATGCCGCAACGGCTGCTGCGGCGAAGCATGATGCGGGCTTTATCAAGGCCGTATTGAATGGGTTTCAACCTGAGCCGACTGATACTTCATCGACATCTGAGGCCAATCTTATTCGAAACGGATCCTTTGAATCCCTTCGGGAGGATCGACCTGTTCATTGGCTTGAATCGACCCACAGTGGAGCAGGGGAGCTGGAGTTGATGAGGTTTGCCCGGACTGGAGAACGGAGCGTGTCAATCCGTTCCGAAGGTGGGGGCGACCTGAGCTGGGCCACGCGAGTACGAGTTAGGCCGGATACAGACTATCGACTGTCAGGTTGGATTCGAACAGAAGGATTGCAAACACGGGGGAATGCTTTGGGCGCTCTCTTGAATGTTCATGAACTTCAAGACCCTGTGAATGGGGCAACGAAGTCTGTTGTGGGAACCTCCGATTGGACTAAAGCTGTTTTGAACTTTAACTCAGGGCAACGGAGTCAACTAACGATCAACTGTCTATTCGGAGGTTGGGGACGAGCAACCGGAGTAGCTTGGTTTGATGATATCGCATTGACGGCGGCGCCGGGTTCTGAATTGGGAGAGGGGTTGGGACGAGTCGTTCGGCGTGTAACTACCCACTACGCTCAGCGTGGTCCAGTCGATTCCATTGTTGACACGCTAGTCTCGCTTGAACGTGCGGCGCCCTCGGTGGCTGAGGCGGTTCTTGATGGGATTATGGATGGCTGGCCCGCGGGTGTCGCGCCAACGTTAAGCGCTTCCGATCGTGATCGCCTGGTTCACTTGATGAATGCCCTTCCTGAATCGGTTCGAGATCGGTTATTGGGACTTGCGAATCGTTGGAAGGTTCCCGGCTTGTTTGATGATCGGTTGGCGGCGATCGTCGGTTTGCTAAAGGAGCAAGTGACCAATGCGTTGCTCGATGATTCGACGCGGTCCGATGCAGCCCGACGGTGGTTCGCGATTGAAGATGAACCGCAAGTCGCTCGAACGATCTTAACACACGTGACGCTCCTATCGGCGCCTGGAATTTCGACTGGTTTTGTCAACGCGATTGGCGCAAGTCGAAATGATGCCACAGGGAAGGAATTGGTTTCCCATTGGGGACTATACACACCGGTTGTGCGAAGGGCAGCTATTCAGATTCTGACCCGTCGAAGTCAGTGGACGGCGGCTCTGTTCGACGCCATTGAAAGCGATACGATTTCTCCTCGAGATCTGGCCCCGGAGCATTGGTCCCAATTACGACAGAATCCGAGTCGCGATATTCGACGACGTGCCTTTCGGCTTTCGAGAGTCAATACGGATGTTTCGGAAGATCGTGAAGAGGTCGTGGAACAGCTCCTTCCATTAGCGCGTGAAAAAGGAGATGTGAAACGGGGTGAGGCGGTTTTTGCAACGAATTGTGCGGTTTGCCACGTTTTCGATGGGAAGGGGGGAAGCGTGGGCCCCAACTTGACCGGGATTGGATCCAGAGATCGGTCTGATATTCTTCTAGAGATTCTTGATCCGAACCGCTCTGTTGAAGCGAACTATCGACTGTGGACAGTGGAAACAAAGGATGGACTATCCTATTCGGGCCGAATGGAAGGGGAGACACAAACGACAGTTGAAATTCTCGACGTGGCGGCGCAGAAACATGTCATTCAACGAAAAAACATTGAATCTCTATCAGCTTCCTCCATGTCGATAATGCCGGTAGGATTTGAGGCGCTCCCTAAGGAGGATTTGATTGGACTCATCTCCTATTTGGTTCACGGGGAAGCGGCCGAAGAGTAGAATGGGCTCGAGTTTCTCTCGGTCGTGCATCGAGATCCATTTGTAACTGTCCGGTGAAGTGCACCCGTGCCAAAAGTCCCTTGGTCGGGGTTGCTTAAGGGGCTGCGGACTAGGATTGTTGTTGGCGCTGATTCTGCGCCTTCCAGTTGGCGGGAAGGAGAGTGGAATAGTTGGCGGCGTCCATGGCGGGCATACGGCGGAGGACGTCGGTCAGATACTCGGGGTCTAGGGAGCAATGGAACGGAAACGGGGTTTAGGGAGCAATGGAACGTAGAACCGGTTTAAGACACGGTATCACACTTCGTATCCGACTTTGGCGCTCCACTTTCAATCGCCGAATCACAGCAATAAGGTGGAAAATGTGCGAAAAGACGAGAGTCGGCGTTGCACAAACCTGTTGCGAATGAACATGCCGTAAGGTCCCAAAACTCGAATCGTCGACTATCACGCGGCATTTCGGAAATAGTATTCCATTAATCCTCCGAGCCGGCGGCGACATTCGATATCTCCTTCCATCTTCGGGTCAAACCCCAATGTCATTAAGTTAGGGTCTTCTGATCGGTACTGAGAAAAGGTGACACAGAATTCTCTATGAAAGGCATCTCAGATCTGAATCTTCTCCACCTCATCAAGCGTGATGGCATCCTGGGTGCGATCGTAAAGCTTGGTTGTCCTGGGTGACTCGTGGGCAGCGATTGCTTGAGCATTCTCAAGAGTCCCTCCAGATTTCAGATAGGCAGTGATTCCAGTGGCACGAAATGTGTGACAGGACGCTTCAGCATTAAGACCCGCCTGTAGGGCCCGCTTCCGAATCATCCTAAAAACATCCACACGAGTCATTCGCTTCTCGGTTAGCCGATCGGTTCGCTGTCCTCGAAACGTCCGGAAGAGTGGGGCGGCTTTGTCTTTGGTATCAATTCCCGCAGCCACGATGT
>Ga0114996_10004246_pt1 | contig 17365 bp, 12 predicted proteins | sample ArcticOcean_MG_C_4_FD_87039 | JGI IMG/M metagenome (GOLD analysis project Ga0114996, IMG submission 87039) | Marine microbial communities from western Arctic Ocean - ArcticOcean_MG_CB4_134 | ecosystem: Environmental > Aquatic > Marine > Oceanic | place: Arctic Ocean: Canada Basin | collected...
ACATCACCTTTCACGTACAGGTTCCCACGGCAGAACAGATTGGAGCGTTGGCAGAAGGCTCTGCGTTGATGTGCATGCTGTGGCCCATGCAGAACCCCGACCTAGTGAAGGCGTTGGCCAGCCGAAAGATCACCTCGTTTGCCATGGATAAAGTGCCGCGAATTACACGCGCCCAGTCCATGGACGTCTTGTCGGCCATGAGTACGGTCTCCGGGTACAAAGCGGTGCTCTTGGCCTCCACCGAGTTGCTCAAGTTTTGTCCCATGCTCATGACGGCAGCGGGCACCATTCGTCCTGCCAAGGCGTTGATCTTGGGGGCTGGGGTGGCTGGCTTGATGGGGATCGGGACCGCACGCCGCTTAGGCTGTGTGGTCGAGGCATTCGATGTACGTCCGGCAACCAAGGAACAAGTGGAGAGCTTGGGTGCCAAGTTTGTCGAGTTTGCCGTAGAGGACTCCGAAGATGCGGGCGGTTACGCCAAGGCGTTGGATCAAGATCAGCAGCAAAGACAGTTGGAGCTGATTCACGAGCACATCAAAGAGGCGGACATGGTGATCACGACAGCGCTCATTCCGGGTAGAAAGGCGCCGGTGCTCGTCACCGATGCCATGCTCCAGGACATGAAGGCGGGGTCGGTGGTTGTGGACTTGGCTGCCATTCAGGGCGGTAACTGCGAAGGAGCGCAACCGGATCAGACGGTCGTCAAACACGACGTCAAGATTCTGGGTCCGACCAATTTGCCCGCTACGGTGCCATTCCATGCCAGTCAGATGTTGTCCAAAGTGTTTACCAATTTGATGGCTGAGATCTCCAATGAAGAGGGTCTAGAAGTCAACTTGGAGAACGAGGTGACCGTCGGTTGCATGATCACCCATCAGGGCGAAATCGTGCACGAACGAACGCGCGAAGGCATGGGATTGCCCGCGCTAGCCAAACCCGAACCCGAGCCCGAACCCGAGGTCAGTGGTGAGTCCGCTGCTCCGGCATCGGCCTAACAACGCGTTGAGGAGGTACACAATGCGATGGACGAGAGTTATTTTACTCACGGTGGCGATGCTGGGCATGAGCGCTGTGGCGTGGGCTGGTGCAGCCAGTGCCCCCCCCACTCCACCGTCGGACTCCGCACCGGCGCTGTCTGCGGCACCTGCAACCAGTGCCGCTGCCCAAGCGGGCGCGGTGGAACAAGAGCAAGCACAGATCGTTGACGAAAGCGACGAGGGTCTGGGGATGATGGCGCTGTTCATCGTCTTCATCTTGGCGTGTTTCTTGGGTGTGGAGTTGATCAACAAAGTACCACCTACACTGCACACACCGCTCATGAGTGGATCCAACGCAATGAGTGGCATCACCATTGTGGGCGCGCTCATGCTGACAAACTTGGAAGGTGGAGACATCATTATCGCCGGTTACACTTGTGATCTGGCGGCTATTCTCGGCTTCGCCGCGTTGGTATTTGCGACGATTAACGTGGTGGGCGGATTTATGGTCACCGACCGCATGCTCAAGATGTTTAAGAAGGGCAGCTAATCATGGACAAGCAAACAATTATTGAGTTGGCGTATCTCGCTGCGGCCGTCTGTTTCATTTCCGGCATCAAGCGTCTGTCCAAACCGGCAACCGCAACGAGCGGGAACCGATTGGCGGCGGTCGGTATGTTCGTCGCCATTGTGGCGACGCTCGTGTCGATCGGAACATTGTCACCAGTGCTCATTATCGCCGGTATTCTGGTCGGTACAGCCATTGGCGCCTGGATGGCCATTCGCGTCGAGATGACGGGCATGCCCGAGATGGTGGCCTTGTTCAACGGCTTTGGCGGTGCAGCCTCAGTGTTTGTGGCGTGGGCCTACTTTGCGCGCACTGTGATGGGAGATCCCACCAAGTACGGTCTCGGAGGAGAGACGGGCGATGTGGGGAACCTGATCACGGTTTTGCTCTCGGTGCTCGTGGGCGCAATCACGTTTACGGGAAGCATTTTGGCCATGTTGCGATTGGCCGGCAAGATCGGGGGTGCGGCTACGGTGTATCCAGGACAGAAGCTCATCAACGGGCTCTTGGTGATCGCTTGTATTGGCCTCATGTACTTGGTGGTCAAGAATCCTGCGGATCCGCAGATGTTTTGGGTTCTGTTGGGTGTAGCGAGTGTGCTGGGTGTTACTGGGCTGCTACCTGTCGGTGGCGGCGACATGCCGGTGATGATTTCGTTTTTGAACTCCTTGTCGGGCATCGCGGCCATGCTCACCGGGTTTGTGATTCAAAACACGATGCTGATCATCGGCGGCTCTTTGGTCGGTGCATCGGGGATCATTCTGACCAACATCATGTGCCGCGGAATGAATCGGACTCTTGGCAGCGTACTCTTTGCCGGCGTGGGTGCGGTGACTGGAAAGGCCAAGCGACGCAGCAAGGATGAGGTGCCCCACAAGACGGCAGAAGATGCGGCTGCGGTCTTGGAGAACGCCCAGAGCGTCATCATCACGCCGGGATACGGTTTGGCCGTGGCTCAAGCGCAGCACGTGGTGCGTGAGCTCGGGGACCTGTTGGCGTCCAACGGTACTCAAGTGAAGTACGCAGTGCACCCGGTAGCCGGTCGGATGCCCGGTCACATGAATGTACTCTTGGCCGAGGCCGATGTCCCGTACGACTTGCTCTACGAGATGGACGAGATCAACGACGAGTTTGAGCGGACGGACGTCTGCCTGGTCATCGGTGCCAACGATGTGTTGAATCCCGCCGCTCGTGAGGAGGATGGGGGTCCCTTGGCGGGAATGCCGATTCTCAACTGCGACAAGTCCAACATCGTGATGATCATCAAGCGGAGTCTGTCTCCCGGTTTTGCCGGCGTGGACAATCCCCTCTTCTACGACCCGAAGACCATGATGCTCTTTGGCGATGGGAAGAAGATGGTCACAGACATTGTGACGGAGCTGAAGCGTTAGCTCGACGCTCCTTTTGGAACACGAAGAACGCGGGTTGCTTGCAGCCCGCGTTTTTTTTGCGCTGTTTCTGTACCAGTAAAGAGGCGAACCGTCGGTGGGTTAGCGGGCCCAGCCATGGCGAGATTCGTGCCATGCATGTAGGAAACGTTCGGTGGCATGCGTAAGGGATGCGCCCCAGGCGACCACGCCATCCTCGTGTCCTGCCATGGCGAAGACGCCGGGGAGTCGCCACGACTTTTTCAAGTTGTCACGAACCAGCTTGGCGGCTGCCTCAGCCATGGGTGGTGTGCCGTAGAGGATGTGTTCTTCGGTATACGGTGCGCCGTGTTGAAGAAGGTATTGCCACAACTGTGGATCGTGTCCATGTACCACGGCACGAACCTCGAGGCTTGCGTCGTAGATCGCGCCATGGGTCATGCTTTCGCTCGAAAGTGCACAAGGTCCTTGGGCCAGGACGTAGTTCTTTTCGTGGTCATAATGTAGCACGCGGCTCATTGTCTCCCCGCTGGCGCTGGGCAATCCACCCGATTTTGTGCAACTCACGAGGAACTCTCGACGGCCCGGACCCGCCGCGAAGGCCCCTGTGCGGAAGCTCAGGTTGCCGTAGCAGGCGCCGTATCGAGACAAATCACATCCGATGGCGTCACGTATATACAACTCTTGACGGCACCGGGTGGCTTCCGCCAATTCTGATTCCGTGCCGGGTGATCCCTCGATGAGGTCAAACGTGTATTGGACAACGCCTTCTCGTGGAGTCTCGCTGATGGGTGGATTGTTCGGCACGAGCGCATCCTACACAAACCAAGCAGGGTCGTCGACAGCGAAGCGAATGCAGGGCTCAAACTTGACACCGGGCCAACTGCTCCTACCTTTTCATCATGAACTTTGAACACTTTACCGTGAGTGCCCAAGAAGCATTGCAGGCCGGTCGGCGGCTCGCCGAGGAACACGGCCAACAATACATGGAGGCCTGCCACGTCTTATTGCCCATGCTGGATCAGCCCGGCGGGGTGGTTTCATCCATTCTTCGTAAGAGCGAGATGGACGTGGATCGATTACGTGCCGACACCCAACGGATCGTCACTTCGCTACCTCGCGTGAGTGGGTTCGAAGACAATGACGTGTACATTTCCAAGTCGTTGACACGTCAACTGGGCGCCGCGGAAAAGCGCGCCAAAACACTCAAGGACGAATTTGTGACCACTGAGCACGTCTTGGTGGGACTCTTGGATGATGAGAAAGACGCCACGGCGGCGTTACTGCGCGATGCTGGTGCGGACCAAAAGGGTTTATTGGCCATTATTGAGAAAATGCGCGGTGGACAACGAGCCACCAGCGCCAGCGCTGAACAGCAGTACCGCGCACTCGAAAAGTACACTCGTGATATCACGGCTCTTGCCCGGCAGGGGAAATTGGATCCTGTGATCGGTCGTGACGATGAAATTCGCCGCTTGGTTCAGGTTCTGAATCGACGAAGGAAGAACAATCCGGTTCTCATTGGGGAGCCGGGTGTGGGCAAGACGGCAGTGGTGGAAGGCCTGGCTCGCCGGATTGTGGAGGGCGACGTACCCGACAATCTGCGACGTAAGCGGATATGTGCCCTGGATCTCGGGGCGTTGATCGCCGGCGCCAAGTTTCGCGGTGAGTTTGAGGAGCGTCTCAAATCGGTTCTCAAGGAGATCACTTCCAGCGAAGGCGCTATCATCTTGTTCATCGATGAGTTGCACACACTCGTGGGCGCTGGTGCGGCCGAAGGCGCCATGGACGCCTCCAATATGCTCAAACCAGCCCTGGCTCGGGGGGAGCTCCACTGTGTGGGAGCAACCACGCTAAACGAATATCGGAAGTACATTGAAAAGGATGCGGCGTTGGAGCGTCGATTTCAGCCGGTTCTTGTGGCGGAGCCGTCAGAGGCGGACACCATCACCATCCTGCGTGGGCTCAAAGAGAAGTATGAGATCCATCACGGCGTACGCATTACGGACGCGGCGTTGGTGGCTGCCGCCACGTTGTCCCATCGCTACATCAGCGATCGTTTCTTGCCGGACAAGGCCATCGATCTGGTGGATGAAGCGTCGAGTCGACTGCGAATCGAGATCGCGTCCAAGCCTACCGAGATCGATGAGATCGATCGGCGGGTGGTTCGATTGGAAATCGAACGCCAAGCGCTGCAAAAAGAGAAAGATGCGCGCTCACAGTCCCGTCTCAAGGAGGTCAAGCGAGAGGTCGCCGATCTGCTAGAAACAGTGACGGGACTGAATGTCCAGTGGGAGCGAGAGAAGCAATTTATCGCTGGGATCCGCGATCTTAAAGAGCGGATTGAGACGCTTCGGCACGAGGAACAAGAATCACAGCGTCAAGGCGATCTGGAGCGGGCGGCACGACTCCGATTTGGAGAAATCCCTGAGCTTCAAAAGAAGTTGGAGGCTCAGAGCAATGAGCTGGCAGCGCTTCAAGCTCAGGATCGGATGCTCAAGGAAGAAGTGGGCGAAGAGGATATCGCCACCGTCGTGGCAGCCTGGACCGGCATTCCCGTTTCGAAGATGTTGGAAGGAGAGAACGAGAAGCTCTTGCTCATGGAAGAGCGTTTGCGCGAACGCGTGGTCAACCAAGACCAAGCGATTGAGAAAATCGCGCGCGTGGTACGGCGATCGCGGAGTGGGTTGCAAGATCCCGATCGTCCACTGGGTTCATTCATTTTTCTGGGTCCCACGGGTGTGGGCAAGACCGAGCTCGTCAAAGCGTTGACTGCGTTTCTGTTCAACGATGAAGACGCCATGATCCGCATCGATATGAGCGAATATATGGAGAAACACTCTGTGGCTCGTCTCTTGGGCGCACCTCCCGGCTACATTGGTTATGACGAGGGGGGATATTTGACCGAGGCTGTACGTCGACGTCCCTACTCAGTGGTGCTCTTGGACGAGATCGAAAAAGCGCATCCGGACGTATTCAACGTGCTATTGCAGGTACTAGACGACGGTCGATTAACGGATGGTCAGGGTCGGACCGTGGATTTCAAGAATACGTTGGTGATCATGACCTCCAATCTCGGCAGTCGCACGATCCTCAATATGGCCGATAGCGACCGGGACGAGGTCGAAAAGGCGGTGCTTGAAGAAGTACGAAGCCATTTCCGACCCGAGTTTCTGAACCGTGTGGATGACATGACGGTCTTTAATCATCTGCGGCGAGAGGACATTGAGCAGATCGTTGACCTTCAGTTCTCCTCCCTCAGCCAGCGCTTGGAAGCGCAAGGGTTGGATGCGCACCTCACCGAGGACGCTCAAGCGCTCTTGGCCGAGGAAGGGTACGATCCAGTCTACGGTGCACGTCCACTCAAACGGGCGATTCAGCGACTGGTCCTCGACCCCTTGGCGGAAGAGATCATTCGCGGTGAACTAACGAGCGGCACATCGGTGGAGATTGGTGCGTCCGATGGCGCCATCACGCTCACGAAAAAGACGGCCGCTGCCGCCTAATCGGTCGGCCCTCCATCAGTCGTCCTATCGGCGCCGTTTCTTTTTCTTGGTGCGTTTCCCGCCCCCACTGGAGGCGCCTTCTTGAAGCCACTTGGCGGGGGGATGCCAAGACCATTCCACCGCCGTTTTTTGTCGGATGGCCCACCAGGTCATGGTGCACCCCAGCAAGAAGAGGGGAATGGACAGGTATTGCCCCATGGTGAGGGCGGATGCGTCGGCAGCAAAGGCCTGGTAATTCTTGAAGTACTCGACGACAAATCGTGTGATTGCGTAAAAGATCGTAAACACACCGATCATGAGCCAGCGGGGGCGTTTTTCTTTCCCAGCCCATCGATCGACCAGCACTAGGATGACCAGCAACCCCACGCCGATTAGCGCCTCGTAGAGTTGGGAGGGATGGCGAGCAACCAGTTCTTGGGTAGCCTTGCAGACGCCATCCGGCGGACAGTCGTATCTTGCGAGACACACCGCCCAATCCACGTCTGCCGGACGGCCAACGACTTCGCTGTTGAAGAAGTTGCCCAAGCGAACGAGGACGACGGCCGGCGGCATGGCAAATATAAATCGGTCAAACACTTCACCAACGGGGATCCGGTATTTTCGGGCAAACAACACGATCGCCAGCAGGAGGCCTGCGGCGGCACCGTGAGAGGAAAGGCCCGCGAGCCCACCGGAAACATCGATGAGATACATCGGATTTTCGAGAATTTTGGCCGGCTCATAGAAGAAACGGTGGCCGAACCAGGCTCCAGCCAAAGTTCCGATGACACCGTAGTTGATGAAGCGACCGGCCAATTCGTCGGCCGCTCCAGGATGAGCTCGCAGCGCTTCCGCACGCCGGAGTTGCCATCGGAGCATCCACCAACCACCCAAGAACACACCCAAGAAACAAAGCCCGTACCAGCGCAACTGAATCGGGCCATAGATCTTGAGGATGATCGGGTCGATATCCCATGTCCAACAGGCAGCAGCGATCACCGGTGCGGACCTCCCCGCGGACGTCTGTAGAAGTATAAATAGAGCGCCAATAGCACCAAGAGAAAGGCCACGATCGGAATGATCATCGCTCGGCGTACTCGGGAAGGATCCGTGGGTGTCAAAGCTTTTCGTTGGCCTGGCCGAGTCAGAGGCGCCAGACCATCGGGTACGGTTAGATGCCCGAGGGGAGGTGCATCGAGCAACTCACGCATGCGACTTCGGAGCACATCGGCAGACGGCTTTTCGGCGGCATCTTGGTCACGTTGATAGCGAAGGACGAACCAGGGAGCGTGTCGCCACCACACGTGTCGAGGCTCGCCCACAGCGCCTTCGGTCCACTCGTCGGCGTGCACTTGCATGATGTTCACATCGTCCATGACGCGAAGCGACGTGATCATCGAGGGTTTTGCGACGCTGTCTTCCGGGGTCCATCCCCATGAGTAATAGTGGCATTGGAGTGAAAATCGAGACCATGGTTGTTCATTCTCGGTTTGTGCGGGTGTCTCTTCCGGTTCGGGGGAAGTCTGAACGACGGTGATGAGTGAGAGCAGGCTCGTGCCCGGTGGAAAGTTGGCGCTAATGCCAATCCGGTACCCACGAGAGGAATCGGGCTCTTGCGTTCGAGTGGTTTCTTCACGCACGTCTTCGTCAGGAAGCCGTACATTGTCCAAATACGCTACGGGTTCCACGGGACGAAAACTCTGAATACCTTGGTCATTGCCAAAGCGAGGGTTGGATTGAATCATGCCAATCGTCGTACGGGTCACGGTTCCGGGGTTTTCGATGGTGTAGGTTTGTTCGGTGAGTGCCAAGTCCGCGTACAATTCGACTCGAACGCTGATGCGCTGAACACGCAGCGACGGTCCTCGAGTTTCCGCATCTTGAACAAATCCGGTCGGTCCGTGGAGGGTCGAGATAGCCCCACCTTGCACCCACTGACTGGGGGGGGGGGATTGGGTTATCGGTCGATCGCCAGGGGGTGCCGCTAACACCAAAGCCGACCACAGGCTAAGGGGTAGCATAATCGCACAATGGTTCATTCGCATCGTCCCATCGATTGCATTCTGCTGGAAATCCGTCCAACACGGTTCGATGCCGAACGGCACGAGTTTCCGTGCTGGAAACATCGCCCCCTGACCCGTCCGGTTTCGCGTACCCTTTGGTTCATAACCCCGCTGAGATCGTTTCGCAAGACGCGTTTAGCACTTTCGTTCGAAAGAAAAAAAAACCTCTGATTTTCATGGAGTTGCACCCATGGTTTGGCGGTGTGTCGTCTCAATGTTATGAATATTCGTAGAACATTATCAGTGGAACCTATTGAGGCGGACGGGTAGTATACTAGGTATTGGATCAGGGTGGTGAGTGTCGTGGTTGAAGTTTCTCATTTGGATAGCCGTTTTTCAGATCGCGCTTTACGCACGTTTAGCGCGAAAGTGATGATCGTTCGAGTTGCGGCTTGGATGGAGACGGAAAAGGCGCATCCCGAAAACGTCATGGCCCCACTAAAGTTGGGCTACGCCGTACGTTTGCTCGAGGATCGGGGCCACCGGGTCTCACTTCTCGACATGGAAACCGGGAAATATACCGAAGAGGATATTCGTCAAGCCTTTCAGTCCGTGCGTCCGGAGGTTGTGGTCTTGCATGGGATCACAACGGCGGTCCCGGTCATGAAACGACTCGCCTTATACGTGAGGCAACGGCTTCCCGGTACGTTGGTCGTGGCCTCGGGCCAACATGCGACGGCGCTGCCCGGCGAATTCATCTTCGACGGCAGCCCCTTCCACGCAGCAACCCAATACGAATACGAGGAGCCTCTGGGTGAATTGGTCGAAGCCTGGAGTCTGGGAGACTTGAGTCTCGTGGGAGGCTTGGTTCTTCCCGATGACGACGGAGGGCTTCTCCACACAGAACCGCGACTACTTCGGGAAGATCTCGACACCTTGCCGATGCCCGCTCATGAGCGATTTATGACCGACGAGTACACAGTGTTCCATCCCACAGATGTGCGTCGCAAGCGACGCTGGGGGTTCTTGCTGTCCAGTCGAGGCTGTCCGTACCCGTGTGTGTATTGTTCTCCAACGTTGCGTAACACCTACGGCCGAAAGATGCGTTATCGAAGCGCAGAGAACGTGGTCGACGAAATGGAATACTTGGTGGGGCTGGGGACGACAGTCCTGCATTTCAAAGACGACATCTTCACCATCTCCAAAGATCGCGTAATGACCTTGTGCGACGAGATCTTACGGCGCGGTCTCCGCGTGTCGTGGACGTGCCAGACTCGGGCCGATTGTGTGGATCTGGCCTTGCTCAAACGCATGAGAAAAGCCGGTTGCTGTACGGTCAGTTATGGCGTCGAGTCGGGCTCTGCGCGGATCTTGGAGATCTTGCGGAAACAGGAGACGGTGGACGATGCGCTCAACGCCGCTCGCTGGACTCGGGAAGCTGGACTTTTCTTGGTGACTTTCTATTTGTTGGCCAACCCAACGGAAACCATCGAAGAAATGGAAATGACCTTGGCCTTGGCCAAGAAGATTGACCCAGATATTCTGCAAGTCGGTTTTTTCACACCCTATCCGGGATCGCCGTACTATGAAGAGACATTCAAGTTCGAGCAGATGCCCGAGCTTGAGTTGAGGCCAGACGAGTTCTCGCACTACAACAAGATCATCAACGTGAGTGCTGTTCCGACGCAGCAGCTTATGCGCTTTCAAAGGCGGTTTTACCGCGAACTCATCATGCGTCCCGGTTTCGTGAGCCGATTTCTTCGAAATCGTCTTTCGGGGTTGCCGGGGAACGTCCAAAGTGAGATGAAGTTCCTACAGTTGAGTGCACGGTTTCTTATGAAATCAATTGGGAACGTCAAAAAGTCTGTATGACCGACCACAAAGTCACCCCCAAGAAACTCGATCCTGAGTTCGTTCACGTGCTTCGGCATGAAGATCCAGATGCCATGCGTGCGGCCTTTCGTCATGCGTTGGCGTCCTTGGCGCGTGTGCGTTCCAAGGAAGTCATCGCCATTAAGCCGAATCTGGGCTCTCCCTTTCCGGACCACACTGGAGCGACAACAGCGTTGTGGATGATCGAGGAAACGGTGGCGTACGTACGACGCAAACGAGGACGTCCGGTCATTGTGGAGGCACCCAGCCATATTCACGACTATCAGCAGGTTTTGGAGTTAACCGGAGCCGGGGAGTTGTTTCGGCGCTTGGAGGTCGATCATGTGGATGCCAGAACCGATTGCATCGCGTTGCGGCCGCTTAAATACGACGACTCCAATGGACCCGTCTATCACGTGCACCATGGGGCACTGGGTGCCGATGGCATGATTTGTCTTCCCAAACTGAAGACGCACAACCGTACGGGTGTGACATTGGGGATGAAGGGCTTGATGGGGTTATTGAGTGTGCCCGATCGACACAAGTTCCATCGTCGGGGCGTGGAACGAGATGTGGTGGAGCTGTATCGGCGGCTCGACGATCGTATTCGCGCTACGTTTATCGATGGAATTGTGGCCATGGAAGGGCATGGCCCGACCCATGGAAAGCCTGTGACCATGAATGTCATCATTGCGGGCTGTGATACCGTGTCCGTGGATGCCGTGGGGGCGCTCATCATGGGCTTCGAACCGGAGGAAGTGGAACACATCCGTCGGGCGCATGACGCGGGTATCGGCGATCGGAAGAGGGACTGGCGCATGGAGCCTGCGGGATTGCCTCTGCCCATGCGCCCCTTTGAGCGAGCTCGTGAAGACAATGGTCTTCGCACCCAATTCATTACCATTCCAGCCGTATCGAAAGTGCTTCGAATGACGGGGATGGGCGTTCGTGGGCGCACCAAACCGATTCTGACCGGTCCGATCACACCCAATGCGTGCGAGTGCGCGGCTCAGTGCCCATCCGGAGCGATCGATGAGAACCATCAGATCGATCTGAAGCGGTGCACGGGTTCTGGATTGTGTGTCCACACCTGTGCACAGGGAGCCGTGCGTGCCGAGGGAAAACGCCACAAGTGGGCCCGAATCGTTCGAGATTTGACGGGGCTCTGATCTCCATGGTGGATTCAGTGGAACCATCCAAAGACTCAGGCGTAAGCCAGGACGGCGCCATGGCGGCCTCAGCCGATGAGGTGGAGGCCAACTGGCCCAGCATAGAGCGTTTGGGAACGGGCGTCATTGTTGGGATGGGCGTGTTGTTGGCGTGGGCTGGTGTGAACGACGGTGTGGATTCCATTGTTCATTACGTCTTCCTGATCGTCGATCAGGTGGAGTCGAATTTCATTTCATTGCTCAAGCCGGTCTGGAATCCCGAGCCCATGTATACCCGGGCCTATCGCCCACTCTCCACAGCGTTGGTGAAATTGGGGTCGCTGGTCTTTGGTCGGGATGATGTCGGTTTACAATGGTTTACATTTGCACACGGGCTCTTCCTGATCGGGTATGGTCTTGCGGCTCGACGCTTCTTGCGGCACCACGGTTTCAGCCAACGTGTTTCACTGCTTAGTGCGCTGACGGCCATGTTGACCCCGACGGTTCTGTTCAGCGCCTGGACCATTCCGGAGTTTGACATGATCGGGGGCATTTTTGTGCTCCTGGCCGCCGCGGAACTTCGACAAGGGCGTTGGAAACGGAGCGTTCCTCTGGCTCTCTTGGCCCTAATCACCAAGGAGACGTCAGCCATATTGATGCTCGCGTATCTAATCAGCTATGCCGTCTGGCACTCCCGAGAAAATCGACGGTATTGGCTCTATGTGGCCGGCTATATCACGGTGTTCTTGGCGGCGGTTTTCCCCATCTTTTTGGCCACGCCCGACCCGAGCACGGTGTCGGAGTTCAACCTGTCAGGATTTGGCTTTCAATGGAGCCGAGTGTTTGATTTGGCATTCCTGAACGTGTCGCAAATTTTCTACGTATTGGGACCTGCTGGTGCATTACTCTGGTTCTATTCGGCCCATCGCCCACAGTGGGAGTGGGGTGCCTTCGGGGGTGGCGTTTTGCTCTTTGTCGCCAGTCCCTTGTTGCGTCATTACAATCATTACGAGTCCATTGGCTTTTCCAATTGGCTGTGGGTGTTGACTTGGATCCTGGTCGCATTGGGGGCCGCGGTGATGCTCTTGATTCGAGGGACAAAGGATCAACGGCTCTTGGTTCTCACGCTGCTTGTGGGCGCAGGTGGACTCTTGGCAGGCCCGGTGTTGGCCAGCTTCAGCCGTGCGGACTTGAGTGCGCGATTGTACGCCCCCTTGGTCCCCATGATGCATGGGCTCGCGTGGGCTGGTGCGGCGGTGGTGTGGCAATATCGGAATCGCCTCTGGCGAGCCATGGGGGTCGCCGTCATCGTCTGTTTTGCCTGGCAGCCGGTTGCAGGCGCATTCTCCTCTTGGCAGTTCAACGGAGCGCGCTTCCCGGTGGAACTCAACGCAAAGAAACATTTGGTTCACAAGTTGGGGCGATCGACGCGAGATTGCCAAGTGCTGGTGTTTTGCAACAACCGCGACCAAGAAATCGCCAAAGAAGAATTCTCCATTCTGGGGGACGTGGACCCGCGTGTGGAAGCGTGCACGAGGCTCTTGCCTTTGGAGGTCATTGAGTTGGGTTCTGGCGATTTGTGGTCGTATGATGATCCGCTCTTCAGTGCGGATCAAAGCAGGGAACTGCTCGACGCACAGGAGCTTGAAGGTGCGCTGAAAAATGGCACTTCTCTCCCCCACACTGTTCACTTGTTTGCTCAGACGGCGCGTAGCACCATGTCTCCCGAGGTTAACGCCCAGCTACGGCGTGATTTCGAATGGGCGGTAAAACGAATGCCAGAGGTAGACGCGGGGTACATCCAACAGGCCATAGGGATGGTGTATGTGAAGGATACTCCTTTGGAACGCATGTTTGAGAAGGTGACCCCGCAGGGACGTAGGAAACAATTTGTTCTCCCCTATGTTCAACTTCCCATGTGGCTCAATGAACTGCCCAGTCGTCTCTTGATGGGCGTCCCTTTGGTGGAAAACTTCCGCTATCAGGTGACCATTTACACCTTGTACAAAGGGGAGCGTCCCCGCGAGCAGCAAAGCCGATGACGGCGAGAGTGGCACGTGTTGCGCTCCCGCGAGGCCCTCGGTCGGTGCTTTCCTACGGCATTCCGGAGGGATACGACGCGCGAGTGACGGTGGGTTGCCGGATCTTGGTGCCACTGGGCAAGAGCAACCGGCGGTGCACCGCGTATGTTGTGGACTGTGTCGATGCGGAGAAAGAGACCCTGTCGGTTCCACTCAAACCGATCGCGGATGTATTGGATGAACAACCGCTCTTTGATCCGCCGATGTTGCGACTCTTTGAGTTCATTTCGTCGTATTACCACGCGCCATTGGGCGCCGTGATTCGGTGTGGCCTGCCCGCGGGCCTGAATGTGCGGGATGCGCGGGTTGTAGAACTCACAGAAGCGGGACGTGCTCAAATGACCGCCCATCCGATATTGGCCCAATTGGAGACGGAGCCGCGACCCAGTCATCGATTGGGCGTGCCGGTCAGCCAGCTCGTGCAGTTGGCCTCCCAAGGTCTCGTGACCCTGTCCTATCAACTCAAAAAGCCAACCGTGTCGTCGCGATACGTGTCGGTTGTTCAATGCACCGGCAACGAGCCAACGCGGCCGCTGCGGGCTGGTGCCGGGCCCGCCAATCTGTTGGCGTTGCTGCAAGCACAAGGGCCTCAGCGGGTTCCGTCTTTGTCGGACCGGATCCCCAATCATGGCGCAGCGGTGCGCAGGCTGGTGGATTTAGGGGCCGCTGTCATTGAGCGAGAGCAGGTGTTTCGTGATCCCTGGGATGACACGCTGGTCGAGAAAGACACGGTTCCCACATTGACCGATGCCCAGCGATCAGCGGTGAACACCGTACAGGCTGTGGTGACAGCCGACGAATATGAAGGGTTCTTGTTGGACGGGGTAACAGGCAGCGGAAAGACCGAGGTGTATCTTCATGTGCTCGAGCATGTGCTCAAGCAGGATCGTGGAGGCATCGTCCTGGTGCCCGAGATCGCCCTGACGCCCCAGTTGGCGGGCCGTTTTCGTGCTCGTTTTGGAGACAAAGTTGCGGTATTGCACAGTGGTTTGGCCGTCGGGGAACGCCTGGACCAGTGGGAGCTGATCCGCCGCGGTGTTTGTCGATGTGCGGTCGGAGCCCGGTCAGCGATTTTTGCGCCCGTGTCGAACTTGGGCGTCATCATTGTCGATGAGGAGCACGATGCTTCGTTCAAACAAAATGAGACGCCTCGCTATCATGCTCGGGACTTGGCGCTTGTGCGAGGACAGAACGCGAACTGTCCCGTGATCCTGGGTTCGGCGACACCCTCGCTGGAGAGTGTGGCCAACGTGAAGACCGGCCGATTAACACGCCTCAAGCTGCCAGAGCGTATTGGCAATCGCCCCATGCCCACCATGCACATTGTGGATCTGAGCAGCGTGAAGATGGCAAGACGCGAGTCGTTGTTATCCCGTCCCCTTGTGGATGCTGTACGTGAAACGGTGACCAATGGGCAACAAGCCATCCTGTTCTTGAACCGGAGAGGGTTTGCATCCTTCCTCTTGTGTTCAACCTGTGGCGAGGTACCGGGCTGTCCGGACTGTTCGATTTCGCTGACCTTCCACCGTCGACAACGGCAGCTCCAATGTCACTACTGCGGTCACCAAACCGGAATCCCTCTTCGTTGCCGTGAATGCGACAACGGTGAATTGCGGATGGTCGGTACGGGGACCGAGCAGCTTGAGGATGTGTTGGCCGAACTCGTCCCGGAGGCCCGGGTGGCGCGAATGGATCGGGACACAACGCGTGGCCGGGCGCTCCAAAAACTGCTGAATCGGTTCCGAAATCACGAAATAGATGTCTTGGTCGGGACACAAATGGTGACCAAAGGCCATGACTTCCCCAAGGTGACCCTGGTGGGTGTTTTGCTGGCCGAACAGCTTCTTAAGTTGCCGGACTTCCGAGCCTCAGAGCGAACCTTTCAACTGCTCACACAGGTCAGTGGCCGTGCAGGACGTCACCACCTTCCAGGTCGTGTTTTGGTGCAGACGTATCGGGCCGATCACTACAGCATTCAATCCGCACTGCATCACGATTCAGAGTCGTTCCTAGCCCATGAGGAACGGTATCGGGCCATGCGCGGTTATCCGCCCCATCGCTATCTCGTGCTGATGCGGATCGATGCGCCCGACCCCTCTGCGGCCCGATCCGCTGCACGTCATGTGGCCGATCAACTTCGCGCGGCTGCGGCTCAAGTGGAGGGGGACGTGGATGTGATGGGACCCACTCTGGCACCCTTGGAACGGATTCGAGGGCGGACACGTTATCAGGTTCTTACCCGGGCATCACAACGCTCTGTTCTGCATCGCGTTGTTGCTGTGCTCCACTCGCTTGATTCCCGTGCCCTCGGGGCAGCGCGATTGATAATCGATGTGGATCCCGTCGACTTACTCTAGCTCTCCTCACCCTATTCGTGGGCATGTTGTTGCTCAAATCTGGTATGCTGTTTGTGCAGGAAGCGGCTCCCACCAATTGATTGATCACTTCTTTAAACATGAAGGGTTAAGCAATTAGGAGGAAGTGTTTGCGATGATAGACCGCACAGTCGAAGAGATTTACAACACCCATGGCTTCTACTTGTTCAAACGTTGCCGAGCGTTGTTGGGCAGCGATGAGGAAGCGCATGACGCCATGCACGAGGTCTTTGTGAAGCTGATGGTGTCGCAGCCCAAGCTCGACCACGACCGGCCCGTATTGGCCTGGTTGAACCGGGTGGCTACCAACTATTGTTTCAATCGATTGAGAGCGCAGCGTTACCGACGGCATCTGCCCTTGGACAGTGTACGCCACATTGCGGATGAGAGCGCGGCATCGTTCGTGGAGATGTTGGCCGCTCAGCGCGATTTGGTGTGTTGGTTGTTGCTCTCGGTGGACGAGCGCACACGCCACGTGGTCGTGGCCTATTTCTTTGATGAATACGGTGTCGATTGCATCGCGAGTAACCTCCGGATTTCTGTGCCGACCGTGCGAAGAGTGCTTCGACGGTTCCTAGAACGGGCTCGAGTGCGTGTCCGTGCGACAACACCAGCCCAGGCAATCGAGGCCGATGGAGGCCAATCATGATGAGCAAGCGATATGGATCAGAACAATGGGACCGAGCGTTGGACGGTTTGCACGCCAAACGAGGCGAGGAGGGCCAGTCGGCTCGCTGGTTGAAGGCCAACCACCCTGAGTTTGTCGATGAACGTCGGTCGTTTTACGAGCACACGCCATGGCATCGGTTTCGGGCGAGCGTCATAGACAAGGTGGAGCGCTATCGTATGCGCCGACGCATGAGCCTGAGTGTATGGTTGAGTGGATTGGGTGTCGCTGTATCGGCTGGTGTGGCCCTTCTTCTCATGGTGCCATCCAGTACGTCCCCCGTTAGACCGTCCGATGTTGCCGTCGATACCATTCGGGTGAAGGGCTCCGCGCCGGGCGTGCAGCCCGCGATCATCGATGCGCTAGAGGTTCCGGAGTTGATGGTATTCGCAGACGGACAGCCTGTGGAGTCCGGAGCGGTGATTCAAGCGGACGCTTTGCTGATGTTCCGGCTCAATTCGTTCCAGTTTGATCACGTCATTGTTTTTGGGGTGGAGGAAGATGGCAGCATCTCCCCCTATTATCCGGAGCGGGCCAGCGGTCAAAGTGTTTTGGTGGGGCAGGGGCGAGGGATACCCCTTCAAGGCGGTGTTCGATTGGATGGACGATTGGGTCGAGAACGTTTTGTGGCGGTGTTTTCCAAAACACCCTTGGCGTGGCGAGTGGTCCAGAACGCGGCCCAAGAAGCGTGGAAAACCGGCGCGTTTCGAGTCGATAGCTTGAGAGCCGTTGGATTGGAAGATACAGCAGAGGCGACGATTTGGTTCGACAAGTAGCACTAGGTTTTGTGGTGGTCGTTTTAGCTTTTGGAACCGCACTAGC
>Ga0114996_10004248_pt1 | contig 17363 bp, 18 predicted proteins | sample ArcticOcean_MG_C_4_FD_87039 | JGI IMG/M metagenome (GOLD analysis project Ga0114996, IMG submission 87039) | Marine microbial communities from western Arctic Ocean - ArcticOcean_MG_CB4_134 | ecosystem: Environmental > Aquatic > Marine > Oceanic | place: Arctic Ocean: Canada Basin | collected...
CAGCCTCGCTCAAACAGTTGGGTGAAGTCGCCATGGCACAACGTGAGTGGCACGACGCGCTTCGATGCTTTCTCTTCGCGTTTGAGATCTGGAATGTCTTTCAGTCGCCAATGGGCAAATCCGTTCTGGGCCACCTGGGCCAACTTCGAGGCATGGTCGATGAAGAGGAGATCGCAGAGTTGGAAAAAGAAGCGGTGGAAGCGGCTCAAATCGCCCTCAAGGAAGGCGGCCGTAGCATCACGGGTTAACCCACATCGCCGCCCGGGGCAGGTCCCAGCGCGAAGCGACCGATCACAGGCGTATGATCGCTCAGACCTTTCCATCGATGATTTGCGCCATGCAGCAACGTTTCCGCAAAACTGGTGAAGCGCACATCCTGCGTACAGAACAGATGATCAAGACGATAGCGCATCCGGAAGAATCCAGCGGACGGACGCGCCTTCATTTCCCGACTTGGGACACCCAAATGATGCGCGTGAGCATCGTGGAATTCCGTGTCGCCCACCAACCGACGATAGACGCTGGAGTCCGGAGCCGCATTGAAGTCACCGACCAACAAGGTGGGTAGATCGTCCCGCGTGGAATTGACATAGGTCAAGAGTCGCTCAACCTCTTGGAGTTGATTGACCGCCTCACCGAAGCGCCCGTGTGCATGGTTAGGCGACCGTGCCAAGAACGCCGGCAAACTGACATGGGTGTTAAAGAGATTAAGTCGATACCCGTCGCCCAAGTCGAATCGGGCCCAGGCACAAATTCGTGTTTGCTTGAGTTTTCTCCAATGCTTCAAACGCCGAAAGGTGATGTCACACGGGTTTGGGGCGTTGTGACCGGCCAGTGAAAATTCGGTCCGGTATAAAACGGTGAGCCCACTCGACATGAGGTGACCACGTCCGGCATGCCCATGCGCGGGAAAAAACAACACCGCGTAGGGTGTTCCCCCCTGCGAAACACACGCTTCGTTGAGGCACGAGACAAAGCGATCCAGTTGCGGCACTGGCTGGCCTTGTCGGCGACGTAACGTACGTCCCAGTGCGGTCCGAATCCCCACGTTGTCAATTTCCTGCAATGCAATGAAATCGGGTTGCGGGTCCAATCCCCCCACGGCTTGAGCAGCCAAACGGACATTCCGATCCGTACTGAAGACCCCCCCCGTGTGGTGGCTAAAGTAGCGAACATTCCAACATACGACTGTAAATTCACGCATATACCGCACCTCCAAGATGACACGGCCCGCGCCAATAGCACAAGGACCATACGCAGCAGATCACATTTTTTTTCCCGAAGCCTAAAGCTTCCGTTCCGTTCTGCCGAACCCTGTAAGCATGAGTATCTTCGACAACATCTCTTCTTCCGCCGAGTCAAGTCTTGACGACCAGGCCGTTCCCGGTACACCATTTCAATCTGAGAACATTGTTCCCGAACCTTGTGAAGAAAGGACCAACGACATGGACGTGAACCCCGAATCCAACAACGCGGCCGACCCATCAAATCGCCGCATTGCAACCCGACACGATCTAAAAGTAGAGGTGTCCGGCCAGTCCGACCATCAATTCTTCACCGGATTCAGCGAAAATATATCGACGGGGGGCTTGTTCATCGCGACGTACCAAACCCTTCCGCTCGGTACGACATTCCAGCTGTCCTTCTCCGTTCCTGGAGTGGACAGAGAGTTTGAATGCAAATGCGAAGTCCGATGGGTCCGCGAACACGACGCGGAAACTCCTCACGCAGTTCCTGGTGTCGGCGTAAACTTTTTGGAGTTGACCGAGTCCGACGAGCAAATTATCGACACCATCTTGGGCCGAGTCGACACCATGTTCTACGACGACTAGGAACCGGGCTTTTTCACACGACCGGGAGACCTTCTTCTCGATCTTACGGCCTTCCTAACAGGCGTCTTCGGCTTCGCCATGAAATCATGACGGCGTAGCCAGTCGTCCAGCACGAGCTCCATGAGTTGCGGCTGTTCCAAGGGGGCCGTGTGACTGCCACCTCGAATTTTGTACAGCTCCCCCTTGGGTAGACATTTCGCCATCCGCTCGCTGACTTCAAACGGTGTAAAGCCGTCCTTCTCCCCGCCCACCACCAGCACGGGGACCGAAATGTCGCACAAACGGTCCTCGGTCGTATGGGCGGCCGCACTCTCCAACATCCGCAGGAAAATCGCGGGGTTCATCTGGGCCAAGTGCTCCAGATAGGGTGCGAAATCCTCCCGGGGCATCATGCGACCGTCCACTTCTCCCTGCGCGACCCACCACGCGGGAAGCGTGGGCACGAGTGTTTCCATGAGCCGGTGCGCAGAACGACTATGCTGGGAGACCCACTGCTGTATCGGGGTCAGAAAGGCACGGAAACGGTCCGTCCCTTGAAAGGTGTCCAGCGGGCGGCTGTGACTTCCACAGAGCAGCGCCAACCCATTGATTCGCTTCGGATAGCACAACGCCGCTTCCAGCGACACCTGCACACCCATGGAGTGACCGATTAATAACGCGTTGTCCGCCCCTGACGCGTCCATCACCCTGGCGCAGTCTTTCACACAATCATCAATGGTGTAGTGGGCTGGGTCCGGTGATTCCCCGGAGTGGCCATGGGCTCGGTAATGCCAATGCACCACTTTGAACTCGGTCTCGAGGACCGGTCGAATATACCGCCACACGTACCCCGCACAGCCTATCCCATTGTTGAGAATGACAACCGGTGCACTCGGATCCGTCTGCCCACTAACCTCGTAATGCAGGCGTGTGCCATCCCAACCGGCGGTCTCATGGAATGTTATTCGGCGACTACCCATCGTAAATCCAGAGCACCTTTGGGGCCGGCAATGCGAAGGGTGAACGAACCACCTCTCTGGGCAATAAGCGTTCGACCATCGGTCATTTGACGGGCGAAGCGGATGACGTATCCGACCTGAAAGGGGCCAAAATACGGATACAACTCATTGTATCGCGGGTCGTTGTCCTTGACCCGTTCGATGCCGATGGGGGCCAGGGATTCACCACGCTCATTCAACAATCGAATGGCCCACAGTCCATTGGCGCTCGCGTCCTCCAGCGTGTTCCATCGCCAGTCGTTCGTAAATGCCGCCACAAAGAATTCATGGGCCTCGCCATTGCGAACACGATGCTGGTCCCGAAGTCTCTCCTCGTCCATCAGGGTCAAACGTTCACGACTCTTCCGATGCGCGATCTGAGTACGGCGAAATGCCCAGGACAGGTAGGTGGCATGGGCGAAGAGGCGACCCTCCAAATAATGGTAGGTTTCCGCCGACCGAGTCCAGTGCTTCAAGACGTTGTCATAATCATCGGTGGTGGCCGCTACCCCAGTGTCCACCAAGCGGACCGGTGGCGGTGTACACCCCATCAGGACCAACCACAAAAAAACCAGTAATGAGCGTCTCAGAGACTCGCTTCCTCAATGAAGTCGGAGCGTGAAAAGAGCGCTTCCACAGGGATTTGCGCGCTCGTCTCTACATGCTCACGTCCTCCATCCTCGCGATCCACCACCACGATCAGACGCACAGGGTTGTACCCACAGCGGCGAATGTTCTCAATACAGCGCAACGCGGATCCCCCGGTTGTGAGGACATCTTCCACCACCGCAACTGCGCTTCCTTCAGGAATGTGGCGCGCTCCTGCGATCAGGCCTCCCACCCCATGGCCCTTGGCTTCTTTACGAACCATCATGGCGGGTACTGGCTGGTTCGCCAACCAGCTCGTATAGGCAATGGCCGCAATCAGCGGATCCGCACCAATGGACGGTCCCGCCACCGCCGTGAACTCAGGTCCTGACGCCATCAATCGCTCCCAGAGCAGTCGGCCGCAACGCACATTGCCCTCGGGGTGAAGCGCGGTGTTGCGCACGTCAATGTAGAAATCCGACTCTCGACCGCTGGCGAGTGTTACTTTCCTTCGCTCAAAGCTGAGTTCTGTCAGCAAACTCAACAACCGCTGCCGATCCTCGCTCATGGTCTCGCTCACCTCTCCCACATCGTTGCCAGTCACTTGAAACAAAGCTAGGGTTCCTCTTACATACAGGATGTTCAATGCCTATGAATTGCCGGGTGAAAAATAGCAGTGGATCCCATCGAGTGTCAACGCATACCGAAGAGGTCGACAGCACGCTCAAGACGCACGTCCGCTCCAGAATTTTGGGAGCACGACCGATTGCGTGCGCACTGTGCTGCGTAGGGCTGACGCTGGCTGTTTTGGGAGCTTGTTCATCCAGCACACCCCCGGAATCTTCCACGATCCTGCCGAGCCCTTCGAAAACCGAAGCGCTTCGAGATGAACAGATACGCATTCTCTGGCAGTATGATCGCGCACTGAACGCCACTCCGGACCAATGCGACACCCTGTGCGATCATCAGAATCGCATTTGTAACCTCGCCACGGAGATCTGCCGAGTCATCGCGACCCAACCCGATGATCACAGGGTAAAAGAAACCTGTGACACGGCGACGACGACCTGTCGAGATTCGACCAACCGAATCCCAGACATCTGCCTCTGTAGTACCTAAAGAAAAGACGTGATGATAGGGAGACAGGCCGACGTTTTCACTCGGTTGCGGCGGCGTCCGCGTCAGAGGTTTTAGGAACCTCCGGCGTATCGAAGCAGAAGAATGCGTAGATCGTCCCAATGATGGCGTACCCACCCGACAGCGCCAGTACGTACTCGGGGTAGACCCGTAAAGGCACGCAGACCCAAGTGACGACCACATTCACTCCGATAAAGGTATTGTATCCCAGACTGGTCGTCTTGCACACCTTTGGCAGCCGAACATTCGACACCATCCACAGGCCCAACGCGAAGAGCGCAACGGGGGTGTAGGCCACGATCTCCACCGGCCAATCAAACTTCATCGCTGTGAGCAAGAAGGACGCCGTCAGCGCACCCACGAGGGTGGTCGGAATGCCCAAGAAAATCTTCGACCCGATCTGTTCGGTCATGACGTTGAACTTGGCGAGCCGAATGACGGACATCAAAATGAGGAAGATGACCGCCCCACGTAGCATCCAAAACATGCCCGTTGACTGATAATAGGCCTCGTACAGAGGATCACTGAACAATCCCAAGAACAACAGACCCGGCGCAACACCGAACGATACCAAGTCGCTAAACGAATCCATTTGCACACCAAAGGAACTGGAACCGTTCAGTAATCGTGCCACTGTACCGTCGAGCTTATCGATCAGACAGCAAAACAAGATCAGCCATGCGGCGTCTTCGTATTGACCCGAAAACGTGCTCATTATCGAGAGCAATGCAACCGACAAACCGATGCATGTCACTGCATTCGGAGCCACATATCGCCAAGAACTGGTTCTCTCTGTCTTCACGGTTGCCCATTGTAAGACCCTTCCGAGGGATTGCAACGGTCTATCGACAAACACCCTATGGAAAAGCCATAAAAAGGGAGTAGTCATGCGATTGAACACAATTTTTGGGGATGCATCTTTCCCTTGCGTCACCACCATTGGCCTGTTATGGTCTCGCCGTTCTTAGGGTTCAAAAGCTTGCATTTGCATGGAGTCGAGCTTTCACGCTGACTCTTTTTTTGACCTTAAGGGTGCCCGCCGCACCGTTCCTCGCACAACATGTGAGACATACGGACGGTCCGCCTGAAAACGGCGGTATCGGGACGCACTGGTTAATGTTTTGGAGGAGACTGTGGACACACGCATCCTGTTGAAAGAGGTCGAACTCACGATCGTGTCGGTCTGTGAGCCCGTACTGACTTCGCTGGGGTTTGATTGTGTTCATGTCGAATTCAATTCGGGCGGGGAGCGTGCCATTTTGCGGATGTACATCGACCACCCGGATGGCGTGGCGTTGGATGACTGTGTGGCTGTGTCGCGCCAGCTGGAAGCTGTCCTCGATGTAGAAGATATTATCGAAGATGCCTACACGTTGGAGGTTTCTTCGCCCGGCTTGGAACGGCCCCTAGGGCGTCGTTCCGATTTTGAACGCTTTACCGGGCAACAGGCCATGGTCACTACCCTCAACGCCGAGGACGGTCAGCAACGCTGGCAAGGGGCGCTAATGGGAATCAAAGATGACGAGGTTCTCATGCACGTGGATGGACAAACAATCCCCATCCCCTTTGCCAACGTGAAACGAGCGAACTTGAAATACGAGTTCGGATCCCAGCCACCGAAGCAGGTGAGCAGAGGTAACTAGCAATGGGCGAGACATTAAATTCGGTCATCGAACAGGTTTGCAAAGACAAAGGCATTGAGCGGTCAATCCTGGTGGAGGCTCTCGAGGCATCCATCTTGACCGCGGCCAAGAAAGTGTTCGGGTATGAACGTCAATTGGAAGCCCGATACGACGACACGCTCGGTCAAGTAGAGCTCTTCCAGTACATGGAAGTCGTCACAGACATCGAGGATGATAACGCACAGATCACAACAGCCATCGCTCGACGCGTGGTGCCCGACGCCGAACTCGGCGACGAGCTCGGATTCCAAATCTTCTACTTGGAAGAACACATGGACCGCGCCCGGGAAGAAGACCAGAAATACGGGGATATCCTCGGTGTGCGCCAACACCGAAACACGTTTGGCCGTGTCGCGGCTCAAACCGCCAAGCAAGTGATCGTTCAGCGAGTGCGAGAAGCCGAACGAGACATGGTCTACAACGAATACAAAGATCGAAAAGCCGAGCTGGTGACTGGCATCGCACGACGCTTTGAGCGTGGTGATGTGATCGTCGACTTGGGACGAGCCGAAGCCTCCCTCCCCATCCGTGAGCAAATGCCACGTGAATCCTATCGGGCTGGCGATCGTGTGCAGGCCTATGTCAAGGACGTCACCAAGCTGTCCAAAGGCCCCCAGATTATTCTGAGTCGAACAGACGCCGGATTGATCTTCAAACTCTTCGAAATGGAAGTCCCTGAAATCTATGAAGGCATTGTTCGGATCGTTACGGTCTCACGCGAGCCCGGCGAGCGGACAAAGATTGCCGTGGCCAGCTCCGACGCTGACGTGGATCCAGTGGGTGCTTGTGTCGGCATGAAGGGCTCTCGAGTCCAGGCTGTCGTCCAAGAACTGCGTGGCGAAAAGATCGACATCGTTCCTTGGAGTGCAGACATTGCCAAATTCGTTTGCCACGCCATCGCACCGGCGGAGGTGTCGCGCGTTCTGATCGACGAAGACACCAACACCATCGAACTCATCGTTAGCGATGAACAGTTGAGCTTGGCCATTGGACGCCGTGGCCAAAACGTGCGTTTGGCTAGCCAGCTTGTTGGATGGAAGATCGATATCCATTCGGAGACCAAGATCGAAGCCCTTAAAGACGAACTTCGTGAACAATTGTTGGGACTGGGCAACGACAGTTTGGACACATCCACTATCGAGTACCTCTTCAAGTTGGGATTCCACTCTCCGGAGAACCTGCTGGGTGCCCTTGACGACGAGTTGACGATGATCCCGGGTATCACAGCGGAAGTTGCGGAACAGATTCGTAACGTAGCGCGGACTGTGCAGGCCGGTGTGGCCGAGAAAAAGGTAACGACCGCGGCCCCCGTACGACAAGCAACCGTCACCATCGAAGAAAAAGAGGAGCGCGCGGATCCAGAACTCCGACGTTTCAATTTGGTGAAAGAACTTTCACCCCAGGCAATCCAAGCACTCATCGAAGCTGGCTATTCGACCGTCGACAAAGTGGCTGAAGAGAAAAACCTGGCCCACTTGTCCGCCATTCCTGGGTTCAGCTTGAAGCGCTCACGGGCCACAAAGACGGCCTGTGCCATGTATCTCAAAATGGAGACGGAAGCCGGTGGGTTTTGGAAACTGGTGGGTGAGGAGCCTCCTGCGCCCCCTGCGCCGCCCGTTGTTCTTGTTCCGGATCCGGTGGACGACCTCACCGAGGACGAAACCAGTGAACCGGACGTGGAAAGCGCCGCGAGCGACGACGTGGATTCCGCGAACGACACAGAAGCCTCGTCAAGCGAAGCAGAACCGGACACTTTGGATGTCGTCGAGGACGATACCGGTAGCCAAGACGCGGACGAAGAACCGCTGCTGGCTGCCGTGGATGAAGCCGTTGAAAGCAATGGTGACGATGAAGCAACGCCCAATGCCGCTGGGGCGGAGGTGTCATAATCGTAACGCATGTCCCAGTACGTATGTGTGTGGGGTGCCAACAACGCGCCCCCAAGCACACGCTTATTCGACTCACCCTGAACACCGATGGGAACCTCGATATCGACGTGGGAAATACCGCGTCCGGCCGAGGGGCCTGGCTGTGCCAAAAGGATGAGTGCCTACGAAAGGCCATTGAGCGAAAAGCGTTTCAACGTGCGCTCCGCAGTCCGGTCCGACTGGACGGCACGGGGGATTTGCGCACGAACGTAAGACACGCGCTTACATCCAAAGTGGCCATGGCCATTCGAGGGGCACAACGTGCCGGTGTTCTACGGAACACGGAAACGAACGAAGAAGCAGATGTGGTTATCGAGGGGACAACGCCACCGTCGGGGTGGGTTGTTTCGGACAGTCGGTGGCTTCAAAGCGTACAAGCTGCGCTTGAACAAGAGCATCGATGGACAGAGATGATGATTGGTTCGGGGCAAAGCGGCCCGAACCCTAATGGCAGGTGTTGACATGAGTATCGTACGTATCTTCGAACTCGCACGAGAATACGGTATTGAGTCTGCGGAATTAATCGACCGAATACGAACGATTGGTATCCAGGCGAACGACCATTTGTCGGCTCTCGACCAAGACACAGTCGTCAAAGTACGGGCGCTCTTTGACCGAACCCCACCCAAATCCGTGGTGGAGGAACGGGTCAATCGTACGGTTGTCCGTCGACGTGCACGCCGTCACACGGTCTCCGACGTGGAGACAGAAGCCGCCGCACCCGTGGCAGTGGACAAGCCGGGTTCTACCGCGGCAGAACCCGAGGTCGTAGCGGAAACGCCCAAAGGCACACCGGTAGAGGCGGTCCCCGTCGTGCAAGACGAAGAGAAGGCCGCGGACGCCCCCCCTCCGAAGGCTAAAACCGACGAGCCGAAGATAGCCGTTGAAGCAGGAGGACCCCCTGCACCAGCCAAAGGCAAAGCCCCTGCGGACAAAAAAGAAGGCAATCCGACGATCACCGACCCCACGATGCAGCAAGCCGTTGTCGTCAAACCCACAACGTCCAGCGACCATGTCGCGCGCGCCGTGGCTCAAACCCGTGCGGAAAAAGGATACGACCGACCGGAAAGTGCTCCGCCGCCGCCGGGTCCAGACGGAAAGCCGAGTCCAGAAGCGGAGCGAAGCGAATATCCGAAGAAGAAGAAGACGGGTCGACGCCTTGTATACGACAAACGACGAGATCATCTCATGCGACGAGGTCTGTTGGACCACGATGATATCTTCCGTGGCGGACGCTCGAAGAAGAAACGTCCCCGCATGAAAAAGGGCCCGAGTACGGCTCCGATCGCGGAGATGAAAGAAGCCAAGAAAGTCGTCAAGATGGACGAAGCCGTGACCATCTCGGAATTGTCCCAAGCGATGATGGTCAAATCCACGGAAGTCATTCAAACGCTCATGGGCCTGGGAATCATGGCGACGGTCAACCAGACCATCGACTTCGACACAGCCTCCATGGTCGCAGAAGAGATGGGATGGCGTGTAGAGAGCACCGCGTTTGATCTGTCGACACACATTGAAGAGAACGAAGAGACGAGCGACGATCTGGTAACGCGCGCGCCCATTATTACGGTCATGGGACACGTCGACCACGGAAAAACCAGCCTCTTGGACTGCATTCGAAACACGTCGGTGGCAGCGGGCGAAGCGGGGGGCATTACGCAACACATTGGTGCCTCCACCGTAGACCATGCGGACAAAGGGACGGTCGTCTTTGTAGACACACCCGGTCACGCCGCGTTCACCGCCATGCGTGCGCGGGGGGCGAAAGTCACCGACATCGTAATCTTGGTCGTGGCCGCCGATGATGGCGTCATGCCTCAGACCATCGAGGCCATCAATCACGCCAAAGAGGCCGAATGTCCGATCATTGTGGCGCTCAATAAGATCGACAAAAACAACGCCAATCCCGACAAGGTCATTGCCGAATTGTCAGAGCAAGGGCTCGTGGCCGAAGATTGGGGCGGCGATACGGTCTTGTGCAAGATTTCTGCGCTCAAGAACGAAGGAATCGACAATCTACTCGACATGGTGTTGCTCCAAGCAGAGCTTATGGAGCTCACAGCAAGTCCCACCAAGCCCGCAAAAGGCGTCGTGCTCGAAGGATGTTTCGAGAAGGGCCGTGGTCCTGTAGCCACCTTACTCGTTCAAGAAGGTACGCTGAACATTGGCGATAATATTGTGTGCGGCATGATGAATGGTCGTGTCCGAGCCATGACTGACGCCCAAGGCAAAGCGGTTACTACAGCCGGTCCGGCCACACCGGTCGAAGTTATCGGACTGTCCGGAGTTCCAGACGCCAGTGAAGAGTTCATTCGCGTCAAGGATGACCGCGCTGGCAGCAAAATCGTGGACCACCGCCAGAGCGTCAAGCGAAAGGCCGCCCAAGTCCACGTTCCCAGAGTCTCCCTGGATTCGCTCCAAGAGATGCTGGAGGCAGGCCAAATCAAAGAGCTCAAGATTGTGATCAAGGCCGACGTTCACGGCTCCGCAGAAGCCCTGCGGGACGCCCTCGTGAGCATCGAGCACGATGAGGTGGCGGTCAAAGTCATTCACATCGCCGTGGGTGGCATCAGTGAGTCGGATGTTCACCTCGCGAGTGCATCCAACGCCATCATTATTGGCTTCGGTGTACGACCGGAGAGCAAGGCGAAAGCCCTCGCCGAGAAGGAACACGTCGAACTCAAATTGTACAGCATCATCTACGAAGCGCTGGATGACGTGAAACTCTCCTTGGCAGGCCTTCTGGCGCCGGTGGAGAAAGAGGCAGAACTCGGCCACGCAGAGGTGCGCGAGATCTTCTCGGCACCCAAAGTGGGAACCATCGCGGGCTGTTCCGTCACGGACGGCACTGTACAGCGCAACTGTCGGGCACGACTGGTACGCGACAGCGTGCAAGTCTACGATGGGCATGTGGGCTCATTGCGACGCTTCAAGAGCGATGTGAAGGAAGTTCAGCAAGGTTACGAATGCGGTATCAGCCTCGAAAACTTCAACGACATCAAAGTCGGCGACATCATCGAGGCCTACGAAATCCAACAAATAGCGGCCACACTCTAACCGGAACACCGCCCAATGAACGGCAACCAAGCCTTTAAGCGCGCCGACCGGGTCGCACGCGACATCCATCGTGTGCTGTCCACCGTGTTATTGAATGATCTGGCAGACCCAGCCCTGCAGAAGGTTGTCATCACGGCGGTGAAGATGACCGACAATTTACGCAATGCGCACGTGTACTGGCAACCGCTCTCCCCAGGCGATGAGTCCTTGCCGAACCAGGCCGAAAAGGCCTTTTCACGGGCATCGGCACACATTCGTTCGCTCCTCAGCAAAGCGCTGACCCTACGCTACACGCCGCAGCTCAAATTTGAGTATGACCACTCCATCGATCGCGCCCGCCATATGGACAATTTATTCCGACGCATTGAAGGGGATGCCGTGGACGACGGCGAACCTGAGCCGAACCCATGATCGGCGTCCTCCTCATCGACAAACCCGTGGGCCAAACCTCGACCGACGTCGTGCGCAGGGTTCGAAGCTACGCGGGGACCCGCCGCGTCGGCCACGCAGGGACCCTGGACCCCACCGCGTCGGGGCTGCTTCTTGTTTGTGTCGGCGAAGCGACCAAGGTCGTCTCCTATCTGATGTCGGAACAAAAAGAATACATCACGGAAGGCACATTGGGTACCGAAACGCTCACAGATGATGCCGGCAGCGAATCCATCACATCGGCGGATTGGGCGCACGTACGACGCGAGCAAGTCGAACAATTCCTGGCTGAGTCCATCGGAACCATTGAACAGCGACCGCCTCGGGTCTCTGCGATCAAACGAGATGGCGAACGCTTCTACAAACGTGTGCGGCGCGGCGAAGAAGTGGACGCTGACCTGCCCTTGCGTACTGTGCAAGCCCATGAAATACACCTGGAAGAATGGGCGCCACCCTCGTTTCGCCTCCGAATGGTGGTGGGCAAAGGGTTTTACGTGCGCAGCCTGATTCGCGATCTGGGTCGTAGCGTTGAGTCAGCAGCCCATGTCCGTACTTTGCGGCGCTCTCGAATTGGTCGATTCAACGTCCGGGATGCCACGGCGCTGTCCAACTTGAACGATGCTGCGGTGATACCCATGAATCATGCCCTGAGCCACTTGCCTACGCTAATGGCCAACGAGGAAGCCATGAAGCGTATCCAATGGGGTCAAAAACTCCGCCTGGACGAGGGATTGGTCGCACCGGCGGGTTTGCGTGAAAACGAACCCGTCCGAGTGTTGGGGCCAAACGAGCAACTCATCGCCATTGCCACCTTGACACCGGACCAAGTAGTGAAAGTTTTGCGCGGGTTTCAGACCGGCCCGCCACAGGAGCCGACCACCGGGACGTCGGCAGAAAACTAGACAGGATATAGGGGAACAGCAATAACCATGGCCTCATCTGCCAACAACTCAACAAGAAGTCGTTGACAGAAGTCAATCGGGTGGGTACATTCCCGCCCGAAAAAGAAGGCTTAAGAACCGATGCCTGTCGTTGAGAGACAGGAAGTTTAGGAGAAACCGAATGGCAATGATTCCGCAACAAAAGCGCGATGTCATCGAAAAGTACGCGACGCACCAAGGCGACACAGGTTCGCCCGAGGTGCAAGTGGCTCTATTGACCGAGCGAATTAACTACCTCACAGAGCACTTCAAGACCCACTCGAAGGATCATCATTCTCGACGCGGTCTATTGAAGCTTGTAGGGCAGCGCAGACGTCTATTGGACTACCTCAAGACAGAGGATGTCCAACGATACAGAGTTCTTATTGAGGCGCTCGGCATTCGTAAATAAACCCAACTTTCTGGGGAACGCCGGCGTCTCACTACGCATTGTGATTTAGCATTGGTGATTAGAGCGACTAAACAAAGTATTGTTGAGCCTCTCTAATCTCCAATCTCATCATTAATGCGCAGTGAGTTAAACCTGGTCTTCCCTAGAAGGTTTTTTGAAAAGAAAAAAATTCTAGGAGTTCATAATGGCTCATTCATTCAATATTGTTACCAAAGAAGTACAGGTCGGAGATGCGACCATTCAGTTTGAAACAGGACGCATGGCCAAACAGGCCGGCGGTTCCGTTCTCATCACCATGGGCGAAACAGTGCTCTTGGTGGTGGCCACCTCGGCAAAAGACGCCCGACCCGGGCAATCGTTCTTCCCGCTCACCTGTGATTACGTCGAAAAATCCTACGCGGCTGGGAATATCCCTGGAAACTACTTCCGACGCGAAGGCCGACAAAACGAGTTCGAGGTGTTGGCTAGCCGTCTCATGGACCGGCCCATTCGACCGCTCTTTCCCAAGGGCTTCATGTGCGAGACCCAGGTCATCGCCACGGTCCTCAGTCATGACCAGAAGCATGATTCCCAAGTTTTGGCGCTCATCGGCTCTTCGGCTGCACTGAGTCTCAGTGATATCCCCTTCCATGGTCCGACCGCAGCGGTGCGCGTGATACGCCACAATGGCGAACTGGTCGCCAATCCAACGCTCGATCTGATCCCAGAAGGCGATTTGGATATTTTGGTCGCTGTGTCGCCCGATGGCATCTGCATGGTCGAAGGTGGCGCCGGATTTGTCGGTGAAGACGTCATTTTGGACGCCTTGATGCTGGCACAAACCACGTGCGAACCCATCATCCAGACCATCAAAGAGTTGGCTGAGGCGGCGGGCAAGCCCAAACGAGAAGTAGAACCACCCACAGTGGACGAAGGGCTCAAAGCACGTGTCAATGAGTTGGCTGCAGAGGAGCTCGGCGTCGCGCTGACCGTCCCTGAGAAGCTCCCTCGCTACGCTGCGCTCGATGTTGCAAAAGCCAACCTCAAAGCACAGTTTTCGGCCGAAGAGTTGGAGGAGAAGGGCGGTGAGATTTCAGAGCACTTCTCGGGTCTCAAAGCCAGCATCGTTCGTGGACGGATTCTTAATGATGGTGTCCGTATCGATAAACGCGGCATCAAGGACATCCGGGCGATCAGCACGGAGACAACCGTATTGCCCCGAACCCATGGTTCCGCGCTCTTCACACGTGGTGAGACGCAAGCCTTGGCGACTGTCACACTCGGTACCGGTCGCGATCCGCAGCGGATCGAGACCCTGATGGGTGAGGTCAACAAGTCCTTCATGCTTCACTACAACTTCCCGCCTTTTAGTGTGGGGGAGACCAAGTTCCTTCGCGGACCGGGTCGTCGTGAAATCGGTCATGGGACACTGGCACAACGGGGTATCACCCCCCTCCTGCCCTCGGACGAGAGCTTCCCCTACGCCATTCGTATCGTCAGTGAAGTGCTGGAGTCGAATGGCTCCTCCTCCATGGCCACCGTATGTGCGGGATCCATGGCGCTCATGGACGCGGGCGTGCCCATCAGCGGCCCCGTCGCGGGCATTGCCATGGGCTTGATCAAGGAAGGGGACGACATCGCCATTCTCAGTGACATTCTCGGAGACGAGGACCACTTGGGCGATCTGGACTTCAAGGTCGTCGGAAACCGAGACGGAATCTCGGCCATTCAGATGGACATGAAGATCACTGGTTTGACCCGTGACGTACTCGCTCAAGCACTGGAGCAAGCCCGTGAAGGACGGCTTCACATCTTGGACGAGATGGGCAAGACCATCGAGGAATCCCGCTTGGATCTCTCGACACATGCGCCGCGCATCTTCACCATCTCCATCAATCCGGAGAAGATCCGCGACCTCATCGGCCCGGGTGGAAAGCATATCCGATCCATCCAAGCCGACACGGGAGCAACCATTGACGTCAACGACGAAGGTCGCGTCAATGTCGCTGCGAGTGATGGTGAAGTGGCCAAACAGGCCATCGAATTGGTACGGCGTTTCACCGAAGAACCCGAGCTGAACAAACGCTATTTGGGTGTGGTCTCACGGATTGCCGATTTCGGTGCATTCGTCGAGATTCTTCCCGGCACGGACGGCTTGGTCCACATCTCCGAACTGGCGGAGGACCGAATCGACCGAGTCGAAGATGTCTGCGCCCACGGCGACGAAATCCTCGTCAAGTGCATCGGCATCGACCGCCAAGGGAAAGTTCGCTTGTCTCGCCGCGCCGTCCTCATTGAGGAAGCCGGTGGCACCTACGAAGCACCCAGTCGGGAACGTCCGAGTGGTGGTGGTGACCGTGACCGTGGTGGTGGTGGTGGTGACCGTGGTGGTCGCGATCGAGGCCGACGGTTCGACAACTAAAACGAATGACGACTTCTATCCCGGTACAGTTCCAACGGGTTCGGCCTCAGGAAGACGCCGACCTAGCCTGTCCCCTTCCTCAAACGGAGGGGGCAGCTGGGTTGGATTTGCCCGCGGCAGTGCCCGTACCGGTGACGTTGAAGCCCCGAGAGTTTGCCCGTATCCCAACAGGATTTGCCATGGCGCTACCCCCCCATCATGAAGGCCAAGTCCGGCCTCGTAGTGGGCTGGCCGCCAAGCACGGTATTACCTTGCTCAATAGTCCTGGGACCATCGACGCCGACTATCGGGGGGAAATTCAAGTCATTGTCGTCAATCACAGCAACGAAGCGTTCACCATCACCCGGGGCATGCGAATTGCTCAGTTGGTGGTGGCGCCCGTTGCACGTATTGATATCTCAGAGGTCAGTATCCTCGACGCCACAGAACGCGGCGCGGGCGGATTTGGATCGACCGGCGTCGTGGCCGGATAAAAAAGAGGGAGAAAACCATGGCTTCAGCAACAAGAAAACGACGGGCTGTCATCAAGATGAAGCTTAAGAAGCAGGGTAAAAGTCGTAAGCGATCCAAACGAGCCGAAGAGCTCAAGAATCGAGAGGCCAAAGTAGACGTCCTCTAGGCATCGCACGCTCCTCTGATGCATTGGGGCGAAGGTGTGTAGCCACACCGTACACTGGCTTACGCTAGGACCGACTGGTCTGGGACGCCAAGTACTCGGAGATGATCTGCTTTTCTTCGTCGATGATGTTCAGAAACTTGATCCCATAATGGCTCCCACCGCCCCCACCTTCCACTTCACGAATCACCAACGCGTCGGCCTGGATCATCCGGTCAGCACCAGGTATCAAGAAAGATACCACCACCTGAGTATGCACGGTGAGCCCTTGATTGGTCTCAAAGAGCAAACCGCCCTCGGACAGATCGCGACTCTTTCCAAAGATGGTGGTTGGCTTTGCGCCAGCGACTCGGACTTGAACCAAGATCGAAATGAATTTCCGTTGGGGCGTGTCGAGCAGCTTACGCGTCAGTTTCAATAGCGGCCGGCCTTTCATCGGCTCTTTGACGACGTACACGTTCTTCCGATCGTTGTAGGCTTTCACAGCTGCCAGATCGTCATCCGGGCCAGAAATGAGCACCACGGGGATCGCGGTCCCCTGAGGCTCACACACGGTCGCCACATCCACTCCCTGGGGAACACCGCGGCAAATCAAGAGATCCACGTTTCGCTCCAAGAGGAACTCTTTGGCCTCTCCACCCGACATCACCGCAAACACATCGCAGCCGCGAGCTTGGAACGTATGCTCCGGATCCTCAAAGAAGTTCGGTTCCGGACTCACTAGCAACACTTGTTTCGTGGCCACTTTTCCCTCGATCGATGCCTTTCCCGTATGCTGGAGCACACCTGCCTGCAAGTCAACTACCGTGGATGGATTTGCGGGTCGCGTCCCAGTCCATGAGACGAAGAGGAGTGTTGCAAGCAGGTCCGCCCATTGATACAAAGACGAGCGATGAAAGGTATCGCATCCATCGAGCAAGCCATTGACGACATTCGCGCGGGCCGAATGGTCATCCTGATCGACGACGAAGACCGCGAAAACGAAGGTGACCTGGTCATCGCCGCGGAAATGGTGACGCCACAGAGCATCAACTTTATGGCCACCCACGCTAGGGGGTTGATCTGTGTTGCCCTTTCTCACGAGCGCGTGAACGCCATCGGCCTCGACCCCATGGTTCGGCACAACCGGGCACCATTGGAGACCGCGTTCACCACGTCGGTGGATGCGCGCGAGGCCACCTCGGGTATTTCAGCCTCGGATCGTTCCCTGACCGTACAGCGATTGATCGCGAAGAACGCCACCCTGGGTGACTTTCGAATCCCAGGGCACACGTTTCCCTTGGCAGCCCGAGAAGGCGGGGTCTTGGTCCGCGCGGGCCAAACGGAGGGGAGCGTGGACTTGGCCGTGTTGGCCGGTCTTCAACCCGGTGCGGTGATCTGCGAG
>Ga0114996_10004250_pt1 | contig 17361 bp, 22 predicted proteins | sample ArcticOcean_MG_C_4_FD_87039 | JGI IMG/M metagenome (GOLD analysis project Ga0114996, IMG submission 87039) | Marine microbial communities from western Arctic Ocean - ArcticOcean_MG_CB4_134 | ecosystem: Environmental > Aquatic > Marine > Oceanic | place: Arctic Ocean: Canada Basin | collected...
ATATAATGACGTCGACCAGGTTTACTTTCCTTTTTCAAATCAGTAAGAGCGGGAGTCCCATCGATGTATCTCACTTTTACTTTGATAGAAGGGAAATCTCCATCCGTATCAACGGCATAAGACCAGATGTAACCTTCTTCTTTTAAGATACGAGCGATCTCTGCCTTTACTTTTGAAAAAGGAGCGGTGAAATCGTCCTTTCCTGCCCTTGCGGCATTTTTGAAGCGAATTAAAAAATCTGATATTGGATCACTTAGAGCGGCCATGTTTTTTATTTATGTAATAATTTATATTTCCCAAAATTTATGCTGCCTTCTTTTCTCTCCCTCTGAACGGCATTCCTAAGAGATGCAGTAATTCTCGGGCCTCATCATCACTATTTGCTGAAGTTACTATACAAACATCAAACCCAAGTGCGCGTTGAACTTTATCCAATTCGACCTCTGGAAAGATCGTATAATCCGTTATTCCGAGAGTATAATTACCTCTACCATCAAATGCTTTAGCAGAGACTCCCCTGAAGTCACGTATGCTAGGAATTGCGGTTCCTATAAGTCTTAGCAAAAACTCATACATTCTCGCTCCTCTTAATGTCACTTTTGCTCCGACGAGTTCACCCGCGCGCAATTTGAAATTAGAAATACTAGTTTTAGCTGCAGTAGCAACTCCTCGCTGACCAGTTATAAGTGCAATCGCATCTAATGCATCCTGCACGGCTTGTTTACGATCAGATTCAGCCTTGCCTACACCACAATTAATAACCAACTTCTCTACGAAGGGCACTTCATGTATGTTCTTGTAGTCGAAATGCTTTTTGAGGGCAGTTACTACTTCTTCTTTATATTTTGTTAGTAATGCTGGATTCATTTTATGAATTCTCTGTAGTTTCAGTATCGCTCGTTACCTCTTCAGCTGGTTTGACCGCCTTCTTAGCTACCTTCTTCGTTGCCTTTTTGGCTGCCTTCTTCGTTGTCGGAGCGTCTATTTTTTTGACATTTGAAATATGAATTGGGCCTTCCAGTTTAATGATCCCCCCGTCTGGGCGGTCTTGACTTTTGCGAGCATGCTTAGTAATCATTCTGACACCCTCAATAATCACCTGCTGCTTGTCAGGAATGACCTGCATGATCTTGCCCGTCTTATTCTTTTCGTTACCAGCAATCACTTTAACTTGATCACCTGTTTTGACATGTGTTTTTATTCTGCTCATAAAACCTCAGGTGCTAGAGATACGATTTTCATAAAGTTTTTCTCCCTCAACTCGCGGGCAACGGGGCCAAAGATACGAGTTCCTCGTGGATTCTTATCCTTATCAATAATTACAATTGCATTCTTATCGAATCGCAACACTGAGCCATCAGAGCGGCGAATCGGAGCAGCAGTACGAACCACCACAGCCTGTACAACGGCCCCCTTTTTAATACTGGCCGTAGGCGTTGCTTCTCTAACGTGCGCTGTAATAATATCACCAACACCCGCACTCCTGCTGCGTTTTCCCAGCACGCCAATCATCTTAGCGACACGGGCACCGGTGTTATCAGCAATTTGAACTTTTGACTCCATCTGTATCATAACAATGGTAGGTAAACTTTTTCTTCTTTTTTTGGTTAGTGAGACAGTACCTCAACGAGGCGCCAACATTTTTTCTTACTCATGGGTTTGGTTTCGGTAATACGTACCTTATCCCCAATCTTCGCTTTGCCCTCTTCATCGTGAGCGTACAACTTAGTAGTAAGCTTCACTATCTTGCGAAACTTTGCGTGTGGCACTCTACGAACAACGCTAACTACTATCGTTTTGTTCATTTTGTCTGAAGAAACTACTCCAACACGTTCTTTACGGAGCCCTCTTTCAGCCCCTTTATCTGATGATTTTTCTTCGCTCATATTTTATAAATTTCTTTATTGGTCACTAATTCCATCTAAGCCTCAACTGCTGAAGGAGGCGACGTAACTGCCGCCGCTGCTTTACGTTCTTCAATAACCTTCATTGATAATAATGTCTCAATACGCGCTAACGTTTTCCTGACAAATTTAATCCTCGCAGGGTTCTCAAGCTGTCCGCTCGCCTTCTGCACATAAAGGTTCATCATCTCTTGTTTGAGATCACGCCGCTCTGTTATGAGCTCTTCTCTAGTCTTTTCTCTAAGTTCGGTAATTTTCATCTCAAATCTATTTAGTTGGAATCACGTGAAACAAAACGACAACTCACACCAAGCTTATTAGCTGCTCGACGAAGAGCATCCCGAGCCAGCGTTTCCGATACACCTCCTACTTCAAAAAGCATCAGTCCTGGCCTAACTACTGCTACCCAATGTTCAGGAGCACCCTTACCTTTACCCATCCTTGTTTCTGGAGGTCTCGACGTGGTTGGCTTGTGAGGAAAAATACGGATCCAGACTTTACCTTTACGTTTTAAGTATCGGTTAATTGTTACACGACAAGCCTCGATCTGATTGTTTTTAATCCAACCACGTTCAAGTGTCTGTAAACCGTAATTACCAAAACTCAGTTTAGTTCCTCGGTTCGCATTGCCTGCACGACTCCCGCGCTGGCTCTTGCGATACTTCATTTTTCGGGGCATTAATGGCATGCTTATTCGGTCCTTTCTAAATTATTAAGTTTATGAATCGTTATATCGTTTCGTTTCAACAAATGAATTACTTTCTCTGCGGTGCTCGGGAACGCTTCCCCCTAGGGTCTCTCCTTGGGCCCCCTCCTGTTTCCCTCTTAGGCTTTTCAATTTCATCTTTCTTATTGATCCAGCATTTGACACCAATTATTCCATAAGTCGTCCTAGCTTCGGCAAAACCGTAATCGATTGGAACTCTAAGGGTCTGAAGAGGAACCTTGCCTCTCTTATACCACTCTGCCCTTGCTATATCCGCGCCACCGAGCCTGCCGCCGCAACGGATACGGACACCATCAGCTCCAAAGTCCATAGTTGTTTGTATGGCCCTTTTCATAGCACGACGGAAAGCTATTCGTCGCTCCATCTGAACCGCTACATTTTCTGCAACTAACTGAGCATCCAGTTCAGGTTGTTTGATTTCGAAAATATCAATTTTTACATCTCTTCCTGCGCACATTGCAGAAATCCTTGAGCTCATAATTTCTATCTCTGATCCTTTCCGACCAATGACAAGGCCAGGTCGAGCCGTAAAAAGCGTGACCCTTAAACTGTTCCAGGCTCTCTCGATCTGAATCTTAGACAGAGCCGCCGTGTATAATTTTTTCTTTAGATAAGCGCGCACCTTAAGATCCTCGTGAAGGAATTTGGTGTATTCTTGTTCTGAGGCATACCACTTAGATCGCCAGTCCTTTTGGACCGCGAGCCTGTAGCCGATTGGATTTACTTTTCGTCCCATAGTCGATTTTGTGAAAATTTTTTACTTTAGATCTTTTGAATCAGCGCTTTTTTCTTTTTCTTCAGAACTTACGCTGTCCGAAATTATAATTGTTAAATGACTTTGTCTTTTGCGAATCGGGGCCGCCGATCCCCTCGCCCTTGGCTTGTAACGCTTCAGTGTGCGCCCATCATTAACCACCGCTTCTTTCACCCTTAACTCCTCAATATTAACATTGAGCTCTGGCTTTTCTTCAGAGATGTTATCCGCATTAGCGATTGCAGATTTTAGTGTTTTATTCAACAATCTAGCAGCCTTCCGAGGAGTGAAAGTTAGAGTGTTAATTGCATCAGAAACTTGCATCCCTTGAATCTCACGAGCAACGTCACGAGCTTTCTTTGGTGAAACTTTTGCGTTCTTATATTCAGCACGGAATTCCATTTTTTTATTTGTACTTAAATTTATTATTCAGTTGTTGCCACAGAGACCAAATCACCAACCTTTGGATAATCTTCTTCTTTGTTAAGTTTTCTTATTAGCGCCGCAGAAACGTTATCTCTCACGTCCACTACTATCGAGCTTCCAACGGGCCTGTCTTTTCTAAATAATCTAAATGGCATTCCTATTTTAGCTCCAGCAACACGACCTACATTAAACACGACCATGCCATAATCATCTTTCACTCCTATGATCTTTGCTTCGTGTATTGTCCCTCTAACGTTTCCGTCAATTTTAAAATCGCCTCCAATTCCCAAAGCCTTATCCGCATTATCAACTGCAGAACTCAAGTGAACATTTAATTCATCAGGGCCTTGCTCACTTTTTTTACCTAGTTCAATTACCTGCAAGGCCTTGTCTGATAAATTTATCAAAGCTTCAGATATTCTCATCTTATCCTCTTCAAGGAGTCGGATATCATTCATCGCCTTAAGTAACCTTCCTTCCACGCCCTTGTCCCCTTCAGTGACCGCCTCAATGCCTAGAGCCTCTAACTGAAGACGCATCTTTGCATAGGATTCTCTAAACTCTTCGGATTCAGCATTTGAAGCCATCAAACTGTCCCTTAGATTGACGTTCACCTGCAGGAGCTTGGCATTTTCAGCTTTTAATTCCTTGCTCTGCTTTAAAGAAGCATCCAGCGCCGTTCTGAGCTCAGCCGCTTCAATGCTTTCCCCTCCCATACCAACACAGAAGCAAAGCGCATTTGCTAAAACAAATACAGCGACTCGGCTCATTTTTGTGTGTTTGGGTTTCATCATTTTTAAATTATCAGGCGATACCTTTATTTTTTACCCACACCTCCATGAGCAATAAATTTCCGAGTCGGCGAAAATTCCCCGAGCTTGTGTCCCACCATATTTTCCGACACATAAACGCTAATGAAGTCCTTGCCGTTGTGAACTGAAAATGTATGTCCTACAAAGTCAGGCGTTATCAACGATCTGCGAGACCAAGTCTTAATTGGGCGCTTCTGTCCAGAATCATTCATCGCGTCAATCTTATCGAGAAGCTTTTGATCAACGAACGGTCCTTTTTTAAGTGATCTTCCCATAATGTTTTATTTCTGTATTAGTTCGGAAATTGATTATCTTTTGCTGCTATTCTTTGTCTTACGTCTCTGCACAATGAATCTGCTACTTGCCTTGTGTTTTTTACGAGTCTTCTGTCCTTTGACGTGCCCCCAAGGACTCTTCAAGTGCTGACGACCTCCTCCAGACTTCGACTTTCCCTCACCTCCACCATTCGGGTGGTCAACAGGGTTCATGCACATCCCACGAACACTTGGCCTTATTCCTAACCACCTTGTTCTTCCCGCTTTACCTGCAACGACATCCCCGTGGTTAATATTGCCTACTCGACCCAAGGTACAATAGCACGCAGCGTTAATCTTTCTTATTTCACCTGAAGGCATCTTCACTAGTGCATATTTACCCTCTATATTTGAGAGAGAAGCTTGCCCTCCAGCGCTACGAGCGATGCATCCACCCTTGCCTGGCACGAGCTCCACATTATGAATGTCGGATCCAAGAGGGACCTGAGAAAGAGGCATCGCGTTTCCAACCTTTGGAGGAGCCAATTCGCCTGCCTGTACTTTTGCACCCACTTCTAAATCAATAGGTGCAATGATGTAGGACTTTACTCCATCTTCGTACTGTATAAGAGCAATTCTTGCAGAACGGTTCGGATCATATTCAATACTTTCAACCCTTGCACTAACGTCCCTCTTCTTACGCTTAAAGTCCACTAGACGGTACATGCGCTTGTGCCCACCACCGCGGTGACGACAAGTGATTCTTCCTCGATTGTTTCGTCCGCCACTCTTCTTTAATGGTCTGCAGAGAGATTTCTCAGGAGTATCTTTTGTGATCTCCTCAAAACTCGGTAGTTCCTTATAACGACTCGACGGCGTGTACGGTCTGAATTTTTTTAGGGCCATGTCCTTTGTTCCAATAAATTTATACTATGTCAATTGTCTCTCCTTCAGCGAGTTTCACAAAAGCCTTCTTCCAATTAGCCCTGCGTCCCATCACTGGACTCGTTCTTCCTCTTTTCTTTTTTCCTTTATAATTAGCAGTCCTAACCGAAATAACTTTCTTACCAAAGATCTCAGTGACTGCCCTCTTGATCTCAAGCTTATTTGCTTTCCTGTCGACCTTGAAAACGTATTCATTATTTTCTTCAGTCAAAATTTGAGCCTTCTCGCTGTTCACTTGAAGTGTTCTTAGGACTCGAAATATGTCTTTCATTATTCTTATTTATTAAATCTTAATTAAATCGCAGTTCGGCTCGAAAGAATCGCCATTGCGCTCTCAGTTAATACCACTTTGTCATAAGCGAGCAATTCTTCCGTGTTAACATCAAGTGCCGTAGAAAGCTGGTTGGCAGCAACATTTCTGGCCGCTAAATATGTCTTATCGGTGAACGAGCTTGAGACGACTAGAGCCTTTTCTGTGCCCGCAATTTCTTGAATTCTCGAGACGAAAGTCTTCGTCTTCCCATCATCAATTTTAAAATCATCAATTACCAAAACATCACCAGAGGATATTCTATCACTCAATGCACTAGCAAAAGCCAATCTCTTAGTCTTCTTATTGACTTGCTTTGAATAGTCCCTCGGCCTAGGGCCAAAAACCACGCCCCCTCCTCGATTAATTGGCGATGCATTACCGCCTTGCCTTGCGTTACCTGTTCCCTTCTGCCTGAAAGGCTTCCTACCGGACTGGGAGACTTCACCTCGAGTCTTTGTGTTTGCTGTACCTGATCGCCTATTGGCTCTCATTGCAACAATCACATCATGCACGACCTTAGTCGTTTCCTGGTCCTCAGGAATTCCTAACTGGGCGGCTTTTGCAGCTTCTATTGTTAAAACGTTTGCAGACATCTTGATATTCTTAATTCAGTTAATACTTATTTTGAGGGGGATTGTTTTTTAATTGCTGGCCGAATAATTACATATCCACCCTTGGATCCAGGAACTGCTCCACTGATAAGTAAAACATTATCATCTGGACGCGACTGAACGACCTTAAGATTTTGCACTGTGACCCTTCTTCCTCCCATTCGGCCTGGCATTTTTGTGTTCTTCCATACCCTACCAGGAGTCGATCCTGCACCAATACTTCCAGGTCGGCGGTGCATCATTGATCCGTGCGCCGCAGGCAGACCCCCGAAATTATATCTTCTATAAACTCCCTGGAACCCTTTACCTTTTGTTGTCCCAATAATGTCTACAAACTGACCATCTTCAAATAAGCTGGCACTGAGATCTTCAATGTTATCAGGTAAATCTGCATCAAAACGGAACTCCTTAACATACCGCTTCGGCTCAGAATTATGTTTTTTGAAATGTCCCGCACGGGCTTTAGTTGCCCTCTTCTCTTTCTGTTTATCATAACCCACTTGTACAGCATTATACCCATCAGTTTCTGTCGTCTTTTTCTGTAAGACAGTATTTCCACTGACGTCAATGACGGTAACTGGTATCATGGCGCCATCCTCGTCGTATATCCGAGTCATGCCGATTTTCTTACCTAGAAGTCCTATACTCATATCGTGTTAAGGTCTTTGCGGAGATCGCTTTAAAATTTTAGTGTTAATAGTCGTAAATTCTTGGGAATTAATTCCACAGTTAAATCTTGATACTGATATCCACCCCAGCAGGAAGGTTCAGTTTTTTAAGTTCGTCAACGGTACGTGATGTAGGATCTACAATATCCAAAAGTCGCTTATGAGTTCTAATCTCAAATTGTTCAGCTGATTTCTTATTTACGTGCGGGGACCGGTTAACGCTGAACTTTTCAATGCGTGTAGGCAATGGAATCGGTCCTGCAATCTTTGCTCCAGTCCTTTTTGCTGTGTCAACGATCTCTGCAGTCGAGCGGTCTAGGGCCCGGTGATCGTATGCTCTTAGTCTGATTCGAATGCTTTGATTTTCCATATGATTAGAATTTTGTAAAATTTATGCGTATGCCAGAGCCGATCCTCCCCGTTGCTCTATTAGTTCATTAACTATGGCGAATGGGACCTGTTCAAATTGTGACGGCTCCATCGAATAACTGGCACGACCAGATGAAAGAGTTCTGATGTCTGTCGCATAGCCAAATAGTTCTGCGAGTGGAACCTCTGCCTTGATAATATTTACATTGTTCCGGCTTCCTATTTCACCGATCCTGCCACGGCGACGATTCAAATCACCCATTATATCCCCCTGAAATTCATCTGGCGTCGTGCACTCGACTTCCATGACAGGCTCGAGCAATTGGCACTTTGCTTTTTTAAATGCATCCTTCATTGCGAAGATTGCAGCCATTTTAAATGCTTGTTCATTTGAATCCACGTCATGACTAGAGCCATCTAAAAGGTCCACATGAACATCAACAACCTGATAGCCTGCAATGATACCAGAAATCATCGCCTCACGAATGCCTGCCATACATGCATTAATGTATTCCTTTGGAATAACTCCACCTACAACTTTGTTCTCGGTTGTTAATCCCTCGCCTCGATCATTAGGGAAAATCTTCAGAATGACATGCCCGTACTGGCCTCGACCGCCGGTCTGCTTCTTAAGGAGCCCCTCTCCATCCGCTTCTTCCGAAATACTTTCTCTGTACGCTATCTGAGGCTTACCCGCATTAGTCACAACACCAAATTCACGCTTCATCCTATCCTGAAGAACTTCCAAATGGAGTTCTCCCATACCGGAAATAATAGTTTGTCCGGTTTCTTCGTCAGTCTTAACGACGAACGTTGGATCCTCTTCACCCAACCTCTGCAGTGCAATGCCCATTTTTTCCTGATCAGCGGTAGTCTTTGGCTCGATCGACATGGAAATCACTGGCTCCGGGAATGATGGAGGCTCTAAAAGAACATCTTCAGATGTGGAGCAAAGGGTATCACCAGTTGTAATGTTTTTAATTCCAACAATGGCAGCAATGTCACCCGAATAGCAGGTCTCAATGTCCTTGTGTTCGTCTGCCTGAATTTGTATCAACCTTCCGACTCGCTCCTTACGGCCCGTGCGCGGATTGTACACCTGATCACCTTTTGAAACAGTTCCTGAATAAACACGGAAAAATACAAGTTTTCCTACAAATTTATCACTCCACAACTTAAATGCTAAGGAACAAAATTTTGCGTTGTCGTCAGTAATAACCTCTATCTTTTGATCTTCATTTCTACTCCGCTGTCCTTGAGCAGCTGGAATATCCAAGGGGCTAGGAAGGTAGTCAATCACGGCATCCAGTGTAGCCTGTACACCTTTATTTTTAAAAGCGGATCCACCGCAAACTGGAACGATCTTGTTTGCAATTGTTGCGCGTCTGAGTGCCAACTTAATTTCAGCTGGTCCAATTTCTTTTTCCTCAAGGAACAGAGTGCCTATCTCATCATCTGCATCAATCAGTTTCTCTATAAGAGCTGCATACGCATCATCAGCTAGTGCACGTTCCGGTTCATTCAATTCCCTCACCTCGTAAGTGGATCCAAGATCATCGCTATCCGAATAAACAATTGCCTTCTTATTGATGACATCTATTTGGCCACTCAAGAATTCTTCAGCACCTATTGGAATGAGCACAGGCACCGCATTGGCGCCTAGTTTTTCCTCAATATCATTAACAACATTTGAAAAATCCGCTCCGACCCTATCCATCTTGTTAACAAAAACAATCCTCGGAACAGAGTATTTATCAGCTTGTCGCCATACCGTTTCTGACTGCGGCTGGACACCTGCTACCCCACAAAAAACCACAATGGCACCGTCTAGCACTCTCAAAGAACGTTCCACCTCAGCAGTGAAATCGACGTGCCCCGGCGTATCAATAATATTGACTCGATGCTCTGCTCCTTCGTAGGACTTGAACAGACCTTCAGTCTGCACTTGATTCCATGCGCAGGTCACTGCGGCCGAAGTTATCGTAATTCCCCTTTCCTGCTCCTGTTCCATCCAGTCAGTCGTCGCCTGACCGTCGTGAACCTCGCCTATGCGGTGAATCATTCCCGTATAAAACAAAACCCGCTCAGTGAGAGTCGTCTTTCCCGCATCAATGTGCGCACAGATTCCGATGTTGCGCGTGCGCTGCAACGGAAAATCACGTTTTGGGGAATTTGGGTTATCGGACACTCAGAAAAAAATAGTTAAATTACCAGCGGAAATGAGCAAATGCCCTGTTTGCCTGCGCCATCTTATGCATTTCGTCACGTTTACGAACTGCATTGCCACTGTTAGATGCCGCGTCCCTTATCTCATTCGCAAGGGCAAGATGCATAGGAGTGCCTCGACGAGACCGAGCAAAACTTACGACCCACCGGATAGCTAAGGATTCTTGTCTCCTCGTCGAAACTTCGAGAGGAACTTGATATGTAGCACCGCCGACTCTACGAGACTTAACCTCAACTCGCGGCTTTGCATTCTCAATGGCACGGGTGAGGCTTTCTAACGGATCCACCGTATCAGATCCTTCATTTGATTTATCTATAGCTGTATAAACAATCCTCTCAGCAAGTGCCTTCTTACCAGCACCCATTACGGTACTTACAAGCTTGGCCACCAATTCGCTATCATAGCGCGGGTCCTTTATTGCTATCTTCTTTTTAACTCTTCTACGTCGGGACATAATTGGAAATTATCGAACTTTGATTAACTGGCCTTTGTCTTCTTGGATCCATACTTTGAACGAGACTGTTTCCTATTATCAACACCAAGAGTATCCAGGGCTCCTCGAACAACATGATAACGAACACCCGGCAAGTCTTTTACTCGACCACCTCGAACAAGAACGATTGAGTGCTCCTGTAGGTTATGCCCCTCACCTCCAATGTAAGCTATTATTTCGTGCCCGTTCGTTAAACGCACCTTGGCAACCTTACGCAATGCTGAGTTAGGTTTTTTGGGCGTCCTCGTATATACCTGCAAACATACCCCGCGTCGCTGGGGGCAATTTATTAGGGCAGGAGATTTAGATTTTTCGACAGGGCTCTTACGGCCTTGGCGAACGAGTTGGTTTATGGTTGGCATGGTTTTATTTTAAAATGTCTCAGCTACGAACAAACGAGACGACACCCATGCAAATTAATGCTTAAAAAAACAAGAGTATCGGCCCGTCGTCTATTATATCTACACCGGAGTGAGAAAATTAGAGCGCAGCCGTCCCCAAAAGGGATTCCGAATCCTAGTGGTTAAATGCTTTTTATCAAGCCTTATCGCCCCAAATTTAGTGAGATTTTTGAAATTTTCTGCTTTTTGCCATAACTTGCTTGTTATTAGCATTTTATAAGATGTCGATAAATTTATGCAATTGAAGTGATAAATCAGCGGAAAATTGGGGTTTTTTAAACTATTCATGAGATCACAGCCGCGCTAAAATTGTGTGTTTTTGCACAAAACGCACGTAGCGGAATAGTTGCCGACCCCTCACTTTCATTAAGCCCCACACTTTTTAGAAAGTTCGGGGACGGCTAGGCCATATTGGCCCAATTCTATTTTGGCATCGATTCTTCAAACCCTTAAATCGATAGTAATTGGAAGAACATCATTCCTATCAATTTTAATAGCAATATGAGTCATTGATATCCACCTCATATTATCTTCGAACTTGGCCAGCTCAGCTATTACAAAGATTGAGTTATTTTATAATAAAAACAACCCCAAAACCTCTTTTTATGTGCGTAAGAAGTAATGTAAATTACTTAATGTAAGTTACTTGAGCCTTTTGAATGATCCAGAGAATTCGCTCGGTATATCGACCTTATTAAATCCGTCCAGGAAATAGATTCGGGCATTCACATCTCCGACCCTGCCCTTCTCATAGATGGCCGCCGTAATATAATAGTTGCGAGTAGGATTCGCTTTTGATTCATCTCCCAATTCAAATCTAAATCTCTTCAAACCTGGCCCAACGGGAATCTCTTGTATTATCTGCTCAGCAAATAAATCCGCGCCCTTATCAGCGATCCTAGGGTCATATTCCCACAACCTGACCCAAGCGCTAGCACTATTACCTGCAAATTCAGGCACCCCCTGGAAGCTCAACTCTCCAAAAACCGCACTCTCTGGTTTGACTGCGTCGCCCGTCTTAACTAAGCGGAAAAAACCATTTCCTTCCCTCCAGATCGGAAAAGTCCATACCTGTTCCTTTCCGTTCCCCTCACCGACTCCCACGGCCGCCCAATCCTGCATGTTCCTCGAACCATAGATCATATAAGTAACTCCAGATTGGCTGGAAACAGTCAGTTCCATCTGATTGCCCTCCTTGAGGCGAATCTCTAGGTCCTTTCCAACAGGTTCCGCTTTGACAAAATGAGCAGTAATCGGTTTGATTTCTTCAGTATAGAAGAGCCTCGGATCATAAGTATGAACATAGAGGCTCTCTCCATGTTCTCCTCTCGGATAAAGACTCCATGAATCAAAAACGTAACCAGGTGCCGGAACTGCCTGGTAATGCTCCACGATTGCGTCTTCCGCCCTTGAGGCAATCGATGAATTGACAGTTCCTCCATCTGCCGGAGAGGCCTGAGGCCAATAAAACAAACCTTGGCCAAGTGATGTCACTAGGCTCAGCAAAAAACTAGCTGCATATATTATCGCAAATTTTTTCATATTTTCCTAGATAGAATGAAACTGATTAACTTCCATTATTTCTTAGAAAGATTTGTATAAAAAACAGCCTATCTGAACACATGGCAAATCCTCATACCCTTTTTTATGGCTTTGTGCATTTTGATCGCCAAAAATACTCTGTGGCTACCAATTTTCAGTATTGTTGACCTGAAAACCATGTACCATTAATTTTGTTTTAAGATTCAATCTTAAATGACGCTAAAAGCATCAATCATAGCAATAGCTGCATCGGCCCAGTTACTGTTGGCTAATGCCGCAGAACAATTGCACTGGAGCCTTTCCCCCATTAAGAGCGTCGCAGTAAATGATTCTGAGGACCCATGGATCAAAAATCCTGTCGATCACTTTGTATTAGCAAAGTTAAAGAAGAACAACCTCAAGCCCCAGCCAGAAGCGGACCGATACACATTAATGCGTCGGCTGCATGCCGGACTGACCGGTATCCTCCCAACGATAAAAGAAATTAACGCATTCATAAATAATGCATCAACCGATGCGTACACTGAACTCGTTGATGATTTGTTAACTGACCCTCATTACGGCGAGAGATGGGCCCGGCACTGGCTTGACGTTGCTCGGTATGGTGAGAGTAACGGTATTTTAACAGTAAACGAAGATAGGATCCGCAATGATGCATGGAAATACCGGGACTCCGTCATTAATGCATTCAATAACGACCTGCCATTCGACCTTTTCGTTCAGTATCAACTCAATCCCCGATCGAATAACATCAGTGCTGAGTACAGGGAATTACGCCAATTCATTCACCTCGGTACCAGATTGCAGAACAATGCTGATCCCAATGACAGGCAATTTCACAGGTTAAATGACATGGTATCAACAACAGGAAGCGCTTTTCTTGGTTTTACTTTTGGCTGCGCTCGTTGCCATGATCACCCAGTTGATCCAATGTCGACTGAAGAATATTACCAATTCACGGCTCTGTTCTTTGACCAGTTCAATGAAAATCCAATAGCCTCCTCGAAGAAGATCCCCCTCAGAATCACTGAGCCTAAGGTCCTAATCAACGGTGATTGGAAATCGCCCGGAAAATCAGTCTCTCCGGGATTTCTAAAAGTCCTGATGCAAAAGTCCGCCAATCACTGGTTAAGTGAAAGCAACAAAATGGAAGGACTGGGCAATTGGATCACCGATACGGTCAATGGTTCTGGACAATTATTAGCGAGGGTCATAGTTAACCGATTATGGCACCATCATTTTGGACAAGGACTAGTTAAAACCCCCAATGATTTTGGTAAAATAGGCTCAGAGCCGACTCATCCAGAATTACTGGACTGGCTGTCTGCGGAGCTGATTAAAAATAATTGGAAATTAAGCCACATACATAAATTAATATTAACGAGCTCCACATACACACAAAAGAATTCATCTTCTCCAGAATATCTTAATGTAGATTCAGACAATAAACTTCTTTGGCACAGAAAACCGCAACGACTCGAAGCTGAAATAATTAGGGACCGTTTACTTGATGTCGCAGGAGTACTTAAGAAACAAATGCATGGCAAAAGCACCCCAGTCGGAGACTATAAAAAAGCACTTCCTGATCTAGAAAATAGTTGGCGCCGTTCAATTTACCTACAAGCGCACCGTTCCGTGCATCATCCGACGCTCTCACTATTCAATTATCCGGACACTTCTGCTAGCGTAGGTTCCAGGAGCACCTCAACAGGAGAATCAAGCACTCTATTCTCTCTCAACTCAAAGTTCTTATGGACACTTTCCAAACACTTTGCGGAAAGAATTAAAAAGGAAAGCACTCAAGACCCAAAGGACCGAATCAAAAAGGCATACATGATCGCTCTTTCCAGACTTCCTAATGAAGAAGAAATAACAATTGGAATGAGCATACTTAATGGGCAAGATGATGCTAAATTAACAAACTTCTGTCATCTCATATTTGGGTTAAATGAATTCATCTACATCCACTAATTGAATGAAGCAATGAAACGACGGTCCTTCATTAAAAATCTAGGCATAAGCGGCGCCTCATTGAATTCAATTACTAACTCCAGGGCATCAACAAACCCAATGGCGCCTCACATAGCGCCCCGAGCCAAAAATGTAATTTTTCTTTTCATGTGCGGAGGGGCCAGCCATTTGGAAACTTTTGATCACAAGCCCGTTCTTAAAAAATACGCAGGTAAAAAAGCATCAGAAATTTTCAGCAAAGAGGATTTGGACGGTTTCAATCCCGAAAAGTCTTTCGAGAACTCAAGAATAATACCTCCAGTTTTTGATTTTAAACAGTACGGACAAAGCGGATCTTGGGTCAGCGAAATCTACCCAAAGCTTTCAGAAGTAGTGGACGATATATGCTTCATCAAATCGTTACATACTGACTCGGCAATACACTCTGTCGGTGAAACTCTGATGCATACTGGTCACGGAAGGCCTGGGTTCCCGAGCCTTGGATCCTGGGTCACCTATGGATTAGGAAGCAAATCCAGTGCCTTACCACCTTACGTTGTCATGAAGGACGGCATCTCAACGGCCGGCGACATTGTCTTCCAGCAGGGCATGTTACCTGGACGACACAGAGCCTCTGTTGCGGCAGCTGAACGAGGCAAGCCCCCTTTCCCATACCTAAGCCCCGACCCATCGATCAACAAAGAAGATCAATACGACCAGCTCAAAAAACTCCAGCAATTGAATAGAGCGCATCAGAAAAAACACATCGGCCAACCAGAACTCATGAGCCGCATCGAGTCATTCGAAATGGCATTCGATCTGCAAAGCTCAGCGAAGGCGGCCTTTGACCTGAATCGCGAATCTAAAAGTATTCATAAACTTTATGGTGAAAACCTCTTTTCTCGGCAATGCCTTACGGCAAGACGCCTCATCGAATCTGGTGTTCGCTTTGTTGAAATTCTGGATGGAGCTGAGGGTAGAAAATGGGACGCACACGGGAACCGAGGAGGCCTCGTAGACAATCACAGAAACAATGCTGCTCGGACCGATCAGGGAATAGCAGCCCTCATCACTGACCTCAAGTCTAGGGGCATGCTGGATGAAACATTAATTGTCTGGGCCACTGAATTTGGAAGAACACCCTTCGAAGAAGACCGAAAGAAACAGTCCGAACTGGGCAGGGGGCATCACCATAAAGGGTTTACTTTATGGATGGCTGGAGGAGGAGTCAGGGGCGGAACCAGCCACGGCCAAACTGACGAACTAGGAATGTACGCCGTAAAAGACCCTGTCTCATTTCACGATTTTCATGCAACAATTCTTCATCTTCTGGGGCTAAATCACGAACAACTCACGTTCCGCCACAACAGTCGTGACGTTCGATTAACTGATGTGTTTGGAAATGTCATCCATGACATTATAGCCTAACACTAATCGATGAACAGTGGGCCTTAAAATTGATATGGAAAGATCTATTTTTGAAGATCAATTGTAATCTTTAATGGGGACAGAGATTTGACAGCAACCTTTGATTTTTCCCACTTTGGCAATCCTGAGTAATCATTAGAGACACCTGCCCTCTCCTTTGGAATACCAAGAAAGTTATAATCCAACTTACCGTTCTCGTTCTCATCATAAAATGCACTAACCGCATAAGTCCCATAAGGCATTTTACTGAAGATTATTTTCACCTGCCCCATCGATATTTTAGCCTTAGCCAGATAAGCCGCATCGCTTCCCTTCTTAGGAAATGTTTTCTCATTATCGTGCAGCGCCACATAAATCGTCCCCTCGTCCTCATCACTACATTGCACAATCACAGCAACCTCAGAAAATTTGACTTCTTCACTGAACCCAGTGCTCATGCACTGAAAACAAAGAAGGAGAAGAACAAATAAAAAATCTCTCATTATCTTTATTGAATTAAACATTCAAATTCAAACTAGCCAATAAAAAGCACCTCATTGCTGGGCCGCTTCTATTCTAATTTATCACCCATTAATTCACCATTGCTTATCGAGTTAACTTTACTGCCAATCTTATGTTCTGTTGAGCTCTATCATTTAACGGTGAAGTGCTAATTTCAGTAACTGTTAAATAGCCGTCCCCATCATTCTTATTAGAATACAAACGAGTCAACCCCTCACCACTTTCCCACTCCTTCAAATAAAATGATCTTTCAATTCCTAAAATCACATCAGACCGATTATTCATTTTCTTGTATTCCAGAGCAATGAATTGGCTCCCTTCATTCTCAACAACTTTCAGCTGAATTACCGGCATAGAGTTTTTGTCAAGAGGGTCGGTACCAAGAGCATACTCAAAGACGTTCACCATCCCATCCGCGTCAGGGTCATCCATGTAAGCGCTGCCTACCGGTTCGCCTTCACCGAACCTATCAATCTGCCAATTAGAATATACAATTCCGGACTCATCCTTTCCTGGGGTCCCTCCTAAAGATACGCTTGGCTTCCAACTCTCAGGCGCTCCATAGTCTAACTGACCATTTAAACTTATTAGCACCATCGATGGACCAGAACCGTCAGCCAATGCTGGCCAGGGATCAGCATCATCATACTCAAATTCAATGAGCGGATCTCCACCCCCAAAAGAAAGCTTAAGCTGCTCCCCGCCATTGGCTAACCGATCCCCTTCTTCCCATTGCCCAGCAATTGGAAGGCCTGATCCATACCGCATCTCAAAAGCTTTTATATTGTTAACGATCAGCACATATTCACCTGGGCTCAGAAATTCTTTCTGCGAGCCAAGAAAGTCAAAATCAATACCTTTTGTGAACCGTAAATCACGTAAATCAAGATTCATCTCTCCGACGTTCTTAATTTCGATGTACTCAAATAGATAATCATCGAGGTGCCCCGCCTCTACTTCTTCCTCAGTTGGGGACGCAGGATGGTACATGACTTCTGTTATTAATAGAGAATCATTATAATCTGATAAGTCCGGA
>Ga0114996_10004259_pt1 | contig 17337 bp, 13 predicted proteins | sample ArcticOcean_MG_C_4_FD_87039 | JGI IMG/M metagenome (GOLD analysis project Ga0114996, IMG submission 87039) | Marine microbial communities from western Arctic Ocean - ArcticOcean_MG_CB4_134 | ecosystem: Environmental > Aquatic > Marine > Oceanic | place: Arctic Ocean: Canada Basin | collected...
AAAACTGGTGCCGGTCTTGTACTTGAGAATAATGGCCGTGTGACTGCTTTAGCAGGAGCTGTAGAAAAGGGACAAGGTATAACCACAATAATTGCACAAATTACAGCTGAATCATTAGGTATTCCATTCGAAAAAGTAGATGTTATTGTGGGAGACACATTTTTAGCCCCATATCCAACAGCTACTAATGGTCAGAGAACCACCTTCTATGTAGGGGGAGCTATAATTAACGCAGCTCTAGATCTTACAAAGGCTATTAAGCTAGCAGCTTCTCAACTTCTAGAAGAATCAGTTGATAATATAACAATTAAAAATGGGATGGCAATATCATCTATTAATAAGGCACATTCTGTTTCTCTAGAGGAAATAGCAAAATTTTTCACCGAAAATAATATACCCACAAAATATGATGGATGGATGATCTTTGAGGAAACAGAATCCGCAAAAGGCCCAGTTTTCAGCTATGCATCACAATTAACAATAGTTGATGTTAATGTAGAAACAGGGGATGTTAAGGTACCTAAAGTTGTATTTGCAGCAGATGCAGGTAATATTCTGAACCCACTGGCATTTGAAGGTCAGGTAGAAGGTGGAGTAATGCATGGATTAGGGTTTGCTCTTAAAGAACAATTTGTTCCAGGAGAGACAGTAACCTTAAAATCTCTTAATATTCCATTGATAAAGGATGCACCTAATGAAATAGTAACAGTATCCGCCTGTGTACCTGTTAACGGTGGACCATTTGGAGCTAAAGGAATGGGAACCACATTGGTTTGCCCTGGCATACCTTCAACCTTGAATGCAATTAGCAATGCTATAGGTACACGTATCTTTGAAGTGCCAGCTGTTCCGTCTAGGGTACTAGCATCAATAGAAAAGAAAAAGAAGGTTGGCTTATCTTAACAGATTCAATTAACGTAACTGCCCAAGGAGCGTGAAATGACTACTCTTATAGAAAAACGCCTTATCAAATTAAATATTAATGGAAAAGAAACAGAGCTAGAAGTAGATCCTAAAAAAACTCTTCTAGATGTATTAAGGGAAGATTTTGATCTGACCGGAGCAAAAAAAGCATGTGACCACGGAGAGTGTGGAAGTTGCATAGTTCTGCTCGGTAAAAAAGGTGTAATGGCCTGCTTATTACCAGTGTCCAGAGCAGAGAACAAAATTGTAACTACAATCGAATCTTTGGCAAGACAAACAAAGAACACGGATGATTTAGATCCTTTACAGCAAGCTTTTATAGATTGTGGAGCCTCACAATGTGGATACTGTATTCCAGGCATCATAATGCAGTCAAAATCACTCCTCATAGCTAACCCAAATCCTACACGCGAAGATGTTATTAAATATTTAGCAAGAAATGTCTGTAGGTGTACTGGTTACGTAAAGGTTATTGACGCGGTTTTACAGGCTGCATCTGTGATGAGAGGAGAGACAAATGTTTTAGCTCCATCAAGAAATGGCAACGGGAATATTGTAGGACATAGTATGAACCGCATAGATACCCTAAATGAAGTAACAGGTGACGCTAAATATGCAGCTGACCTAAAAAAACCAGGTATGCTCTATGCAAAAGTGCTACGTTCCCCCCATCACCATGCGAATATCTTAAAAATGGATATATCAAAAGCAGCAGCTTTGCCTGGTGTAGAGGCAGTAATTACTAGTAAAGATGTACCAGGCAAAATATTAATGCTAAACGGGCGCCCCCAAATGTACGTGTTTCCAGAGAATAAAACCAGACACATGGGGGAAGGATTAGCTGCCGTAGCCGCCAGTTCTGAAGAAATCGCTGAGGCGGCCATAAATTTAATTGAAATAGAATACGAACCACTAGATAGTATACTTTACCCACTAGAGGCTCTTGACGAAAGTAAACCTAGGATCCTAGATTCTGTTCCTAACGTTGATCCAGAAGTCGCCGAAGTAACCTATGGTGATCCAAAAACTGGCTTTGATCAGGCTGATGTAATTGTAGAGAGTATTTATACTTGCCCAAACTGGGAGCATATGACCATGGAAACAGAGGCAGCCATCTCCTACTGGGAAGATGGCAGAATGACTGTACACGTTCCTCTACATCACTCCTTTAAAGGACAGGAATTTATCTCTGAAATGTTAGATTTACCAAAAAGTAAAGTCCGAATTATATGCCCACCAATGGGTGGTGGATTTGGGGCTAGGGGGGATTTTTACGCCGCCAGTATGGCTTCCCTTTTAACGTACAAGACAAACAAGCCAGTCAAAATAGTGTATAGCAGAGAAGAATCTCTAATTTCCTCTTGTAAAGCACCCCAATACTATATGAAATATAAGACTGGTGCTACCAAAGAGGGTAAACTTATTGCCATGGAGGCAGAATTCTTACTAAGCGGAGGATCTTGGGCTCCTTACATGAATCCAGATATGATGATGTTTGGTCGGCTACCTATGAGTCCAGCACATCACTCGACAGGTCCTTATCACATACCAAATGTACATGTGACCGCCAGAGAAGTTGCTACTAACCATCCCAGAGCTACTCCACTAAGAGGGACAGTAGGTTCACCAGTTGCATTTGCTTACGAATCCCAAATGGACAAGTTAGCAATTAAACTAAATATGGACCCGCTAGAATTCCGTCTTAAGAACGTCCTCGAAATTGGTTCAGAGACTCATTATGGCCAAATAATGACGGAAAGTGTAGGAGCCAAGGAATGCTTTGAGGCATTAAAACCACATTATGAAGAAGCAAAACAATGGGCCTCCGCAGGACCAATCGATTACGACTGGAAAAGAGGCGTGGGATTTGCAGCAGGATGGAGAAGTATCATAAAGAGTGGAATGAATTTACTATTATCCGCTGCGGAAATTTTGGAAACCGGTAAGGTAAGGATTTCAGTTGGAGCTGTTGAAAAGGGTCAAGGTTCTATGACCACTTTGGCTCAGATAGCGACCCAAGAGCTTGGACTTGCCTGGGGGCAGGTTGAAATGCTAATGGGTGACACTTATCTAGCCCCTTACCCAGTGGAAACTAATAGTTCTAAGGTGACTATTATGGTGGGAGCCGCCGTTCAAAATGCGGCAAACGCTCTAAAGACTTCTATAAAAGAAGCTGCCGCTGAAATGTTGGAAACAGATATGTCTAATATATTAATAAAAGATGGTTATATATTTAACGAAAAATTTCCTGCAGAATCCCTAACATTAAACGTAGTTGCATCCTACATGAAGGAAAAAGACAAGCAAGTTAAAACAGAGGGCCACTTTGTTTGGCCGCCAGATGAAAAAGTAGATCCTAATAAAAACATATATCTAATGGATGGTAGGCCCAATATCTTGTACGCTTTTACAGCGCAAGTTAGCCAAGTAGAGGTGAACACAAAAACAGGGAAAGTACGGGTCCCAAAAGCAGCTCATTGCTCAGACCCGGGTACTGTTATAAATCCGCGTGCTCTAGAAGGTCAAATTGAAGGTGGCATGACTTTTGGTATGGGATTCGCCCTTAGTGAAGAATGGATTCCAGGAAAATCATTGTCCTATAAAGACTATAAAGTAACTACAATCCGAGATGTATATGAAGAAATAGATGTTTTGTTTGTGGGTGATCCGTTATCTTGTGGCCCATTTGGAGCAAAGGGAGCAGGTGAAATGTCGGATGTTGCGCCTGTTCCATCAATTATAAATGGTATAGCATCTGCATGCGGTGCATGGATACATGAACTACCAGCATCCCCAGATAAGGTAAAAGATGCACTGAAAAAAGCAAGCACTAATTCTTCTTAAGCTTGGTGATCTTGACTTTAAGGCACTGGTCTAAAGCACCACCCACGAAGTCAAGATGATCATCATCAAAACTCAAAAGAGAATTGAAATGAATTCCAGTGTAGTCACTGTCACTATTGCCTTTTACAGCCTTTGACCAGCCTCCAGCTTCACCTAAAACAGCTGTGACTTCAGGATGTATAGCATTAGTCACTTTTAACTTGCCTCTTGCCTTCTTACCACCGTCAGTCTCAATCTCAACCCAATCACCATTAGATAACTTTTTCCTTCTGGCAGCATCAGCATGTATCAAAATCTCATCATACCTAAGCTTGGTGCTAAGCTCCCTTAACAAAGGATTACTGCTACTAGATCCTAAACTCTGATATGGAACTCTACCAGTAGTCATAAACAGATCATAATCAGGGTTTTCTACGTCATAAGCAGCACAAGCTTTCCATTCAGGTACAGCGATATAATCAGAAGTGTCCCAGGGAATATTTAACTCCTGTGTCATGTTCTCTACCTGCTCACCCGCATCTATCATATATTCGTGATAAACATGTATCCTTGGCTTTGGAAAAGCCCCAGGGTAACGATCCTCTACACTACGTTCTTTAATATCTACTCCATCTTCTAAATACCACGCTAAACCTTTATCATTACCTAAATTGTTCTTAAGATAACGATCAAGAATCTCCCTGTACGTATACTTCCCTTTAGAATCTAATGCCAGATCACCCTTTAAACCCCACATAACATTACATGTCTCATATACGTCATCAAGAAAACCTGCACGCTCAGCCAGCTCCAGCCAGACCTCAGCATGACTTACCATATCATCCCACGGAGGATCAAATGGTGGCTTATGGACAGGCTTGGAACCATAGAACACTCCAGGCTGAGACCCCGTATGATATTTGTGATGATCATTAGGCTCAAGTTTCTCCAGATAATGAAGCGATGGAATAACCACATCTGCAAACTCTGCTGTCTCATCTATCTCAAAAGCAATAGACACTATAAAGGGTATCTTACGTAAAAGCTCTGTCATTACCTCCTGAGGAGCAGCTGTAAATGCCATATTAGATCGATGCTGAATAAGCATCTCAGGAAGGATAGCTGAGTGGTATTTATCTGGTTCTAGTATAGCTTTTATCGCAAACGGTCTACTGTACGTAGATACTGGGAATAGCTCAAAGAGATCTATTGATTGTGGAGGTGTAACTACCCTGGCCGGATAAGGACTGGTAGTGTGGGTTCGCTCTAAACTTCCAGGCTTTCGTAAAACAGATAGTAAACCTTCATCGGTAGATCGCCATGGAACCCTGTTATACCCAAGAAGACCACCAGGAACATCCATGGCACCTACAATGGTCTGAACAAGATCAATAGCATTACCATTAAGATATGCATGCTTGTGAGCACTAAGCCCACGATACCATATCACTGACACAGGACGATATGGCAACTCCTTACCATCCATCGTTATCGTAGACCCTATACTGGCAGCCTCACCAAACTCCTTCGCAATACGCCTTATAGTAGACGCAGGTACACTACTAATCTCAGAAGCCCACTCAGGTGTATATTTAACAAGATGCTCTGATAACACCTCGAATGAAGGCCTCACCTTTTTACCTCTGACCTCATAACTACCAAAAATAGCTAAATCCTCACCAGCCTCATCAAAAGGTACTGCCTCTACCCTGCCATTGTCCCATACCAAAGGACGATTATCTCCATTTGCTCTCACATAACGCCCATCTTCACTTACCAGATATGGCGCATTAGTAGCACTCATTAAAAATGGACCGTCATATATACCAAGCTCATGTATTAATACATAACAAAGACTCAGCAAAAAAGCAGAGTCTGTACCAGGAAGTATCGGAATCCACTCATCAGACATCGACGCCCCATAACCACATATCGGATCCACAGAAACTATCTTAATAGATTCCCTGTTAGTACCTATCGCATTAGCCGCATTCATAGTGTCATAATGAATAACACTTCCGTACTGAGACCCTACTGCAAGAATATATTTGGTTAACGGTACGTCAGGTAATGGTGAGACGGCCATATGATTTAAGAAAGAGACAGGATGTACAGAACTACCACAAAAGAACCCAGAGGCGAAAGACTCTTCAACCGTTCCATAAGCTACTGACCAGACGACATCCAATGGCGACCTATCTTCAAAAGTTACGTGCCAGACTCGCCTGGGATCTCTCTTACGAATCTCCTTAAGCTTATCGGCAACAATGCTCAAAGCCTCATCCCAACTTATCTCTTTCCAGCCGGGATCTATACCAGGACCCTTCTCACTGTTAGTTCGGATTAGTGGTTTCCTGACTCTGTAAGGAGACTCTAGCGTGAAAAACCCAGAACGACCCTTGGCGCAGGCAAGTCCTTTACTATATGGATTATCATCATCCCCATCCAGCCGAATTACAGAACCATTCTCAACTGTTGCTATCAACCCACAACGGTTCAAACACATACGACACATAGTGCGAAACTTCTGTATCCCTGATGACTCTTTAGACTTGTTCTGACCCATATATCATCTGCCTCTTTAACAATATTTGTATGTGATGCAATAGAGAGACCCTTCCAGCTTATCAATTTAACATCTAGCCTACAACAATATATGAAATATATTTTTCTAATAATAATGTCTATTTAAAAACATTATCCATATAGTTGGGTAAAAGTCCATATATATCCATTAAGCTCTTAATACGTGGGTGATCTTTGTAATCAAGGTTAGTTGAATATCTATCTATCAAAACAGGATTAATCCCTACAGCCCAGGCACCTTCGACATCAGCTTCAATTTGATCTCCTACATGAATTGCCTCGAAAGGTTGTACTTGAGCTTTATCAAGAGCTGATAAAAATATAGTTGGGTGAGGCTTCTCATAGCCAACCTCACTTGATACTACGGCAAAGTCAATATATGGAGATAATTTCAAGTCATCAATTAATTTTCCAATATCACTATCAATATTAGATATCAATCCCAAGGTTAAACCTTGTTGTTTAAGCAGATCTAAACTAGCTAAAACATCATCGAACAGTATAATTCCATATTCCATTTTACGAATTCGCTTCCATATTTGATAGGCTGTATCTTTTGATACCATAGCCCCAGCTCCCTTCAGTATAAGACGCTCATATTCTGCAAAGAACTCCTCTTTCTTTTTATCAGTAAGATCTCTTAAAGAATATTGAGATTTAGTCGAAGCCATAAATGCATCTGCAAATGCATAACCTTTATCTATACCTTTCTTTGTCACATTAATGCCAAAATCTGTGCATGCAGACGATTGTAATTGATCCCTGGGTGGGTAAAATTTCCCAAGTGTATTGAAAAAATCAAAAAATATTGCCTGAATCATAAAATTTCCTTCCCATCTAAATGATAAAAAGACTCCATATATTGAATGTTTTTTAAAAATAGTATTTTACTCAATATTTTCATTAAACCAATCTATATATTTAATCTTTCCTAATATCTAACTAGGTAAGTTTTTCCTATATAAAATAATACCACGAATAGATTTCTACAATGTAATCTATACCCAAAAATGATATACTCATGCCTTTCATGCATGAGTATTAATAGAAGAGAGTGACCATTTGGAATTTCTAGGATTGATATTGGTTGGCTTTTTGGCTGCAACTTATGGATCTCTAATTGGTGCTGGAGGTGGATTCATAATGGTGCCAATTTTGATACTTATATTCCCCTCAAAGCTTGCGGCAACTATAACGGCTATTTCACTAACTGCAGTTTTCTTCACTGGTCTTTCAAGTACTATAGCTTTTGCCCGTCAGAAGCGTATCGATTACAGGCTTGGAATTATCTTTCTCATTACAGCAATACCTGGCTCTATCATTGGAGCTCTTGTAATATCATTTATACCACAAAGTTTTTTTCAGATTATCTTTGGAATGCTTTTAATTAGTTTAGCAATCTATACATTTTCCAAACTCCAAAAAAACCCAACTTCAACTATCAATGGTAATGGAACATTGAGAAAAGTAGTTGATAGCCAAGGTAACATATATGAATACAAGGTAAATCAAAAAATAGGTATCGGCATGACAGGTGGAGTTGGTTTTTTAGCAGCTATGCTAGGTGTAGGTGGAGGTATTATAAATACACCCCTATTTGTAGTAGCACTTAAAATCCCAATCCACATAGCGACAGCCACAAGTCAGGTAATAATATCAGGCTCGTCGTTAGCAGCAAATATCACTAATATTTTAGAAGGAGATTTGAATGATCAATGGCTTATCGCTCTTGCTCTAACTATAGGAGCTATTATTGGAGCTCAATTAGGGGCTAGAATATCCCAGAAAATTAAAACACCTATACTTACCCGTTTTTTGGCTATTGGACTATTCATAGTAGGAGTTAACCTTACAATACGTGGAGTACAGATCCTATGACATCCTCTTTAACCTTTATAGTTTTTGAAAATGTAACACTATTAACAGGTTACATTACTATAATTTAAATGAGACCATAGTTTAAATATTCAATTGTTTATTAATAAATTGTCCTCCAATTAATATAGAGATATATCCATTAAGTACAGCTAGGAGAATATAATGACTTCCTTAATGACAACCGATCCTCATATAGCACAACTAATTAAAAAAGAGAAAACACGCCAAACGAACAACATAATATTAATTGCTTCAGAAAATTATCCAAGTAAGGCTGTTTTAGAAGCACAAGGTTCAGTATTAACTAATAAATATGCTGAAGGATATCCCGGAAAACGTTACTATGCGGGATGTGAAAATGTTGATGTGGTTGAACAACTTGCTATAGATAGATCTAAAGCTCTATTTAAAGCGGAGCATGTAAATGTACAACCTCATAGTGGAGCCCAAGCCAATATGGCTGTTTATTTTGCTCTTCTTAAACCAGGCGATACAGTTTTAGGAATGCGGTTAGATCAGGGAGGACATTTAACTCACGGAAGCAAAGTTAACTTCTCCGGAAAACTATACAATTTCGTGTCGTACGGAGTTAATAAGGAAACAGAACTAATCGACTTTGAAGAAATAGAACAATTAGCGAAGCTACATAAACCAAAATTAATTGTAGCAGGTGCAACTGCATACCCAAGAATTATAGACTTTAAACGGTTTAGGGAGATTGCAGATATGGTAGGTGCAACTCTGATGGTTGATATGGCCCATATATCTGGGCTGGTAGCAGCTGGAGTACATCCTTCCTGCATTCCGCACGCACAAGTTGTTACAACTACCACACACAAGAGTCTCAGAGGTCCAAGAGGAGCAATTATTTTAAGCCAAGAAACCCTTGCAAAGCCCATTGATAAGGCTGTGTTTCCTACAATGCAAGGAGGCCCATTTATGCATATTATTGCTGCTAAGGCCGTGGCTTTTAGTGAAGCATCAACCCAAGAATTTATACAGTATGGAAAATATATTATTGAAAATGCCAAAATATTAGCTGATGAACTCCAAAATGGCGGACTTCGAATAGTATCTGGAGGTACAGATAATCATCTTATGTTGGTTGACCTTAATCCAATAGGAATTACAGGGCAAGAGGCTGAGGAGGCTTTGAGTAGAGTCAATATAATAGTCAATAAGAATACTATTCCCTATGATCCTAAACCGCCAAGAATAACCAGTGGACTAAGACTTGGTACTCCAGCTTTAACTAGTAGAGGTTTCGGACCAGCTGAAATGAAATTAGTGGCAACATATATTATTAGAGTTCTTACAAACTTGGAAAACCATAAAATCGAAAAGGAAACTAAAGAGGAAGTTATTAATCTAACTTCTGGATTCTCAGTACCTGGTATAACCAATTGAATATGGAAATGATTTACTGAGTAGTTTAGTGTTTTAAAAGACCTCCAAAGTCATTAAATAATAGCCTGATTGTAGCAATCAAACTCATCTGGTATAATCTCTAGGTATGTCCTCAAACATTGATGAAGACGTACAATCTGGAGGTTTATTCATTGCAAGACTATGAGCTAGTTATGATATTTAGGCCAGCAACTGATGATGAGGGTGTTACTTCAACGTTGGAGCGACTCGAAAAAACTGTAAACGACGATGGCGGTTCAGTTAACGAGCGTAAAGATTGGGGATTACGTAAACTCTCGCATCCTATACAGCATTTCAGTGAAGGAAACTATATATTCACCATATTGAATATGGAAGCAGCCACTGCAATAAAGATTGAGAAAAATATGAGCGCCTCACAAGAGGTAATGAGATATCTTTTACTGAAACGTGATTAGAGAAAATATGTTTTCTACATTTTGATTACAGTAAAAAGGAGATCCTCAAATGTTCAATAAGATAATGATAATTGGAAATCTTGGTAACGACCCGGAAATGCGTTATACAGCTAATGGCAACCCAGTTACCAGCTTTAATATAGCCACCAATCGTAATTATACAGGGTCAGATGGAGAAAAACATACAGAAACAGAGTGGTTTCGAGTTACGGCTTGGAGACAATTAGCTGAACTTTGTAATCAGTACCTTTCCAAAGGAAGGCTTGCTTATGTTGAAGGAAGACTTAAGAGTAATACTTGGGAATCACCTGATGGAAAAACCCGTTTTAATAACGAGATTAATGCTGACAAAGTTCTATTTTTAGATAGATCACCTTCAGGCGAATCAAACAATAATATAAGCAGCCCCGAAGAAGGCGCTGAAAATTTACCATGGTAAATAGAATATATTGGGGAGTCTTAGTAGAATATGCCAACAAGAAAATCAGAATTTAAACCCACGAGAGACAATAGAAGAGGCAAAGGGAAATTTTATCATCGAAAACTAGTATGCCAGTTTTGTGCAGATAGTTCTCTAGCGATTGATTATAAAGATGTGAATACCCTTAGGAGATTTCTTACTGATCGTGCAAGAATTGCCCCTCGTAAGAGGACTGGTGCTTGTTCTAAACACCAGGGTGCTATAAGCATAGCAATAAAACGAGCGAGGCATTTAGCTCTCCTTCCATTTAGTCCAAATCATGAATTTCCTATGACTCGTTTTTCATCTACGGCTAACCAGGTTAAGCCGAAAGAAATAGATGAAAAAGTTGGTGGGCAAGTTTCAGCAACAGAAACAGTTACTGAAGAAGTTACTGCAGAATCAGACGTGACAACCACGGAGCCAACCTCAACAACAGAAACAGTTACTGAAGAAGTTACTGAAGAATCAGACGTGACAACCACGGAGCCAACCTCAACAACAGAAACAGTTACTGAAGAAGTTACTGAAGAATCAGACGTGACAACCACGGAAGAAAACAATCTAAATCAAGATGAGGCATCAGTGAAAAACTCTATCAGTGAGAAAGTCTCAAATAATCCTCAAGTCGATCCAAAAGAGGAATCTAAAGAATAGCCAATCTAAAAATCAATAGTAGATACTGAGCAATATAATGACTTCAAAAAAAGATCCGTTCAGAGGTTTTAGATCAGCCAGGCAAGAAAAATTGTCCAGGCGCCAAAAAGAACAACGGAAGCAACGTATAGCAATGGGATTAATTGCTTCATTTATTGCCCTTGTTCTCGGAGTAATTATGTATGGTTACGTCACAACTTTTGTATTACCCCCAAGACAAATTATAGTTAGAGTCGATGATACAAAATACACTATGGGAGACATGATACAAGTTCTACGAATGATGCAAAGAGGCTCCGAGTTTTTTGGTCAAAAAATGGACTTGTCAACAGTACCATTCCAAGTTCCGCTATCATTGGCACAGAGAGAAATAATTGCTAGAGCGGTACCTAGATTCAATATTAACGTTTCAGAGGATGAGATAGATAATGAGATAAGAAACCGACTGCTACCAACAGTACCTGAAGGCCAAGAGGTAGCAGAAGAACAGTTAAACAGAGAGTTTAAAGAAAGATACAGGCAATATCTAAACGCTATTCAATTCTCGGAAGAAGAATATCGTGTGATGGTTTTAGCTGATATTGAGAGGGACTTATTAAGGGAAATAGTAGGTCAAGACGTACCTAGAATAGCCGAACAAATTCATGTTAATGCTATTGCTTTAACAGATTTAAGAGAGTTGGAGATTCTAAAGTCTAAATTTGAAGATGGTACAAATTGGGAACAACTAGTAAGAGAGTTTAATCAAGACCCTCAATTAGCCAACTCTGACGGCGACTTAGGATGGACTCCAAGGGGCGTAGTACCAGAACTAGATGAATTTTTATTTGATCTGGCAATTGAAACATTAAGTGAGCCTATGTCAGAACAAAATGGTCAAGTAGTCTATATGATCTCTGAAAAAGCTGACGCTAGAGAGATAGACAATGATGATAGAGAATCTTTGAAAACCCGTGCTTTGCAAGAGTGGTTAGATGAGCAATGGGATAAATACGATATAGAAACTAATTTCACTTCAGACGATTATGCCTGGATAACTAAGCAATTAGGGATATCAACTATACTTCAAGACCAGGGCCAAAGTTAGCCAAATAGAGGAGCAAGATTGAAGAAACCCCCTGAGATTGGCATATATATGTTAAGGATTGACTTTGTTGAAACAAGTATACCTGAACCACTATTACAGCAAAGACAAAGACTAGCAAAACAAATACGCAACCCTATCAACTTTAATAACATACTTGTACACGACTCTTCCAAGGCCCATTCAACTACTGTACTAACTAATCCTGATTTTCAAACTGCTAAAAAGGCATTTGGCATAATTATCTGATTAAAAGCAAGGAGCTTTCTATTGTTTCAAAAAGAAGTAATTCGCAAAGCTATCTATTCAATAATTAAAGCTATCGGAGAAAACCCAGAAAGAGAGGGGTTAAAAGACACCCCAGATAGGGTAGCAAAAATGTATGCTGACCTATTCTCTGGTATTGGAGAAGACCCAGCCTCTGTTTTAGCCACTAATTTCGAAGAGAAATATGAAGAATTCGTGACCATTAGAAACATTCCCTTTTCATCTATATGTGAACATCACTTTCTTCCATTCTTTGGCTCAGCTTATATAGGGTACATTCCAAATGGCAAAGTAGTTGGGGCTAGTAAACTTGCTAGAGTAGTAGATATTATTGCACATAGACCTCAAATTCAAGAACGTCTGACTCAGCAATTAGCAGATACTATTTATGAAGCAATCAACCCAAAAGGTGTGGGTGTTTTAATAGAAGCTGAACATATGTGCATGTCAATTAGGGGAGTTAAAAAGCCAGGAATGCTTGTAGTTACTTCAAGCATTAGAGGTGAATTGACAAATAAAGCTGCTAATTCAACTGATTTATTTAAGCTACTAAAAGGTAGTTAAGATTTTGAACAAATATATATCAACAAATACTTTTGATGAACTTACTCATGAATGGAAAGTCGCGTTAGAAAATAGTGTACTTAACTCAATTTTTATGACACCCTTATGGCAAAAAATATGGAGTGCCCAATTCATTGAAGAATCAACTCTTAAAATCCTGAAAATACCTTTTCATTCAGGCTTATGTATAGCTCCACTTATGCTAAAAAACGGAGTCATTTCTCTTATAGGCAATAATGACCTTTTTGATTATAGAGATTTTATAATACCAAGGGGGTTAGAAACGGAATCCTATATTGCTATACTCGATCAATTGGAGCCTTTAAATTGGCAATCTATTGAATTATCATCTATTAGAGATGATTCACCTACTTTACATACTTTTGCATCCATTGCCAAAGATAAGATGGGATATGAAGTTCAAATTATGGAAGAAGACGTATCTCCAGGGATGAATCTACCCAGTAATTGGGAGGACTTTATATCAAATCTCCCAAAGAAAGATAGACATGAATTGAGAAGAAAAATTAGGCGAATTGAAAGATATGGAGAGGTCAATTTTCAAGTTCTGACAAACATAGATGATGTAACAATCAATATGGATGATTTTTTTAGACTACTTAGAAAAAGCCGCTCAGATAAAGCTGAATTTCTTACAGCTGAACGAGAATATTTTTTCAGAACAATTTCTAGTGAATTATCACAGATAAATCAATTAAGGCTTTATTTTCTAGAATTAAATGGTGAGAGAGTAGCTGCAACACTATGTTTTGATTATGAAAATAACCTCTATTTATATAACAGTGGATATGATCCAGAATATCATTCTCTTAGCGTGGGACTAATCAGTAAAGCTTACTGTATTAAAGATGCTATAGAGAAAGGAATGACTTATTTCGATTTTTTACGTGGCTCAGAATCATACAAATACCATCTAGGTGGAAAAGACAAATTATTATACCAAATGATAATCAATAGATAATGTATAAGATTGCTGTAATTAGTTTTCATGGATGCCCAGTAGCACGTTTAGGTGAACGTGACACTGGTGGAATGAATGTATATGTCCTTCAAACAGCAAAAGTGCTAGGACGTTTAGGCCACCAAGTAGACATTTACACACGTTATCATGACCATAATGATTTACCAATAACGGAACTCGAGAACAACGTTAGAATAATTCATTTAAAAGCAGGACCACTCGGTGAACCAAAGAATAATTTGCCACTCCATATTCCACAATTTCTTTCTGAACTTAACTCATTCAAAGCTTCTCATAATCTTCAATATGACCTAGTTCATTCTCATTACTGGCTTTCAGGTAAAGTTGGAATAAACCTCTCTAAGGAATGGGATATTCCACACGTCATCAGTTTCCATACATTAGCCAAAATTAAGGAGAAGGCTTTAATTCAAGAAAAGGCTCCCTTGAATAGGGTAAGAGGGGAGTTGGATATTATAGAACAGGCTCATGCAATCATTGGCATGAGCGATTACGAAAAAAATGATTTGGTTAAATTATATGGAGCTAGTCTGCAAAAAATTTCAGTGATTCAACCTGGCGTAGATTTAAAACTATTTAAGCCAATTGACAAGAATGTTGCTAAACAATCCTTAGGACTGGGCACTGAACGTATAATACTTTTTGTAGGACGTATTGAAATTTTAAAGGGAATAGATATATTAATAGAGGCCTTTGCTTCCCTACCTGACCCTTTGAAAAAACTTCTTATTGTCGGGGGAAACTCTGTTAAAGATAACCAAATTACCAGACTTAAGCAAAAAGCAGAACAACTAGGTGTAATTAACCAAATTGACTTTATAGGAACCATTCCGCAAGATCAGTTACCGATTTACTATAATGCAGCTGAATTAACAGTTGTCCCATCATATTACGAGAGTTTTGGTCTTGTCGCATTAGAATCAATGGCTTGTGGGACTCCTGTTATTGCCTCCAGAGTAGGAGGATTGCAAGATATAGTTAAGCATAATAAAACTGGGTATTTGATACCCTGGAGATCACCAGATTCATTTGCACAACAGATTAATACATTGTTAGAAAATAAATCACTTCATAATTCTATGAGCATAGAGTCAATATCTGAGGCAAGTAAAATGGGTTGGGATAAAACTGTCCGAAATCTATTAAGCCTATATGAATGTTTATTATTTAGCTTAAAGAATAATATGGCGATGAAATAACTATAAACCCAAAATGTCTTATTACTATTCTACCCGTCTGGCAGCCATAAGAGCATCTCGCCTAGCCCTTTGTACATCTCTTGGAGGTGAAGGTGCAACAGTAGGTTTTGGTTTAACCTTCTTAAAGTGAATCAGCTTACTATCCCAATTATCTAGGACATCTTTAGCTATGATACTATCAGTTACTTCATGATGTCTTAACAATAGAGCTTTAAGAATATCTATATCTTCATCTATAACTACAACTTCAATATCTACCATTCCTAAATTACAATTTAATTCCAGCTGTTCAGTCTCATCCAGAATAAATGCCATTCCACCGGACATACCAGCAGCAAAATTTCTACCTGTAGAACCTAGTATCACAACAATACCACCTGTCATGTATTCAGAACAGTGATCGCCAACTCCTTCAACAACAGCCCATGCACCACTATTTCTAACAGCAAAACGTTCGCCTGCTCTTCCAGATGCGAAGAGATAACCACCAGTAGCCCCATAGAGAACAGTGTTACCTAAAATCGTGTTTTCATGAGGTAGGAATTTAGCCTTCTGAGATGGACGTATAATTATCTCCCCTCCATTCATTCCTTTTCCTACATAGTCATTGGCTTCACCTTCCAAGTATAATTGCATCCCATTTATACAAAATGCTCCAAAACTTTGACCCGCACTCCCATTAAAGTTTAATCTAATAGATTCAGGTAAGAGACCTTTATTACCATATTGCAATGCAATTTTCCCTGCCAATCTTGCTCCTACAGCTCTATTACTATTTGAAATTTTCTTTTCAATTGTAACTGGACTTCCTCCAGAAATTGTTGAGATTACTTCAGGTATTATAATTTCATCTAAAGGTATTTCATCTCTGTTATTCCGATCTTGATTACATGTTTTCTGTAGGAGATTTTCAGGATCCAATTGAATCAAAAGTTGACTTAAGTTTAGCATTTTAGCTTTGGTATTATTAATATTTCTAGTAGGCTCTAAAAGTTCAGGGTGTCCAATTAATTCTTGAAGAGTCTTTGCTCCTAATTTTGCCAATGTTTCTCTAAGCTCTTCTGCGATATAGAAGAAAAATTTTATTGCCATCTCCGGAGTCCCGAAAAATTTTTTCCTTAAGCCAGGATCTTGAGTTGCTATACCAACTGGACATGTATTAAGGTGACACTGTCTAGCCATTTGACAGCCTATCGCTACTAACGCTGTTGTACCAAACGAATATTCTTCAGCTCCTAACATTGCTGCCACAAGAACATCTCTGGCAGTACGAATACCACCATCAGTTCTAAGAGTTACTTTTCCCCTAAGCCCATTCATCAATAAAATTTGCTGTGTTTCTGCTAATCCCAACTCCCATGCACTTCCAGCATATTTAATAGACATCAATGGAGATGCTCCTGTGCCTCCTTCATGGCCACTAATATGAATAACATCTGCATATCCCTTTGCAACGCCAGCAGCAATGGTTCCCACTCCAGCTTCAGCAACTAATTTTACTGCGATCTTTGCCTTAGGGTTAATCATTTTCAGATCATAAATTAGTTGAGACAAATCTTCTATACTATATATATCATGATGTGGAGGTGGGGAGATTAATGGGACACCTGGTTGAGTATGCCTTATAGCTGCTATATGCTCTACAACCTTGTGTCCAGGGAGTTGGCCACCTTCACCTGGTTTTGAACCTTGGGCCATCTTTATCTCTATTTCATCAGCATATACCAGATATTCTGGCGTAACTCCAAATCTACCTGACGCTACTTGCTTTATACGACTATTTGATACACTTCTAAACCTATAAGAAGCTTCCCCCCCTTCACCTGTGTTACTCTTGCCACCAATACGATTCATAGCAATACCCAGTACCTCATGAGCTTCAGGACTTAGTGCACCTAAAGACATTGAGGCAGAATTAAAACGTTTTACAATCTCTTTTGCCGGTTCAACTTGATTTATTGGAATCGATGGACCGATTGATTTAAAATCTAGCAGATCCCTTATTGCTCCTATTTGTCCATCAGTTACTATTTCCAAGAATTGATTGT
>Ga0114996_10004260_pt1 | contig 17336 bp, 12 predicted proteins | sample ArcticOcean_MG_C_4_FD_87039 | JGI IMG/M metagenome (GOLD analysis project Ga0114996, IMG submission 87039) | Marine microbial communities from western Arctic Ocean - ArcticOcean_MG_CB4_134 | ecosystem: Environmental > Aquatic > Marine > Oceanic | place: Arctic Ocean: Canada Basin | collected...
AGCAAGGATTCGGAGCCCTAGAAAATAATCATGGATTATCATCAAATCAGTTTAATTACTTTTTTACTTCAATGAAAATGAACTACAATAAAAGCAACTTCAATTTTTATCTAGCGCTAGATAACCCTACGTGGGGACCAGGAGTAAATAAGATTGTATTATCTGATAAGGCTCCTCCATTTTTTAATATTGGCTATAGATGGAAGTTGACAGATGGGTTATCATATGAGCACCTATATGGTAAATTAAATAGTCTCATAGAAGATTCTATCTATGATGATTTGTATGGTGATAATAACACAAGATTCAGTGAAGTCCCAAGAAGCATTAATGCCCATAGGATTAATTATGTTTTTTCAGATTTTCTCAGTATCGGCCTATTTGAGATGATTATTTATGGAGGGAATAGAAGCGTTGAACCATATTATTTTTTACCTTTTGTTCCATTTTTGCCTATTCAAACGTACCTAGGTGATTTAGATAATGATCTCTTGGGAACTTATTTTAATCTTAATTTTAAAACTATAAATTTCTATTCAACTCTTGTCATTGATGAATGGACTCCACCTAATACATTTAAAAAGAATCATAAAAATTGGTTTATCTACCAGTTTGGGATGAACATGAAAACTAGTTTATTTAATGGTATGAAGGAAAGTCTTACCATTGAGTATATGCGCTCAGATAACAGGGTTTATAATCATAAATTTGCAATCAATAATTTTTATTCATATGATTATCCTTTAGGTTTTTGGGCGGGGCCACATGCTGAGCAGTTATACCTTGCATATTTACTAACAGCTAATAAAGTTGATTTTAATATTGAAATTTCTTATTCTAAGAGGGGTGAGAGTGTTTATGGGTACAACTATAATTTCGTTGAGAGATACAGCGGTATTATTGAAAAAAAACAGAATATTAAGCTATTTGTCAATTACAGATATCATAAGAAATTAGAATTTAATTTTGGATTTTCTATCATAGCTTGGAAAAATGCTGGATTTGATCCATTAAATGATGATAGTGATACAATTGATGTGGTCAAAAGAGATATTCAATTTGGAATAAATTATCATTTTAAAGAATACAATTTATAATTGTATATTAACGGCTCATCTTAGTCTTATAATAAAATAAATTTTGAGAATAAACTTAATATCCAATACATCTTGGTACCTATTTAACTTTAGAAGTGCCTTAATTGAAAGATTGATTAAAGAGGGCCATGAAGTTAACGTGATAGCCCCTTTTGATAATTATGTTGATAGGCTTGTAAAGCTAGGAGCCAAGTACCATGAAGTCAAACTAACAAGATTTAAAAAATCAATTATTTGGGATTTATTTTTTATTTTTAGGTTAATAAAATTTAATAGAAAAATTAAACCAGATGTTGTACATCATTTTACTATAAAGCCAGTTATCTATGGGAGCATAGCTGCCTGGTTTTCCCCAAAGATGGAAGTGATTAATTCGATTCCGGGCTTAGGGCTAACCTTTAATATTATCTATAAAGAGAAGTGGATAAATAGATTAATTATGTTTTTATATAGAATTGCTTTTAAGAATCATCATAAAATTATATTTCAAAACCCTGATAATATGAATTTCTTCATTCAAAAGGGTATTTTAGATATCGATCAATGTCATTTGATCAAAAGCTCAGGAGTTGATACAAAAAAATTTTTTAAAAATGGTGATGCCAATAGTGATAATGTTGTGCGCTTTGGAATTATGTGTAGAATGATATGGAGCAAGGGAATCCAGGATTTTGTTGAGGCTTCAAAAATTGTTCATAAAAAAAACCCTAAAACTGAATTTTATGTTTTGGGAAGTCCCGATCCCCATAGCCCAGATTCTGTTCCATATGATTGGCTCCAAAATTTAAATAAAGAAAAACATATTTTTTGGTTAGAACATACTGATAACGTAAAAGAATTTTTATCAAGTATAGATGTCTTTGTCCTTCCTACATATTATCCAGAAGGACTACCAAAATCCCTATTAGAGGCTGGAGCGATGCAGTTACCTCTAATTACAACTAACACACCAGGTTGCAAGGAAGTTGTACGAGATGATCATAATGGTTTTTTAATCAGTATCAAGGATCTAGTAGATCTATCTCAGAAAATGTATGAAATATCATTAAGTAAAGATAAAAGAATTGAGATGGGAGAAAATAGCAGAAAAATAATTACATCTGAATATGATGTAAAAATAGTTAATGATAAAACTATGAAGCTTTATAACTTATAATATGATTTCATTGAAAGATATAAGAGAGAACTCGGAAGTAATTTCTAAGCAACTAAAATCAAAAAATTTTGAAATTTTTAAAATTGATGAATTATTAGATTTAGATAGAAAGTGGAGATGGGGTGTTAGTGAAGTCGAAAAATTAAAGGAAACAAGAAACGCTGCTTCAAAAAAAATTTCTATTTATAAAAAAGATAAAAAGAATGCTGACAGTATAATCGAGGAGATGCAAACCGTTTCTAGTGAGATAAAAGAAATTGATATAAAAAATATAGATTTAAAAACAAAAATTGACACTCTCTTATTAGATTTCCCGAATACTCCACATGACTCTGTGCCTATAGGTGCAGATGAAAGATCAAATAAAATTATTCGTTCTTGGGGAGAAAAACCTTCATTTGATTTTGAGATACAAAGTCATGTTGATATCGCAGATACTTTAAAATTATTTAATTTAGCGGCAGGTTCAAAAATTTCAGGTTCAGGCTTTCCAGTTTATATAAATTTAGGTGCGAAGCTAGAGAGATCACTAATTAATTTCATGCTAGACATGCATACTGCTAATGGATACACTGAAATGTTTCCTCCATTTTTAGTTACTGCGGATTCGATGCAAACAACCGGGCAACTTCCAAAGTTTATTGATGATATGTATGAAGTGTCTAAAGATGAGCTTTATTGTATTCCGACTGCTGAGGTGCCATTGACAAACTACTATCGATCTGAAGAATTAAATGAGTCAGAGCTTCCCATTAAATTTGCAGCCTACAGCGCCTGTTTCAGAAGAGAAGCTGGCAGTTATGGAAAAGATACAAGAGGGCTATTGAGGCTCCATCAATTTAATAAAGTGGAACTAGTAAAATTTTCTAATCCTGATAATTCATATGATGAACTGGAGTCTCTAGTGGAAGATGCTGAAAAAGTTTTACAGTCTCTAGGGTTACATTATAGGGTAATTGAGTTGTGCACAGGAGACTTGTCATTTTCAGCAGCAAAATGCTATGATATTGAAGTTTGGTCACCATATGAAAATAAATACCTAGAGGTTTCTAGCTGTAGTAATTTTGAAGCATTTCAATCATATCGTGGTTCGATGAGATTTAGATCATCCAAAAGTGGAAAAATGGAATATATTCACACATTAAATGGATCTGGTGTTGCTACTCCAAGACTGATGGTGGCATTGATTGAAAATTATCAGCAAAAAGATGGAACAATATCAATACCTAAAGCATTGCAGAAGTATATGGAGATATCATCTATATCTATTTAATCATGAAAATTATTACCCTATTTATTTTATATCAGCTATCTTTTTCGCAATCTCAATTTCAAATAATTGATAATACGAAAGGACCCCAAGATACAACCTTAGTTAATACTACAAGTATTATTAACACCACTGACTCTTCTTTAGGTGTAATAGGAGATATAGTTAATGGAGGAAGTCCTTTGACTGATCTTGATAGCATAATAGTGAAGCACACACTATTTGAAGAACAAATAGAAGAGGCCCATCATCTATTCGCTAAAGCTATGGTATCAGATCACACGGGGGACACTTTAGCTACTATATACAATTTTAAATTACTTTTCGAATCTATGGCTCAAATAGATGAGATGAATGATATGGACGAATTCGAAAAGATAATATACAATAAACTACTTGGTACAGGTGTTGATCATTTTGAGAAAGCAAGTACAGTGAATAAAACTGAATCTGGCCTTTCAGTAGCTATATTAAGAGATAAACTTGATCAATATATTTATGATCAAAAATTAGAGGATCTTGTTTTCGTCGATGAAACTGTTGAAATTATTGAGGGCCATATTCCAATAACATATAATGGGAAAGTTCATAGTGTAATAAAATTTTTACAAAATGAAGGAAAGATTAGTATTCAAGAGTGGCTCAATAGGACAGATAGATTTAAAAAAATTATTTTACCTATTCTTGAAGAAGAGGATGTCCCCCCAGAGCTATTTTATTTAGCTATGATTGAGAGCGGATTAAATTCTACTGCATATTCTTATGCACACGCTTCTGGTGTCTGGCAGTTTATTTCATCCACTGGAAAGATGTATGGGCTAAATAGAAGCTATTATATTGATGAGAGATTAGATTTTGAGAAATCTACAAGAGCCGCAGCTAGATATTTGAAAGATTTATACGCTGAATTTGATGATTGGTACTTAGCATTCGCTGCATATAACTATGGCTCTGGACGAGTTCACAAGGCAATAAGAAGACATGGAACTCGTGACTATTGGAAATTATATACTCTACCCAAAGAAACAAGAAATTATGTGCCAAATATTATGGCAGCTATTTTTATATCCAAAAATCCTGCTAAATATGGTTTTACGCCTAATCCTTATCCAGATTTTGAGTGGGAGATAAAAGAAATCAATAAATCTGTATCTTTAAAACAAATTTCAGAATCTTCTGGCCTGACAATAAAAGAACTTAAATTTTATAATCCCGAGTTAAAACAATCGGTCATTCCTCCTTTAAAAGAAGATGAGATATATAAGTTTAGATTGCCTAAGACAGCATCAGATGATTTTGATTCTCTTTTTGCGCTTATTGAGATAAGCAAGGATCAGATATTTCAGGTTAAGTCACATAGAGTTAGAAATGGTGAGAACTTGTCTCTGATTGCTATGAAATATCAAGTTCCAATAAAGGATATTATTAGTTATAATAAAATTATTAATCCTGATAGGATTAAACCTAAAACCTATCTTCAGATACCTGTAAACTATGAACAACATCTTAAGGAAGAGGCAAGCAAGAAAAATAAAATTTATCATACCGTTAAAAGAGGGGATACTATAAGTGAAATTGCAGAGATGTATAAAACATCAGCTAACAATATTAAGAAGTGGAATGGTCTTCGAAGTGATGTAATTAGATTAGGACAAAAATTAGAAATTTGGATAAAATCTAATAGTCAGAAATTATATACATCAAACAAGAAAAGTTATAGAACCTATAAGGTTAAATATGGAGACACCTTAAGTGAAATTTCCGAAAAATATGGTATTGGTTTAAGTCAAATAAGAAAATGGAATAATCTAGCTTCTTCGGATGATATCAGAGAAGGACAAACTTTGAAGATAAATCTGCCATACTAATGAAGAAAACAGGTAAGCATATATTTTATTTCTTACTTTTTTTGGTTATCATTTCCTTGATTCCTTTTAAAAGTTTTTTTCAGCCAGGAACAAATAAAGTTGGACTAATTAGAATTGATTATCCAATAACAAGTTCTAGTCAATTTAATGAAGAACTAGACTATTTAATTGACAGAGGAGATATAAAGGATATAATTATTCGTTTGAATACACCTGGTGGTGGTGTTGCCTCAAGCCAGGAAATCTATAGTAGGATTATTGCTGAAAAAAATAAATCTGATATTAGTTTTATTACTTCTATGGAATCTGTAGCTGCATCAGGTGGCTATTATATTGCAATTGCAACTGACAAAATTTTCGCAAATCCAGGAAGCATCACCGGATCAATAGGCGTTATAATGGAATATCCAATCATTGATGAGCTTTTGGAAACAATTGGAATAAAATATAAAACTATTAAAAGTTCATCTTTTAAAGATTCAGGTTCTCCATTTAGAGATATGACAGATGAAGAAAAAATCTATTTTCAAGAATTAATTGATGATCTGTATAGCCAATTTATTAATGCTGTTTCAGAAGGAAGAGAAATTCCTCTAGAGAAAGTGAAGGATATTGCAAATGGAAAAATATATTCGGGGAAACAGGCTCTGGGAATTGGCTTAGTAGATACACTCGGAAGTCTCAATGATGCAGTTGATTACATTAAATTAAAGAATCAATACAATAATGAAATAGAATTAATAGATATGCCAAAAGAAAAAAAATCAATTTTTGACTTTATTTTTAATATACTTTCTTATAAATTAGAGCCATCAAATTTAAATTATACATTACCACAATATCTTATTGTTAATTAGGAGGAGATATGACAAAGGCAGATATTGTAGAGCAAGTATCAGAAGCTACTGGCTTAACAAAAGTAGAAACAGAAGCAGTCGTAGATGGAGTTATTTTTTATATTAAAGACTCACTTCGTAGAGGTGAAAGAGTTGATATGAGGGGATTTGGTAGTTTCTTTGTAAAGCAAAGGCCACCAAGAGAGGCACGTAATCCAGCTACCAGTGAAATTGTAAAATTAAATGAGCGCTTTGATCCTATTTTTAAAGTTTCAAAACTTTTAAAGAAAAGTGTTAATCAGTCCTTATTAAGAGGATTCTAAAATATAAAGGAATAATTTATGCCCTGTGGTAAAAAAAGAAAGAAAAGAAAGATGAATACTCATAAAAGAAAAAAAAGATTACGTGCGAATAGGCATAAAAAGAAGAATAAATAATTAATTATTAAAAATGGCCTATTTTTATAGGCCATTTTTTTATTATAAAAAATACTTCGCTATGTCAATTTCTTTCACTGTTACACAAATAAATAATAATATAGATAATCTTATTAAACAAAAATTTCCAAATATCTATGTACAGGGAGAAATTAGCTCCTTTAATATATCACCCTCAGGCCACTCATATTTCACCCTCAAAGATGACTTTAGCGAGCTTTCGTGTGTCATGTTCAAAGGGGATTCCCTTAAAAATAAAAGTACATTTAAACCTGGAGACTACGTATCCTCCAGCGGCTCTTTAGGTTTATATAAAGTAAAAGGACAATTTCAATATAGAGTTTTAAAAATGAAGCCAAAGGGACAGGGTACATTTTGGGAAAACTTCCAAAAATTAAAAGAGAAACTATCTAAAGAAGGATTATTTGATTCAATTCACAAGACTCCAATCCCAAAATTTATTAAAAATATTTTTTTAGTTACTTCACTAAATGGTGTAGTTAAGGATGATATTATAAAAATAATTCGCTCTAGAGGAAAATATCAGAAGATAAATATATTCCCAGTTTCTGTCCAGGGTAGAATTGCCTCGAAAGAAATCTCTAGTGCCATTCAGTATATTAATGAACATCTATCAGCAGATGTCATTATCATTGCCCGTGGTGGCGGTTCGATAGAAGATCTATGGCCATTTAATGAAGAAATTGTAGCTAGATCTATTTTCAACTCACAGATACCAGTAATCTCAGCAATTGGGCATGAAACTGATCATACTATATCTGATTTTGTATCAGATGCTAGAGCTTCAACGCCATCTGATGCTGCAAAAATAGTTTCAATCAATCAGGTTGAGATGCTACAGTATCTAGATGAATTATTGCATTACATTAATAATTCCATGAATAAGATAATACGTAATAATAAAGAAATATTATCATACTTAGGTAATAAAAAAGTAATACTTGATCCTACTGAGAGCATTGAAATCATAAGAAATAATATTTATGATACATATAAATACTTAAACATCTATTTGGATGGTGGTATTAATAAAATAGAGTCTGAAGTAAAGTTACTTAATAGAACTTATAATAATATAAATCCATACAACGTCTTGAACCGGGGATATACATTTTTATTAAATAAAGAGAGGGAGAATATATCATCAATTCATAGTACAAATGTTGGCAAAGAAATTTTTTCTCTTCATGCCGATGGAGAGCTAAAGCTGGAGGTCCTTGAGAAATATGAAAAAGAAAAAAGAAATAAATAGTTTATCATTTGAAGAACATTTAATTAAAGCTAAGGAGATAATTCAAAAATTAGAATCTGGTGATTGTAATTTAGATGAGATGCTGGCAATTTATAAAGAGGGAATTAAATCTCTAAGTTATTGCACTAAAAAGCTAAATGAAATTGAAGAGAAAATTGAGATAATAAAAAATGAGGATTCAAGTGAGTTTAGAAATGATGAAATAAAATGAAAATAGGCATCTATATAAATAAAAGAAAAGAGAAGCTTCCATTGGTACTAGATGTCATTTTTAAATTATTTTCAATGGATAAAGATGAGGTTGTATTTTTAAATGAAATTAATTTTATACAAGAGCAATATGGAATCAATTTAAATAGATTAAATAATCTTATGGAAGTAGATTATGATATCTTGGTTGCGATAGGTGGTGATGGAACAATTATATCTGCTATTAGATCTCAATTTCATTTAAATAGGCCTATTATAGGCGTCCATGTTGGACACCTAGGATTCTTAGCTGAATCTGATTTAGATAATTGCAGTGACGTATTAAAGCAAATAAAGAGTAATAATTACCGAACTCAACTTAGATCAGTATTTAATGTGTCTATAGATGCTGAAAATTTCATTGCAGTTAATGATGTTGTGATTGATAGAGGAAAATCAGGAAGAATTATTAAGGTTAATGTGCATGATAGAAAACTAAATGTAAATAGTTATGAGGGTGATGGGCTAATAATATCAACCGCTAATGGATCAACGGCTTATTCATTATCTGCTGGTGGTCCAATAATATCTCCAAATTTAAATTTATTTACACTTACACCAATCTGCTCACATTCTTTAATGACAAGAACGATTGTTTTATCTCAAGAATCTCAATTATTCATTACATTTCCTCCTGGAGAGGGAAGAGGGAAGCTTACAATTGATGGTCAAACAACTCTTAATCTTAAAGATAAAATAAAAATAAATATTAGTATTTCAGATCAGAAGGTTCCATTTGTACTAATAGATAAATCAAATTATTATAAAAAATTAAGGACTAAAATGGGGTGGAATAATTCTAGAAATGAGTAGGATTATCTCCTTCATACTAATGTTTATGATATTTTTGCTATCATGCACTGACACTCACCAACATTCTTTTATTGATTTTAAATATTCTTTTTCTCAATGGAATGCAACCTACTCACCAACCCTCTCTTTTATTATGGCTAATGATCCATTAATATATAAAAAAATTTTTATAGGGAAAGAATATATCAGTGATATTAAAAGATTTTTAATTGAATTAAATCAAATTACTCCTAAAAGGTTAAACAAAGAAAATTTATTAGAATACCAGTCGATTAAGAAATTTCTAGATTATAACCTCTTTATAAATGAAACTCTAAATTTTAATGACTGGAACGCAATATACTTATTAAATAATTATCATCATCATTTATCATATATAGGGAAATTAGTTGAGAACATACACACTACAGAAGCTACACATTCTGGACATGATTTTTTAGTTACTGAAATTAAATTTTTTAATGATCAAATTTCTTTTTTAATCAAAAATCTTAGGTATAGATACAATACAGAAGCTGAGCTTCAAACCCTTTCTTCGCTAATAGGAAAGATAGTTGATTATACTAATTATTTCTCGGATCAGGCCTTAGAGGTGGGATCAGTACCTCATCTGCATTCTGCTATAAAGAGTATAAGGCATAGAATACATCAGCTTGAAGATTGGTATGATAATGAATATTATAAATTAGAGTCTTTTGAAAACAATCTCTCTCATATTAGTTATATAAAATATTTTTATTTGAGTTCAGACTTTAAAATAGAATTTATTAATATATTAAATGATGCTAATACAGCACTAGCTAAACACGAAAATACATTATTCAAACTCTCGCTTCCATTATATTTAAAAAATAATGATGAACCCGTTTGGACTGATTTTTCTGATACAGTGAATGTTATAAATGATTCATTTAACACCTTTATGAATTCTAGATATCAGTGCTCTGATAAAGATGCTGCAGTTAGAATAATAGATTATAGTATATATGAATTATTTCATGATGACTTATATAAGAATAGAGAGGTAATTTTTATTAATAGTAATCAAGGAGTAGAAAATAATTTCACTTATTATGATACTAGCGTAATGAATGAATTATATGTATATAGTTCAACAAGTTCTAACAATGTATTTGAAAATTATTATTTCACATTAATGAATTTATTGCCTGGAGATTTATTTATCTATAACAGATTAAAAAAAAACGATGGATTCAATAGTAACTATTTAAACAGAGGTTATTTTTATGGATTTAAACTATTTTTAATAAACTACTATTTAGAGAACCCAATAAAAAGAATAGATGATTTTGAATTATGTAAAGTCAATAATACTGAATACTTGAGGGTCATGAAATTGCTTTATCTAAAGGATAGAATAATTGATTGCATAGGAACTATCGCTGCAATGAATTATTTTTTAGAAAAAAAGGATGTTTCAGATTCAATTGAGACACATGATCATCTGGGGTTTATCGATGAGAAGACGAACAATCTATTAAAAGAAGAAATATTTGGCTATAAATTAGATTCTATCATTAAATTTATATCAATAAATAAGTTGCAGAACTTAGCTCAAAGTGAGAATAAAGCAGATGAATTAAAATTACTTAATATCTTATATGAAAATCCCAATACTAATTTAACATCAATAGAAAACATATTTAATAAATGAAGAATCAAAATAATTATACTGAATCAAGTATTAAGTCATTAGAATGGAATGAACATATTCGGACTAGGCCTGGCATGTATATTGGAAAACTTGGTGATGGTTCATCTCCTGATGATGGGATATATGTACTCCTTAAAGAGGTAATAGACAATTCAATTGATGAGCATGTGATGGGCCATGGGAAAAGGATTAAGATAAGTATTTCAAATAGAAAAGTCACTGTTCGAGATTATGGGAGGGGAATTCCACTTGGAAAACTTATTGATTGCATAACAAAAATTAATACAGGCGCAAAATATGATTCTAAAGTTTTCAAGAAATCAGTGGGGCTCAATGGAGTTGGAATAAAGGCTGTAAATGCATTATCCAATAGATTTATCGCTGAGGCTATTAGAGATGGGAGTCGAAAGAAAATTATTTGTAAAAGGGGTAATGTTCTTGATGATTACAAAGTTGAAAAAACTACAAAGCGAAATGGAACTAAAATTATTTTCATTCCAGATGAAGATATTTTTAAAAATTTCAGTTACCTTTCAGATTTTGTTGAAAATAAAATATGGAACTATGTGTATTTAAATTCAGAGCTTATAATTGAATTTAATAGTAAAAAATATTTTTCAGAGAATGGATTACTTGATCTGTTGACAAAAAAAACTGATAATATTAATCTTATGTATCCAATTGTACATATAAAAGATGAAGATATTGAGATTGCATTTTCCCACACAAATCATTATAATGAGGAGTACTATTCTTTCGTAAATGGCCAACTCACCACACAAGGGGGGATACATTTATCTGCGTTTAAAGAGGCTTTTGTTCGAGCAGTAAGGGAATTCTACAAAAAGGATTTTGATGTCGTAGATATTCGAGCTTCTATAATCTGCGCATTGAGTATAAGAATTGAGGAACCAATTTTTGAATCACAAACAAAAACAAAATTAGGATCCGTCGAAATTTCCCCAAATGGTAAAACAATTAAAACTTTCACTAATGAATTCTTAAAATCAAAGCTTGATAATTTTCTTCATAAAAATTCAGAAATTGCAGAAAAATTACTAAACAGGATATTGCAATCTGAAAAAGAGCGAAAGGAAATGCAAGGAATCAAAAAACTTGCTTCTAAAAGATCAAAGACGGCAAGATTACATAATAAAAAGCTTAGAGATTGCAAGATTCATTTAAATGAGAATAAGTACGATATTGACAAGAGACTTAAATCGACAATTTTTATAACTGAAGGTGATTCAGCGGGTGGGTCTATCACAAAGGTAAGAGATGTAGAAGTTCAAGCAGTATTTAGTTTAAGGGGAAAGCCCTTAAATACCTATGGTCTAACAAAAAAAATTATTTATGAAAATGAAGAGTTCAATCTCCTTTTTAATGCATTGAATATTGAGGATGGCATTGAAAATTTACGATACAGTCAAATTATAATAGCGACAGATGCAGATGTCGATGGTATGCATATCAGACTTTTGATGCTAACCTTCTTTCTTAACTTTTATCCTGATCTAATTAAAAGTGGTCATGTATATATCCTTGAAACGCCTTTATTTAGAGTTAGGAATAAGAAGGATACTTTTTATTGCTATTCAATTGATGAAAAAAATATTGCCGTTTCAAAGCTTGGAGCCAATCCAGAAATTACTAGATTTAAGGGCCTTGGAGAAATATCTCCAAATGAATTTAAAGAATTAATTGGAGATGATATGAAACTTGATCCTGTAATTATCAAGGATGATATCTCCACTGAGAATTTACTTAGTTACTATATGGGAAAAAATACCCAGCATCGTCAAAATTTTATAATTAATAATTTAGTAGCTGATGGATAAAAAGAATACTGAATTTGGATTTAAAAATTCTGCATCTATATCAGAGATGTATCAGAAGTGGTATATTGATTATGCCTCCTACGTTATTCTCCAAAGAGCAATTCCTAGATTTGAAGATGGTCTAAAGCCTGTCCAAAGAAGAATTTTACATACGCTAAAGAATATGGATGATGGGAGGTTTAATAAAGTTGCCAATGTTATTGGTCAGACAATGCAATATCATCCTCATGGGGATGCTGCAATTAATGATGCGTTAGTATCATTGGGTCAGAAGGATCTATTGCTTGAGACTCAAGGTAATTGGGGTGATCACAGAACAGGTGATAGGGCAGCAGCCTCAAGATATATTGAAACTAGACTTACAGATTTTGCTAAAAAAATTGCCTTTAATAAAAATATTACTAATTGGATAGATTCTTATGATGGGAGAAAAAAAGAACCTGATGTCCTACCTGTAAAATTTCCAATTTTACTCTATCAAGGCACAGAGGGTATTGCAGTTGGTCTCTCAACAAAGATCTTACCTCATAATTTCAATGAATTAATTAAGGCGATAATATTATATCTTAGAGGAAAATCTTTTATACTATTTCCAGATTTTAATACTGGTGGTTGTATAGATGTAGAGTCCTACAACAAAGGAGCTCGTGGAGGTAAAGTTAGGGTCAGGGCTGAGATTGAAGTGCTTGATAAAAATACATTAGCTGTAAATAGTATCCCCTATGGAGTGACAACGACATCATTGATTGATTCAATATTAAAAGCAAATGATAAAAATAAAATCAAAATAAAAAATATTGAAGATAATACATCTGAAAATATAAAAATTCTAATCCATCTAGTAAAAGGGACCTCCCCAGATATGACCATTGATGCTCTCTATGCATTTACAAATTGCGAGGTGAGCATATCACCTAATTGCTGTGTAATAATTAAGAATACACCTGAGTTTATAAATATTAATACGCTTCTTAAATATTCTGTTGATCATTTTATGAAGATATTTAAGATGGAATTAGAGTACAAACTTAATACGCTATTAGATAGCTGGCATCAGCTATCCTTGGAAATTATTTTCATTTCAAATCGAATATATAGAAAAATAGAAGAACTTTCAACATGGGACTCAATTACATTAACAATTATGAATTCCTTGGAGCCATTCAGCAAAGATCTTAAAAAGCCAATTACTGAAGAAGATATTTTAAAGTTAACTGAACTAAGAATAAAAAGAATATCAAAATATGATTCAGATAAAGCTCAGCAGAACATTATATCAATTGAGAATAATATAAGAGAAGTAGAATCTAATATTAACAATCTAGTTGACTATGCCATATCCTATTATGAAGGTTTGTTATCTAATTTCAAAAAAGGAAAAGACAGGAAAACAATTATTCAAAAGTTTGACAATATCTCAGCACGGCAAGTTGCAATTCCTAATAAAAAACTTTACGTAGACAGAAAGGATGGGTTTATTGGGTTTGACCTTAAATCTGATGAATTTATATCTGAGTGCTCCGAACTGGATAATGTGATTATTTTCCTTGAGAATGGAACATATATAATTACATCAATAGAGTCAAAAAAATATATAGGCAATAATATTCTTCATGTTGCGGTATGGAAGAAAAGTGATGAGCACATGGTCTATAATTATATCTATAAAGATGCACAAACAAATTGGTCTTATGTAAAAAGATTTTCAGTTACTTCTAGCATTAAAGATAAAGTTTATTCACTTACAAATAATAATGATAAATCAATTGCATTATATATCACAGCAAACCCCAACAGTGAAGCTGAAGTGATATCTATAGATTTAGACCTCAGATCGAAGGCTAGAATAAAAAATTTAAAATATAATTTTTCAGCACTTGATATCAAAAGTAGAGTATCTAAAGGTAATATTCTAACAAAGTATTTAATTAGGAAAATAGGTCAATTTTCAAAAGGTGAATCAACATTAGGTGGGAAAGACTTATATATAGATGAATCTGTTGGAAAATTAAACTTTGAATCAAGAGGAAGATATTTAGGTAAATTTGATTCAAATGATATGCTCCTATGTATAAAAAATAATGGTTCATATACTACTGTAACGATTGATTTAAATCACCGTTTTAAATTAGATAATATTCTAATTTTAGAAAAATTTAATAGAGAGTCAGCCGTCTCGTGTATGTACTATGACTCTAAAACAAAAAATAATTATATCAAAAGATTTAATATTGAGACATCAACTGCAGACCAAGAATTTTATTTTCTAGATGAAAATAGCTCTATGAAATTATTATTAGTTACAACTACGGAAGATTCCATATTTAAATTCAATTATCACTCATCAATAGGTACAAAAAAAATTAAAGAGATTGATATTAATAGTTTCGTTTCGATTAAAGGATGGAAGTCTATAGGGAATAAAGTTAACTACTATAAAAGGATGAGTGCGTATGAGGTAATTGAAAAAAAAGTAGATTTAGAAAATTCTAATATGGATAATAAATTAGAAAGAGATAATAACAGCTCTGAGACATTAAACCTTTTTGAGTAGGTTTAATTATAATTAAATTAAAGTTAATCATTTAAAAAAAATATGGAAAACACACCTCAAATAGATAGCAAAATCATTCAAGAGCATGGCCTTAGTCTTGAAGAATATGATAAAATAATTAATATTTTAGGTAGAGACCCTAATTATATTGAGCTTGGTATCTTTTCTGTTATGTGGAGTGAACATTGCTCATATAAAAGTTCAATTAAAATGATCAAGACTCTTCCTAGAGATGGGGGTAGATTGCTAGTTAAAGCTGGAGAAGAAAATGCCGGATTAGTTGATCTTGGAGACAATCTTGCAACTGCTTTTAAAATTGAATCACACAATCATCCCTCTGCGGTAGAGCCATATGAAGGGGCAGCTACTGGAGTTGGTGGTATTATGAGAGATATATTTACGATGGGAGCAAGACCAATAGCATCAATGAACTCATTAAGATTTGGAAGTTTAGATAAGTCTAGAAATAAATTTTTATTAGAGCATGTAGTAGAAGGAATAGCTGATTATGGAAATTGCTTAGGTATTCCAACGGTAGGTGGAGAGGTTATAGTTGAAGATGTCTATTCTGGGAATCCACTGGTTAACGCCATGTCTGTAGGCATTGTTAAAACAAAAAACGTTGCAAGTGCAATAGCATCAGGAGAGGGAAATCCTGTTTTCATTGTTGGTTCAACCACTGGAAGGGATGGAATTCATGGAGCAACATTTGCATCAGTTGAACTTACTGAGGAGACAGAATCTAAGCGATCAAATGTTCAGGTAGGGGATCCATTTACAGAAAAACTTTTATTGGAGGCAACTTTAGAATTATGTAAAAAACCATGGCTTGTAGGAATCCAGGATATGGGGGCGGCAGGAATAACCTGCTCATGCTCTGAAATGTCAGCAAAAGGAAAAACAGGTATTAAGATAAATCTAGATTTAGTTCCTGTGAGAGAAAGGGATATGAATGCATATGAAATTATGCTGTCTGAATCACAGGAAAGAATGCTAATTGTTGTTAAAAAAGGATTTGAGGAAGACTTAAATAATATTTTTAAAAAATGGGAGTTACATTGCACTCAAGTGGGAGAGGTGACCAGCACAGGTCATTTAGATGTTTCTCATAGGGGGGAACAAGTTGCATATATCCCCACAAAGGAGTTGGTTCTTGGCGGAGGTGCTCCTCAGTATGATATGCCTTATAGTGTTCCTAAATATTATTCCACTCTTAATAAATTTGATATAGATAGAATTCCAGATCATGATACCTATAATAATGAATTAATTAAATTACTCTCATCGCCCAATATTACTAATAAAGAGTATGTTTATAGTCAGTATGACTCTACCGTGAGAACAAATACCGTAATTGGTCCAGGATCAGATGCCGCTGTCATTAGACTTAAAGGAACTCAAAAAGCGTTATCGATAAGCACTGACTGTAATGGTAGATATGTTTATTTAGATCCTCGAAAAGGAGCGATGATTGCTGTTGCAGAATCCGCAAGGAATGTTGTCTGTTCTGGAGGATTTCCTTTGGCAATAACAAATTGCCTAAATTTTGGAAACCCTCAAGATCCAGAAATATATTGGCAGTTTAGAGAGGCTGTACTTGGAATCGGAGATGCCTGCAGGGCTTTTGACACACCAGTTACAGGTGGAAATGTGAGTTTTTATAATGAATCTAATTTAGGAGCAGTTTATCCAACTCCTGTCATTGGCATGGTTGGTATACTAGAAGACTCCTCTAAATATATGGATATTTCATTTAAGGATCCAGGGGATACCATTGTTGCGATTGGAGCGATTAATGGTGAACTGGGAGGCTCGGAGTACTTAAAAGAATGTCATGGAATTATTGAGGGGCCTATACCTGGAATTAATCTTGATGTTGAAAGTAGCTTGCATAAAATCTGTTTAGAATTAATTTCAAAGGAAATAATCAAATCAGCTCATGATATATCAGATGGTGGTCTATCTGTAAATCTAGCAGAATCCATTTGTTTTGGAAAAGAGGATATAGGCGCTGATATTTCTATAAATAGGAAATTAAGAACAGATCAAATTTTGTTTGGGGAATCTCAGGGAGTTATTGTTGTCACATTAGATCCAAAGGATCTGCATCATGTTGCTCTAATTTCTCAAGGATATAATGTGCATACTCAAACCATTGGTAGCGTCACAGATTCAGCTAGATTGAAAATAAATAATTCAATTGACATTGGAAGAGATGATCTCAAGAAGGCCTATTTCGATACTCTACAGGGTATAATGGCAGACTAATA
>Ga0114996_10004261_pt1 | contig 17334 bp, 19 predicted proteins | sample ArcticOcean_MG_C_4_FD_87039 | JGI IMG/M metagenome (GOLD analysis project Ga0114996, IMG submission 87039) | Marine microbial communities from western Arctic Ocean - ArcticOcean_MG_CB4_134 | ecosystem: Environmental > Aquatic > Marine > Oceanic | place: Arctic Ocean: Canada Basin | collected...
AGTATCGCCTGAGCTGATCTGAAATCCAGCGGCGGGCACCACATGGGGAACCGGTACGGCCACCACTGTGTAGTCTAGGACCTTAAATTCCTTATTGAATTCCACGACGTTCATGTGGAACACTGGGTTCTCTACAGACGGGAACCCCAGGAAATCGGGAAACAGACTACCATCCAGTAGTTTGGACTACACGAAGTCAGCAGTGTCCTGAATGGCGTAGATTTCCACGGTGACGCCACTGGTGCGGATGGCTATGCCTAGGGGAAGCAGGTCTTTAACGTGGTCGAAATGGCGATGAGAGAGGATAATAGCGCGTATTCCCTTTTGCTCGTCAAAGGTCAGCGCCCGGGTCAGACCGCCAGGGTCCAACGCCAACACGTCGTCGATGAGGTGGGACTCCATACGGGTGTCCCTGCTCTCCATATTGTGGGCGCCTAAGACGCGTAACCGTATTAACTAACTCTAATTTTAAACGAATATACCGGAATTTCGGGCCATTCTAGCACAAGGAAAAACTTCCTAGTAGGATTTTACACCTAATTTGTTAATCTAAACGATTACTGTTCAAATTCCACATCCTCTTCTTCTAGTAGTTCTTCTCCTTCGGGAGCGGTCACGCCTCGAATTCGGCGGATGAGGATCACCAACATGGCAAAAGCCATCGCTCCTGCAATGATGAGGGACGTCCCTATCGTGCCGGGGTCAGGCAAAGCTGATATGGCAGCCCCACGTCTGACACTGGCCCTCCACTGCCGGTCCAATTCCTCCACATCGAATCCATAGCTGGCATCAAAGGCGGGATCAAACGACCGACCTCGCTTCAGGAAATTCAACAGATCTTCCATGCGTTCCTCGTCATGGCTGTCCATGAGGTAGCCAACGATGCTCCAAGATTGTGCATAAAAAAGGCCAACGTCATCAGGGCGGCCCGGCACGCGTTCCATAGACCTGATCGGCATCAGGTTACCTGAAACCGACGCCCTCGAAACCGTGCGCACCCTGCCCTTATCTCCATCCTCGAAGTACATGGCCAGGCCTTCGTTAAACCACGCAGGAATGTGGGAGCGTGGAGCGGATAGAGCCTCGTCCATGTACAGATGAGTCATTTCATGGACCATCCCATCCCTGTCCAGGTCAGCCAGCACAAAGACGTCTAGATCGCCAAAAGCAAAACCGCCGTAGACGTGCCTATCGCTGGTAGTTCGGCTAATAGGCGGGAAGCTGGCTTGGGATTCGCGCTCGCCGTTGAGTATCACGGCCCTCTGTGGCCTGATGGCCGTCACGCCCAAAAGCTGCTTCACATCACGCAGACTTTCGGTAACGTCCTCCGCAACACTCTCCACGCCTTCATAAGTTCGATCATGAAACAGCAGGTCCATGTCGCCAACTTGTAGCCTTTGCCAGGTCTTCGAGTTGTCCAGGTACTCTACGGAATACTCCTCTGTTTCCAGCTTTTGGCCACCAGAGGTGTCTGTGATGACGTATCTGTATCGGATAACGATACCCTGAGGAAGAAAATTATCACCGTCTGTTCGCAGCTCGAAACTCGTGTCCACCAGTGACCCGGGTTGAAAGTCTGGATACCCATACGAAGTGACCGACTGATTGCCTAGCCTGTAAAAGACCTGGATATCAGAAATATCAGCCGTGGAGCGGACCTGCAGCTGCATAGTGACGCTAGATGGAAAGTCGACGACGTGGGACGTAGATAGCACCTGGATGCTCCCCGAGGCCTGGGTGCGCTCCGGTTCGAAGGGAACAGACGCCCCGGCTACCACTCCCAGAACGCTAAGAATCAGGCCCAGAATAGCCATTTAGCTCTCCATCGTATGTCTGCTTTCTAGATGCCTACTATTTTGATCATCGAATGGGCCTTATAGATTCTATTAATGTTCAGCAAAAGCGCCGTCAGGTCCTCGGTATAGCGGGCATTGGCGAGCCCTCCGCCATCCACCGCCCTGACGCCGGCGATGGTTTCCGCCAGAACCATCACTTTCTGCTTGGCCTCAGCGTCGTCTGAGCACACAATCACGTCGGTTTCCAGGGACAGATCAGGGACCAGTAGCTCTTGCGCGCTTATGTTGTGGAACGCAGCCACCATCTGGGAGGTTGGCAGAATTTCTTTCGCCTCTTCAGCCGCAGACCCAGCATCCACTCTGACGGCACTAGCCCTGCCCTTTTCAAAAGCCAACGGGGCGATGACGTTTACTATTAGTTTGCCATCGAGCTGTGTTTTTAATCCTTCCAGCGTAGGGCGTTGCGCCGTGTATGGGACTGCAATGAAAACCATATCCGATACCTGGGCCACGTCTTCGTTGGACTTGCCTCCTACGGAGCCTGCTGGCGCATCATTTGCCAGGCTCTCAGCCGCCTCTTTTGCCCGACCAGCGTCTCTTGACCCGATCAGGACCTTCTCGCCTGCCAGGGCAAATCGTAGCGCTAGCCCTCTGCCTTCCGGCCCCGTTCCTCCGATAAATCCAATCATGCAACACCCTCAATTCAGAAATAAGAAAAACCGTACAGCGATGAAACCGTCCACACGCCTTAACTTTACCGGCCCAAGCTCGGCACGGTCAACGACAACGGTGAGGGGTGGCCGGGACGTTAACCCAAAATCCACCATACTAATTACGTAATCCGTTGTCTCCATTCCTGAAGTGCCAGTCCTCTTTTCGCCGCTTTACCTAGTAAAATTCAAAACAACCTATATTTCTCCAGCCAGTTACAGCCGTGTAAAAGGGGAAACAGGCACCTATTGCCCGATTGAGAAGCTTTAACTAGAATGAGGCCAAAATACCGGAGAGAGGAGAGTAAGCATGCCCAAATTCAGCACTAACCAGTTGCGAAACGTCGTTCTTATGTCACACAGTGGTGCCGGCAAGACTATACTTTCCGAAGCGATGTTGCACACCGCCGGTGTGACGACACGGCTCGGCTCTGTGGAAGAAGGCACGACGATCTCGGATTTCGAACCTGAGGAGGAGCGCCGCCATGGCAGCGTTCAGACCTCTGTGATTACGTGTCCGTGGCGAGATAACAAGATCGACCGTCTGGACACGCCGGGTCACGCTGACTTCCGAGGAGAGGTCATTTCGGCAATACAGGTTGCGGACGCAGCCATCATTGTCGTGGCCTGCCCTTACGGTATTGAAGTAGGAACCTCCCAGATGTGGAAGATGGCCAATGAAAAGGGCCTGCCTCGTCTAGTATACATAAGCAATATGGACCGCGAAAACGCCGACTTCGATCGCGTCATGGACTCCATCACAGAGCGATTCGGACGCCAGTGTTTTCCTATACAATTGCCTATTGGCGCCGAGTCCGACTTCACTGGCATAGTCAACCTGCTAGACTCCGCGGCAGAAGCTCTCGCCGACATGGCTGACGTGGTGGATGCGGCCCGCGAGCACCTGATCGAAGCCGTGGTAGAAGCAGATGACGAACTCACAAACAAGTACCTGAAAGGCGAAGAGATATCCCAGGCTGAACTGATCTCTGGGCTTAGGCAGGGAATTTCAGCGGGCCTCATCGTACCCGTAATGATTGGCGCGACCACTTCCCAAATAAGGACCAGCGACGTGCTGGATGCCATAGTGGACTTCATGCCAAGTCCCGCAGACGTTGGGCCAGTGCTGGCCATGTCTGAAGATGGCGAGACCTCCCTCCCTCCCAAAAACGACGGCCCTCTGGCAGCTCTTGTATTCAAAACGGCCGCCGATCTCTTTGTTGGAAAGCTCTCCTACTTCCGTGTCTACAGCGGAAACTTGGCCAGCGAAACCCAGTTGATCAATGCCAATACTACGCAGGCCGAACGAATCGGACAGGTCTACGTGATAAACGGCAAAGAGCAGGAGGCCGTTACTGACCTGGCCACTGGAGACATCGGCGCCACGCCCAAGCTCAACTCGGTGTTGACCGGCCACATTCTGTGCACCAAGGAAAACCAGATGACCCTTGGCGGGCCGGAGTTCTCTCTGCCCCTGTACCAGATGGCCGTCTTGTCGACGTCGGCCTGCGACTTCGACAAGATGACGAGCTCGTTGGCGCGAATTGTGGAAGAGGACCCCAGTCTTTCGGTCACCCGTGAACCCGACACTCTTGAGGTGCTTCTTGGTGGGCTAGGCGACACCCACGTGGAGATTGCAGTCGAGAAGATGAAGCGCAAGTTCGGGTCCGAAATGGTGCTTGAGCTTCCTAAAATGGCTTACAAGGAGACCGTTGCTGGCACAGCGAAGGTGGAGTACAGGCATAAGAAGCAGTCTGGTGGGCACGGGCAATACGGTCACGTCAAATTGGAAATCGCACCTCTGGAAAGAGGCGCAGGCTTCGAATTCGCACAGACGGTTGTCGGCGGCTCGGTCTCTCGAGAGTACATACCTTCTGTGGAAAAGGGCGTTGCCAGGGCAATGGAGGATGGAGCCATCGCTGGCTACCCTATTGTCGATGTAAAAGCCACCCTATTCGATGGCAGCTTCCACACCGTAGACTCGTCTGGCACCTGCTTCGAGATTGCGGGTTCGCACGCGCTGGTTTTGGGCGTGCAGCAGGCCAATCCCCTGCTGCTTGAGCCCGTCATGCGTGTGCAGATCACGTTGCCTAATGAGTTCGCCGGAGACATCATTGGCGACCTTAACGCTAAGCGAGGTCGAATTCAGGGCATGATGCCGCAGGGCGACGGGGAGACCCTGCTTGAGGCTGAGATGCCTCAGGCGGAACTACTTCGGTACGCGACAGACCTGCGATCTATGACACAGGGTCAGGGAACATTCACGATGGAGTTTGACCACTACGAACAGGTTCCGGGCCATCTTGTGGAAGGTATCATATAGGAGTCGAAAGAGCGTGAGATGAGCAGGGCTTAGCCGTACTGCTTTTGCCTGATAGGGCAAGAAGAAGGGCCTGCCATTTTTGGCAGGCCCTTCTCTATTTAATTCATTCCAACCGGACAGCCTACTCTCCCCTGGCAGACCAGATAGTCTGGTAGTTCTCGCCTCGAATGACCGCAGCCATCTCTTCTTTTTCCAGATGCTTTAGCTCGGAGAGAACATCTTCGCAACGCCGCACCATTTCATCATCATTATGCTCCCGGAACCTACGAACGATGCGATCCCATAGGCCAAGAGTAACCAAGCTGTCCACATACCTCGGCCAAGGCACCACCGTCAGGTTGTGCACACGAGGAAATCCAGGACGAAGCCGTCTGATGCTACGCAGTCGCTCCTGTGGAGAGGCAACCATTGGCATGATCTTCATCATTGGCCGCCCATCAGAACTGGTCCTGGTATCGATGACAACAGACTTTCGGAATGTCGGGAAAAAGATCGACATTACCTCAGCCGTATTAATGCTATTCATCATTTCGTCGAGGTCAAAGACGAAATCACTGTCCATTGGAACCTCTTAGTACTCTCTGTTAACTGATGCCGACTAGGAGTTAATTAACTCTCGCACAGTTTCTAGGAAAGAAGGTAACACGTTTTTCCAGTCGCCGACTACTCCGTAAGTAGCCGCCTTGAAAATATTGGCATCTGCGTCGCGGTTAATGGCCACTATGTTCTTCGACGCGGAACAGCCAGCCATGTGCTGACTAGCGCCCGATATGCCAACTGTGATGTAAATATCAGGGGTTATTGTCTTGCCCGTGAGACCTACCTGATAGCTGTGGTCAATCCAACCGGCATCGCATACGGCGCGGGTTGCACCAACGGCGCCTCCCATGACGCGAGCCAACTCTTCCAGCATCTCGAAGGCTTCAGCTCCGCCAATCCCTCGACCGCCGCCAATTACAACGGGCGCGTCCTCCAGACGTACGCCTTCAGACTCCTGCCGAACAGTCTCCACCAGGCGTGCCCTGACTATCGACGGGTCCAGGGCGGGTTGCACCGCCACGACCTCTCCAGTGCGAGAGGAGTCGGCCACCAAAGGCTCGACAGCTTTCGGCCGAAGTACCACGATCTGCGCGCCGTCACCCGGGAACGTGAACCTGGCCAAGGCGTTTCCCCCATAGACGGGGCGGGTCGCAATCAATCGGCCGGTTCCAGAATCCACAGCGACTTCAAGGCAGTCCTGTGCCACGCCAACACCCAGCCGGAAGGCCAGCCGGGGACCAATATCTCGGCCAAGGTGGGTTCGCCCTACCAGCACAACGGAAGGCTGCGCCTGAGCGCAAACGTCCTCAATACCTGCCAATTGAGCTTCTATTTGCACATCTTCAAGGAGAGGGTCTTGCACAGAGTAGACCTTGTCCGCGCCAAGAGAAATGGCCTCTTGCGATACGGCATCAGCCCCGCTTCCCAGCAGAGCGACGGCTACCTCATCCCCTGAACTTTCATTCAAGCTCCGGGCTGCGGCCAGCAACTCAGCCGTAATCGATTGCAGGCCATCCGGGCCTAGCTCTCCGAATACTAGAATTCCACCCATGATTACTCCATCAAATCAGTTTTTCTTCTCGTAGACGTAGGGCCAACTTGCGTCCTGCGTCTGCCTCATCTTCGCCTTCTATTATCTCTACCTTCTGATCACTCACAGGAATAAAAAGCTCTGTCAGGGCAAGCTTGGGTGCCAATGCATCAGCATCCAAACTGAGATCTGCAGGCGAAAGTATCGTCGGTGTCTTCCGGCTAGCCTGCATGATGCCGCGCAGGTTGGGATACCTTGGTTCGCCCAACTCGTTGGTTACGGTCACAACGGCAGGAAGTTTTGTCTCAACAACCTCGTAGCCATCTGTGAGGGACCTCTGCACCGTGATGCCGCCGCCAGCCACATCAAGCTTCTGGGCTAACGAAATGCAAGGTAGGTTAAGCAACTCGGCCACACCCATGGCGACATGGGCCTGGTCCCAGTCTGACGCCTGCCTGCCGCAAAGGATCAGGTCGTACTCACCAACATGCTCAATGGTCTTGGCTAGAGCGGTTGCTGTGGCAAAAGCATCCAGATCCGAGACAGAATCATCTTGAACAAGGATGAGCTCATCGGCCCCCATAGAAAGTGGCTTCTTCATCACGTCCATGACGAAGTTGTTACCAACCGATATCACGGTAATTTTATCCACATCACCGTTGTCTTTTAGCCGTAATGCAGCCTCAACAGCGTTCTCGTCAAAGCCGTTGACGACTGGAGGAATTCCTTGGGCGGGTGTGACCTTATTAGAGTCTGGGTCGACCTTAAAAGCCGACGCTGGCGTTTCAGGATCCATAACCTGTTTCACGCACACGATAATCTTGATGCCCATTCAGTCCCCTTTTTTAATTCGGCGATGGATTGCCGATTTTGGCGCTTACTTAGGCCTACCTAGCAACCAGAGAAACCCGACTGTGTCTATTCGCCATGTAGCATTTAAATTGACCTTTTCAACTGAAGTCAATTTTAGGCCTTTCCCATTGTTGTACGAAGCGAAGTGGTTTGCAAGGATTTGTCAGCAAACACCACTTAATTGGCGTCAGGGCTTACCAAAACCTACACTAGCTGTAACGGTAACTCTATTTCGTAAAGCTCTTTATATAGACAGGCTTTTTTGTGGCGAAAAATCACCAGTATAAATGAGCCACCAAAGCGAAGGTCACCGTCGACGATAGTATTAAGAACCACGGAATGTGTCAATTCCGATTGATCCAAAATACCACGCACCTAAACCGGTCAGCGCCTTTTATCATCCAAAAGTATTGAGATATATAATAAACAACATATTAGACTAAACTTTTATTTATCTAGTTTTTACATAGTTATTAAGCGTTCACCTGGTAAGCACCTGAAACATGCTAGAAATTAGATCGCTATCATGCCCGGTTACAAGACACTGTCAAGCAGAAACACCACCAATTATTCGTTTTTTACAGCTTGACTTATTTTTATATTTTTATAAGAATAGTCCAAACTTTAGTGGCATTAAGTTATCAGTTCTTTTCATATAGGCAGTCTTGTATTTCTCCGGCTCTAGGTACTAGCACCTAGACACAAATGGATGGCTACCTGGATAGCACTTGGGGTGGATGCGCCCGATAATCTGCGCAATGTCCTTGGGGGTGCTTGCCTGTAATGAATCCACGTGTCTGTATCCGTATTTTGATTCCACAGGTTTAACCCAAACGTGGGTGTCTATCAACCAACATGACGATTTGTAGAGTTTCAGTCCCGCGGTAGCCAAGCCAAAGGGACCGTGAGGAGGGGTAGTCTTGGTAAGTCCAGCAGGTGACCACAACAGTTATTACTCTCCGGTAATTGAGCCGTACCGAATTTATGGACCGGAATTGGTAGCAAAGCCCCGCCAATTCGTCTGTCCCAGATGCGAATCTCAACTTCGCATGAACTATGACGAACCACAGTGTCTGCAGTGCGGCTACGTCGACTACGAGTACGCGCCGCCGGTAGACGCGAATAAGCCGAAGAGCATCCTGAGCGCCGGCACCCGATACGTTCTTCGCTACGTTGGAGACTTCCATTCTCTTACGGAGACGCTGACCTATGTGCAGCTTCGCAGGGTTCGCAACCGGGTCGTCTTCGGCGTGACGTGTCCCTTTTGCCAATGCCAGATGGACCAGTCTTCACTGTCCGGCAAGCGACGCGAGGTCCGCGAGGAACGTTACAAGTGCAACGAAGGCCACCGGGTTTCACTGACCCCGGCCAAAAGCGGTGGACTTGGCTGGAAGTAATTCCACGCTAGCGCCATCAGCTTCACGTCTCCCAACTTGAAGCATCCAACATGGATAGTTAAAATGACCAGGTCAATTGAGATAGCCCTTTAATTACCTGGTCATTTTTGTCATCTTTGTTTGGCGGCCAAATGGTAGTAATATCAGACATCCTCCAGCAGACCCACCGCAGACCTCTGGTTATCTGCGACTTCTCGCCGCCCAGAGGACCTGGCACTGACCTCCTGGAACCTGCTCGAGACCTGGATGTGGAATGGATATCCATAGCCTACAACCCCGGGCGCTCTGTCAGGGTCAACCCCGCCTTTGCTGCCCAGTGGATCAAGGCCAATACGGGGAAAGACGTCGTCTTTTCTTTGGCCACCAGGGACATGAACAAGCTAGCTATTCAGAGTCTGCTGCTGGGTGCGCAACTTAACGGCCTGGAAAACGTAGTCGTTGTCAAAGGCGACGATTTCACCGAGCGAGACCTGACAGTGGTCAAGGACGTCAACGACTTCACGCCCAGCCAGCTGTTAACGTCAATTACGAACATGAACGCTGGCCTGGACTTCAAAGGCTTGAAATTGCGCCAGCCGACCAAGTTCTGCGTAGGCGCAACCATCGACATGGCCCGCGACCTAGAGCGAGAGCTTCTGCTGGTCCACAGGAAGATTCAGGCAGGCGCTCAGTTCTTGATGTCCCAGCCTACCTTCACTTCGGAGACCCCTCTCGCCTTCCACAGGCGGTACCAGGAGCGATTCGGCGAGCCGATCAGCGTACCCGTCTTCCACGGAGTGCAGGTTATGGTGCCGGAGGGCATCGCCTTCGGAAACATACCTCAATGGATTACAGACGACCTGGAAAAGGGACGGCCCGGACGTGACATAGCCTTGCAGGTCCTGGACGACTTCGCCTCCGCCGGGTTGGACACAATATACCTCGTGCCTCCGATCCTGCGAGGTGGCAGGCGAGACTACGAGACGACTCAAGCAGTTTTAGAAGTGATAAGAAGTTAACAGAAGGTTTTTCTTGATGGGAATTTATGAAGACTTAGGCGTGCGGACTATCATCAACGTCGCCGGCTTTCCACACGAGTGGGAGGTGCATTGATGCCGGACGAGGTGGTGCAGGCGATGTCAGATGCAGCCTCCGCCTCTCTGAACATGGTGGAACTGCAGGCTGTGGCGTCACGTCAGATCGCTGAGGTCACTGGCGCGGAAACAGGGCATATAACGTCCGGAGCCGCGGCGGGACTCACCCTGGGAACGGCGGCAATTCTAGCGGGCATGAATCCTGGAATCCTGGACCGTCTTCCAGATACCACTGGCATTGCCAACGAGATGATTATCTCCAGGGAGCATCGCAACGGCTACGACCACTCCATTCGCGTCGCCGGGGCCAAGCTGATTGATGTAGGCATGAACGAGCAGGTCGCGGGAGCTGGTGTGCGCAGGACGGAGGCCTGGGAGTACGAGGCTGCCATTACGGACTCCACGGTAGGCGTAGCTTACTCGGCCACAAAAACCAGCCAGCCGCCACTGGAAGAAGTCATCAGAGTGGCTCACGAGCATGGTCTGCCCGTGCTGGTCGACGCCGCCGCGCAGCTGCCCTCAATCGCAAACCTACGGCGCTTCATCGATATGGGCGTGGACCTAGTCGTCTTCAGCTGGGACAAAGCTCTTCGCGGACCTCAGTCAGCCGGCATTATTTGCGGCAAACGTGAGCTGATAGCGTCGGTGGCGTTGCAGCACCTGGATATGGATGAGTATTTCGAAATCTGGGACCCACCGGAGGACCTGATTCCCAAGTCGGCCATAAAGGGCATTCCGCGCCACGGTGTTGGTCGAGGTTTCAAGGCATCGAAAGAAAACATCGTTGGGCTTCTGACCGCGTTGCGCCTTTTCTCGCAGGGAGCGTACGCCGATGAGGCGGCGAGCCAGCGCGGATACCTGGAGTACATAGCTGACAGCATCAGCGTTTGCCGGTTAAGCCTCGGATTATTCTGCCCGATGGCGAGGGCTGCCCTCTCTTGAACCTGGTCATCGACTCTAAGGCTGTTGGCAAGAGCGGCTTCGAGATTTCTGGAGCGCTGAAGAGCGGAGACCCAGGCGTTTTTGTGAACGAAGGATTTCTTCACCAGGACACGCTGATCATTCATCCCATAAATTTGGACCAACAACGAACAGAAACCCTTGCAAATGCTCGCCGAAATGTCCTGAACGATAGCTGATCGGGTTCGTTGACGATATAGAGGAATCTGGCTATAATTATTGTTAAATAAAGGGTTAAGAGGTAGCTGAATTTGGCTAACGAGACAGGCAAAAGATATTCTTGCTCCAAGTGCAACGCAGAGTTTGTTGTAACCAGGGGTGGAGAAGGCTCCATCAACTGCTGCGGCGAACCCATGTCGCAGAAGTAATTTTCCGAATATATTAGCGGGGCGTTTGTCCCCGCCATACTACTTAAATTCAATAGAGGAATTGCATTAAATGGCGAACCAACTAGGACGACGGTATCAGTGTGAAACCTGCGGATCAATGGTCCTCTGCACCAAAGCAGGGGAAGGCGTGATCGAATGCCACGGCGTTGAAATGCCGGTGCAGCAGCCTAGGAAACTCCCCTCCTCCGACTAGGCTCGGTGCTATAACCCAGTTTTATGACGTAACTCCGTCGGGATGATACATTCAGGCGCAGTCGCTTTTCGCCCTGTAATAAAGCGGACGAATCGCGAATGTTGCGGCCGCCAAGGCCATTGCGTAAATGACGATAGGTATGGGCGCAGTCCACTCCCCTACACTGAACAACAGGTAGCCTGTAGACAGCGCCGCCAGTCCACCCAGCGGGCCGTTTAACGGCGAGAACACCAAAATTACTCCCACCACTGCCACGTATTTTGTCCCCACGTTATCAGCCAGCGGAAGCCAGGAAAGGTTAACTTAAGCGCGGACCTTTGTTGCTGCTTCGTGCTGTTCGTCGGCGTGATAGGAGCTGCGTACAAGAGGGCCTGACGCCACATGCTTGAAGCCCATGGCATTGCCTTCTTCCTGAAGCTCCTTGAACTCGTCCGGCGTGTACCAGCGCGCCAGAGGAGCGTGCTTGGGAGAAGGCCTAAGGTATTGGCCGATTGTCAGCAAGTCGCAGTCTACATTCCGAAGATCGCGCATGGTCTGCAGCACCTCGTCCCATGCCTCACCAAGGCCGACCATCATGCCAGACTTGGTCACGGAATCCGGATCAAGTTCTTTAGCCTTTGCCAACAGCTTCAAAGACAGGTCGTAATCGCCCTTGGGACGCACTCTCGGAAACACCCTACGTACGGTCTCTATATTATGGTTCAGGGTTTCTGGCTTGGCGTCCATCACCGACGCCAACGCCTCCCAATCGCCCTGGAAATCTGGAATCAGCACCTCAACCTTGCAGGTCGGCAGGCGCTTGTGAATCTGGGAAATACATTGGGCGAATATATACGCGCCCCCATCAGGAAGGTCGTCCCTATCAACAGAGGTTATGACGGCATATTTCAGACCTAATTTATGAACGGTTTCGGCTAGCCTGACTGGCTCCAACGCGTCTACCGTCAGCGGTTTGCCAGTATCCACGGCGCAATAAGTGCATGCCCTGGTGCATATGTCGCCCAGAACCATGAAGCTGGCAGTCTTGCGGTCCCAGCATTCGCCGATATTCGGACAGCGAGCCTCCTCACAAACGGTGTGAAGCTGAGTGCTCTTGAATATCTGTCGCAGTTCCAGGTAATTGCGCCCACCGGGAGCCTTTACCCTTAGCCAGTCCGGCAGCCTGCGCTGTGGTCGAGACGTCATATTGCCCTCTATTAAGCCTTCATCACATCATACCAGACGTCACCTTGTGCTCACTACGGGTGCTCACTACGGCCGCCCAATCCTCATGCCTCTCAACTTGGGTCATAAATCCGACATTATGATACGATTTGAAGGTCGCGAAGTGATAAAATTACACCGAAAACAACTCACGGGGTTACGGTCTAAACATGGCGCTTGTTAGCCAAAATGAGAGGGCGGAAGAGCAGGAAGTTACTCAGCTTGAACTGACGAGCTGGGGTAGCCTCGGTGATACGCTAGCCGCATTCGAAGACGGCACGATAAATGTCTTTGGCGGCATTCCTGGCGAGCAAGTCGAAGTTCGCATACTGAGGTATCGCAGACGGCGTCAGGACCACGTGTCCGGCATCGTAACGCGCGTTCTTACAGCATCACCTCACCGTGTGGAAGCTCCATGCGGCTACTTCGGCGCATGCACGGGCTGCCAATGGCAACACATCGAGTACGAGCACCAGCTTGAGCTAAAACGCGACAGAGTAAGCGACAATTTCTCGAAATACTCTCAGCTCCAAGCAGTGCAAGTTCCCCCAACCTTAGCTAGTCCACAGCTGTTGAACTACCGCAATCACGCCCGATTCACGGTGCGAAACGGCGGGCAGATGGGCTTCGTTAACAGGCTCAGCCGGCGGTTCGTGAAAATAGACAAATGCATGATAATGGCCCCCGGCATTAACGAGTCTGTGCGCGCGTTGCAGGACAATGTCGCCGAGACCACTCAGCTATCAATACGGCTGGGCGTGAACACAGGCGACTGGCTGATTCAGCCTCTCATGGTAAGCAGCGAAATCGCCATTAAGACAGGCCAGACACATTACACGGAACGGCTTATGGGCCACGATCTCCGAATAGCGTCGCCGTCCTTCGCCCAGGTGAACACGCCACAGACCGAACAAATGATGGAGCTGGTACGCGACAGGTTAGGCCTGACTGGCCAGGAACTGCTTATCGACGCCTACGCTGGAGTTGGCACCTTCGCCGTTCTATTGGCGTCATCCGTGCGCAAGGTCATCGCCATCGAGGAGTCGGCCGCCGCTGTCAAGGACGCCGCCGTGAACACTGATGGCATCGACAACCTGGACTTCATCAAGGGCAAAACCGAGGACGTGCTAAAGGAACTGGGCGAAACACCAGATGCCGTCATCCTGGACCCTCCAAGAGTGGGTTGCCATCCTGACACACTGGAGACGCTCATTTCACACCCCAGTAGGCGCATCGCATACGTCTCCTGCGACCCAGAGACACTGACCAGGGATTTGGCAGTCCTGGTAGACGGCGGTTATGAGGTCGAATCGGTCCAGCCTATAGATATGTTTCCGCAAACACACCATGTGGAGTGCCTCACGGTACTGAGACATAACAACGAAAGTCGCAACGAATGACAGTCCCTCAGCCTTCATCATTAGGCCGAATCGCCCTGGCATCAGGCTCTCCGCGACGACGAGAGATCATCAAGGGGCTGAACTCCGATGTGGATGTAATCGGTTCCCAGGGCGAAGAGCCGTCACCGAATCTAGGCGAGACGCCCTCCGACTATGTGCAGCGCCTTGCTGAACTGAAGGCCCGTGGCGCTGTCCCCACCCCTGGGCAGACCATTATCATCGGTGCCGACACCTCGGTAGCGCTGGGCGAAACCATCATGGGCAAGCCCGCTGATAAGGCCGAGGCGGAACGCATGCTAAGGTCCTTGCGTGGCCAGGTACACGGCGTCGTAACCGGCGTGGCCGTGCTGGACACCACTACCGGCATATGCCAAACCATTTCCCGGTCCAGCGATGTACACCTCAGGGAATACTCGGACGACGAGATGATGGCGTACATTGTGTCAGGCGAACCTATGGACAAGGCTGGAGCATACGCCGCCCAAGACCAGAATTTTCGCCCGGCTATACGTATATATGGCTGCTACCTCAATGTTGTGGGGCTGCCCTTATGTGACACCATAGCGCTGTTGGGTAGAATGGGTGTAGAGACTGGTATAAAAAAGGGATGGAAGATTCCTGAAGAGTGCGAAAACTGCGAGCTATCGTATGCGACGAAGGGACAGGTTAGGTGAGCCTCCTAGGCATTGGACCACCAGAACTGATCATGGTCCTGCTGGTGGCTTTTATATTCTTAGGACCAACACGTATGATTGAGTTAGCCCGACTCTTTGGAAAGCTAACTCGCGAGATTCGCAAGATGACCGCCGAGGTCCGCGAAATGGTGGACGTCAACGATATAATCAATCCGCGTCCCGCAGACAAGACAGACCAGACCGACGTGCCACAGGCTCCGTCCGGCTCTAACCCGGCCTCTGAATCGGACGCTACTGAAAACGGGACCGGTTCCCTTGCCGAATCTGACGGCCCAGTCTCTTTCAAAAGCGCACGACAGCTTCATCGCGAAAAATTGGAGGCAGAGGCAGCCGCGAAAGAGGCCTCTTCTACAGAGTCGCAAGAGGGCCAGTCTTGACCGAGGAACGCAGCAGCTCCATCCAGGATCACCTGTTGGAGTTACGAAAACGTCTCTTCTACTCCTCCATCGCAATCGTCATCACCACTGGCATCGCATTTGCGTTTCATCAGCAAATCCTCACACTGTTGATGGCGCCGGCCGGGGGCTTCGACACCATTCCCGGCGGCAAGCCAATCTACACCGAGATTACAGAGTTCATTAGCACAGCCATGAAGGCCTCACTTATGGCTGGGGTATTCGTCTCTTTTCCATTCGTTTTTTTCCAGCTAGCGCTTTTCGTCTCACCAGGACTAACGAAATCAGAAAGGCGTTACCTATTTGCCCTTCTGCCGGTAGCAATAATAGTTTTCCTCATCGGTGCCGCTTTTGGCTACAAAGTTCTCATTCCACCGATGATCAATTTCCTGTTGAATTTTGGCACCGAGGTAGCAACCCCCCAGATTCGTATTGGCAGATATGTCAGCACCGTGCTATCACTGCTGATATGGCTGGGAGTGCTGTTTGAGACTCCCGTTGTCCTCTTCTTTCTGGCGAAAATAGGCCTTGTCACGCCGATGTTCCTACTAAAGAACTGGCGATATGCTCTGGTTGTTGCCTTTATCTTGGGGGCGATAATTACGCCAAGCATCGATCCAGTAAACCAGGCTATTGTCGCGGCCCCGATATTGGGGCTTTACATTGCGGGCATCGGTATGGCCTGGGTGGGCACCAAGTGCCGGTCGAAGAATAGGTCCAAAGAACTGGAAGAAGCTAAATCTGAAGAGCCTGAAGAAAAAGAAGAAGCCTAAATCCAGGTAAAGAAGAAATTTAAGCGAGAGTCTTGGGCGTCGTATCCTCAGACTCGCTAGTTACCGACTCATTAACAGCAGCAACTGGAGTTTCCGGCTCATCTTCGTTCTGAGACTTGCGAAACTCCCTTATGGCCTTACCCATGGTCTGGCCCACCTGGGGAAGCTTGCCGACTCCAAAGATCATCATCACGATAACTAGAACTATTATTAGCTCCAGAGGACCGATCCCTCGCAACATACCCATGGCAAACCTTCTGAATTCTACTTATGCTTAATTGCGTTTTGATAAGGTTGTTTAACTAAAACCTTAGACGGTAAAATCATAGCCCTGTTTGGTGCTTACGTCAATGACGGGGTCACTGGGCGTACTATTAATCATGCTATAATTTGCCATGTTTTGAATGGCTATTCTTAGGTCATTCACGCCTGCGATGTTCATTTCCCGCAAGCCTCACACGCATACCCAGGAGGATGATTGAATGGCTGAAACCGGCCGCAGACAGTTCGTTAAGTACAATTTCTTCAAAGTTGACCCCATGTGGCGTCGGCTCGACAAAGAAACTCGAGCTGAACATAAGAAAGAGTTCGCATCCGTCGTTGATGAGACCTCGGCAAACATATTTACTCGGACCTTTAGCCTGATAGGCCTTAGAGGAGACACCGATTTCCTTATTTGGCAGGCTTCAGACGACATTGAAGGCATTCAGGACTCAGCTACACATATGTGGTCGACCGGCCTGGGCGCTTATCTTACGCAGCCGTACTCATACCTGTCGATGACCCACCGTTCGCCCTACGTCTCGCAGCACAAGCACGCCGGGCAAGAGGGCACCAGCATTCGCTTACGGCCGGGCAAAGCCGAATATTTCATCGTGTACCCTTTCCTAAAGACCCGCGAGTGGTACCTGCTCCCACCTGAGGAGCGCCAGCGTATGATGAACGATCACTTCAGAGTTGGGCACGAATATCCATCTGTGAAGATCAATACGACATACTCTTTCGGTCTTGACGACCAGGAGTTCGTCGTGGCTTTCGAGACCGACAACCCTTCGGATTTCCTGGACCTGGTGATGGACCTGCGCGGCGTGGAAGGCAGTCTCTACACTCTCCGCGACACGCCGATATTCACGTGCATCCACAAATCCATATACGACACTTTGGACAGCCTGGCTGGTTAGCCTCTAAAACCGATTCCCATATTCCGTATAAAGAAATAGGGGCGATTAATCGCCCCTATTTCTTTGGTTATTTTACCTTGAAATTAACCGCTAATGTCGTCGGCTGACCGGATTTTGGTATCGGGGAAGAAGGCCTGCCATGCAAACCAGAAGTGGTTCACATGCACAATCGACTCCAGGTTCTTGCCCTGCAGTTCGCCTGCGACAGCCTGACCAAGAAGGTTCCACTCTGAGCCCGTCTGGTCATCTAAAATCACCCCATACTCGGCAGCTAATGTCAGGCTTCGGCCATCCACCACTGGACTGAAGACACCTGTAGTACCCACGGTCCTTCTTTCGTCGAAACCCCTGCCGCTGAATGCGGACAACGTGTCGCCGGCGAAGAAGATCACAACTTCCTGGCCCGACACCGTGTCGTGTACTA
>Ga0114996_10004262_pt1 | contig 17332 bp, 13 predicted proteins | sample ArcticOcean_MG_C_4_FD_87039 | JGI IMG/M metagenome (GOLD analysis project Ga0114996, IMG submission 87039) | Marine microbial communities from western Arctic Ocean - ArcticOcean_MG_CB4_134 | ecosystem: Environmental > Aquatic > Marine > Oceanic | place: Arctic Ocean: Canada Basin | collected...
AAACTTCTTTATATTTTTTTTTCGAAAGTGGAGCGGGCATTATATGTTTTGTTTTGGCTTTTGCAGAATACTTTGCATTGTAATCATAAAACTTTCTTTTAGGCACTAATTCTATTGCGCCTATTGCTTTTTTTCCCATAACTGCCACTTGAATTTCTCTTCCTGGAATATATTTTTCAACTAAAATTTTATCATAATTTTTTTTAATCTTTTTATAATTTTTCTTAAACTCTTCTTTATTTTTGCAAATAAAGACTCCTAAGCTAGAACCTTCATTATTTGGCTTTATTACTATAGGAAAATCTATATTTTTATCTAACATTTTTTTCTTAAAATTTTTATTTTTATTTTTATGTAACAAGAAATGTTTAGGAACATTTAACTTATTTTTTTTGAAGGTGAGCTTAGATAATTCTTTATCCATTGCTAAACTTGAAGAAAGTACGCCAGAGTGCGTATAGGGTATTTTTAAAGTCTCTAAAATACATTGCATAAAACCATCTTCTCCATATTTTCCATGCAAGGCGTTAAAAATAGCTTTAGGTTTAATTTTTTTCAAATTTTGAATAAAATAACCTTTAGGGTCAATCTCGTATATTTTATAACCTTTTTTTTTTAATGCAGCTGAGCATGCTTTGCCTGTTAAAAAACTTATTTGTCTTTCCCCAGATAGTCCACCCATCAAAACGACAATTTTTTGTTTCATATCTTTTTTCCTATGATTTGAACTTCTGGTTCTAAGTTTATTCCTGTTTTTTTAAACACTTTTTTTTGCACTTCTATTATTAAATTTTCTAAATCTTTTGAACTGGCATTTCCTTTGTTGACAAAAAAATTACAATGTTTTGTAGATATATACGCATCTCCAATATTCATACCCTCACACTCAGAATCTTTAATAAGTTTCCAGGCCTTATTGTTTTTTGGGTTTTTAAAGGTGCTGCCACATGTTCTAATTTTAGAAGGTTGAGTTAAGCTTTTCTTATTTATTAAATTAATCATTTTTTTTTTAATTTCCAATTTACCACTTTTTTTTCCTTTGAAAGTTGCACTTATGAAAATCAAATTTTTATCTAAATTACAACTTCTGTATGAAAATTTTATGTCTGACAAATAAATAATTTTTAAATTCCCATTAAAATCCATAGCTTGAACAGATATTAAAAGCTTTGATATATTTTCGTCATAACATCCAGAGTTCATTCTAATGGCTCCACCAATTGAACCGGGTATACAAGATAAAAACTCAAATCCAGATAATAAATTTTCAAAAGCATAATTAGAAACTTGTTTATCTAAAGCTGAAGCTCCAGCAATAATAGTACTAGAGTTTAGTAAAGATAAGTGTGAGAATGATTTACCTAGTTTTATTATTATTCCATCATATCCTCCATCTCTTATTAAAGTATTTGAACCTACTCCAATCACTTGGATTTTTTTTTTGTACTCTATTTTTTTTAAAAAAAAGGATAGTTCATTTAAATTTTTAGGACGAAAAATAACTTTTGCTGGTCCACCTAAATTAAACCATGAAAATCTTGAAAGACTCTCATCAAATGAAATTTTTCCAGTTAATTTATTTTTTAAATCTTTTATTTTTTTAATATCTTTCATTTTAAATCTTCGCTAATTTCCCTTATCCAGCTAGATATACTTCCTGCACCCATTGAAATTATCATTTCTTTTTCGTTTACATTTTTCTTTATGTAATTTTTTAAATCATTTTTATTTTTAATATTTATTACCTGGGTATTAGATTTTTTTGAAATTAGTTTAGAAAAATTGTGTTGATTAAATTTGTGTTTTGTTTTTTCTCCTGCGGCATAAACTGGACAAAGTACAACTATATCACTTAATTTAAACGCAGAAGCAAATTCTGATTTTAGATAATTTACTCTTGAATATCTATGTGGTTGGAAGACAGAAATTATTTTCCTTTTTTTATATACTTCGCGAACACTATTAATTACCGCATTAATCTCAGTTGGGTGATGAGCATAATCATCATAAATATCTATGTTACCATTGCTAAAAATCTTTGTGAACCGTCTCTGAATTCCAGAAAACTCTTTTAAAGAATTTTTTATTTTGTTAATTTTGACTCCAATATTAAGAGCAATAGCGATAGATCCTGCTGCATTTGTTATATTGTGATTACCTAATAAATTTAATTTTATATTTTTAATAGTTTGTTTCTTCAATCCAGCCACTTTTATTTTTAAATCAAAAATTGAATAGTCTATTTTTTTTATTACATTTATGATTTGATAATTTGATTTATTGTGAAATCCATAAGTAAGAATATTGGTTTTATTTGAATTTTTTACTAATGATCTTAAATTAAAATTATCAATGCAAATTAAAGTTTTACCAATAGATGGAGTTTTTTTTATAAAAATATTAAAACAGTTTTTTAAATTATTAAAACTTTTATAATAATCTAGATGTTCTTTGTCTAAATTGGTAACTATTGAATATGTTACCGGAAGTTTTAAGAAGCTTCCGTCAGATTCATCTGCTTCGATAACTGCCCATTCACCTTTACCTAATTGTGCTGTGTTTTTTAATGAATTTATTATTCCTCCGTTTATGACTGTAGGATCCAATCCCGCTTTTACTAAAATATTTGCAATTAATGAAGTAGTGGTAGTTTTTCCATGCGAGCCAGTAATAACTATATTTTTTTTTAACGCCACTACATTTGCTAGCATTTCTCCTCTTTTAATAATTGGAAGTTTTTTTATTTTTGCTGCAATTAATTCTTTATTGTTATTTTTGATAGCTGAAGAAACAACTACCATTGTTGCGCTGTGTATGTTTTTTTTATTATGGCCAATGTTAACTTTAATTTTTGATTTTACTAATCTTTGAATATTTTTATTATTGTTTACGTCAGATCCCTTAACTGTAAAACCCATATTATTCATAATTTGAGCTAAACCACTCATTCCAATTCCTCCAATACCAATAAAATGAATAACTTCTTTACTTGCTACATTGATTTTCATTTTTTTATTAAATCCTTAACTATATTTTCAATATTAACATACACTTGATTACTATAATTATTTTTCATGTTTTGACGAATATTTTCTAGATTTTTTTTATTAATAATAATTTCATCTATCAAATGAAATAAATTACTTGAATTAAAACTACTTTCTTCTAATAACCAGCAATATTTTTTTTTCTCATAAAATTTGGCATTTAAAAGCTGATGATTATCTAGTGCATAAGGGTAAGGTATTGCAATAAAAGGTGTGCAGGTATGCGCTAACTCGGCGGTAGTTGATGCTCCACACCTAGCAATAGCAAGATCTGTTGATAAAATTAAGTTTAAAATATTACTATCAAATTCGAATACATTATTTTTTATTTTATTTTTTATATAAAAATCTGTTATTTCTTTTTTTTGGTTTTTTAAACACTGTTGGTTTATATTAATTTCATAACCTTTTTGTTTCAACATACTAACTGTTTTTGGTATTACTTTTCCAAAAACCTCAGCTCCTTGACTGCCTCCTAATACCAAAATTGAAAAATTTTTATTTAACTCCTTTTTTTTAAACTTATAATCAATAATATTTTTATTTAAAATTGGGCCCACAATTTCAATTTTTTTTCTATATTTATTAGGAAAATTAATTGGGTTTTGTATAGAAATAATAATTTTATTTAAAATTGGAAGTAAATACTTGTTAGCTCTACCTAATACTAAATTATTTTCGTAAGCAATTAGTGGAATTTTAAAGAAAAATGAAGCTAAAGAAATTGGAAATGAAACATATCCTCCAAAACTAATAACTATATCTGCCTTTTCTTTTTTTAGAATTAATATTGACTTAAAAATTGAAAAGAAAATTACTATTAAAGATAATATTTTTTTAAAAATATTTTTTTTTGTTACGGTTTCTGCTTTAATAATATAAGTTTTTATTTTTTCATTATTTTTTATGAAACCACTACCCTTATGGTCAGTGACCAATGTAACTTCATAACCTTTGATTATAAAATGCTTCATTAAGTTAACAGCGGGAAGTATATGACCTCCAGTTCCACCTGATGAAAAAATAATTTTTTTATTCATAATTAAAATCTCGTGAAGAATCTTTTCTTGTAAAATTTAAAATAATTCCAGCAACTATTGCACTACCAATTAGTGAGGAGCCTCCATAACTTAAAAACGGAAGGGTCATTCCAGTTGTTGGTAAAATTCTAATATTTACACCTATATGAATAAATGTTTGAATTATTAATAATGAAACTAAACCAACCAATGAAAGTTTTAAAAATTCATCTTCTTTTAAAAAAATTTTATTTAAAACTCTATAGCTTATAAATAAAAAAATAATCACAATAAATAAAACAAATAGTGCGCCAAACTCCTCTGAAATAACTGCTAAAATATAATCTGTATGTGCTTCTGGCACTTTATCTTTTAAAATTCCTTCTCCCATTCCTTGTCCAGTGAGACCACCTTGTTTTATTGCATCTAATGCTCTCTGAGATTGAAAGTCACTACCAACTTTAGGATTAAAAAAAGTTTGAATTCTAAACATTATATAACCAAACTTGGAAGGAATTAAATAAACCAACATAGAAAAGGCTCCTATAGCAAATAATACTAAAAATATTAAAATGATCATATTAAAACCTGAGGCAAAAATCATAGTTATCCAAGTAAAAATTAGCAACAAACTTTGTCCTAGATCAGGTTGGTTAATTAACAGAACAACTATGGAAAAAAGAATAAAAAACGAAAATAAATAACGCACATAAATATTTTTTTGATCGCTTAAAACAATAACTTTAGCTACCAAAAGTATAAATAAAGGTTTTACTAGTTCGATGGGTTGAAACCTTGGAAGTAATGATAAATCAATCCATCTTTTTGCTCCTTTAACTTCTACGCCAATTAGAGGAACAAGAAAAAGAATTAAAATTGAAATAATAAACATAGGAATTAAAAACTTAAGGACTTTTTTTGGCTTCTGAATCGAAATTAAAATTAATAAAAATAAAGAAATCATTACGAAAAAAAAATGTTTAATAAAGAAAAAATATGGTTCTTTGTTTAATTTATCACCTACTATTGAAGATGTAGATGAAAATGAAAAAAAAAGTCCTAGTAAAAAAAGAAAAACAAATGCAAATAAAATTTGTTTATCAACATTTCTCCACCATCTGGCAGTAAGACCAGTATTTTCTCTACTAAAATTTAGCATTATGTTTTTTAAAAAAAATTTTTTTAGCCATTTCTTTAAAATAATTTCCTCTTTCTTCAAAATTATTAAACTGATCATAGGAAGCGGCAGCTGGACTAAATAATATTGTAAAATTTTTTTCTTTTACATTTTGAACATCTTTATAAATCTGAAGTAGCGCGTTTTTAATATTATAGGCAACCAAATATTTTACATTTTTTTTAATTTTATTTACAAAAAATGAGGTAGATTTTCCTACAACATAAGCTTTAATAATTTTCTGAGAAACATTTTTTAAGTTAAATTCATCCAAGTGCTTAGGTTTACCTCCTACTATCCAATAAATTTTATTGTAGTTTAAAAGAGATTGTAAGCTGGCATCAAAACTTGTTGCTTTTGAATCATTGATGCAAATAGCTTTTTTGTTTTCAAATATAATTTGTTGCCTGTGTGGAAGATTTTTAAACTGGTTTAATGCACGAATTATAGTTTTATCATTTATTTTTATTTTTTTTGCCACTTCATATACAAAAGATAAATTTTCTATTCCACTTCTGCTTTTAAAATATTTATTTCTAATTTTTTCAGATATAATATATGCATATTTTTTTTTTACTAAAACTAATTTGGACTTCAGTTTTTTTTTTTTAAATAACTTTACTATTGATTTAGAATATTTATTTTTTGCATTTATATATGAATAATCTGAACTACTTTGTCCAAAAAAAATTTTTGATTTTGTGTTTATGTAATTTTTTATATTTTTATGCCTGTCTAAATGATCGGGAGAAATATTTAATATAGCTGCGTATTTAGAACGGAATATTTTTGAATACTGCAATTGGTAAGATGAAACTTCCAAAATAATAAAAAAATTATTTTTTATTACATTTAATGAAAGTATAGGTTTGCCAATATTACCTACAGTTTGTACTTTGTATTTTGCGGTTTTTAATAATTTTTCTAGAATTTTACAAGTTGTAGATTTTCCATTTGTTCCAGTAATAGCTATTATATTTGTTTTTTTATTTAATTCAAAAAATAAATCTAAATCAGTAATTATTTTATTAGAATTTTTTTTAAGATAATTTTTTAATTTGCATTTGTTGATATCTATACCTGGACTTATAATTATATAATCTATGTAATCTTTTTTTATCCAAAACTTATCAAAATTATAAGTTAAGCCATTTAATTTTTCTTTGTCATCATCCCAGCATACAAATTTAATTTTTAGTTTTTTGAGAATTTTTATTACAGATAAGCCTGTTTTTCCTATTCCATAAATTGCAATTTTTTTATTTTTATATTTATGTAAAGCAACCATGCCTACCTTAATTTAAGCGTAGCTAAACCTATTAATGCTAAGATTATTGATATAATCCAAAATCTAATTACTACAGTCGATTCTGCCCATCCTTTTTTTTCAAAATGATGATGTAGTGGAGCCATCATAAAAACTCTTTTTCCAGTAAGTTTAAAAGATATTACCTGAATTATAACAGAAGCTGTTTCTAACACGAACAAACCACCTATAATTCCTAATACAATTTCATGCTTTGTAATTATACTAACTGCTCCTAAGGACCCACCCAAAGATAAAGAGCCAGTGTCACCCATAAAAATTTTAGCTGGAGGAGCATTAAACCATAAAAAACCTAGACACGAACCAACTATAGAACCGCAAAAAATAGCAGACTCACCGACATTGGCTATGTATGGAATTTGTAAATACTCCGAAAAAACTATATTTCCAACAACATAACAAATTAAAGTAAATGATAATGCCACTAACATTACTGGCACAGTAGCTAGACCATCTAAACCATCGGTCAAATTCACAGCATTTGAAGATCCAACAATTATAAAAAGAGAAAATGGAATAAAAAATAGACCCAAATGAAGAGCAAAGTTTTTAAAAAAAGGGAAATATAGATTTTTAAGATGCTCGTTATCTCCAAATTTCATTAATAAATATATTGCTACCAAAGAAAGAATAATCTGAAATATAATTTTTAAACCTGAAGATATGCCTCTTGAATTTTTGTGCTTTATTTTCAAGTAATCGTCAAAAGCTCCAAGCAAACCAAAGCTTGTTGCAACAAATACCAAAACCCAAATGTATGGATTCTTTAAATCTGCCCAAAGCAAGGTACCAAATAATATTCCTATTAAAATTAATATACCTCCCATTGTTGGAGTTCCTACTTTTTTAATTATGTGGTCTATAGGACCATCTTCTCTTATAGGACCTGTAATTTTATGTAACTGAATAAATTTAATAAATGGACCCCCAATTAAAAATACTATTCCCATAGAAGTCATCACTGAAAGTCCTGTTCTAAAAGTTAAATATCGAAATACATTTAGTGCAGAAAATTGATCGACTAAAGAAATTAAAAAACTATATAACATTCATATTCCCTTTTTTAAATTTTTTTGAAAATTGATTTAAACCTGTAGCATTTGATCCTTTTACCATAAGTAAATCACTATTGTGTAAAATTTTACTAAAATGTCTATACGCATCTTTGAGATTGTTAAACGCTATACCTTTTTTGCTTTCTGTGAGGTAATTAAAGGTTTCTTTTATATGTTTTCCATAAACAAAAACTTTATCAATATCACTTTGATTTATTACGGTAGATAAATTTCTATGCAATTTTTTTGAACTTTTTCCTAATTCAAGCATATCTCCTAGAAAGACTATTTTTTGAGCATTACTTACTTTTTTATAATGTTTCAAATTATTTAAAGCAGAAGTCATAGACAGGGGGTTTGCATTATAACTCTCATCAATAAATTTAAATTTTTTATTAAATTTTTTGATAAATGTGATATCCCCTCTTCCGCTGGGGACATAAAAATTACTAAATAGACTTTTTATATTTTTTAAATCTAAGTTTAAAATTGATAAAACTGTTATGCATGCTAAGATATTATTGAGAAAATTGTTTGTTACATTTTTAGTAGTAAAGTAAAAAAAATTATTCTTTATGGATATTTTTAGTCTATAGGTGTTTTTAATTTTTTGAATATTGACTAAAAAAATATCTGCTTTTTTTGTCAATCCAAATGAAGTTATATTTATTCTTTGCTTTCTAGCTAAATTTGATAAAAAATTAAAAAATTTATCATCCCTGTTTAAAACAATATTACCATTTGTTGATATGTTATTAATTATCTCGGCCTTAGTTCTTGCTATATCTTTAATTGTTTTAAAATATTTTAAATGAGCTTCAGATATGTTGGTAATAATTGCTATATCTGGTCTTACAATTTTAGATAATTTATTAATTTCTCCTTCTTTATTCATACCAATTTCAAATATACCAAATTCAGTATCTTTTTTTAAATTAGATAAACTTAGGGGTACTCCAAATTTATTATTATACGAATGTGGGGAATGATAAACTTTTCCATATTTTTTAAGAGAAAAACTAATAAGATTTTTTAACGTGGTTTTTCCAACGCTTCCAGTAATACCTATAATTTTTGCAGAAGAAATAGATCGGGATAATTCTGCCAATTTGTTTAAAGAGAAAAAAGTATTTTTTACATTTATAATTTTATTTTTATTATTTTTATTTATTTTTTTACTTATCACTGCTTTTATGGCTCCTTTTTTAATAGCTTCTTTTATAAAGTCGTGCCCATCCATTTTTTTCCCACGGATCGCAAAAAATAAATTATTTTTTTTTATAGTTTTTGTGTTAATTGAAACTCCACTATAATTAAATGGTTGTTCATTCTTATTAAAAACTTTACTAATTAATAATTTTTGATAGCTCATTTTTTTTAAGATATCTTCATTCAGAATTTTTTTAATTATTTTTTTGTCTGAAAAATTTATAACTTTTTTACCATAATCTTGTGTTACTTCGTGCCCTTTGCCAGCAACTAGAAGTACTTCGTTTTGATTTAATTTTAAAATTGCATTTTTTATTGCTTTTTCTCTGTTGGCAATGTTGGTCGCTAATTTTCCACAACCTTTAATAATTGAATTCCTTATTTTTTTTGGATTTTCATTTCTAGGATTGTCGTCAGTTACATAAATTTTGTCACAATATTTTTTTGCTACCTGACCCATTATAAATCTTTTTTTCTTATCTCTTTCTCCACCGCAACCAAAAACTAATGTAATTTTTTTATTAAATTGTTTTTTAAGCGAAACTAAACTTTCCACTAACGCTTCAGGAGTATGTGCAAAATCTAATAATATAATTGAATTATTATTCAACTTTGCAACACATTCTAATCTTCCTGGAACTGCTTTAATTTTATGTATTTTGCTAAAAATTTTACCAAAACTTAATCCGGTAAGTGATGCAGCTAATACTGCCATAAGTAGATTTTTTATTTGAAAATATCCTATTAAAGGAATTTCTAGTAAATATTTTTTTGAATTTACTAAAATCTTAACATATTGTTTATTTTCTTTATATGTATTATTTAAAATTCTTATAGTTCCAGATGAAGTTCCAATCGTATATCTTTTAAAATTTTTTTTTATAGAAATTTTTTTTATTTTTTTAAACACTTTGCTTTGTTCATCGGTAATAATTTTAGAATTTTTTATTAGTAAATTATTAAATAAATATATTTTAGAATTAAAATAAGATTTTATATTTTTATGATAATCAAGATGATCATGGCTAAGATTCGTGAAAATTCCCATACTTATTTTTAGATTATCTAATCTTTTTTGGGCTAGTCCATGACTAGAAGCTTCTAAAATCACATGATCAATTTTATTTTCTTTTAATTTTTGAAGATTTTCATGTAAAGAAACCGGATCTTCAGTTGTTAGTATTGTTTTTTTACTATATTTTTTTGAAAGCACGCCCAGAGTTCCTATGGAGGCTGCTGATATCTTATTTAAACTTAATATTTGATAAAAAAAATTAGCGACTGATGATTTTCCATTTGTTCCAGTGACCGCCGATATATATTTAGGTTTTTTTTTATAATAATTAGCACAAGCTTCAGCAAGGCTTTTTTGAACATCTTTTACTTTAACTATTGGTACACTGACATCTTGTTCTTTATTTTTTTTATCAACAATAATAACTGAAGCTCCTTTTATTATTGCACTATTAATAAATTTATAACCAGATAATTTATTGCCCAATATTGCAAAAAAAATATCTCCTTTCTTTATTTTTCTACTATCAAAGCAAACACCATTTACAGGTATTTTTTTGTATTTTTTGTTTATAGATTTTAGTAAATTACCTAAAAGCATTTATTAATTTTTTGAAGCTTGTAAGCTATTTATGGCTAAAATAGGACCAATTTTTTCTATTATTTTGCCAGCAACAACAACAGTGTTCCAGCCTGAAGTATTGCGTTTTTCACCTTTGTGTTTATATCCATTAGGAAATTCATATACATATTCTGGTGCTGGCTTAGGTTCATCTAACATTACTAATAATACGTACCTAGGTTTTTGAGTTGGAAATAAAGATATAAAAGTATTAATTTTTTTATTCGTGTATATTCCATTAATGGATTTTAAAGCTGTTCCTGTTTTTCCGCCAACATCATAACCTTCTATATTGGCAAAGTTTGCTGTTCCTTCTTTATTTTTCACCACTTTTCTTAAAATTGAATTAATTGCTAAACTAGTCTCTGTGGAAATTATTTTTTCTTTTTTTGTTTGAAGATTTTTTTCTTTTTTTATAATTGTTGGTTTAATTTTATATCCTCCGTTACCTAGAATAGCATAAGCTTTGGCCAGCTGTAGAAGTGTTGTTGTTATTCCATGCCCAAAAGAAGCTGTAGCTAATTTACATTTTCCCCATTTAAATGAAAGAGGAACTCCAATTTCTTCAAGATCAAATTTTATTTTGTCAAAAAGTTCTAATAAATTTAAGAAATCATTATATTTTTCCACACCAACTTTTTGAGCAATACGTATTGCTCCAATGTTAGATGATCTAATCAGTATTTGTTCGGCACTTAAATTATTTGGAAGTTTATCATGTTCTGAAATCTTTCTACCAGCACAATACACATGGTTTTCTAGATTTTTAAAAACTGTGGTGGTTTTAATTTTTTTATTTTCTAAAGCAGCCGCTATAGTAAATGTTTTAAAAACTGACCCCAGCTCATAAACATCTTTTGTAATTTTATTACTGAATACATCACTAGATATTGAAACTCTTTTATTAAGATCGTAGTCAGGCAAAGAGACTAATGATAATATTTCACCTTTATTTATATTCATTAATAAAGCTGCGCTTCCAATCTGATTAAAATCTTTCCTAGCATTTACAAGCTCTTGTCTGATTAAATGTTGCAAATTAGAATCTATTGTTAAATGTAAAGAAGAATTAATTATTTTTTTGGTTTTTAAATCATTATCAAAAAATTTTTCTACTCCTGAAATTCCAGTGTTATTATCATCAATTTGTCCAAGAACGTGACTAGATAAATTTTGTTGAGGATAGATTCTGAATTGTTTTTTTTCAAATTCTATGGCCTTATTTCCAATTAACCAAAGTTTAGTTTTTTCCTCTTCTGTTAGTCTTTTTTTTATATAAAAGAAATTATTTAAACTTAATTTTTCTTTAATTCTTTTAGTGTCTATATTAGGAAAAGCAATTTTTAAATTTAGTAAAAGTTTTTTTTTATTTTTTACTAAATTAGGTCTAATTCCCGCAGAATAGATATCAATACTTCTTGCTAGAATTATTCCATTTCTATCTACTATATCTGCCCTTTTTTTAATTAAGTTATCAAACACATTTTCTGATTTTAATTTTTGTTCTGGAAAAAGTGATAGATAAATTATTTTTATACTAAAAATTAATATTAAAAAGAAAAAGAATGAAAACAAAAAAGAAATTCTATTGAAAGAAATCTTTATTAATTTTTTATTCGTATCATCAAAATTAATATCTTGTTCATGATAATCTTTAAAAAAAAAGCTTTTTTGTTTAGCCATTTTTTTTTTATTTTGCATTATAATTATCTTCCAGGAACTACAGGAATTCCAAAAAACAACTTAGCAACCTGAATAACTGCCCATCTTTTTATTTTTTTATTTTCTTCAGTTCCTTTTGGATTTTCGTATAATGCTTTTATATCTTTTTTTGTTTTTGCAATCCTTTTAGCAATTTCTATTTTTATTGAACTTGGAAGTTCTTTTGGATTAGAAATTTTTTTTTGTAATAGAGTTAATTCTTTCTTTTTAGCTTCTATTTTGGCGCTAACTTTATTTTTTATTTTAGATATATTAGATTTATTATTTTTTTTAACTAAATTTTTTTCAAAAATAATATCTTCTTCATTTAGCAATTTTTTAATTTGTGATTTTTTATATGGATTTAAATCTATTTCTAAATATTCCTTTGCCAAATAAGATAAATTTTTTGGAGATGTTAATACGTCATAGTCCAGCGTTGCTTGATGAAGATCTATTTTTAATTTTTTATTAAAAACGTTTAGACTATTAATTTCTTTTTGCAAATTTCTTGTTTCGTTTTTAATTACAGAAACTGCAACTATTCCAATAATAAAAAGAACTGAAATTATAGAGTATATATTAGTAGAATTAAAAAAACTTTTTTTATTTAATGTCTCTATCCATTTTTTTTCATTCAATAAATTATTCTCTTTATCTAAATGTAAATTATTTTTTGGAAGGCTGTCTATCCATTTGTTTGGATTTACACTCATAACTTTATGTTTTCTAATTCAAAATATTTATTAAATTTATTTTTTAAATCCTCAGGTAAAAAAAAAGATTTATCATTTCTTATTACATGACGTAGTTTAGCTGATCTACTTCTGACATTATTAGAAATTTCATCTTTGTTTGGTTTTTGTGCTTTTTTATTTATTAATTTAAATAAAATTTTTTTATTTTCTGTAACAGGAAAATATCTAGACGGATTTGATTTTAGATTTGAATATAAATTAAAGAAATACTTAACAATTCTATCTTCCAATGAATGAAAGCTAACCACAACTATAATACCACCACTTTCAAGGAGTTTTGTTGCAGCTATAAGTCCTAAAATTAATTCTGTTAACTCTTGATTAACAAAAATTCTTATTGCTTGAAATGTTTTAGTTGATGGGTTTCTTTTGAAATTACCATAACTTTTTTTAGCTTCTTTTATTATATTACTTAACTCTTCTGAACTTGTAATTTCTTTTTTTTTTCTATAATAATCAATTTTATTTGCAATTAATTTTCCATCTTTTTCTTCACCAAAAACTTTTATAATATTTGCTAATATTTTTTTATCTAATTTATTAATAACGTCATATGCTGAATATTTATTAATACCCATTTCCATATTTAAAGATTCTTTAGAATGAAACGAAAAACCTCTTTTTTTGTCAGCTATTTGCAGAGATGATATTCCCAAATCAAAAATTATAGCTTTTGGTTTTAAACTTAATTTAACAAATTGTTCTAAATTACTGAATTTATCTTGAAAAAAATTAAATCTCTTAGGAAATTTTTTAATTAAGTTTTTAGCATGAGTTTTGGCTATATTGTCTCTATCTAAAGCATAAACTTTGGTGTTGGAATATTTTAATATAGCTTCTGAATAACCGCCGCCTCCAAAAGTGCAATCAATAAAAATGCCACCATGTTGAGGGGATATAATGCTTAATATTTGTTTCAGCATCACTGGATAATGTATTTTTTGATCCAATGACATAGTGGCATTCATAAAATTTTTTACTTTCTTCCATTTAATTTTTTTGTCTTCGTAAAAAAGCAGGTATCTCAAAATCCTCTTCTAAATCTGGATCACTAAACATTTCAGGCTCTTTTTCATTTTCATTAAAAATTGTATTGTTATCTGAATCCAATTTATCAAATGCCTTAATTTCTTCTTTTTCTGTATTTTGATTAATTGATGTATTATATTCTTCATCTTGAGAAAAAAGTTCAGGTGTTGCCAATTCAATGCTATCTACTTCGAAGGTTGATGTTCCGTCGTCCTGTTTATTTTCTATATTATTTTGATTTTTGTTTTCACCTTCTTCCATGCTTTGCAAATAGTTAGCGTTTTCCATTGAAATATTTTCAATTGGGATTTCTTCAGATTGCATTGTTTTATTATTCACTTCGTTTATTTCTAAAGTTTGTTCTACTACATTATCTAAATCTAAAGCTGTTGCTCCATTAGTTGAATTTAAAACTGTTTGATTGTGTACTAATGTATTTGCGGTATTTTCACTGTATCCTGAATTTCTATTATGTATTCTATGAACCATGCTTACGACTGGTTTTATTTGTGGACCTTGGTTGTCTAAGGCTGTCGCTACAATAGACACTCGCATCTTACCTTGCATCTCTGCGTCTGTAATTGCACCAATTATCAACTCAGCTTCAGGGTCAACCTCAGCTCTTACTTTGTTTACCGCTTCATCTACTTCAAAAAGAGTTAAATCTTTTCCACCAGTAATATTTATTAAAAGTCCTTTCGCCCCTTTAAGTGAATACTCGTCGATTAAGGGATTTTTTAAGGCTTTCTCTGCTGCCTCTGAAGCTCTTGTTTCATCTTCTGCTTCACCAGTTCCCATCATGGCTTTGCCCATTCCGCTCATAACTGTTTCGACATCTGCAAAGTCTAAATTAATTAATCCTGGTCTAACCATTAAATCAGTAATGCTTTGAACACCTTGTTTTAAAACCTTATTTGATAATTCAAAAGATTCTTCAAAAGTAGTTTTTTCACTTGCAACTTTAAATAAATTTTGATTTGGAATAACTATATTTGTATCAACATGTTTTTTTAATTCTTCTAAGCCTTGTAAGGCTCTTTTCATCCTGCTTGGTCCTTCATATAAAAAAGGTAGTGTAACAACTCCCACTGTTAGAATGTTAAGTTCTTTGGCTGCTCTAGCAATTACATGAGATGCACCCGTTCCTGTTCCACCACCCATGCCAGCTGTTATAAAGACCATATTACTTCCTTGGATAAAATTAATAATTTCATTTAAAGACTCATCTGCTGAAGCTTGACCAATATCAGTTTTAGCACCCGCGCCTAAACCTTTGGTTAAATTTGATCCGATTTGAATTTTTGCATGTGCTTTATTAATTTTTAAATCTTGAGCATCTGTATTCACTGCAGCAAACTCAACACCTTCTAAACCATCTTGAATCATGCTATTTATTGCGTTTCCACCAGCTCCACCAACTCCTACTACTAAAATTCTTGGCTTTAATTCTTTTAGCTCAGCAACATTTATGTTTATTGTCATTTTTCCTCCTTGTTAAATTGTTTTTCCCATTTAAGACTAGCTCTATTCAAGTTAGCTTTTTTTCTAGCTTGTGCTTTGAATTTTTCAAAAAGTTTTGGTTCCCAAATTTGAAAAGTTTTTCCTTGACCCACAAAAAGCATTGTACTTTTAATTTGGGCATGACTTAATAATTTATCTGGTACAGAAATTCTACCTTCACTATCAAATTGAAGATTTACACTTTCTGATAAAACTGATGTAGCAAAAATATCGCGTTTTTCTTCAAATGGGCTCAATGAATCAATTGATTCTGAAAGTTTTTCAATTCTATTTTGTGAACACCCTTCTATAGAAGTGTTGTTAAATGATGGATAACAAATAACTCCATTATAACCCATACTACTTAAATAAGATCTAAAACTGGCTGGCACTGACACCCTCCATTTTTTGTCTAGTTTGTTTTCGTATATTGATAAAAACATATTTTTTTAAGTCAGAGGTGCCACCTAAGAAATCAAAGTATTTTTTAAGATTTAACTTATTTAACACCATTTACCCCTCCTATGGGAATATATGGGAGCATATGGGTTTTCAACCTATACGTCAATACTTTAATTTTTTATCTTTATGAAAAAAAACCATTATTTCCATATAAGTCGCCATAGTTGTAAATTTGGCACAGACTTGAATCACTTACGAATCAAAACGTGAACATCTTTAATTATTCAATCTAATGATGTTTTGAAAAAATTTACAGATTTGCCAGACAGTCTGTAAGCCGGGTTCTGTCATCTAAATTAGTTATTTGTCTGGGGTTAAATTCGCATCTAACCTCTAGCGACCAACCCAGGTAGCTAACTAAGAATTGTTTTCGGCCTATAAAGCCATGCTACCTCTATTTGGTCTTGCTCTCGGTGGGGTTTTCCATGCATTTTTTGTTACCAAAAAACCGGTGTGCTCTTACCACACCTTTTCACCCTTGCCTTGATAAGGCGGTTTATTTTCTGTGGCACTATCCCTAAGGTCACCCTCGCCAGATGTTATCTGGCACCGTATTCTTATAGAGCCCGGACTTTCCTCTCTTGTTTAATTAACAAGAACAACTAACCAACTGTCTGGCAGTTCACTTATAATCAAAAAAAACACATAAAATCAAGGGTTTATTATAGTTTTTTCGATAAATTTTTAGAGATTATGAGGCATTCTTTATCAATTAAGCCATTTACCAGTTCTTTTCTAAAGTGCCTTTGGAAAGCTTTTGTAATTTTTGATAAAAAGCCTTTTTTTTTAGAAGAAATACGGTAACCAATTATATTTAAGTTTTTAAAAAAAATATTATTATCCTTTTTTATCATAATTCTTTTTTTTCGATATTTTTTTAAAAAATTAGATTTATAATTATGCCAAATCCCAACATTATTTTTAGCTAATTTTTTCCAAGGAAATTTTTCGCCTGGATCTTTTTTTCTTAATGGAGCTATATCTGAATGACCTATAATGTTATTTTTTTTAACTTTATATTTTCTTATAAGAAATTTGCATAACTTAATTAAATTCAAAATTTGTATATTTGTAAAATTGTTGTAACCGAACTGATGCCCTTTATTGACAAGCTCAATCCCTATTGAATTTTCATTAAGATTTATATATTTTTGCCAACAGGATTTTCCTGCATGCCATGATATATTTAGGTCATTAACTAGACTCAAAATATTACCTTTTCTATTTATTATGTAATGACTGCTAACTTTCGAGTCAGGGTTGCAAAGTTTTTCTATAGATTCAATCTCAGATTGCATTCCAGTATAATGTATAATTATATACTTTATTGCGCTTTTATTTCTCTTTTTTTCACTATAATTTGGGGAATAAATTTTTCTAATTTTCATAACAAAATAAAAAATTTTTAATAA
>Ga0114996_10004266_pt1 | contig 17314 bp, 17 predicted proteins | sample ArcticOcean_MG_C_4_FD_87039 | JGI IMG/M metagenome (GOLD analysis project Ga0114996, IMG submission 87039) | Marine microbial communities from western Arctic Ocean - ArcticOcean_MG_CB4_134 | ecosystem: Environmental > Aquatic > Marine > Oceanic | place: Arctic Ocean: Canada Basin | collected...
CAACGGAGCCAGCTTCACGCCCGCTCCGGATAACTTCGTTGCGCCCAACGGCATCATTTCGATCTTTGGCGCCGAGCTTTCGCTGCAAACTCGTCAAGTGCGCCCCGACGATCTCGTGACCGGTCGCCTGCCGCATTTGCTTGGCAATGTAGCCGTTTCGATTGGAGGGCTGGCGGCGCCTCTGTTCTTCGTCTCCCCAGGACAGATCAATGCCCAAGTGCCCTCCGCGCTCCTGCCCGGAAACTGGATGCTGCGGGTGAATCGTGAGAATTTGCTGAGCAATACCGCGATGATCGAGGTTCGCGCCCTCTCGCCTGGGCTGTTTGCATGGCCGTCGAGTTTCGTCGGGGGTCCACTGCGGGCGGCCGTGACCCATCAAGATTTCACTCCAGTGGGCCGGGCCAGCCCCGAGGGCGCGACACCGGCCCACCCGGGCGAGCTGATCGTGCTTTGGGCGACCGGGTTCGGGCCGACAATCCCGGCTGTCTTTGACGGTGAACTCCCGGGCTTCGCGGCAAGGCTAGCTCTCCCTTCCAAGGTTTGGATCAACGGTGTCGCGGTTCCCGAGCACCTGGTTTTCTACGCCGGACAGGCCCCCGGGTTGGCCGGACTCTACCAGGTCAACGTGAGGCTGAGCGAAGACACTCCCAGCGGCGATGTCGAAGTCATGGTCGAGGTGGATGGGGTCCGGAGCCAGCCGGGAACGACAATCCCGATCGACCCGCTCTCCGAACAGTAGAAGTAGCGGCCGGCAAGCGAGCCCGCATTTCTCGCCGCGTGGTGAGAAATGCAAGCGAGTCGTCACGAAACGTGTCGGCTGGCCATCAAAAAGCCGAGGCAAGTACTCAATAAAATGTAAAAACTTATCTCCGCGATTCCCCCTGTTGTAGAATTGGGACTTCTCGTTCCCTTCCGCCGAACAAGGCCGAACAAGGCCGGACAAGAAGGATACACGGATTTCTTCGCGAACTTGCGACTGAACTTTGTATCGGCTGAAGCGGATTTAGCTGGGATGCCCTGGGGGATCTCGTGATCGAAGTCGGGCTGGTAGGCCCTGGAAGGGTTGGGCGCACTCTCGCGGGGCTGTTGCCGTCGGAGTCCTTTGCCCTGGGTCCGGTTCTGTCGAGCAACTTGACGTCCACTCGTCGCGCGGTTCGAGTGATGCGTCGGGGTTTTGCCGCCGCCGGCCCCGAGGATTTTGCCGCTTGCCCGGTGATTTTGATCGCGGTACCCGACGCTGCTATTGAAGTGACCGCGTTAGGGCTCTCCGAGACGGAGTTTTCGTGGAAGAAAAAGGTCGTGCTTCACAGCAGCGGAATATTCGACAGTTCTGTCTTGGAGCCGCTCGCCAGACGTGGGGCGTCGGTGGCTTCGATGCACCCGCTCTTCGTCTTTCAGAGGCAGCCGATCAGTCTCGCCGGAGTTCACTTTACCGTCGAGGGGAACGTATCGGCGGTGAATGTCGCGCGAAAAATGATTCGGGCGTTTAACGGAGAATTCCAAGTTGTCGGCCCGCAAAACAAGGTTCATCATTCGATTGCGACTACTCTGGTCACGGACTTTTTTACCGGATTGATCGAGGCCGCGGTTTGCCAAATGGTGGCGGGCGGGTTCTCCCGCAAGCGCGCTCTGTCGGCGATGAATCGGTTGCTTGAGGTTTCACTCGAAGACTATGAACGTTCAGGACGCAGCAGCCGGCCCGGCCCGCTTTTGCAGGGCAACGCCGAAGCCGTACGAAGGCACCTCGAAGCGTTGCGCGCCGATGATCCCGACCTGGCTGGCAGCTACCTCCATGCGGCTAAGCGCACACTGGCGTTTCTCCAAAGGGACCCCTCCGGTTTTTCTTTTCTGGATAGCGAACATCCTCCTGATCCTCGTGATGCTACTGATCCAGGGACCTCATCCGGCCCCCAGCCAAGCCCAAACCGGCGAACGTCCTGATACCTGCCTGGTTGACATCAACGAAGCCACGGCGGACGAGCTAGAGAAAGTCCCAGGCATCGGACGAGCGCGGGCCGAGATGATAGTCCGCGTTCGTCTGAAAAACGGACCGTTCCGGCAGCTCGAGGAGCTGCGAGCGCTGCCCCGACTTTCCGAGAAGACGCTCAAGCCTCTCAGGAAGCTGCTGAGCGTTTCTCGTTGCGAATCCAGACCCGGCGGCGTAACGAAACCTGCCAAGCCGGGTTATGTCAGCGGATCAGGAGCGACGGATCAGAAAGACTCCAGCCGCTAAGAGCAACAGTCCGGCAGCCCGCTGCGGAGTAATGGAATGCTGCGGAAATCCGACCCAGCCAAAGTGATCGACGATCACCGACGCGGTCAACTGGCCCACAATAATGCAGGCCGCGAAGGTCACCGCCCCCAGATGATGCGCCAGCGTCACCCCGGAGAGAACGAGTAGCGCCCCCATGCAGCCTCCCAGCCAGCACCACCAAGGTGCCGCCGCGAGCTGAGACGCAACCGGTAGCCTGATTTGCGCGACTGCCGCGTAGCCCAGCAGCACGCTCAGTCCAACCGAGAAATTGGTAATCGCCGCCAGGACGGGATGGCTCAGCGCCAGCCGCAGCGATGCGTTTACGCCCGCTTGTATCGGAAGCAAACTTCCGGCCGCCACCGCCAGCAGCACAAAGATCAAAGTCATAGAGTCATTCTACGGGTGTCGGAAGCTTCGAGAGCCCGCGTTGTCGAATTTGCCTCATCGGGTGCTTCGCCGCTCAACGGATGAAAAGCGTGGGCCTGCTCCACCGAAGTCTATGTCGCCGTCAACTCCGAACCTGACCCCGACCCGGTACACAGATCCCCCACTCTCACCGTCGAACTGGGCCGGCGGGGGAGCGCTATGACGAAGGAGTATTTTCCCGCGAGCAGGAACGACACCGCCATCGAGCCGAGGCGACTCTGCGCTCGCTGGCCCGCGGATACGGCTTCACACTGGTCCCGCCGCAATCTCCAGCAGAAGCTGTTCCTTGGGAGCGGTGCGCGTCTCGTACTGATGGGCGTCTCACGCACTTCGTCTCGCCACGTGGTGAGAAGTTCAGCCTTGAGCTGGCGTCTGAAGGTCGTCGAATCGTTCTGTGGCCAGCCTCTCTCGGTATGAGACAAGAATCGCGTTGAACGGGACAGATCCCCAGCCCCCCTCTTTTTCCAATTCCGGTTCCTGTCGGCATGCAAAGCCCGCTGATATCCGGGAATATGGAACCCCACGTGCAACCTGGTATTTCTGGAAGGAGAGTGTGAGATGCGAGCCTACAAACAGTTCATTACGCACAGGCGGGTCGGCGTTGCGGCGCTGGCGCTCGTGGCTCTGACCGGCCAACTTTTGAATGCCCAAGCGGGCGACGCCGCGTCTGGAAAGGAGATGCTGAGGCTACGCGGATGCACGTCGTGTCATCCGGTGGCGGGTCAAGGGAGCGGCTCCGCGCCGGACCTGGGCCAGGTGGCGGCCAGCAACGTTTCCACGGCCGAACTGGCGGCTACGATGTGGAACCACGGCCCGAAAATGTGGAGGGCGATGGACGAACAGCAAAAACCCATCCCCATGCTGACTGAGTTTGATATCGCCAATCTTTACGCGTATCTCTACTCGTTACGGTACTTCGATCCCCCGGGCGATGCGGCGCGCGGCAAAAAAGCATTTGAAGACAATCGGTGCGATCACTGTCATTTCCGGGGCACGGTCAGTGCCGGACAGGGGGCGGGTCCGCGGGTCGCCGCGTGGGTCACCATGGCCAATCGTGTGGATTGGGTGCAGCAAATGTGGAATCACGGAGCGAAAATGGGCGAGCAGTTGGCAGCCCGGAACTTGGACTGGCCCGAGTTCACGCTGCAGGAAATGGTTGATTTGCTGACTTACCTCGAAAAACTGCCCGAGCTTCAGCTCGCAAATCCAGGTCTGCGGATGGGCGATTGGCGGACTGGCAAAGACCTTTTCGGCGAGCGGCACTGTTCCCAGCGCCACACGCTAGGGGAAGGCGAGGAGGGCAAGATTGATTTGCTCGAGGCGGCTCGTTTCGAGCCCAGACTCAGCGGATTGGCCGTCGCAATGTGGAATCACCGCCCCAAAATGGAAGCGGAAGCCCGCAAACGAGGGTTCGAGCTGGACAATTTCGAAACCACCGAGATGGAAGACCTCGTCGCTTACCTGTTCAAAAAGGGATACTTCGAGCAGCGGGGTGACGCGCGGCGCGGCGCGGTGCTCATCGAAGAGAAAGGTTGCGGCACGTGCCACGGGCAGGAGGATTCGGAGGCGCCGGCGCTGGAGGGCTCCGGAGACGGCTACTCCGCGGTGCGATTCGCATCGACCGTTTGGGTCCATGGGCCCGGCATGAAAGATATGATGGACTATCGAAATAAGGACTGGCCCGCAATGTCAGCGCAAGACGTTGCCGATCTAGTGGCCTACCTGAGAGAAAACTGACGCGCAACCGGCAACATGCGTTACACGTGGCGGCAAGAGTCGGTGCCCGGGTTTCCGCCTTGCCGAATGATCAACGGCGAAGACGGGGGGCCAGAAGGGGGGAACAGGCTGCTGTTTTTCGGAGATGCCGCAAGTGGTTGAAAAATTTGGTCGGGCCGCCGAGATTTGAACTCGGGACCTCTTCCACCCCAAGGAAGCGCGCTAGCCAGGCTGCGCTACGGCCCGATCCACTTTCAATTGTAGTGCAAAACTGCTTTTCGTCAAGCGCATCTCGGCCGAGCGGCGCCGGATGCCGCTGGCAGCCCGCCGAGCGTGAAGAGGAGTGGACCTCGGAGCGGACTGCGGAGTGGGCCGAGAAGTCGACTGAAGGAGCGACCGAAACATGGACAACCATCGGCCATGACTGATAGCGGCACCACTGACAGCGCCAATCCTGGTAGCGGTATTTCTGATAAAAAAGAGGAGCGATGACCTATACCAATCTCCTCTACGACGTCGAAGACTCGATTGCTCTTATTACAGTCAATCGCCCCGAAAAGCTCAATCCGCTCAATATCGACACGGTCGATGCGCTCGACGCTTGCTTTGCCGATATTTCCTCTGACCCCGGTGTCAAAGCCGTCATCTTAACCGGAGCCGGCGAGAAGGCTTTCGTGGCCGGCGCGGATATTAATCAACTCACCGAACTCTCTGCTTTGAGCGGCCAGCAATGGGGTTTGCGGGGCCAGCAGGTCTTCTCCAGAATCGAGAACCTGACGAAACCCGTCATCGCGGCGGTCAACGGATACGCGCTGGGCGGCGGGCTGGAGCTGGCCATGTCGTGCCATATCCGTATCGCCTCGGCGAACGCCAAGCTGGGGCAGCCCGAGGTCAAGCTCGGTATCGTTCCCGGCTACGGCGGGACCCAGCGATTGCCCCGGCTGGTCGGCAAAGGCCGTGCGCTGGAGATGATCCTGACGGGCGATCCGGTCACTGCCGAGGAGGCCAGCCGCATCGGCCTCGTGAATCGAGTCGTGCCTCTGGATGAGCTGATTCCTGCTGCCCGCCGGATTGCCAGTAGAATATTAGAGAACGGTCCGGTCGCCGTCGCTTTGTGTCTGCAAGCGGTCAACCAAGGAGTGGAGATGCCTCTGGACGCCGCTTTGACTTTTGAGGCCTCTCAGTTCGGACTGAGTTGCGCTACCGAGGACATTCGAGAAGGCACCCGCGCGTTTCTTGAGAAACGCAAGGCTGAGTTCAAAGGCCGCTAAGTTCATGAAAAAGCAAGAAGAAAGATTTCAGTCGATTGAAGGCGAGTTGAGCAGCCAGGGGCTCCGATTTGCCGTGGTGGTGAGCCGCTTCAACAGCTTCATCACCGACCGCTTGCTGGGCGGCGCGCTCGATGCCTTGGAGCGCGCGGGCGGTGGGGCCGAGTCGGTCGATGTCGTGCGGGTTCCCGGGTCGCTGGAGATCGCCGTATCGGCGCTCGAACTGGGTCAGAGCGGCAGCTATGACGCTGTGATCTGCCTCGGAGCCGTCATTCGGGGCGACACGCCGCACTTCGACTACGTTGCCGCCGAGACGTCCAAGGGAATCGCTCAGGCGGGGCTGAGAACGGGCGTTCCGACGATCTTCGGAGTTCTCACTTGCAATACGCTGGAGCAAGCCATCGATCGGGCCGGCGCCAAGGGCGGCAACAAGGGTTTCGATGCGGCGATGACCGCGATGGAAATGGCGAACCTGATGAAGGAACTTCGCGGCAGCGAAGGAAGCGGAAACTAAGATGGCTTCTCGACACCGCTCCCGAGAGCGAGCTCTGCAGATGATCTATCAATGGGAGATCAACTGCGGGCCCGCCGCCGAGGGACAGGAGGCCTATTGGAAAACACTTGCCTCCGAAACGTCGAAAAAGAGTCCCGGCGACGATGCGTTCGCCCAGCGGCTCTTTGAGAGGGTTACGTCTCGGGTTGCCCGGATCGACGATCTCATCCGCGAGCACGCCGCCAACTGGCGACTGGAACGCATGGCGGCGGTCGACCGCAACATTCTGCGAATAGGCGTTTCCGAACTGTTGGATAAAAAAGAAGCTCCGGCGGTCATCATCAACGAAGCGGTGGAAGTCGGACGCCGCTTTTCCACGGATGAGTCTGGGCCCTTCCTCAACGGCATTCTTGACGCGATCAGTAAACATCTCGAGAGTGCGGCCGCCAAGACTCCCTAGCCCGCATTTCTCATCGGGTGACGGGCCAAGCACATGAGCGGCCCGCCATTACTTCGTTGCGCTTGCTCGCAGTGCTCAACGTACTGTCTGAGTACGCCTCGTTGATCAAGTGGGGGTCGTCAAGCGGCGCGCCTCCTACTGACACGCCTCTTACGCACTTCGTCTCGCCACGTCGTGAGAAATGCGGGCTAAAAGACGGACTGCCGGCCAGCGTGATTCCCGACAGCTCCCTATACTTGTCTTGATGCACAAAGTGGAAACTCGGCTTCGGGTTCGCTATGCGGAAACCGACCAGATGGGGATCGTCTACTACGCCAACTATTTCGTGTGGATGGAGGTGGGGCGTGTCGCCTACTGCCGTGAAACCGGATTTGAATACCGGGATATGGAACGCGAAGGCGGTGTCATGCTGACCGTGACCGAGGCGAAGTGCCGCTATCGTGCACCGGCGCGGTTTGACGACGAGGTCCGGGTCCAAACATGGCTGACCGAAGCCCGCTCACGGACGGTGCGCTTTGCCTACGAAATGCATCGGGCTTCCGGCGATCACAACGATCAGTTGCTGGTGAGCGGCGAGACCCTTCATATGGTCTGTGATCTGGAGGGCAAACCCGTGCGACTGCCCGAGCAATATCGCAAGTTTTTCCCGCTAGGTCTTTTCTCGTAGCGATCTTTTCTTGTAGCGATCCAACACGCACTTCGCCTCGCCACCCGATCAGAAATGCGGGATAGCCGCTAAACGATTGACATCCGCCAATGCGCCGCTATGCTGATAGTAGTGAAGCAATCGAGTGATAAATTCTCAATCCACAAATCAGCCGGAACACGAGCCGGCCTCAAGAGGACGAAAACTCCCAGAGCATGAAATCACCTGCAAAATACTGCAATTGAGATATTTATCTCATTTAAATACAATGACTTGCTATCAATTGGGAAATGTCAGCCATAGCCTCTGGAGCCGAGCTATATCGTGCCTAGTGCTCCAAAAGCCAAGGATGTCGTGAAAATATGCATGAAATCGCGGACGGCCACCAGCGGCGATTCCTGCGTTGTATTTTTCACCTAGCGGCAAGATCAAGTGCGTAGGAGTCCCGGCAGTACCGCCCGGCGTGACGCGGGCCTCCCGGCGGGCCACGCCGGGAACCGGGGCCTGGGGCTCGCGTAGTGAGAAATGCGGGTTGGCGCCCCAAACGGCGATCGGTCTGAATCCCGGCAGGCCCAGTCACTCAATGTGAAAAAATGGATCCTATGCCTGGACCACTCGAGGGTATCCGTGTCATCGATTTCGGCCGCTTTATCGCGGGACCCTATTGTGCCATGCTGCTGGGGGACATGGGCGCGGAAGTAATTCGTGTCGATCGCCGCAGCGGCAGCGAAGACCGCTACATAGGCCCGATCTGCGAGAGCGGCGAGGGCGGCATGTTCTTGTCGATCAATCGAAACAAGCGCGGACTCACGCTCAGTCCCGGCAAACCAGGCGCTGATGAGGTGATCCGGAGGCTGGTGAGCGGCGCCGACATCGTGGTCGCCAACCTTCCACTACAGGTGCTTCGCAAGATGAAGGTCGACTACGAGTCCCTGTGCGAGGTCAAGCCGGATATCATCCTCGTGATGCCGTCAACCTTTGGGCCGGATGGACCCTATTCGGAGCGGCACGGGTTTGACACCATCGCGCAGGCCATGTCGGGAGCGATGAGTCTGACCGGATTCGCCGACAGGCCGACGCGGGCCCTGGTGCCGTTCGAGGATTACGGGACGGCGCTGCACGGAGCGTTTGGCGCGATGGCGGCTCTCTACCACCGCCGCAATACCGGCGAGGGTCAGTTTGTCGATGTTTCGTTGCTGGCGACAGGGGTGACCTTCATGCAGCCCTTTTTGGCTGAGTTGGCCTCGACGGGGCGCACGCGGAAGCAATGGGGGAACCGGGCATTTTGGTCCGCGCCGAGTGACTGCTACCGCACCAAGGACGGCTGGCTTGTCGTTGCCGTGGCCGGCGGCCCGATGTTTCGACGTTGGGCAAGGCTGGTCGGCAGGGAAGATTTGATCGACGATCGGGACCTGCAAACCGACATCGCCCGCGCTGACAGCAGCGACAAGATCGACGAAGTGATGGTCCCTTGGTGCGCGGAGAGGAGCAACGCACAAGCTGTCGAGGAGCTCAGGCAAGCGCGAATTCCAGCAGGACCCGTTTTGGAACCCGCCGAGGTCCTCGAAGACCCCCATGTGCAAGCGCGGGCACTTCTGAAAAAGGTGCCATTCGCCGGGATGAGCGAGGATCCTCTGATTGCCAATACGCCCGTTCGGCTCTCGAAGAGCCCGGGCGGGATTCGCAGCAGCCCTCCCCGGGTTGGCGAGCATACCGACGAGATTCTCGAGGAGTTGGGGTTCTCGCCCGAGGAGGTCGCCGAGTTGAAACGCGCCGAGGCTGTTTAGTGCCTCGATAGTCATGTCGGTGCAAATAGTGGCGGAAAGTTTCGGTCGGTGGGTGAGAGCCCGGGCGGCGACGTGGCGTGAACCTCCAGGTTTACCGCGCCTCGATTCGTCGAGGCGTTGCCGGCTCGGGAGCGATCCATTACCTGCGATCGGACACCACGCTTCGAGGCCGAACAAACCGAAGAATCGGTTCGCGGCAAGCGTGGACGCTCACGCCACGTCTATCCGGCACGAGTCACGGTGCTTCGAAAACCTCCGTCCGCGGAAAGAACGCAAACCATCCGAACCAGTAAGCGAGGTGGCCGCCGAGCCGGGGTAAGCGTTCTTCGCCGGGACCGACGAGGGCTTCTTCGGTGATCCGCCACAGCCGGCCTCGTTCGTCGGTGAGGCTGTCGCCCGCCTTAGATGCGGAGCCCGAATTCGATGCGGAGCCCGAATTCGATGCGGAAAATGTGTAGCCGCCTCGTTCGTAGGCGCGAGTTTCTCCAATCAGCCCTCGGACCGCGACCTCGTTTCTAAGATCAGCGGGAAACTTTCCCTTGCCTGCTTTAGCGCCTTGTTTCTGATCTTGTGTGCGTTCTTTCAACAAGGCCAGACGAGCTTGGGTAGGCATCGCCAGCAGACATTCCGCGGTCATTTCTTTGATCAAGGAAGGCTTCTGTTTCAGAACGGCCCGAGCGGTTTCGATCGTCAGGTCGTTGGCAAACTCGATTTTGTCGCTTGCGTTACGAGACTTGGCGATCTCGCGTTTCCAGCCCGAGGGCAGCGGTACTTGTCCAACGGCGTCACGGTAGACGACCACAACGTTCTTGCCGCCGAGCGCGTCGTTAGCGATGCCCCCTGCTTGATTTAACTCGTCCAGCGGATAGGCCTTGGGCGCGCCATCAACTCGCAACGCAAAGACGCGGGCTTTCTTAGGAAACCGGCGGCTCTGCCGCCACACGGGGAACATCGTATCGGGGGACCCGAAATACGGACCGTAGGCCGCGCCGGGGCGGTAGGGACGTTTGTGGCGCGTGTTCGGATCGAGAACTTTCGTATCCGGGTGCTGCCGCTTCCACTCGCCCCAGGAGGTCAGAACCAGTGGCAGTATCTTGAGCTTGATCCCTTTTCCAGCAAGCTTGCCGAGGACCGGCTCTCCGGTGATTTGGTTCCACAGAGTGTAGCTGGAATCATCAAACATCAGTTTGTTCGACCGAAACAACAACCCGGAAGACCCGAACTTATAGCTCGCTTTGCCAGCCGTCGCGTCGAACAAAATTCCAGCGCCGCACAGCGTGCAGTAGGCGAGCGCCACGGGCTTGCCGCCGACCACGTCGTTGGCCATTTCGTGCCAGTCCAGGATACGCAGAGGATAGGCGCGGTGGTCGCCGTCCATGCTAACGCCGAAGACGGCATCGGTATCGGCCAGGTAATCTGCTTCGGCGGCATCGAGTGTTTTGGGATTCACCAGGGCGGGAATGCCGCCTGGCTTCACTCCGCCCCAAGTCACTTCCTCGACGCGAACGGCCGCGGGAGCATCTTTGTACAAAAGAAAACGAAAGCGCGGGTCGATTTCCCGGCCGTAAAGTTCGCCCTTCCAGGCCGTGTATCCTGGCGGCGGCTGGAGGCCGGTTTGCTTGCCATACCAGACCATTGCATCGGTCCAGCCGTCTTCGGGAGCAGCAAATTTTTCACCCGTCAGCTTCCTCAGGGCGCTGACAAGTGCGAGTAACTCCTCGCGGCTCTTCGCAAACTTGGCCCGGTCGATCAGTGGGGCGATCAGGCGCTTGTCCGCTGACTTTTCAGCGCGCTGGATGGCGGAGATGTCCGGGGCGTCGATTCCAGGTAGAAGGTCTTCCAACAGTTTGGTGAACCGCGGATCAGGTTGCGGCGTGCTCTGCGCTTCCGTGAGGATCGGAAGAAACGCGGCGAGCGCGATACAGGCCATCGAGCGTGTGCAGCTTGTCGCTGAAATGCCTCGAAGAAAACTCGTCATAGGGACCCTATGGATTGTATTCGGGCGAGCCGCGGTAAAAGTTATTTTCGCCCGACACAGGCAAGACCGCAACCGAACGGGATCCGGACGGTCGAAAGAGATGCAGACGCGATGACGATCAACGATGGGGTCTTCCCTCAAACCGAGCGTGGACTTCTGTCCACGCCCCTGTCCGGCCATCTGAAGATTCCGTTATCAGTCGGCGGCGATTCGAATATACGGTAGCGTTCGACTGGCTTCTACTCTGCTTCGCCGGCGCGCTGTTCGTAGACTTTGCGGGCTTCGGCGAATTGTCCCAGCACGTGTTTGCGCTCGCGGTCGGAGCGCCAGCCGGGGTGCTCTTTGGCCTGGCGGGTGATCTCGTCGATCCAGCGGATGAAATACTCGGCGTCTTGCTTCGAGCGAATCTTCTGGTCCCCGCAATAGACGTAGACGGCACTCGTCTCGGCGTGCAGGTGAGTGTCGTCGACAGGATGCACCGGCTTGCCGGTCGTCGCGCGCAAAGTAAACCAGCCGCTTTCACTGACTTGAACTCGTTTGCGGACCTGCCCTTCCCGGCCGCTGCTTGAAACCGGAAATGACTCGATCACCTTGCCGTTGAAAATCAGCTCCAGCTTTTCAACCGGGAAGGCGCTCTGTAAGCTCGCGGTGACTTCTACCGACCCGCCCTCGCGAGGCAAATGGATTTCGCCGCCTGGGATCTCACCGTTCACTTCCAGTTGCACTAGCGGCCCGTTGGTGATGAAAGTTCGCCCGGCGCCGATGGCCTCCACCCAGCGGTTCCATTCCAGCTTGTCACCGAGGTAGGAGTAGACGCGGGCGGAGCCGATCACGGGTGTTCGGTGCAAGTTCGTGATCGAATCCTCGCCGCCCGAGAAAGTGATCTTGAAGCCGCAGTTGAGGATGCGGTGGAGCACTTTCGAGGTATGTTTGGCGAACGTCGCGCTGGTCATCACTTCGATGTAGTCGACTGTTCCCAGGGCGACGTCGACCGGGAATCCGCGGGCGTTGGCGTAGCCGCTCGTCTCGGGAACGCTCGTGTAGGGATGCACATAGCCCGTCAGCGCTCCCTGCTTTTTCCCGATGCGAAACATGTCAGTGTTGCTGGGGTAGAGACTCTCGATCGCGGTGCCCTCGTATCCCGTCGTAAAGGGCGAAATTAGATGCTTGGTGAGGTTGATGAAGTTGACGTGCCCATACCACGGGGGCCGGTACTCTTCACCGAAAGAGATGATTCGTTCGGGCGTCGATCGCTCCTTGTCGTAGGCCCCGGTGAAGTACTGGTGATCGAAAATACGGTTGTCTTTGTTGGCGATCTTTTCGCCAACAACGTCGAGGTCTTCGGCGGCGGCCATGAACAGCATGTTTTCCGGCGTGTTGTGGAAGTTGCCCGCGTAGTTCATGTGGACATGATCGCTGCCGCTATACCAGCCTCTCGCTTTCAGATTCGTCATGCGCTTGAGATCGATGCGGACTTCGGTGACCTGCCCGGCCCCGACGTGGACTTTCTTTTGAACGGGCAGCCGCTCGAAACCCTTCATGATGTCGAGCGAAACTTCTCCCTCGGGCACCTCGACCACGAAGTGGCCATCGGTATGGAAGAAATCGTAGAAAATCGCTCGCGCGGCCACGCGGTGATAGGCATTCGCCGGAGTGTAGGCCTTGCCATCGGAAGCGGTCAGATAGATGCGGGCCTCGGTTGGCTGGCTGGGAGACGCATCGAACACCCGTACCGAGAGCGTGCCCATCGGCCGCCGGTGCACGCGCCGCCGGATTTCGATCGTGCGCTCCTCGCCGCCGAAGGTTTGGAGCAGACGAAGTTCCGAGAGTCCGTGCTCGTTGGCGACGTAGACGATCCACTCGCCATCGGGCGACCAGCGCGGCTCGAAGTGGTCCCAGTCGCCGAAGGTCAACTGATAGGGCTCGCCGCCGATCACCGGCAGCACGTAGAGATTGTTGTATTGGCTTCCGCGATGCGAGCTATAGATGATGCGGGTGCCGTCGGGCGACCATTGAGGGCGCGTGCGGAAAAGGGTTTCTTCGCGCAAGATCTGCTTGGCTTTCGACATAGCACCGGGCTCGATCGGTGCTCGCCAAATCGCGCCCGAACCGAGTGAAATGTCGCGGTTCGAGACCAGGATCATTTCCTTGCCGTCGGGTGAAATCGTGGGCTGAATGTGAAGGTCGGTAGCCCCAAAGTAGAGCCTCTCGTTACCGAATGCGTGGTCCGGGGTGAGCAGCACCGGCTCGCCAGCCTCGCCGCTCTCGAGCGGCATCGCATAGAGGTTGTACCAGCCATCGGGATTGGTCGAAACGTAGACGACGCGGTTGCCATCGGGTGTCCACACCGGGTCGAGATGGACGTGCTCGCCTTCGGTCAGCGAGCTGCTCTCGCCGGTGGCGACGTTCAGCAGCCGCAGATTGATGCTGCTGTAGTTGTCGTCGGCGGTGTAGACGATCCAGCGGCCATCGGGCGACCAGATGGGCGAGGAATCGTAGGTCGAGTTGGCGGTCAGCTCGTAGGCCGTGTCCGCGCCGATCTTGATCTTCCAGATCGAGCCCGACATACTGAAGGCGATCTCGCTGCCGTCAGGCGAAAAGCTGGGACGCCAGGGCGTGCTAGCCGCCGGCGGCAGATAGAAGTTGTGCATGTAATTGCCGCCGGTTTTGGCATTGGGGTAGGGCGTGCGTTGCGCGGTGGCACTGGTGGCGAACAGGGTTGCCAGTAAGAAAAGCAGGCCTAGCAGGCGTCTCGGATGCATTAGCGAATCCTCCAAACCGACGCCAGTATAGCAGCGGTGAACACCTTTACTTCCCCTAGCCCTTCGAGAAAGGGCCAACGATGATTGCGCTTCCCGTCGCGAGCTTCCAGAGAGCAAGATTGAGCTGCGGTATGAGAGGCCGAAGATCATCGATGTCATTCGACTTCGCTCGAAGCGTGACGACCGAGAGCCGCGTCAGGCTGAGATTCTGCTGGAAGGGAACGTTTTGATCGGCAGTCAAGAGTACGTCGAATTCGCCTTCGGCAAGTGCAAGCAGCTCACCGTTGGTTTTCCCCGCCCAACCCATTTCGGGCAAGGTCGAGATTTCATACTCCGGCAACTCTCACTTCAAGCGTCTGGGGAGGCACTCGTCAAGGAGGATCCTCATCCACCGGATTCCGCGACCAATACATGTTTCGCTTCCTCCAGCACGGCCACCAGTTGGTTTCGCTGAACCGTCGGGAAGTCGTCCAGGAATTCATCAAGATCCTTCCCCGCTTCCAAATAGTCGATAAAGGTCTGCACTGGCACGCGAGTACCAGCAAAGACGGCGGTTCCGCTGAGAATTCTCGGCGACCTTTGGATGACTGATCCGGCCATGACTACTGTTATTGTACGACGATCCGGGGAGGTACTTGTGCCAATCTCGGCCGAGAGGATTTCAGGAAATTCTTATCCCTGGAACGAAGGAGATGAATGGAGGTGAGCAGGTTTGAGCGGATTTCCGAAAAAGTGTTCGCGTTTTATTCGCTTTTTCGCGCTGGCTGCCGGCTCCGTGGTTCGGATAAGGTGGCGCATGGCGCGGTTTTTGGTCTGCCTTTGCATTTTGCAGCCTTTCGATCGTCGCAGCTCGATCGTCACAAGTTCGCTCCGTCGTCATACGTTCGATTCATCGTCATACGTTCGATCCATCGTCACAAGTTCGATCCATCGTCACAAGTCATGGTGAGGCGCGCCTCTATTCCCGTTCTGCTGACCGCAACGCTCTGCCCCAACGGGAACGTGCAAACAGAGCGCTGAGACAGGCTTCGCGCCCCCTGGCAACTGGGGCGGCGAACCCGTCCCTGGTATGACCTGTATTGAACTCAGCGGATACGAACTCGAACTGTCCCGCGCGGGAAACGGTCGTATTCCTCCGGTGGTCAACCCCCCTCACCGGTCTTGCTGCTCTCATTGTAAGGGGCGTGTCAAGTATTTCGCGGCATTTGTGAGATGAAGTGTTTGAAAACAAGGGTGGGGGCTAGGCCCAATGCTGGTCACTTAAGGATTTCGGCATCTGGTTACTTGCCCAATTGCATTGCATGTTTTCGCCGGAAACCGGCCCGTCGCCGGAGTCATGCGCCGTGTTTTCCTGCGCCCCTTCAGGGCTCCCGCCTCGAGGGGTTTTCACCCAGGGTTGCGCTTCGCTCCACCCTGGGCTACTTTCCTGCGCCGCTTCGCGGCTTAACGGCTCTGGGCGAGAAGCTAGAAAGCCTTCAGTAAACGGTATTGGACACCCGGGCAAAGCAGTCCTTCACCTCATCCATCGGGACACCGTTCGTTTGATGAAAGAACTTCTCATAGATTTCCCAGACCATCTCCAACATCTGCTCCTCCGTCAGATCCTCACCTGTCCACATCAGTCTCAACGGAAGAGGATTGGCGCCATCGACCAGCGCTGGTTGCAGGTAGGGACAATCGAGAAGAGCGGCTCCAAAGTGCTTCTGATACCAGCGAATCCGCTCCCAGCATGCGCCAGCCGTCGTTTGGTAGAGCGCGGCGTGCTCAGGATCCTCCACTTCAAAGATCCTGTCGTTCTTTGGCAAAAAACGAAAGAGAGCCTCCGCCACTCCTCGACGGCGGCGTGATTCGGTCACGGCAATGTAGGAGAGAAAATCTTTGGGACCAGAGAGGACGTGCGTCCGTGCAATGGCGATGGTCCGTCCGTTTTCGTGAGCGTGAAATGCCGTGCCAACATTCGCCCGCAAACTCTCGACGATAGCGATGCGTTGTTCGCGCTCTACCGCAAGCGGAAAGCATTCCTCATAAATCTCCCACCAGCGCTTGTTCACGGTAAGTTCGTCAGCGGTGAGTTGTGCGTACTCGATGGTCTCCGGTGCCATAGCGCTGGTCAGGTGCCTTCGGTAGACCGTCCGCGCCGGTTGCCGAACAGGTTCCCGGCGAGCAAGAGCGCAACGCTCACGAGCAGGATCGCGGTGGCGAGCACGTTGATTTGAGGCGGGATTGCCACCCGCGACGCTCCGAAGATCTGTAGCGGGAAAGTCACCGTGGATCCCGAGTTGAAGAACGTGATTATGAAGTCGTCGATCGACAGCGCGAAAGCCAGCAGTGCCGCCGACAGTATCCCCGGCAAGATCAGCGGGAACGTCACCTTCCAGAAGGTCAGGAACGGGGGGGCGCCCAGGTCTTGCGCCGCCTGCTCCAGGGTCCAGTCGAAGCCACGGATGCGAGCCCGCACGACCAGCGCCACGAAGCTGAGCTGGAACATGATGTGGGCGATGACGATTGTGGTGAAGCCGAAGTCGACGATGTCCTGGCTCAAGAACAGGGTGGCAAGCGATGAGCCGAGCACGATCTCGGGCGTCGTCACCGGCAATACCAGTAAGAGGTTAAAGGGCCCAACCCCTTTGAACTGGTGACGGGACAACGCGATGGCGATCAGCGAGCCCAGCAGAGTCGACACGGCGGTGGAGATGGTGGCAATCTTCAGGCTCACCCAGAGCGCATCGGTGAGCGCTCGATTGGCTAACGGCTCCTTCCAGTTGTCGAGAGTGAACTGCTGCCACTCGATGTTGAAGTTGCCCCTGGGTTGGTTGAAGCTGAACAGCACGATGAACAGGATCGGGGTAAATAGATAGACGAGACCCAGCGCGGCGTATACGTTGAGGGCCCATCGGCCCAGATCTCCCCGAGCAGCGGTGGTCCCGCTCATGCCAGGTCTTCCGTGCCGAAGAAGCGGCTGTAGACGATGACGAGCACGGTGATGATGATCAGCACGAACGACATCGCCGAGGCCAGCGGATGGTTGTTTTGCCGCAAGAACTGGTCCTGGATCGAGTTGCCAATCATCGTTGTGTTCGGGCTGCCGAGAAACTGAGCGTTGACGAAGTCGCCGGCGGCCGGGATGAAGGTCAGCAGGGTACCCGCGAAGACGCCTGGCAGTGAAAGTGGCAGCACTACCTTCCGGAACGCCGACGCCGACGTCGAGTAGAGGTCCTTCGCGGCGTCGACGAGTCGAACGTCGATCTTTTCCAAGCTCACGTAAATGGGCAGAATCATGAACGGCAAGAAGTTGTAGGTCAGGCCGCCGATCACCGCCGCGGGGGTGTTGAGCAAGCGCCCGTTGTCCATAATGTGGAACGTCTCCAGCAACCCGACGAGCTGCAAGCGCTCGAACATGCCGACGATGTCCGGAAGATCGTAGAAAGGGAGCGACTCTCGATCGAGCCTTGATAGGCTCGGGATTCTTAAAACACAAAGGAGAGTCGTCATGAAAAAGAAAGTTGATATGCAGCGGCAACAAG
>Ga0114996_10004267_pt1 | contig 17313 bp, 31 predicted proteins | sample ArcticOcean_MG_C_4_FD_87039 | JGI IMG/M metagenome (GOLD analysis project Ga0114996, IMG submission 87039) | Marine microbial communities from western Arctic Ocean - ArcticOcean_MG_CB4_134 | ecosystem: Environmental > Aquatic > Marine > Oceanic | place: Arctic Ocean: Canada Basin | collected...
ACAGCTTTTGGAAATTCTGCACCACATTCAGGATTCTGACAAAATCGGCAGGAGGCGTGGGAATAGCAGTTACAGACCTCGCATAGCCGAACGGGGGCAATGCCTTTCGGCCCCTTTCCTTTTTTCCTGGGCATGACAGGGTCGTTAATTGGACCTAGGCGTTTCGTGTTGCCAGCAAAGTCGAGTACAAGACAGTTATCTTTGCCGTCCGCAGGTCGAGTACCACGCCCTAGCATCTGTACCCACAGTCCCGGTGACGCCGTTGGTCTTAACATCACAATACAATCGATATCAGGATAATCAAAACCATGTGTGAGGATATTATTATTCACCATAACTTGAATACGCCCAGCTTTAAAATCACGTAGGCGCTGGTCTCTTTCCGCAGTGTCTAGCTTAGAGTGAACTACAGTCGCCTTCATTCCGAAAGTATCTGTAAGGTGGGCTGTTATGTGCTCAGCATGTTCTATACCGCTAGCGAAAACGAGCCAATGTTTGCGTTCGGAAGCGATTGTAACAGCTTCTGAAAGAGCCGCTATAGTAGTTGTATCCTGATCAACATGTTCTTGTAAATCTTTTTGAATATAATCACCACCCGATAAGCGAACTCCAGTCACATCTAACTGCTCTTTTGTATGCTTCGGTATTAATGGACAGATCCAACCTTCAGCGATCAGCCAATTGAAAGCATCCCGTTCGGTTAAGTCAAAACAGATATCATCAAATAACCCTTCGTCATCAGTTAGCATACCTTGCCCAAGTCTAAAGGCTGTAGCCGTAAAGCCGATAACCTTGAGGTGTGGATTGACCTCCCTAAGTGCGGCTATAAACTTGCGGTACATTGTAGTACCTTTGGTACTCACCAGATGAGCTTCGTCAACTAGGATGAGGTCTATATGGCCGAACATTTCTGGCTTGCGATAAACGGATTGGATACCAGCATAGGTGACAGGTTCTCTATGTTCCCGACGACCAATTCCAGCACTATAGACTCCTGCTGGCGCCGTGGGCCATATGTTTAATAGAGCCTTAAGATTTTGTTCAATTAACTCTTTCACATGGGTGAGCATCATTACTCGTGTTCCTGGATAAGACTCTATCGCACGTTTAATGAACTCAGCTATGATGAAAGACTTGCCCGTACCAGTGGGTAAGGCGGCTATAGGGTTGCCGCTTTTTTGTCCAAAATAATCATTGATATGGTTAAGGCAGGCTTCTTGATAGTCGCGAGCAACCATAGCTCCATTTAAAATCGGCGCTTCAGAAATATGCCACCATCCGCATTTGTTATCAAAATATGGCCGCGTATGCGGCGAAGCTGTGATAGCCTTATGTTGATCGGTATAGGCTACCTTACCGCAATGTGTGCATCGATAACGACCGTCTTTAAATTCGAGGAGTACTGCCATTATCTAATGAAATAATTCTAATTGAATTGAATCAAGCGCCGGTTCTACTTCTTCTATTGACCGGATAAAGAGTATAAGAGTAATTATTAGTACTACCCCCATGATTACAAATGCGGCTAATGCCACGAAAAAGATATCAGGCGTCATTTAATCCTCCAGGATCTCAGAGTGTTCTAAACATCCACGAAGTTGATCTTGGTGTTCAAGGTTACAATGAAACTTTTTACAAGACCATTTACCATCCGCCACTGGTTCAGAATAGATACACGTACGACAGTTCATTTCTTTTTTAGCGTGATGATGGCAGACATCTTTATAATCACACCACTGACAAATGTACCATCCAGGACTCGCATTTGGTATGCGCGGCGGTATAACTTCTGTATAAATAATCTTACCAGCTCTTTCTATATACTTTAGAGCTTCGTGCCTATCATATTCTATTATCTGAATATCCATTTCATCGTCGTTCTTGTTGACAGCAAAATATAAAGCCGCAGGTAGCTCTGTGTAGTGCATGTATATTTGGGCTTGAATATAATGCTCATATTTTGATTTCTTTACACCATCTTTTTTAACTTTTTTGAAGCTCTTGTCGTTATGCGTCTTGTATTCACCGAGAATTTCCATCATTGGAAACTCAGGTGTATCGACAAGGATACTATCTAGTGAGCCACCAAAATGTCCGTCCCAATCTACTATACGAAACTGATCACCTGTATCCGGATCTACATCTTTTACATGAATACCGGACTTACGCATAAAATCAATAAGGCGTATCTCTTCTTCGTGGCCTCGTTGGAATAGGCGAAGTATACGACCTTTGAAAGAAGAACGACGTGCCCATCGAAACGTATACCACAGTTGACGGGCGCAAGGACGGCCAATAATAGACGCACCAAGATGCCGGCGAAAGCCTTTACCCTGCTTACTTTCTAGAAACTCGTTAATGCGGCTTAGTGTGGTCATAAGGAGAGGCCGGGCATCGAACCCGGACCGGGATGAAGGTTACCAGCCTTGAACCACCCGGCTCCTCCCGCAATTCGCTTCAAGGTTGCGGGCACTCTCTTTTTTGAAAAGATTAACTTGTTACCCAAGGCGGTGCGCCTGGTGTAGCCGGAGCGGCTGGCGCCGCCGGTACTGGAGGAACAGGTGCCTGCGGAATAGCCGGTGCAGCTGGAGCCACAGGTGCAGGTGCGGCTGGTTCCCCTGACCAAGGCGGCGTAAATTCTGCCGCACCTGAGTGGGGAGGCTGACTAGGGGTTTTTGGGGCAGCACCATGTTTTGGCTCAAGTTTGATGTCTTGCCCGTTTTTTGACTCTTTCTCCCCGATCTTGGCGTAGCCCTTTACGTCGTTACCGGCATCATAGCCGCCTTCGGGGGCCTTCTCGATAACCCTTGCCATTAAAGGATGACCGTGCAGTACCGATGTATCCGGTACTTGAAATACATTAACAGCGTGACAGATAGAAGACATGGTGGAATTGGCGATCTCTACAGCCACCGTGTTGAGGTTACCGAGGTTCAAGCGGTCCCAAAATAGACGACCAACATAAGGACCGTCGAGAACCTTTAAAGTGAGTTCCACTAACCATTCACCTGTGCCGGCAACGCCTCCATCTCCTCTGCCTTTTTTGGTGAGCTTTACTTCACTCTCCGTAATGATACTGTTGTACCAATCTGACGGTAGAGGCGGCGGTGGGCCGGTACGGGGTTCGTGCTGAGTAGCATCGAATGCTGATGGTAGTTGTGCCATGAGAGATTAAACTCCTTGGGGTTGAAGTGCTGCGTTACGGGCTAGAATCTTATCGATAACTTTACCGAGGTGAGGCTCCTCTAATGCGTCCAGAGCTCCCGAACGGTCCTTCGCTTCAAACTGTAAATCTAACTGAGTTCGAAGGTAACGGTATTGTGCGCCTGTTTCTGGCACTACGCCAATCTCCATGCTAAAGAGTTCGTCGAAAAAGTAAGGCATATCCTTAGTTAGGGCCTGCCCCGGCATGGAAGGTCCATACCTGCTCACGCCTGTTACATCATCTTTGTTATTGCTCTGTTTGGCGCTGAAGTAAACATGCTTGCCCGGTAGGTCGCGGAATTTACGAATGAGGTCTCTCATTTGACTACCCATTTCGCCGTAAGCTGCACGACCATCTTTGCGAACGGCCATCTCCCCGCGCAGGCACTGTTCCGCAATCTCGGAGATACTGTCTAAGGCTACACTCTGAAAATGTTTAGCATGTTCACTAAAAGCAATAAAGTTGTAAGCTTCGTCCATCTCTGAGTAATTAGAAATAGTAATCTGAGGTATTTCCACATCCCCTAATGAAAGCACACCAGATTCGGCGCTGAGGAGGAGGGTTGGTCCAGTTGAAAGCCATTCGTGAAGAGTTCTAACGAGAGTGGTTTTGCCTACCCCACCTCTTCCATGAGCGCACATCTTAACACCATGGAGTCGCGCAGCCTCCGCAGTTGTGGTGAAAGTTAGAGCCATTAGGGTGCCACCTCAGCTTTGTCTGGTTTGGCCTCGATAATGGAGAGGGTAGGTAATCCTGGCTTGATGGTAAGGATTGTATCTACAACGTGACGTACATCAAGCTCTAACTCACGATAGGCTGTTGTTTTCAGTTCGTGCTTGGTTCTAAAAAGCGCCTTACGTAATGCAGGGGGGATTTTTAGGTCGTCGAATTCGGCTTCACGTATCGTACGACGAATATTATAGACACCTTTTAGCTTGCGGCCATCAGGCAGCTCCATTGTGTTGGTGCCTTCGACGGGTGCTTGGAAGGCCCCTTCAAATAGGCCCTCCCTTAGAGCACGTTCTTCACCCTGTAACTTTGTAATAGCGGCTTTTAGTTCTTGCCACCTTGCGAGTGTTTCGAAGTAGGCTTGAGAGTCAGCCATGGTAGTCGTCTCCTTCGTCTCTTAGTTCAAGATTACGGAACATTTCGGGTACATCGTCGAGATCCTCTCTAAATTGGTACTCTTGTTTACGCATATAATCTTTGTCGACTTCAAGTAAGCTGTCTTCCGTAGTACTTAGTAATAGTTCTACAGCACAAAAAAGGTCGAGAGTATCTACTTCATTAATCAAAGTACGTAAAGTATAGAGAGCTTCGAACTGTTCAATTTGAGTGTTATTACCGCGGTAGACTTTTAGTAACTGATCCGTAATAGTCATAGAGGGTAATAGGCGGCTATATGATCTTCCAATTGAGCGAGAACCTTAGCGCGGTTGCCTTTAAATCCGAACTCACGTTTGGCTATCGAGTAGCATGTGGGGCTTCGCGACAGCGACATACCTTTGATCTCTAGTTTAAGCCCTTGACGCATTACGTGTAGGCGGTAGAGTGGTATGTGTTCACCAGTTACCGTTGTTCCTCCTTCGTGGACCTCGATCATAGGGCCGCTCCTTTAAAGGTAGTAAGGATAAGGGGCATCGTGTTGTTTAAGCCTCAGCGGCCAACTGGGCTCGGGCACCGATTATTTAAGTGTATGAGCACCTACATCTACTCACCCCCCTACTTGGTTACCTTTATAATACAAAAGATGGGACCGGATTGTCAACCCCTCATCGGAGGAATACTTTAGGGTTGTGATATTTTACGGTCCACCTTATATTACCCCAGTACACCTAACCCCCAAGAGGAGGGGAAGAACATGCAAGAGTCCTTCATGGAAGTCACTAGACGTCTTCTGCGCGACTCGGAAAAGAGTATTGCCGATATACACGCAGAACTTCATAATACTGGCTCTGAAATCACATTTTACTGGCTGCGTAAGTTCAGTAGTGGGGATATTAAAGATCCCTCGGTAAATCGTGTCGAAGAGCTGTATACGTTTTTAACTGGGGAGCCTGTTCTTACTGGAACGAGCTAAATGGCACTACCTAACGCATTGCGCGAAAAGGAGCAGTGGTTAGTCAGTAACGATAGCAAAGCACCAAGATCAGTCAAGACTGGACAGTACGCGGATGTTCGTGACCCTACACTTTACGTCACCTACGATGTCGCTCTCTCCTACGCTCAGAAGCACGGACTAGACATTGGGTTTGCTCTCACACCTGACGATCCATTCACTGTTATTGATTTAGATGCCCCAACTACAAAGGAACAACAGGTACGGCATGCCCGAATATTAGAGAACTTCGATACATATGCTGAATTATCACGAAGTGGTAAAGGTGTCCACATCTGGTGCCGTGGATCGGTACCCCGTGGGGTACGTCGTGATAGGGTAGAGGTATACTCCGAAGCTAGATATATGATTTGCACAGGTAATGTGATAACTAGTCACGTGAAACCTGTACAAGAGTGTCAAGAGCTTTTAACAATCCTCTTTAATGAAGTAGCCAGGGCTGAACTAACCTTAGCTGACCTCATTGAAGAGGATTCTTTATTATCGGATAAAGATATAGTGCTGATGGGATCAACTGCTGTCAATGGTGATAAATTTGATCAGCTATGCAAAGGTGAATGGCAAGGCGACTACGCCAGTCAAAGTGAAGCTGACTTTGCATTAATGAATATGTTCTGTTTTTACAGTAAGAGTAATGAGCAGTGTCGTAGGTTGTTTCGCTACAGCCAACTCGGCCGGCGTAATAAGGCTCAACGCGATAAGTATCTGGACTATATGATAGGTAAGTTTCGCGCCGAAGAGCTACCAAACGTTGACTTTTCTGCGATTAAGCCTAAGATAGAGTCAAATACTCCGCTTTCAGTTCTAAACACGCCCGCCCAAGTACCTAAGCCTATTGGAAACAGCCCTTCCAGCAGTACCCCAAGTCGCCGAATTTCGTATCCTCCAGGCTTTATTGGGGAGATAGCGCAGTATATCGTAGATTCCAGTATACGTCCGGTGAAGGAAGTAGGTATTGCCGCAGCTTTAGGAATGTGTGCCGGAATATTAGGTAGGCAGTACAATATCAGTGGTACCGGGCTCAACCAATACCTGATTCTACTTGCCCGCACAGGTATAGGCAAGGAAGGTGGGGCATCCGGTATCGAACGGGTGTTACATGCTACTCGTCAAACAATACCTGCTCTTGATACCTTTGTTGGCCCCGGTACCTTTGCGTCTGGTCAGGCTATTATTCGCTCGCTGGACGAACATCCTAGTTTCTTCTCCATACTAGGTGAGTTTGGTCTAACTTTGCAGATGTTATCAGATCCACGTGCGCAAGGACATACCATTGTCTACCGCAAGGTCTTGATGGATCTGTATACCAAAAGCGGGCAAGGCTCTATCCTACATGGTAGCGCCTATTCAGATCAACAAAAGAATACAAAGACAGTCGCTTCGCCGGCGTTTACAATCTTTGGTGAGTCGACACCAGACAACTTCTACGCGGGCCTCAGTCAGCACCAAATCGCCGACGGATTAATTCCGCGCTTTCTAATTATAGAGTATAATGGAAATCGCCCCGACCGGAATCCTGACGCGTTTGCTCCACCGTCTGAAAATCTAATTAATAGGTTTTCTGGGTTAGTCGAAACATCGTTACGGATGCAAGCTAATAACGTGGTTCAAAACATTACGCTCGACGAAGAAGCTTCCGCCCTACTGCACAAGTTTGATGAACAGTGCGATACCCACATCAGAGCGGGTGGGGACGAAGCGACAAGGCAATTATGGAATCGCGCGCATCTAAAGGCCGCTCGTATAGCGGGACTATTAGCTGCCGCCTCCCAACCGCATACTCCTGTGGTCAATAAAGAGGAAGCAGCTTGGGCGGTGGAGATAGTAGAACGTGACGCAAGGCAGATGTCTGCCCGCTTTGATGAAGGCGATATAGGCCACGGTGCTAGTAAGCAAGTAGTTGACATGAAACGTGTACTCAATGAATTTAAAACTAGGCCATTATCTATTCTGCTCAATTATGGGGTAACCGATGATATGAAGAACAAGGGTGCGGTGCCCTTTGTTTATATCTCGAGGCGTGTAGCTAACCTTGCCGCCTTTAGAAATGACCGCAGAGGTGGACGCAATGCCGTTCGCGAAACCATCCAAGAACTTATAGACTCCTCAATATTGGCAGAGATTCCAAGAACGCAGGCTCAAAACGCTTTTAATAGCAGTGGAAAGATGTACGCTATCATAGGGGATGTAGGATGAACAGAGGAAAGCCATGCACCGCCTGGAAAGTGCGCCCTTTAATAGGGAAAGCTGATCTCGTTAATGACCACAAAGGAAGGCTTGGAGATTTTGAGGTTATTGATATTCACTTTGCTGGAACGTCAATTTTTACTCGTTGGAATAAGCATGGCAAGGTGACAGGTGATTGGCCCACTATAGAAAGACTCTGCGGTTTTGTTTGTATGCTTGACTATCCGGATCCAACTAAAGTGAGTAATGTAGTGAGGTATGAAACAACTCGTGGTGCTGTCTATAGACTATACGTTAAAGCGGAGGTAGCATGACCTACTATGATGAACTGTTTAGCCTCAGAATGCTAAAGTTTAGCGACCAAGAACTACAGCAGTGCAGAGCTAACTTGCAGCAAACTTGCGCTATATCCTTGGGTCACTTGAAGGGTGACATGAATATCTTAAGGAGAGAGATGTGCGTCGTGGAACTTAAGAAGCGTGGCTTGGAAGTCGACGAATCGGTTGAGGGTGTTTTTAACGGCGATGGCTCATGGTAGTTCCTAAAGACTGCCCTCGTTGTGCTTCCCTTAATGTTGAGGGCGACAGATCCTGTTGGCTCTGCGGTTGGGACTTTACTAATGGATCAAAGATTTGTGACAAGTGTGGCCTAGAGATAAAGGCCGGTAAGAATTGTATCCTTTGTGAGGAGTGGAAGATTGATGAGGAATAAGAAAAGAGGTGACGAAGAACTAGATATTATACCTGAAGGGTGGGGTTATCAGTTTAAGGAGATATGTCACTTGTGTGGCACTCTGTGCGGTGGAACAGAAGGCCAGAGTGTATGGAGAGAGCGTGAAATCCTTGGAGGAAGTCAAGTTATCTGCGGTGAATGTGACGACCGCAAGGCGACCTAGTTATAACGAATATAACGGTATATAAGGCACGCAAAAGCCTGCTAAGTGTATGTGGCACAAGGAGATAAGGCTTGTTTTGAGTGAATATAAGATAAGGGGGGGCTTTAAGGGGGTATGTACGTCATTGACTATGTGTCTAGAAGTACACTGTATGTATACCTTATATATCTTATATTATTATATATCTAGTAGAAAACCTATACGGCATAAGGGTGAACTACTTATAAGGAACCATTATATTCTTTAGAAATCATTATACTGTAGAGTGGAGGGTATGATTTATGGGTGGCAAGATGAGTAGAGAAAAAGGTGCGAGAGGTGAAAGAGAAATCATTGCTTTGCTACAACCTATAGTCACTGATATGTGTGAATCCTTAGATAGACCTGTATTTGAGTTAAGAAGGAATCCAAGTCAACGATTTGCCTCTAAACAATATGATGTGATAGGCTTACCTTGGATTGCCTTAGAAGTAAAGCGGGTAGAGAACTTGAGTGGGTTAGGCAGTTGGTGGAGACAGACATTAGAGGCGACAAAGGATAGGCAGACTCCAGTGCTTGTCTATAGACCTAACCATGTTGCTTGGAAGGTACGGATACGAACCATTGTCGCTGTGGTCAAAGGAGGTCCGCATATTCGAATGACAATGGATTTAGATTGGGATACATTTTTGACTTGGTTTAAGGCAAAGCTTTTTGTAGAGTTGAGTTAATGAAAATCACAAATGAAAATCACTCTGAAAATCACTGATGAAAGAATCGAATGAAAATCACACTTTACGGCAATCAAGGAGGAAATCAGATGAAAATCACTGCTGGGAGCGGGGCTGGGAGCGGATCAGGCGCACATGCAGGGGCAACCGCCCCAATGCCAATCAAGTTGATCCCAGAAAATAAGCTTCAAAAGCGTGTGAGCGAGCTCGGTAATCAGATTAATGAGTATTATGCGGGGATCTCCGAGCCACTCATACTACTCATCGTCATGGACGGAGCAATGGTCTTCGGCTCCGACCTCATGCGGAGGATCTCGATCCCATTCCAAGTTGAAACAATCAAATGCAAATCGTACAAAGATGGCACGAGCTCAGGCAAGCTGAAAATCATTAAGGATAAAGCGAGAGACAAACTCTTGCGGCAGCGGCAAGTCCTTATAGTAGAGGATATCATCGACTCGGGCCTCACGATCCGGAGCTTGCTCCCCACCTTGCCGGCGGATGCTTCGATACGCGTTGTGAGTCTGCTCGAGCGCGTGGATCCTAGAACAATGCGCGACGAGGTTGCTGATTGGCTAGGATTCAAGATCCCTCCTGGCTTCGTTTTTGGATACGGATTGGACGATGCCGACGGAACCGAACGTGGGCTGAAAGATGTCTGGGTACGATAGGTCTACGTCTCCCTTGCCCGATTGTGTTATACTTATATACAGGAAGGAAACATCACCCGAAGTAAGGAGCGACACATGGGAAGCTACTCTTATGGAGATGGTCAAGCGGTCGAGGATGGGGTCTTAGCCAGGATCACCCCAACGCATCGCGCAACGTCAGCTGTTTGGCACTCGGTACAACGTTCGCTTGAGGAGCACACAACTGTCGATGCATCGGCGATTATTCAATCTTGGATAATTGAGCACCACGAGCGTGCTACCAGTGTCTGGAAAGACAACATCGGTGGCGGCGTGCTCAAGCTTCGCAGGGTTCCTCGCACTCCAGAGGTTGAGCAGATAGAGATGCAGCTAGGCTACATCGAGAAGGACTTTCGTGTGATACCAGTCCCGGTTGGAGAGGCACGGAAAGACGATATGTGGCTAATCCCTAATGAGCTCGGGGGCGTGACGCTTATGTTCCCGAGTGACTATTAAGGTAGGTGAGCAGAGGTGACCCTCTTGCACTGGAGCAACTCGCTCAGTGGCGCCGTGCCGGTTTCGGTATATGGCACGTCACGTTTATAATCGAGGGATACGATGATCCCGAAACTATCATCAAGCCTGGAAGATTGTCAGAGAAGCACGCTATTATGTATGCTAAGAAGGAATGTGCCGAGAATTTAGGTACGGCGCAGAAGTGGGTTCACTTACAAACCCTCGAGAAGAAGGGTTAAGATCCGGGGTTGACAATACGACCCCAGTGCGTTAGGTTTATAATCGGGGGAAATACCCCCGGTTACTCTCTCGAAAGGCAAGGAGCCTAGCATGAGCGAAGCAGTAGCTACACCCGCAGAGATTCGCAAGCAATTGCGGACCATCCCATCGACGGACTTCATCAAGGCGCACACTAAAGCCGCATTGGTTGTGAAAGCGTCAGTAATGGGGATCGAGATCGACGATGGCGGGACGAAGACAGAAATCTATGAGGCCATCGTGGCCGGAGCCAATCTCCCAGACCCTTCCCTTCGCGGGAAGTCCTCCATCGACTCACCTGTCGCTAAAGTGTGGGAAACCGCAGATCGGATGATCGCCTTTGTGGCTAAGGAAGATCGGGCAAAGCGGAGCGAGGTTGTTGCGGCGTGTCAGGCAGATGGGATCGCCTACTACACGGCTCGCACTCAGTTCCAAGCGTGGTTCACCGCAACGGACAAGGGTCGCCGGCGCTTGGCTGACCTCAGCTTGGAGGAGCTGCCCAAGGCTCTTCACCCAGTTGAGGAAGAGGTAGCGGACTGATGGCCAACCATGCCTCGCTATCTCGGAAGCAAGCCGAAGCTTTATATCGGTTCTTGGATAAGCACCTTCACACTAGTGTCGATAAAATGATCTCCGTGATGGGGGTCGAGGACACTTTCACGCTTGTTCGCCTGCGTGAGCGCCTATCCCCTGACGCCGAGGACAGTTCCGAAGCCTAGCGTGTCGTGAGCCGCGTTAGAAGTTAGGATGTCCTTGGGGGGCTCCACCTTCGGGTGGGGCCTCTTTTTTTGTCTCAGATGAAAATCACGCGCACGGGCATGATCCTGAAAATCCGATGAAAATCATTGAGGTTGAAAATCGAAAATTGCGGTAGGGATCTTGATGCGGTTCTTGATCCGGATCTTGATCCTAAAGGACGGTGGGGATCTAGAACCGGATCTAGATCCTCATCAAGAGGCGGTTCTAGATCCGCCGCAAGATTTTTTCCCGAAAAAGATTCTTACCTGATAGGTCTACGTCTCCTGTGCTCGATTGCGTTACATTAGTACATGGGGAAGACAACCACCATCACCAAGGAGCAGCACGATGAAAGACACGAACAGTGACATTGTATCGAGATATGCCAGCGTGAGTGGTATGGGGATGTATCGACCCGCGCTACACGCTTGGATAGAGAAGCAGAACTGGCCCTCAGATGTGAAGGCGGAGTTTGCTTGTGGCTTGGATATCCATTTTGATAACATGTTGGATCTGTTGGTGGACGAGGTAAGGGAAGAGGAACGGAACCGCTGTAAGGAGGCTATATAATGAAGGCACCTCCTGAGGCAGAGTTTTTGACCCCCGATCAGATTGCCGAGACCATGTCTGGTATCACCGTTGATACTTACAAAGAGCTCTGGGGGGTGATGAACAAGCTGCCCGAGGTTACCCAAGAGCAGTTGGAAGATGGGATGACCCCTGGAGACTACCGGCAGATCCATTGTGTGATGCAGGTATGGGACCACTTGTCCGAAGTCGCCCAACAGAACATAGTGGATGCTATTGAAACCGAACGCCACGAAGAATACTGGAGGAGGGCAGCCGAATGATTACAGGAACGGATTACACGGGTCGGAAGATGTTCCTAGTACGGAAAGGAACCGGCGAGATGATGAAGCGCGGATACAAGATCACCTGTAATGATCGCGAGTATATTCTCGACGGCGGTCGTGCCCCGCTTCATTACAACAGCAGCGGGCGCGTGTATGTCATCCTCGAAGAGCACTCGCCCCACAACATCGAGTTGTTTCCGCATGTACTTGGTCTCGAGTGGAGCTCGGCGACCCAGGTGCAAGACACCCGGAGCGCTATGTCGAAGGCCCTGGATGATGTAGGTAGTAGGATCTCCCCGGAGATTAGGGGATTAGAAGTAAGGGATGGAAAAATTGTTCAGAAGGAGGGGTCATAATGAAGCAGCAGGATTTAGGTTGGACACATTTCCGCGATTTTTGGTCGGTGGCGGTGTACGAGTTGGATCGTCGCTACGGCGGACCTGAAGAGGGCGGCTGGTGGTACGACTGTGGTCAACTGATGCGACTGGTGAAGGTGTTTAAGGCCGCGGAAGAGGCGCATGAGTTTTGTCGGCGTTACAATCGACCCCTGGCCTTCAGACGGGAGGAGCAACGTAAGATTCCTTTCGGGCGGCTCTCCATATCCTCTGTTAACTACAGCGGGGGTCACTATCAGGCGGAAGTCCATAAGCTCGGGCCTCCTATAAGTTATCCGGAGCAGCGTCCGTACTACGAGTAGCAGAATTGGCGTCCTTTGTGGGCGCCTTTTTTGTGCTCGAAAATCCCTCAAGATCCGGAGCATGATCCTTTGGCTGAAAATCCCGAAAATCATCTTGATCCTGTTCTTGATCCGAAAATCCCGAAAATCCGCTAGATCCGTATCCTGCGGCTGAGTTATGAACAAAAGTTATGAACAAAAGTTATGAACAAAAGTTATGAACATTTGAACATGCTGTCATTCTGACATGCTGTCAAGATGACAGGCTGTCATTATGACACATGTCAAGATGACAGGGATCTTGATCCGCAGCATGCTCCTCTGCCGGCTCCCCGAAAGGGGCGCCTGTGCTAGCGCGCCCCTTGACTTCAGGTGAGGAAGGTGTTACCCGATGGTAACGCCTCGCGGCAGACCCTGAGTCGGGTCCGATCCTGCGGCCACCCACTTGCGGTAGGCTTGAACCTGCGTCCGCGCCGTGTAGTATGCCACACCCGCTTCCATCACGATCTTGTGCAGGTGCTTCCGCTCCGGCATCGAGCCGGCGGCTGCGGTGGCGTTCATGCAGAGGACCCAAGTGACGCCGACTGGATTGTCGACCGTCGAGGCACCTCTGCGATTCGCCGGGGTGACTGTCTCCGGCTTGATGAAGACTGCGGTGACTCCCGCTGCCTGCTCCGCTGCCAGCTCCTCGCGGTACTGCTGCTCATCAGCCTCCGCGATGGCCTCGATCCGCGCCTCGTGCGCGGCGGCCTCTTTCGTGGTGCGCTTCTTTGCCATTGTGTTGCTCCTAGTGTTGCTGTGTCGGTGGAGCCTCGTGCCCCATCCCGTATATAAATATCTAACCGACCCCCGAGTAAGTCAACCCCTCTCTTGAACCGGATCTTGATCCTCGCAGCCCTTGACACACTCGAGTGGAGGAGTTATATTTACTCATACGTGCATCAGCCACCGGCGCCCCGGAAGTTTCTTTAAAAGAGCCCTTGACACACTCGAGTGAAGGAGTTATATTTAATCATACGTGCATCAGCCAGGCGCCGCCGCTTCTTGCTCCGGATCTAGCTCCTCTTCCGGCTCCGGATCTAGCTCCTCATCTTGATCCTTGCTTGAGCTTTACCCGAGAAACATCTGTTTCTTACTGCGGTTCTTGATCCCGCAGGAATGAATGAATGAAGGAATGAAAATCCCGCAGGATGAGGAGCATGATCCCGGAGGGATGAATGAATGAATGAAGGAATGAAAATCCCTGATGAAAATCCCTCAGGAACAGGATCTAGATCCCGCAGGGAGGAAAGGGCTCTTGCCCCGGTTCTAGCGCCGGCGCTTGATCCTCGCTACTGCGTAAAGGTAGCGCCCCCTAAAGGGCGCCCCTTTACTGCTCCTTAGCTTGAGTACTGGCTACCGATCATGGTAGCGAGGCCGGCGAAGAGCCCCTGCATGAGTTCCACTACATGCTCCTGGTACGGAGTTTCGGGCTGCTCCTGGCCCCGATCCTCGCCTGTGACGATGCGCATTGCTACCATTACTGATTCCAGATCATAACCTGGAACCGACATACCGCGCATGATACTGGCTGCTGCCATACGGGCTTGCGCCTGAGCCATAAGTTGCTCCTGCTCGGAGAACTTATCATGATGCTGATCCATAGTGTTGCTCCTTTACTTAGAGGGTGTAATGGATGGGGGTGCCGAGGCCCCTAGGAGAGGCAGTATAGCGAATGTTTTTAGATAGTTACCTAGCGTACGGTGTTGATCACTAGCCAGCTGCTGTAGGGCGATTTTTTGTTGTGCTGTAACCCGGATGCCTATTGTTATTGATTTGTTTAACATGATTACCCTTTATCGATTTTAACGTGATACTGTACACAGCGCAAATACGTAAGCGCCACTGGCCTGATGACCCGCTCCGGAACCCAATTAGGAGTAGCCATAATGATACTTAACAGAGCCCCCCTAACGATTGTTACTACGCGGTAAACCATGCTGCCCCCCTTGTGGTGTTGTGTAATACCCATACATACAATGTACTACAAAGTAACCCCCCACACAAGGACTTCCTGCTCCGGTTCCAGATCCCCTTGTGTAGGGGGGTACAATGTGGTACATTGTAGTATGTATACTAACCCACACCACAAGGAGCAGGTTATGAAGCAGCAGCCAGTAACACCATTCGCCAGCAGGCTCTCACTCGTCAGTGCCTTTCATGCTCGGACAGCAGCTCTGGCGCCGGGGTACAGCGGGGATCACAAAACAGTCGAGGATCTAGCCAAGTTCGCCCTCGGCATCATTGGTTACTTTCAGGAATCGTGTCATAACAGCTGGGAAGGGTTCAACGAGAGCTTCCGTACTATGTCCGCAATTTACCAACTCTTCGCGGATATCGAACGGGCGCTTCAGTACGAGGATCAACATAACGATCTCCACCACGATCGCACCCTGGAGTTCATTAAAAAGCATCCAGGTGGGCGCGGGTTGGACTGGCAACAACTAGATCTCTTCGAGGAGCTCTACTACAGGCAGCAAAACTAGGGAGCCGATTAAAAGGTGGGCGCCCTACGGGGCGCTTACTTTTTAGACGAAAATCCCGCAAGATGAGGATCTTGATCCTTTTTAGACGAAAATCCCGCAAGATGAGGATCTTGATCCTCGCTCGGCTATAGCCAACGAAAATCCCGCAGAAGGAGGATCTTGATCCTTGCGATGAAAATCGGATGAAAATCGGACGAAAATCCCGAAGACGAAAATCGAACGAAAATCGGATGAAAATCCCGCGCCTGCGCCTCGCGGCTGCGCCGAGTTATGAACATATGAACATGTTCATAAAGTTATGAACATATGAACATATGAACATGTTCATAAAGTTATGAACATATGAACATATGAACATATGAACATATGAACATGAAACAGATGTTTATAGGTTTAGGTGAGCCTCAACCTGCGCCCCCGCAGCCCGGGGTTTTAGGGTACCCCCCTAAACATAACACCCCCCAAGGGTTATGTCAAGGGGTAAATAAAAGTTTTTTTACCCCCTTTACAAACACCCCCCAAGGTGTTACCCCCTACCCCCCAAACGGGGTAACACATATGGGGGGTTATGTAAAGGGGTAAAAGTAATTTTGCGGGGGGTGTTGTGTGGGGTGTTGTTAGGGGTTATAGTATAGGTGTAGTTTGGTAGTACACACCGGGGGTAACCCCCCCACCACCAAGGGGTAACACCATGGGTAAAGTAACCAAGGGTAACACCACCACCACCACCACCACCCCCACCAAGGGGGTTGTAGTAACGTTTGTACCCCCCGTACCAGTAACCCCCACCCAACGTAAGGGTACTAGTACGGTTAAACACCCCGTAGGGGTTACGTGGGTGGGTTGTTTACAACTAACCCATAACAACGGGGGTACACCCCCCACCCCACGGGGGGTTATACACACCCACGTTATGGGGTTGGGTGTTACGTACTACACCACACGTACACAGGTACAAAGGTACCTACGGTGGTTTAACATGGGGTGTAACCCCACCAACCTACCCCAAGGGGTAACCCTACCAAAGGGGTTAAAACTAACCCCCCCACAAACTACCCTACCCCTGTAGGGTACCCCCCACACCCCCCCACCCAACCGGGTGGGGGGTACCGGTTTTTACCCCTTTTTTTGGGTTTGGCGGCTTTCCCACCAGCGCGTGCTTTTGGCAAAACCCTCAAATTCACTTCTAGAAGTAACCCTCATGCTCTCCTTGACAAACCCATGAGTCATTCCGTATATTGTAGAATAAGTAAATTGTTTGATTTCACTTCTAAGGAGCAACCTATGCGGCCCTTCCAAGCGCGTTCCGCCAGCCGGCTCACTCCCAAGGGCGCTTTGTTCTGTGCCTTGGATCGCTGCGTTCTCGAAGAAAACCTCACCGACCAGCAAATCCTCGATTGGGTGCAAGGGTATGTCGACTTACTGCGCACCCAAGGCGAGCGCACCCAACAAGGTAGCCACACATGAGCATAGACATCTACACGACGCCCTACGGTCAGATTTCCCGCTCGCGCGAGGGATGGACCTTCATTGTGGCTAACGCGCAAGAGACTTATGATTGGGCTAACAAGCCCGACAGCTCTTGGCCTAACTCGGCGCTTAGTACATACGCCATCGAAATTACCTTAGATGAGCATGGTGATCTCGTGGACCTGGAGACCGATGCTTATGACGGAGAGTTTTTAAGTGACGAGCTTGACGCTTTTATAGCGGACGTCAAAGAATACCGCCAACTTCACGAAGAACCTTAACCTCTTACATTCATTCCTTTTAGGAGTCTCTCATGTACACTGACATCAACTTTAAGACCAAGGCAGCGCTGAAGGCCGCAGTAGCGGGGGGCGACACGGTTTACACCCATCAGCCTGGAGGTATGTTCGCCCCAACTAGAAACGGGCGTATAACGCTCGAGGGGCCGCACTATCCACAGCCGCACAAATGGTACGCGCAGGCTGTGGTCAAAGAAGGGGTAATCGTGCCGGGTAGTATCAAATAGGGAAG